>Ga0126381_100006973_pt1 | contig 12538 bp, 7 predicted proteins | sample PanSoiMetPlot_28_FD_96465 | JGI IMG/M metagenome (GOLD analysis project Ga0126381, IMG submission 96465) | Tropical forest soil microbial communities from Panama - MetaG Plot_28 | ecosystem: Environmental > Terrestrial > Soil > Tropical forest > Bulk soil | place: Panama | collected 2016-02-17
CGCGAATTCAAAGAACTCAATACCCACGTCGTTACCGGCTACGAGATCCTGTCGAGCATCAACCGCCCCTGGAACGAGATCGCCTATATGACAAAATGCCACCACGAGCGAGTCGACGGTAAAGGCTATCCCCAGGGACTTCGAGGCGACGAGATTCCGCTCGGCGCCAGAATCGTAACCGTCGCGGACTCGTTTGACGCAATGATGACCGATCGGCCTTATCGTTCGCGATTGTCCCTGGAGGCCGCGCTCGAGGAGCTAAAGCGCAACTCAGGACGACAATTCGACGCCGGAGTCGTATCCGCCTTTTGCCGGCTGGTGATGAAGGAAATCGCTGGCGACGTCCCCCGAGTCCTGACCGCAACAAGCGGACGCGGGTATGATAAGAAGCTGGTCGTCACGACCCTGAACTCCATGATCAATGCTCCGGGGGCGACGTCCGTGGGCCATTAATCCGGTGCGGTAGCGCAAACTGTCAGTTTGCGTCATTCTTTTCCAGAGCAGTACTATTTATTATGGGGGCGTCTCAATCACAATAGTGGCTGGGAAGGCCTCCCTGTCCATCGCCTGGAGCAACGGAACCACACCGATCACTACATAATTCTAATCAGCATCTTGCACAATCGTCGCTGCTAATCGACTGATATCGACACTGCCCGTCAAAATCCCTATTGACTCTATACATAGATACCGGGTGTAGGCTGATTCTTGTGATCAGCTAATTCAATCGGCGAAGGAGGAGTTATGACAAGACACAATCTCACACTCGCGTTTACAGTCGCGACGATACTGGCGGCGGCTTTGCTACAAAGCACCTGGCCTTTTGCGGCATACGTCAAAGCCGACCCTCGACCGGTGAGGTGCCAAAACATGAAAAGCAACGGTGTTGGACAGTCGCGGCTTGCGTGCAATGCCGCGGCATTGAATCCCGTGCAGAGAGCGCGAATCCGAGCTCTGCTCGACGAGTTTCACGCGGGCCGAAAGGAGGTTCGCGAGTTGTCGAACGGCTACTCCGTTCGGCTCCCCACAGATGGATCGGCCATTCGCGACGCTGCCGAATATATCACGCTCGAGCGCCTGTGTTGCCCTTTTTTTGACTTCGCTCTCAAGGCGGAGCGCGAAGGCGGTCCGGTCTGGCTTAACTTGACCGGCCGCGAGGGCGTAAAGGAATTCGCCCGGTTGGAATTCGGGCTTGATCAAGACCTTCATCCAGACATGGATTCAGCCGCGACGACGGCTACGGTCAGGGAGTCGCCGCTCGTCTGCAACGATCGGGCCTTGAATCCAACCCAGTCAGACCGGCTCGGAGCGTTCATCAAAGGGTTTCGCGCTGCGAAACAAGAGGTTAGGGAGTTCGCCGACGGCTATGCTATTCGGCTGCCCGTTTCAGTTGAGAGCATTCGGGACACTGCCGAATTTATGTCCATTGTGCGACTTTGCTCGCCATACTTCGAAACGACCCTTCTGGTTGAATGCGAAGGCGGTCCTGTCTGGCTCAAGATGACTGGTCGTCAAGGTGTCAAAGAACTGGTCAAGGCGGACCTCCGCATTTGAGGTCGTCGAGCCGCTCGGCGCCGCCCTCCGATCTGCACTTCCGTTCTGGCGATCGAGTGCGGCGCCGGGCTCCTTCTAGTATTCTCGTAGCTCAGGAGTGAATCCGGCCGCCGATCATCGCAGTTTTATTGCCAGGGCAGTAAAGGTTGACATGATTCTCAGAGCAGGGTTATGTCGCGACGCTTGCGGATTGGGCGGCGGATCGGTGACGACTCGAAGCTGCGGTTCGGGTTGCTGTCGCTGATTTCTGGGGTCGAAGCCTCGTGCCCATCAGGAGATTCGGCTGGTTCATTCAGTACCGAGCAGGCCTTGCATTCCAGATCGTGACGGCCGGGATTGTCCCAGAGCAGCGCTGACTTACCCATCTCTCGCACGACCGGCAATAGTATGTGTCCCCTCGCAGTCAATGAGTATTCGACGCGCGGCGGCGATTCGCTGAAGGTTTGGCGACTCACCAATCCGGCCCTCTCCAGTTTCCGCAGCCGAGCCAGTAAAGTCTTGGTACTCAGTCCGTTGAATCCATGGTGAAGTTCGACAGTACGGCGAGGTCCAAGACTTAGCTCGTGAACGATAGCCAGAGTCCATCGATCTCCGATTATCTTCAGTGCCGACTCCACGGCACACCACTGTTGACCAGCCATCGATCACCTCCGTTTATCGCCTAATATATCATAGATGTGAACATCCCGCTTCCTAACATAGCTCCTCCAACGGGTTCGACATGGCGGCGCGGGCTCGCTCGGGTTAGAATATGCACTTCGGAAGGCCGGTTCTTGTGAGCACCGTCGGGCCAGAGTCGTGTTCGGTTCAGCGCCGTCTGTGGGCGCCGGCGAAGGCCGCTTTCTCGATGAGAAGAACCGGCCGACAGACCACATGCGCACCATGAAAGAAGGCATGAAGATACTGGTTTGTGATGGATTGGAAAAAGCGGGTCTCGATATCCTGCGGGCAGCCGAATTGTCTATAGATGCTCGGCCCGATTTATCTCACGATGAGCTAGTAAGGCTTATCCCGGGTTACTCTGGTTTGATCGTGCGCAGCAAAAGCAGCGTCGATCGAGACGTCATAGCCGCCGCCGACCGGCTTCGTGTGATTGGCCGTGCCGGAACCGGCGTCGACAACATCGATGTCTCCGCTGCGACCCGTCGCGGCATCATCGTAATGAATGCCGCGGAGGGCAACACGATCACTACTGCCGAGCATACATTCGCCATGCTTATGGCTCTGGCTCGACAGGTCCCTCAGGCGACCAGCTCGTTGAGGCAGGGCAAATGGGAGAAGAAGCGATTCATCGGCGTCGAGCTAATGGGTAAAACTTTGGGTGTAATCGGTCTTGGCAGGATCGGTAGGGCAGTCGCCCATCGGGCTTCCTGCTTCGGGATGGCCGTTATCGGCTACGATCCTTATTTCACTAAAGAAGCCGCCTCAAAGGTCGGGATCGAACTGATTAACCTCGAAGATCTCTTCGCTGCTGCCGACTTTATTTCGGTCCATACCCCGCTCACCGACGAGACTCGCGGCATTATCAACTCAGCCTCAATTGAGAAAATGAAGCCGGGCGTCCGGATTATCAACTGCGCTCGTGGTGGACTCGTCGACGAAAATGCCCTGGCGGCCGCTGTCCGGTCTGGCAGGGTCGCGGGCGCCGCCCTCGATGTCTTCGACCAGGAGCCGGTCGCGCCAGACAATCCGCTGCTCGCGATGGACCAGGTAATTCTGACGCCACACCTTGGAGCATCGACTGAAGAAGCGCAGGTGGGCGTCGCCACGATTCTGGCCGAGCAATTTGTAGACTACTTCAAGCGAGGCGCTATTCGTGGAGCGGTCAACGCCCCTTCCGTTACTGCTGAGACTCTCGCTGCAATCGGTCCCTACATTGCTCTCGGCGAAAAGTTAGGGCTCTTTCAGGGTTCTGTCTTCGGTCACGATATCCGAGAAGTTCATTTGGAGTATTCCGGCGAAGTCGTCGAACAGGATACCTCACCGATCACTCAGGCCGTTCTGGCCGGACTGCTCAGCCCGGTGATCGAGCGAGTCAATATGGTCAATGCCAGGCTCGTGGCCGACGAGCGCGGCATCAAGGTCACCGAATCGCTTTCAAGAAAGGCCCGCGACTTCGCGAGCCTCGTAAACGTGCGAGCAGTCACCGCGGCAGGCGAAAGTCAGGTCGCTGGTGCGCTTATGGGCCGCAGCGATGCCCGCATCGTTCGCATTAATGGATTCAGCCTCGAAGCAATTCCAAAAGGCCATATGCTCTTTATTATGAACAATGACGTCCCGGGTGTCCTCGGCCGCATCGCCACTTTCATTGGTGATCTCCGCATTAATATCGGACGATTGTACCTGGGCCGTAAGAAAATCGGGGAGAATGCGCTGGCTCTCATTCAGATCGATCAGCCCCTCTCTCCGGATGACCTTGCCGGTTTGTCTTCGCTTCGCGAAGTAGTGTCCGTTCAACAAGTGAAGTTATGAAATTCCCCCTCAGCGTTCCATTCACCGAGGATCTGGCGATTGACCTCGGCACCGTCCACACCTTCGTGTATGCACCAGGCCGCGGCATGGTCGTCAATGAACCATCCCTTGTTGCCGTCGACAAAATATCCGGAGATGTGGTCGCCGTCGGCAACGAGGCCCTCGAAATGCTTGGCCGGTCCCCTGAAGACGTCGAAGTCGTCTACCCGATGCGAGAAGGTGTAGTGGCTGACTCCGACCTGGCCCAGAAGCTCCTCGCCAGGTTCATGCGCAAAGCTCGCGGCGGCCGGGCACGCTTTTCACGAAGAGTGATAATGGCCGTTCCTTCAAACATCAGTTCCGTCGAGCGGTTCGCTGTCCGCGACGTCGTCAAAGGAATTGGCGTCGCCAGGGTCTACCTGGTCGATGAAGGAATGGCTGCCGCAATCGGAGTCAAGCTCCAGGTCACAGGCGGACAAGCATCAATGGTCGTTGATATAGGCGGCGGGACTACCTCAATTGCCGTTATTGCTAATTCCGGCCTCATCCATGCCGAAAATGTCAGAATCGGCGGCCTGGATATGGACCTGGCCATCACCGAGTATGTCAAACAGCACTACCGCATCCTCATCGGCGAGCGCACGGCAGAGCGCATCAAGACGGAGATCGGCTCGGCCACGACACCGCCTGAGGAGCGCAAGAGCGTTGTCAAAGGCCAGTCCCTCGTCGAGAGCCGGCCCGCCACAGCTGAGGTCACCAATTTTGACATTCATCACGCAATCAATGGCGTGGTACGGCAAATGGTCGATTCCGTCAGATCTGTCCTCGAAGTCATTCCCCCCGAGGCTGCCGGGGACATCCACGATCGGGGCATTATACTCACCGGTGGCATTTCACTCCTTGCTGGAATGGATAGCCGGATCAGGAGTGCTTCCGGCATAACAGTTTCGGTCGCCGAGAGTCCGCGCCAATCAGTGGGCCGCGGTGCAATCGCCCTTTTTGATCAACCGCTCCTCCTGCGCCGCATCGCCAGGAACGTGTCGCTCTCATAACACCGCCGGAGCGGTCGTACCGCCGGAGCGGTCATACCGTCGGGTTCTACTTATCCGGGTCGTGCCGGCGCGGCCTTGAATTGTATTTTGTCAGGCTCAGCAGATCCGATAGTACTCTCAAAAGCCCGGGGTTCTTGCTGGCAATCGCTTCATCGACTCCAACCGCCAGGTAAAGATAGGTTCCCTCACCCGCGTAAGCTAGAAGCAAAAGGCTCCGCGGTGGCGTCGCATCACCGGGCCCGCACCCGATTACCGGCTGGTACTGGCTATCCCACGTTTCGGGAAGATAAACTTTCCGGTCAATAACCCAGGAGCTGAGGTCGCCCGCCTCAACCTTGTTGGGTTGGGCTAGAACTGTTGCCCCGGCGTCCATAATCCGTGCGGCGTCCATACGGACGCTCGTTGGCTGCCCGGATAGCTTGATCGGCAGCGGCCCAAGGCCTGAAACACTGTTCCAATCGTCAGCTCGCTGCGGTAGAACCACAAGGTTGCCTCCCGCTCTCACGTAGTCGAGGAGCCTGGTATTCAGCCGCGCCAGCTCGGGCTGGTCGTGATAGGCATTGCGATCGACGATGATGCTGTCGAATCTCTTCAAGTCCGTACTGCCACCGGTAAACCTCAAGTTCTCGACCGTGATGAGTTCATGCCTGCATCCCAATTGCCGGAGCGCCTCAGCCACCCTCGACTCGGGTCCGGATCTCGAAATGTACCCAACAGCCAGATCCTCGGGGACAGCCAGATCCGCTGCTCGCAAATCAATCTTGAAAGACGCCAGTGCGGACGAAGGCGCTGGCTTGGGACGCCTCAGTTCCAATAGTATCGTGTTCCCCGCCGGCGGCTTGAGAATCGGGACCTTCAACTTCAACGGTATTTCGACCTTCTCATCCTCCGCTGAGAATTTGACCTGTACGGGCTGGTAGTCGTCCTTGGTCACTGCCATCGGAACGACCCACAACTCTCCCACGAAAGGCCCGGGAGTGTGGTTGATGACTCGCACGACGAAGTCTACCGTCCGCCCGGTATCGAAGTCTTTCAAGAATGCCACCGACGGGCTGACCGCAAGCTCGAAGGCCGGCACGACATCGATCGTAGTTATTGCCGGGAGAAAAATAATGGCCGCGCCCGCGCTAACCCGGACTCCGGTCTCAAAAGCGATACCAAACGGCCTTCCCGGCGGCCAGCGCCCGTCACCAACTGGATAAAGAGTCGAATCGTACAGGTGCGAGCTATTAGGCACCGTGAGCGGCGCGCCCTCAGGTACCTGGTATTCATAGTCCCTGACGGTGACACGACCGCTTTCTGCATTAGTCAGGTCCCTTTTGAACTTGACCTGACCCGCGCCCGGAACCGGAAACGCGCCCGGCGTCTGAAACTCAACCGCGAGCTGGCTTTCCGTCCCATTGGTGAATTTCAGTTTGATCCCGAATTTTTGCTCCGGAATCACCACCTGGTCGCTCACCTGCACCTCGATCTCAAGGCCCAACGCTAACGATATCGCCCTTTCCAGGCACTGCATAAAGCGATCGATTCTGAAGTACTCAACTCCAAATTGCGAGCGCAGGTCGTCGTCAGAGCCCTCGCTTCGCATCAAGTAAAGTTTCCCGCTGAGAGACTGCGCTAATTGGCGGCGATCAGCCGCGTTCAAACCGCCCGCACTGGCCATCCCGGGAATAGAAATCGCGTCCTCGACAGCCTTTCCAACCCTCAGACCTCCTAGTATGGGCATGATAGAGTCGCCGGTGGCGTCGGCAGGCTTGTCAGCAGGACGTTCCAATCTGTAATAGACGTTGTCGACGTTGCCGTGAGGAACAACGGGGTAGTAGGCTTCCCGCGCAACATCGGCTAGACGCTCGTAGCTCAGGCCCCGGATCGAATCAAACTCACTCACACTAACCGTTGCATTGTGGTTAGACTGAGTTCCCTTCAGGTAAAGACGTTTTACAGCCCAGGCACTGCCCGCTTCGGGAAACTGGGCCGCGTCAGCCGCCGCGTCCACGGCGCGAACTGCGAGTCCCTCCACGGCGGATTCCGCAGGTTGGCCGGTGCTTAATTCCCCACCGCTGATTACTACATCCGGGTGCACTGTCCGAATGAACCGGACCAGTCTCGACGCACTCTCTTTCTTTTCCCACGCCGCGGATATCTCTTCGGCTGGCTCTCCTGCCGGCTGATCGGGCAGATTCAGAAAGTAGACATCAGCGCCCTCGGCCGCTCCTGCTTCCAGGGCCTGGCGGGTCCGAACCACTCCAACCTCGTCTGGAACCGCTGGCAACCCTTCACCCTCACCTTGTTCACCGCGAGTAGCAAATACCGATACGGTGTGGGCGCCAAGCTTCTTTCTGCAGAAGACCAGCGACGCGCTGTCTTCATCGCCCGGCCGCGCCGCTATACAGGCGACTACAAAGGGGCAACTAAGATCTCTAACCGCCTGGTCCAGGGCCGCCGCTCCTCGTTCTGGCTCGACCTTGCGATTGATGTGGACGGCCTGATCAATACCCGCCGTCGCTCGAGCCGGCCCAAAGGCAGTAGGCCTCCGGCAGTCCACAGAATTGCTCGCAAAAACGAAATGGCTGGTAATAATTATCGACAACAGAGGGGCAAGACTACTTCTCATCAACTAACAATATACTCCATTGGTGCGCCTTCACGGTATCTCTCACGGGCTTCAAGGGGCCCCAGCTTGCCGTGCGATGGTTGTCGATTTGCGGGTTTCCAGCCTAGAATCAACGATTTGGGGATGAATAGGTGATTCCGGGGCGCGCTTAGTGCCCATCCCAGGAACTCTGATGGAGACAGTAGCAATCGATACCACTACGGATTCGAAACCTGCCCGCGGAGGGCACAACCTTGCCAAAAGCCTGGGAGTGATTTGCTTCTGCCTGCTTCTGTCTGGCATCGCCACCGTCCCCTACTTCTTTATGGGGCAGCCCGATGACGAGCAGGACCAAACTCGATGGTCCCTGCGCATGCCTGATACCCACGATATTTTCCTTCACTACGACCAGATGAAGTCGTTTTATACTGGCCTGGAGGCCGGCGAAATTTATCCGAAATGGGAGGTCGAAACCAATCGCGGCTTTGGAGCCCCAACAACCTGCTTTTATCCTCCGGGCATTTATTATGTAACCTCATTCTTCTATTACCTGGTCCGAAACTGGGTCTTGTCTTTACTGTGGACCCACGTCGCAATCATGGTAGCTTCTGCGGCGGCCATTTACTGGTATGCGCGACGGAGCTTGTCTTGCCCGGCCGCCCTCGTAGCGATGGCTTGCTACATAATTCTGCCCTATCACCTGATCGATCAATATCAGCGAGGAGCCATTGCCGAACTTCTCGGCTTCGTGTGGATGCCCCTTATTCTCCTTTTCATCGAGCAGATGGTCGATCGACAGCACGCCCCATCATCGCTTGATACGATCGGCCTTTCGGACCCTGCTAAGCCTGAAACTGTTGCCCCCGCCCTGCCCTTTGACCGCACGCGCGTCACCGTTCGCGGTATAGGGGCCGTCGTCGGACTTGCGCTTGCCTACGCTGCTTTCATTTGGTCCCATCCGCCTACAGCGTTCCAGTTCTCAATGGTGCTGGCGGTATTCATTCCTCTGCTCGCACTCGCCCGCAAGAAATGGCGTGGCATCTTTCTCGCTGGCTCGGGGATCGCTCTCGGCCTCCTGCTATCAAGCGCATACCTGTATCCCGCGTTTCGTGAAAAGGATCTTATCCATAACGAGTTCATAGCCGAGAACTGGCCTTACCGTGAGAGCTATGTCTTTCTTCACACGCAGTACATGGACGAGCATCGGCCCTTCTTCAACCTCATTAATATGACGTGGGCTGTCAATTTCGCCATCATCCTCGTATGCATCGCCGCTTTGTTGCTGCTGAGGTACTGGAGAAAGCAGAAGTCCGAATCCCCGCGCTGGCAGGCCGGGCTTTGGGCCGTAATCGGCCTCTTCGCCAGCTTCATGATGACTGTGTTCTCCGATCCTATAGGACGCAGAATTCCGATGATCGACATCGGTGTTTTCTCTTGGAGAATGCTGGGAATAACAACGCTCGCAGCCGCGTTGCTGGCCGGCGCTCTAGCTGATATCGGGGTTCGCTGTTTTCAAAAGCGCGCCCGCGGAACCTCGGCCGTATGGGCTACTGTGAGCCTGGTCATTGCATCCGCGGTCGCCTTTACCATTATCGCAGTTCTGGCCCCTGTCTGGAACGGGGTCCTGTTCGTTCCAGAGATCGAACATCTTAACCCGACTATGGTCCCTCGTACCGCGCCTGACGATCCCGAGGACCTGCCAGACGTCGAGCCCGTTCAACTCGATCAGGGTGCAGGCGAAGTCCATGTGCAACGTTGGCTCCCGCAGCATCGAGAAATCGAAGCCCGCCTGACCGATCCAGACACGTTGTGGGTCAGGACATTCAACTACCCCGGCTGGACCGCGTCAGTCGACGGCAGTCCGGTTGCAATCGAAACCGGAGAAGACCTCGGCGACATCCGACTAAACCTAGATGCAGGGCAGCACAACATAACCCTCAATTTCCTCGATACGCCGATTCGCCGCCGAGGAGCCCAGGCAACCAAGCTTTCTGTTGCGATTGTCTGCTTCCTGCTCCTAGTCGCTGGAGTTGCGTATCTGTTGAAAGCTCGCCGGCGCCCAGCTCCAAAGCTGTCGCCACCTCAATTGCAGCCCTGAACAAGCAGGCGGGCTCGGCCGCTCTCTATTCTGTAGCAACCAAGGTTGTTTCTAGATCAAGTCCTCAGAGTTTCAAACCCCAGTTCGTCGCAATCGACGATCTGCTCAAACGGAACAGTTGTAGCACACACGGGCCCATTGACGTCCTAGGAAAGCCTGATTTCTCAATTACTTGCCTGAAACGGGATTGCCGTCCTTCCAATGTATGACAGTGAATCCAACAACTTAGGCGACTTGCTGCTCCGTCGGTTCCGGCCGAAGGCTCAAGAAACTTTTTGATCTTAGGCTTGACACTTTGCCCTGATTGGGACAGAATGAAGCCCTCGGATCCCGAAAAAACGCTCAGCATTGATAAATCTGATTTGAAGCGAGGTAACTATGCAGAACAAGGAACTGGAGTTAGATGCGCTTGAGGAGCTCAGAGAGGCTGGCGATTATGCGCGCCTAGCCAAAGCGCTTCCTAAGCATTGGGACGACCAGAATTCATTGGACGTCGATACAATGCGGATGAGAATGCTCGCTGCTGAAATCTATGGCCGCGAGGGAAGACTGGAGCAAATGGCCGATGCCCTGGAGCCCTATCTTGGCAATCTCGACAATATCCCGTTTGGATATGCTCCAAGAGCGCTCATCCTGGCTTCGATCTATCACAACAGAGACGGAGACGGCGAAAAAGCCTTGCGACTGGCCTCAACGGCCCGAACCGTCGCCGAGGCTAGAGCCGACGAGTCCACCGCCGCCGAGGCCATTCTCGCCGAAGGAAAAGCCTTCTGGTCACTCAACCGCTGGGAGGAATCTGTTAAACGCTACGAGGAAGCCATTGCGCTCTATTCGGCCCAGTCCAGATCTTACAGGTTAGGCCTCGCATATATGAGCCTGGGCGGTGTCCTGGCCAGGGTTGGCAAGGTCGAAGATGCTCGTACTGCTCTTGAGCGCGCGATCCGAATCATGCTCAAATTCCGCGACGAGTTCAGCCTCGCGGTAGCCAGAGTCGACATAGTCCTGGCCCTGAATGCGATGGGTGAATATGAGACATCTCTCAAGTACCTGCAATTCGCCCAGGAAGCATTTGATCAGATCGGTCACGAAACCTACAGGCTGATGACCTTGACCAAGACCGCCGAAGTCTTGCTCCTCCTCAAGGATTATGACCGCGCCCAAACCTACATTTCCCGCGCGCTTGAAATGGCGATGGCAAGCATGAGCTCCGGAATTTCGTCGCTCTACGACGTCAAAGGAAGGTTGTCGATAGCGCGCAGCGAGTTTGAGAAGGCAGAAAAGGCTCTTCGCACCGCCGTGGATCTGGCCGAACAGGCTGGGAGCCATATTCAGAGGGCCGAGGCCAGGCGCTCTCTTGGAAAGCTGTATTTGGCTCAAAATCGGCCTGCCGAGGCTGCGACCATTCTGAGAGACGGCATCGATGATGCCATCCACATCCATGCGCGTCTGCTCGAACTCGAAATGAAAGCCCTGCTTTCTGAGGCGATTTACGGAACGGCTCCGGTAGAAGCCTGCAAGCTGATTAGCGAGGTGGAATCTGAATCAGAAGACCGGAATTTGCCCGAACTCAAGAAGGTCAGCCAGGCCGCGCGGCGTCAGATCGACTCTCTCGACCACGAGCATTATTTCATAATATCGGATGCGAGGATGCCAACCCTCGCTGAAGCCAGAGTCGCTATGCTCAAGTGGCTATGGGCACGCGCTTTGTATCGCGCGAAGGGCAACGCCCGCGAAGCGGCGGAGCAACTCGACGTCACTCCAACTTATATTCGGAAGCTTACCAAGCTGATTCCGAGGGATCTGCTGCGGCCTGGAAGAAAGCGTCCCAAACGCCGAAGGTCGTCAGCGGCTTCCGTGTAGGACGTCACTTCAAACTGTTGAAATCGAGACTTCAGGTGCCGGGACCGCGCTACTCAAGGAGCGCGCCCGGCATCACTATTTTTGAACTCGACCGCAACCGCATCGCCAGCCACGCCGGGTTGACCACTTGTTGCTGGTTTGAAGTGGATAAACGCAGCATGATTGATCGGCCCGCAGCCAATGTTGGCATGAAAATTGGGATCCTGACTGTAGAACTGAAGCTTTACGGGATCGCTCACTGAGAACCTTATCGTCTTGCCGTTTGATACCAACGCCAGCACCAGCCCGTTGCCGTCGCACTCGATGGCTGCAAGGATTCCAGCCATTATCTTCGTGTCCTCGATCTTTATGGTTGGCCCAGGGCCCGAGTCAATCTCACTTTTCTCGGAAGTGACCCCGCCGGTCCTCATAGAGTCTCCGCTTTTCGAGTCTAAGACTCTCGAGGCGCCGCCTTTCGAATCGGCGTCTTTCGAATCAGTACGATGAGGAGCATCAGACTCGCTGCTCTCGCCTTTCCGTCTTAAGTGTGGAACCTCCTTGGCTCCTGAGTCCACCAGGTGGCCATCGTTTCCCGCCCGCTCCTCGACGCCCCTATTCCTCATCCCCGAGTAGCTCTCAATTAGTTCCATTAGAGACTGAGCCGAGGCTCGCACGCCCGGCTCTGCGTCAGGCGCCATCAACGGTGCCACTGTCGCTTTTGCCTTTTCGTAAGCGCCCTGTCTGACCTGGAGATGCGCAAGCGTGAGCGTCAAGTACTGGTTCTGCGGCTCTAACTGGAGGCCCGTTTTTAAAGCTCGTTCCGCTTCATCGAGATTGTCGCCAGTGGCAAGATAGGCCTCCGCCATTAACCGGTACGACTGTGCAAAACCGGGCATCAATTTGATGGCTTTCTTCAACTCGTCGATCACTACAGTTGGGTCCGGCTTGACC
>Ga0126381_100006975_pt1 | contig 12537 bp, 5 predicted proteins | sample PanSoiMetPlot_28_FD_96465 | JGI IMG/M metagenome (GOLD analysis project Ga0126381, IMG submission 96465) | Tropical forest soil microbial communities from Panama - MetaG Plot_28 | ecosystem: Environmental > Terrestrial > Soil > Tropical forest > Bulk soil | place: Panama | collected 2016-02-17
CTCGGCGACCGGCTTCGGCCCCGTCACCAGGACGGGAGTTATCGCGACCATCAATACCGTCACGCGCGTGGATGTTCAGTTGCAGCTCGGTACCCAAACGCAGGAAGTTACGGTTTCGAGTTCGACGGCACAACTGGAGACCGATCAGTCGGACGTGCACGCGGAACTCAATCCCAACGAGATGGCGAACTTGCCGTTACCCAACTACCGCAATTTCCAAAGTCTGTTTAACTTTGTTCCCGGCGCCACCCCTACTCAGTTCACCAACTCAATCACCGACACGCCACAACGTTCGTTGAGCACGAATATTAACGGGACGAACCGCAACAATAACGTGACGAGAATCGACGGCGCGGCTGACGTATTCGTCTGGCTGCCGCATGTGACCGCCTATGTGCCGCCGGAAGAGACGATCGAAATGGCCAACATCACCACGAGCAGCTTCGACGCCGAGCAAGGGATGGCGGGAGGCGCCGCGGTCACCCTCACGACGAAATCGGGGACTAATCAGCTGCACGGTGTCGGATTTGCCTATTGGGATGATAACCATCTTCAGGCCCGAAACTACTTCTACTATGGGCAAGGCACGCCGTTCAGCCTGCACAATATCGATGGCGGCACGCTGGGAGGTCCCATAGTAAAGAACAAACTGTTCTTTTTCGGAAGCTGGGAAGGTACTCGGGAACGGACGAATTATTTAATGTTGTCTACTGTACCCACGGCCGCCGAGAGGAGTGGCGACTTCAGCAGTTACAAGACGCCGATCTACGATCCCGCGACAGGGGACTCGACGGGGAAGGGGAGAGATCTGGTCAGCAATAGCGTGATTCCCGCCAGCCGCATCAGTCCGATTGCCCAGGCGCTGCAGAATTACCTCCCGCTGCCCAATCAGTCCGGGACGTCTTCCAACTACTTCAGCTCCGGAACCCAGGTTCTCAACCGGGATAACTACGATGTCAAGGTCGATTGGAACCGAACTCAAAATCACCATATCTTCGGCAAATACAGCGCCATGAATGCAAGCGTCGTCTGTCCGTTCAGCCTGGGAGGGGCCGGCGGACTGGGACTGTGCAACGGCAACGGTGGGGGCAACGCCCACACGTTGATCCAGGTGCCCACATTGGGCCACAACTGGATCCTCTCGCCGAACCTGTTGCTTGACGGGGTGCTCGGCTTCAACCGGATGGGCCAGCATGCGATGGACAGTTTCTTCGGTCAAAATATCGGCTTGCAGTTGGGAATTCCCGGCACAAACGGCCCTGATATCCGGCAAAGCGGGTTCCCGATTTTTAACATCACGGGTTTCAGCAGCTTCGGTCAGGTGGCGAATTATATGCCTTTGTATCGGAATGATCAGAGTTGGACCACCAGTCACAACTTGACCTGGAAACATGGAGCACACGAGTTCCGGTTCGGCTTCGACATGATCCATTTCAATTTGAACCAGTGGCAGCCCGAAGCGGGCTCGTTCGGCCCCCGAGGATACTTCACATTCGACGGCGCCATCACCGGTCTGAACGGCGGCGCGGCGCCGAATCAGTTCAACGCGTACGCGGCGTTCCTCCTTGGCCTGGATCAATCGGTGGGCAAGACGCTACAAAATATCAAATTGACGGGCCGCGAATGGCAATTCGGCTGGTACGCGCGCGACCGCTGGCAGCTAACCCGTAAGTTGACGCTCAACCTTGGGCTTCGTTACGAGTTGTATCCGCTGGTTAGACGCTCCCATACCGGCCTCGGCCGCTTTGATCTGAATACAGGCAACATTTTGATCGGCGGTGTCGGCGGCAACGATGAGAACGCCGGGGTAACGGTAAGTCACAAAATGTTCGCACCGCGCGTGGGCCTGGCTTACCGGCTCGATAAATCTACCGTCCTGCGCATGGGCTACGGGATCAGCTACGACCCGCTTCCGATGTCGCGCGTGTTTCGCGACCCATATCCCCTGACCATTCCCCAGAACTTCACGGGGCCCAGCAGCTACATACCATTCGGATCGCTGTCGAGCGGGATTCCACCGGTCCAGGTTCCCGATCTGTCGACGGGAACGGCGCCGGTTCCGACCAGTACCGTCATCAGCAGAAGTCCCTTTCCCGGACTTCTCCATCGCGGTTACATTCAGTCGTACAACGTCACCGTCGAGAGAGAACTTCCAGCGGGGTTTGTGGTCAGCGCGGCATATGTGGGAACTGAGACCACGCACCAATTCGTCGATCACGAACTGAACGCCGGCTATCCCGGAAGCGGTACCGCAGGCCTGCCCCTGGCCGCAACACTGGGACGGAAAGTGTCGACCCTGTTCGAGGATGGCTGGCTGAGTTCGCATTACAACGCGCTTCAGGTCGCCGTCAACCGCAGGTTCTCCAATGGCCTCCTGGTCAAGGGCGCCTACACCCATTCGAAAGCGATCGACATGGCGGATGATGACGGCAGAGTGGGGTTGCTCTTCAACTATGCGCCGATGATCCATCGCAACGAAGCCGTCGCCGGGTTCGATATTCCCAACAACTTCCAGATCGCCGCAGTCTACGAATTGCCCTTTGGCGAGAACAAAGCGCATGGCCGCAGCGGACCCGCGAAATGGGTGCTGGGCGGTTGGCAGGTGAACGGAACGTTCAGCGCGTACTCAGGTTCTCCGTTTACCGTCACGGCTTCAAGCGCATCCCTCAACGCTCCCAATAACACGCAAACGGCGGACCAGGTGCTGCCAACCGTTACCAAGCTGGGAGGCATCGGGCCTGGCACTCCCTACTATGACCCCACTGCTTTTGCGTCGGTGACCGCAGTCCGGTTCGGAGACTCGGGACGCAATATTCTCCGGTCGCCGGCCATTTTCAATCTAAACGTCAGTATGTTCCGCACTTTCCCCATTAACGAACGATTCAACCTGCAATTTCGCGCGGAGTCTTACAATTTATCGAACACTCCGCACTTCGCGGCGCCCAGTGCCAACGTGTCTTCCGGTAACTTCATGATCATCACCAGCGCCGCGCAGGACCAGCGCCAGTTTCGCCTGGCGCTCAAGCTGATGTTCTGACTAGTGGGGCAGGCTTCAGCCCGCTAAGCCGGACCGGGGCCGGCCCCAGCCGGACGAGGGCTCTGCCCCACAGAATTTCCGTGTATGGTAGAGTCTTTTACGCGGGGCGGGAATTATGGTTTGGAGAACTTGCATCCTGGCACTCTCGCTGTTGCTTTTTTTGAGCCCTGCCTTCGATCAATCGACTTCACCTCCCGAAAGCCCGCAGGCCGAAACGGAGTTGAAATTACACGCCGAGTCGACTCTGGTTCAGATCCCGGTTGCTGTAACCGATTCATCGAACCGGTTCATGCTCGGTCTCCACAAAGAAGATTTCCATGTCTTTGAAGATGGCGTTGAGCAGAATATTGCGCACTTCTCCGGCGAGGACGCGCCGCTCTCGGTTGGCCTGTTGTTTGACGAGAGCGGCAGCATGGACTATAAGCTCAGGACCTCGCAAGGCGCCATCGGGCACTTCTTGAAGACCATGAACGCGGACGACGAAGCGTTTCTCGTCGAGTTCAGTGATGCCGCCCGAGTTTCAGTCGGATTCACGTCCCAGACCGAGGAGATTAAGAGCACCCTGAAGAATGTTCAGCCCGGCGGGCTGACTGCAATGCTTGACGCGATCAATATTGGCATACGCGAAATGAAGAAGGCGAAAAATTCCAGGAAGACGATCGTCATCATTTCCGATGGCGGCGATAATCATAGCCACTACAAACCCTCGGAGATCGAATCGTTGGTTCGTGAGGCAGATGTGCAGATCTACGCGATGGGCGTGTTTGAGCCGATTTTGTCCATGCTGCGCGCTCCCGAGGAGGTTTCGGGTCCGCGATTACTCTCGGAAATCGCGACGCAAACCGGGGGGCGCGCTTTCTCCGCGGCGCTTAACAGCGATCTGCCCAGCGTCGCCGCCAGAATTGCCGTCGAATTGCGCAACCAGTACGTCCTTGGGTACTACCCGAAGAATCAGGTGCACGACGGCAAATATCGGAAGGTCGAAGTGAAGCTCTCGCAGCCTCGCGGCGTTCCACCCCTAAAGGCGCATTGGCGGCTCGGCTATTATGCTCCGATGCAACAGTAGCTTATCGGTGACCGGCGTGCGGAACCGGATGAGGTAGCGGGTGGCTCGGGGCCGGCCGCCAAATCGGAGCGTGCGAACCCGGAATCGCGATTCCGACCCCCGGAGAACTTCCCATTCGAGGCGGTGGAGAAGGCACGTAGCCCCTATAGCCGCCGTAGCTATAGCCTCCGTAGCTATAACCTCCATAGCTGTAGCCACCGTAGCCATAACCGCCATAGCCATAACCACCATAGCCGTAGCCGCCACCCATAACTCCCAACAGGAGCGGCCGGTAGGTGTAACCGGGGAGGTAGATCGAGCTGAAACCCGGTTGTGAAGGGATGAGCGAACTATACGGGCTGGGCGAAATCAGAGAGGACACACCGAGAAACGGAAAATATGCGAAGTTATCCAGGCCGGATGCGCGCGAAGCCGGATCTTCGTCAATCTGCGCCGTAATCGCATTGTCAGCGATGATCGATTGACTGCGACCGTTCGCCCATTCCGTGAGGGCATCGGCAGGCGGCGCGTCGGACCGTTCGGGCACGAGGACCGCTGCGAAGGGAAGGTCCATTCCCGCATCAACGGCGACTGGAGCGCCGGCTTCGGCGAATGCCTGCGCCTTCCCGCGATACACCCACAGGCGGGGCGGATCCGAATCGATTCTATAGAGGCCCTTGGTTGGAAAGCGAGTTTTCCATGCAGTACAGATGAGCGTAACGGAGGTATCCGGGTTCGACTCGGTGGATTCGAGTATCGCGGACCCGTTTAACAATTCCACCTGGGTGTCGGCAAGATCGTTGGCCTTCATTCGGATCCTGCTCTTCTCGCCAATACGGAGAAAAACACCAGGTGTGAGGAGCAGTTCCGCTCGCCCTTGCCCGGTTCGAAGCTCTGCTCCCTCAGGCAAAGTTTCAAATCTACCCAAGTGAGCTTCGAGCGGCCGGTCACCTAAATAGACGTCGCCGTCCAAAAAGTGGATCACTCCCGATCGGGCTGAAATGACCGATTGGGCGTTCGCGGGAAAGGCCAACCCAAGCAAAGCAAGGATCGTCCGGATGGTGCAAGTCCCACGGGTCGTCATATGCTACGTTTCCCTTGATGAGTATGACCCTAAATGACCTTCTTTTCAAGGTTCCTGTAGCCTGAACTCAATTGTGTGGCAAGTGGTCAAAAGTGGTTTGTTCATCACAACCGAGGCAGTCCGGAACCGAACCAGGCTCGGGCCGGGCTCGTAAAGAGGGCAGTGGCCCGACCTCTCGCCACTTTTGAATTATTTGAGGGGACAATCGCCAATCCAACGGAGCTAAACTGGAACGTGTGCCGTTCGCCTTTTATTCTTGTCGCGGGTGTGCTGACACTACTCACACTCTCCGCCTGTCAGACGAAAAAAGTGCAGGGATCCGCGGGACCTCCGCCCACGATGCCGGTAACCACGGCTCGTGTCTCCGTCCAACAAGCGCCGCTCGAGGTGCGTGTTGTCGGCACGGTGGAACCGTCCGCTAAAGTCGAAATCAAATCGCAAGTCGCGGGACAACTCCTGGCCGCCCACTTTACGGAAGGCCAAAACGTGACGCAAGGGCAACTCCTGCTCAGCATTGACCCTCAACCCTATCGCGATGCGCTGACCCAGGCCCAGGCCACGGTCGAGCGCGACCGCGCGCAGATCACCCAGGCGGAGCTCACGCGCCAAAAGGACCTGGTGCAGTCACAATCCGCCGATGCCGATGCCGCCCGCTACGCGGGTCTTTTGAAACAACGCATCGTCTCCGAGCAGATGAACCTGCAATACAAGACCAATGCCGAATCGCTGAAAGAGGCTCTCCGTGCGGACCAGGCCGCAATTGCCAGCGCGCAAGCCAGCCTCAAAGTCGACGAAGCCGCGGTCGAGAGATCCAAGCTCGATCTGAGCTACTGTGAAATTCACGCGCCTATCGCCGGACGCGCCGGTAACCTGCTGGTGCATGTCGGGAACCTGGTAAAGGTGAATGACGTTCCTCTGGTCGTGATCAACAAGATCCAACCGGTGTTCGTCAGCTTTAACGCGCCCGAAACACATTTTGAAACCATTCGCCGCTACAGCGCAGAGCGCAGGCTGCCTGTGCAGGTCACTTCGCGCGACGACCCAGGCGCCAAGGCAACCGGCTACTTAAGCGTCGTCGACAACACCATAGATGCGCAAACCGGGACTATTCATCTGAAAGCGACCTTTGACAATGCCAACGGCATGCTTTGGCCCGGGCAATTCGTTGACGTCATCCTTACCTTGAACAGCACCAGCGATGCAACCGTCGTCCCCGCGGAGGCGATTCAACCCGGCCAGAAAGGGCCATTCGTCTATGTAGTCAAGGCCGATAAGACTGTGGAACCGCGCCCGGTGACCGTCGGACGGACGCTCGATCGCAGAGTGGTTGTGGAGAGCGGCGTCACGCCCGGCGAGATCGTAGTGACCGACGGCCAGATGCTTCTCTTTCCCGGGGTGCATGTCGTAGACACCGGCGATCGCAAAGTGAACAACGTGGGCCAATAAGGGGCCACAATCCAATGAATTTCTCCCTGATTTTTATCGAGCGTCCCGTTATGACTACGCTCATCGTAGTCGCGATCCTGTTTTTCGGCATTCTCGGATACCGTGCATTGCCCGTAGCCGCGTTGCCGAGTGTCGATTACCCGACGATTCAGGTCAACGCCGAACTCACCGGCGCCGATCCGGAGACAATGGCCTCCTCCGTAGCCACGCCGCTCGAACGGGAGTTCTCCACCATCGCCGGCATCAAGCAAATGAGTTCGACCAACTCTCAAGGGTCGTCCAGCATCACCGTGCAATTCGACCTGAGCCGCAAGATCGACGCAGCCGCACAGGACATCCAGGCTGCCATCTCGCGCGCCGGCGGCCGCCTTCCTCCCAACATGCCGCGCCCGCCCTCTTATCAGAAGACCAATCCCGCCGAACAGCCCATCTTTTATCTCGCGCTCACCTCTTCCACCGCACCGTTCTACACGATCGACGAATACGCCGAGACCCTCATCGCGCAGCGCCTGTCCATGGTCAGTGGCGTGTCCCGTGTCCAGGTGTACGGCGCCCAGAAATATGCGGTCCGCGTGCAGGTGAATCCCGATCAGCTTGCCGGACACGGTATCGGCATCGACGACGTACAACACGCCATCGAGCAATCCAACACCAATCTGCCGACCGGAAAGCTCTACGGCGAGCGCCAGGCATTCACCGTGATGTCGAGCGGCCAACTCACCAATGCCGCAGCTTACCGTCCGTTGATCGTAGCCTACCGGAACGGCGCCCCGGTGCGCCTCGAGCAACTCGGCAACGTCCTGGACGACGTGGAGGACAATAAGTCCGCGAGCTGGTACGACGGTGTACGCGGTATCATTCTAGCCATTCAGAAGCAGCCGGGCACAAACACCGTCGAAGTCGCCGATAGTGTTCGTCAACTACTTCCCCAATTGAAGAAAAGCATCCCGCCGTCCATCAGCGTGGAGGTCGCATATGACGCTTCGTTGCAGATCCAGCGCTCGATCGACGATGTTAAGTTCACGCTGATGCTGACCATCTGCCTCGTAGTGATGGTCATTTTCCTGTTCCTCCGCAATCTTTCAGCCACCTTGATCCCCGGCGTGGCGGTCCCGCTGTCGGTCTTGGGAACATTTGCCGCGATGTACCTGCTCGGCTACAGTCTCAACAACCTGTCGCTGATGGCGCTGACACTCTCGGTCGGCTTCGTGGTTGACGATGCCATCGTCATGCTGGAAAACATCGTGCGCCACATGGAGAACGGCGAGACGCGGAGAGAAGCCGCCGTGAATGCCTCTAGGGAAATCGGCTTCACCATTGTGTCGATGACTATCTCGCTGGTTGCCGTCTTCATTCCCGTGCTGTTCATGGCCGGTATTGTGGGACGCCTCCTCCACGAGTTCTCGGTCACCATCGCCATGGCGATCCTGATTTCCGGCCTGATCTCGCTGACATTCACTCCCATGCTGGGCAGCCGGTTTCTGCGCATCGACCACTCCGCGCGCCATAACTTCGTGTACCGGGCGCTCGAGAAGACGTTCGACCTGATGGCCAGCGCCTATGACCGCACGCTTTTGATCGCGTTGCGATTCCGATTCGTCACCCTGATGGTTGCGCTTCTGATGCTGGCGGGCACCGTTTGGCTCTTCGAGAAGATGCCGAAAGGCTTCATTCCTAGCCAGGATAGCGGCTTCTTCTTCGCTTTCACGATGGCCGGACAGGACATCTCGTACGAATCGATGATGAAACACGAACTCGCGGTGGTCGACATCGCGCGCCGCGACCCGAACGTCGCCCATACCGGTGCATTCCTCATGGGCGGCAATCAGGGTGGTTTCTTCGCTTTGATGAAGCCGCGCGACGAGCGTGCGCTCACTGTAGATCAGACCATCGTGTCCCTGCGCCCCCAACTCTTCATGGTGCCGGGAATCATGGCATTTCCTCAGAATCCGCCGCCGATCACCGTTAGCGGCCAGTTTTCCACCAGCGCTTATCAGCTAACGCTGCAATCCACCAATCTGAAAGACCTCTACTCCTGGGCCCCGAAAATCAAGCAGGCCATGTCGACGCTGCCCGGTTTCGTCGACGTGAACACCGACCTCCAGGACACAAGCCCGCAGGTAATGGTGAACATCGATCGCGACCGGGCGCTCTCTCTCGGCGTTACACCGCAGCAGATCCAGGACGCGCTGATGAGTGCCTACGGCAATCGCCAGGTCTCGCTCATCTATGAGCCGGCCAACGAATACGAGGTGATCCTTGAAGTTCAGCCCCAGTTCCAGCGCTCGCCCGACGCCCTCTCGCGCCTCTATATCCATTCCTCGCAAGGACCGCTGGTCCCGCTCCAGTCCGTGGTCGACATCAAACGGTCGTTGGGGCCGCTGAGCATTAGCCATTTCGGCCAACTCCCGGCTGTAACGGTTTCGTTCAATCTCAAGCCCGGCTACTCACTTGGCCAGGCCGCCGGGCAGGTAGATAACACCCTGCGCGAAATGCGCATACCTTCCACGTTGACCGCGAACTTCCAAGGAACCGTCAAGGAATTCCAGGAATCGTTCCGTAACCTGACCGTGCTGCTGCTGATTGCAATCCTCGTGATTTACATCGTTCTCGGCATCCTGTACGAGAGCTTTATTCATCCCATCACGATTCTGTCGGGACTTCCCTCGGCGGTATTCGGAGCGTTGCTGACGCTACTGGTCTTCCACAAGGAGCTTGACTTATACGCCTTCGTCGGACTGATCATGCTTTTCGGCGTGGTCAAGAAAAACGCCATCATGATGATCGATTTCGCCATTCAGGAACGAAACCAGGGCGCTAGCGCCCACGACGCGATCTATCGCGGTTGCCTGCTGCGTTTCCGCCCCATCATGATGACCACCGTGGCAGCTCTGTTTGGCACCATGCCCATCGCACTCGGCTATGGTGAAGGCGCCGACGCACGCCAGTCCCTGGGACTCGCGGTCGTGGGCGGCCTGGTGGTTTCCCAGCTTCTGACGCTCTACATCACGCCGGTGATCTATATCTACCTGGAGCGGTTGCAGAGCGGTCGAGATAGGCTGCCCACGCGACTGCCGGAGCCCCAGACCACAGGTAGCATTACTTTGTAGTCAACTATTACTGCTCGCCCAAGACGCGGCTGGCGACGATCGACGATTCGCCAGCAACTCCGTTGAGCGTATGGGCTCGGATCAGCGCCTCAAAAAACATCAACTCGCCCGAGCGCCGTCCGCTGCCTACGTGTCTCACGAGATCCTGGAACAGCGGCGGATTATCCACCACGTCCAAGGCGATCTCGGTGCCTGCCATCGACGTACCCTGCAGAATCAAGACGTTGCCCTCACCGTTCAGATTCGGCAGGAATGCAATCCCGCCATAGATCTCACGCGAGGAGGCATCGAGCGCGCTTGACCGGTAGCGAGCCAGTTCGCCCGCCCTCGGCGACCGGTTCACGACGTCGATGTTGTGGTCGGCGCCCTGGTACTCGAACCGAAAGTTCAGCTTACTCTCGAACAGTGAATTCCAAGGATTCGATTGCTTGCTGCCCAACAGGATGAGATTTCCCGCGCCGACGTCGCGCATCGTCATGTCACGCGCAAACTTCACCACCGTGCGCGTCGCCTGCGCCTCCTTGACGGAATACAGGCGCGCCACCACCGAGACATTCTCAAATCCCGTATAGTGCCGCTGTGCAATATTCGGGAACAGGCGCTCGAGGCCATCGACTGCATTCAGCTCCGACACGCGTTTGAAATAGTCTGAGCCCAGGTACTCGTCGAGGGTCAGCGTTCTGCCCGCTGCCTCCTGTACCATCGAAAAGATGTAGTCCGACGCCACGATCGTGGTCTGGACTTTCGGCATGAATAACCGCGACCAGAGCGCGGATTTCGGTTCCCGGGCCGCAAGGGGCGCGTGGAAGCCCCACCACCATAACCCGCCCAGCAGAACGACAGCAACCCCGGCAAGCACCAGATAAATTGTTCGCCGGTCTTGCGCCTTCGGCTGCACCGCCACTTCCACCGCAGGCGCCGGCGGGGCGGCCTCGGCACGATGCTCGAAGCGCGGAAGATAGGACCCCTTCGGTATAGTGAGCACGACCGGCTCGCCCCGCCCGGCTGGAGACTCGAAATACTCCGCCAGTTTGGTGCGCAGGAAGCGGGCCTGGGAACGGACAATGTTATCCTCGCCGGCGCTGTAATCCGCGGGCCGTCCGAAAACGTGGACGCCAATCTGCTGCTCGGTCGCCCGGTCGCCATGGTTCTGCAGCGCGCAGCGTGTGACGTAGAGCAGGAAATCCTTGAGCCGGGACGACCTCGCAAACTGCTGGCTCGCTATGATCCTCAGAACCAGCTGCCAACGCGGATCTCCCTCGAATTCCGCTGATAGATCCACGACACTTGCGGGCTTCTCCAAGGCGCAACCTCCCTTCTTTCACCGTGTCGCCACTGTGAAAACACTTATCGAGACTCTGAATTAGGGCTACTTTATCACATAGATCCTCAGGGGAGCCAGATGCTGACGCGCCGGGAATTCATCGTCTCGAATGGTATAGTACTGGCCGTGTCGGCTGCCAGCGGCGAGGCACGACAGATCGACCTCCCGTTCCGCCAGATCCACCTCGACTTCCATACCGGCGGCCAGATCCCGGACGTCGCCGCCGATTTCGACGCCCGGCAATTCGTCTCCACCCTTCGGAGCGCCCGCGTAAACTCCATCAACATCTTCGCCAAGTGCATGCACGGCTATGCTTACTACGACACCAAGATCGCCGTGCGCCATCCCGGGCTCAAGCGCGACCTGCTCGGCGAGATGCTGGACGCCCTCCACCCCGCCGGCATCCGGGCGAACTATTATTACTGCCTGACCTGGGATGCGCTTGCCGCTGCCCGCCACCCCGAATGGAGGATCCTTGACCGGCATGGCGAGCCGGTGATCTTCGGCGGGCGCAACAACGGCGTTCTCTGGCAACAGGTTTGCCTCAATTCCCCCTACCTGGACCAGGTCGTCCGCGAGAACGAAGAGATCCTCACCCGGTACCGCATCGACGGCTGCTGGTTCGATATCGCCTGGTGCCCGCCCGAGGGTTGCTTCTGCCAGTGGTGCAAAGCCGAGCGCGAACGGCTCAACCTGTCCACCTCACCCGCCGATATCAAGCGGCACAACAAGATCGTCGCCAGGCGGATGGAGGCGCGGCTCACCGGACTCGTCCACCGTCATCGTCCTGAAGCATTGGTTTTCTACAATAGTCGGACAGTTCTCGGCATCCGCGATGAACTGGAATATTACAGCCATATCGAAATCGAGTCGCTCCCGACCGGCGGCTGGGGCTACAGCCATCTCCAGCAGCGCGTCCGCCACATGCGGACTCTCGGCAAGCCACTCGTCGGAATGAATGGCCGCTTCCATAAATCCTGGGGCGATTTCGGCGGGTTGAAGAATCAGGCGGCGCTCGACTATGAGTGTCTCAGCTTTCTCTCGAACGGCGCCCGGTGCAGTGTCGGCGATCAACTGCATCCCCGGGGACGGCTGGATGCTGTGACCTACCAGCGCATCGGGGCTACTTACGCGAAGGTCGAAGCGCTCGAACCTTACGTCCGCGGCGCGCGCGCCGTCGCCGATATCGGGGTGCTCTCCGCGGCTGTCAACACTCCTGAAACCACGTCCGGAATTCCGCTAGCCGATGCGGGGTTCACGAACATGCTGGTCGAACTTCACCATCAGTTCGACGTCCTCGATCTCGACAGCCGCTTCGAAGACTACCGGCTGCTGATCCTACCCGATCAAATCGAACCGGCACCGCGCCTTCTGGCCGCGCTCAAAAAATACCTGGACGGCGGCGGCGCGCTGATCGCGACCCACCGCAGCCTGTTCGATCCCGGCAAATCGGACTTTGTGCTTTCCGAACTCGGCATCAAATATCTCGGC
>Ga0126381_100006976_pt1 | contig 12537 bp, 8 predicted proteins | sample PanSoiMetPlot_28_FD_96465 | JGI IMG/M metagenome (GOLD analysis project Ga0126381, IMG submission 96465) | Tropical forest soil microbial communities from Panama - MetaG Plot_28 | ecosystem: Environmental > Terrestrial > Soil > Tropical forest > Bulk soil | place: Panama | collected 2016-02-17
ACGTGGAAGCAGTGAAGGTTCTGCTGGCGAAGGGCGCGTCGGTGAATGCCGTAGATGGCATGTTCGCCGCGACACCGCTGGTGTGGGCATGTGAAGGCTGGCGGCACACGTCGCAAAACGGCGCAGATCACGTTGAAGTGGCGCGCTTGCTGCTTGCTTCCGGCTCGCCGCGTGAATGGGTGGCGCCGGAGAAAGCCCCCGATCCCGAGGGAACGCAGGAGCGCTTGGCGGAGCTGTGCCGGGCAGCGGAGGCACCATGAATACGTCGTGAGTAGTCGGCAATCCGGAACCTATTCGCGTAGGTCCTCGTAAACCGGCTAATCTGACATCGAGTTCGAAATGGCGACAAAGGTGACGCTGGAAGTCGTTCAAAAGAAACGAAGAAGAATGGCGCGCCCAAGGGGACGATTTTAGAACCTTTCTCTCGACATTCATGACCGCCTTGTCATCGTCCGCCCACGATCTTGGAACATGATCGAACTTCAGCGATTTGCTAGAGTCTGAATATCGCCCAGTCCCAACAGCTCGGGATCCTGAGTTACAAGAACGAGGCCCAGCAATTTTGCAGTGGCCGCCAGAAAGCGGTCTGCCGGGTCTTTATGTGGCAGCGGCAGACGATGGGCCACGAATGCGATCTCATGAGTTAAGGGCGCCTCTCGAGTGTTGGACGTCGCGCGAGCGAACCATGCGTCCAAATCGGAAGGAAGCTGTATTCGATCCTTCGCGTTCAACATCAATGCTTCCCAGGTGCTGACCGACGAGACCCAGACTTCGTTGGCTCGATTCTCCAACTCCGCTCTTACGCGTTTGGAAAGCCTGACGGGATCTCCCAAAGCCCACAGCCATATATGGGTATCGAGCAATAGTTTCACGCGCCGAGTTCCTTCCAATCACGCTCATCAAATACAGGCCCTACGATATCCTCCAGGAAGGCGATCTCGCCAGTCATGGAGCCGACCCAGCTTCGGTTTTTTTGATTCGCAGAAGGCGGACCAACCTCGGCACTTGCGGCCACTCTGAGTTGTCCGACACGGGAGACAGACGATTGCGGACGCGCCCGATGCTGCCCGCGATTTTTGCTTCATTTTTTTGCATTTCCCCCCGACTTGGGTCAACTCGTCGGTGGTCGTGCTTTCCTTGGGAGCAGCACAACGAGCGTGGCGCATATCAGCAGCGAGACCCCAACACCGGGCAAGCCCGACCTGATATTCCCCGTTTTCGCAGCGATTGCTCCAATTGCGTATGGACCGGCAAACGCACCGAGGTTCCCCACGGAATTAATCATTGCAATGCCTGCGGCCGCCGAAAATCCCGTTAGAAATTCGCTGGGTATTGCCCAGAAGGGGCCATAATAGCTGCAAACGGCAAGCGCCAGAACTGACAATAAGATAATGGAGTAAAATGGCGCCGGAGCGGTGCTCAGCAGAAAAAGAGCGGCTGCTCCCAGGACGGCTGGAATTGCGACGTGGTACCGCCGCTCCATCATGCGGTCGGAGCTGCGGGCAACAAAAATCATCGCTAATAGACCGGTCATGCTGGGAATCGTAACCAATAGTCCGACGAAGCTATTCGAGTAGAGGCTCGACAGTGATTTCACCAGCTGCGGGCCCCACAGGGTCAGCGTGTACGTGCCGGCCGTCATCCCCAAATAAATCAAAACCAGATGCCAGACGCGCGGGCTCGCTATCGCCTGCAGCACGGAGTAGTGGCGCTCTTTCAATTTTTGCTGTTCTTCGCGCCCCATTTCAGCCTGAATCGCCTCCCTTTCGTCTGTGCCTAGAAATTTGGCGTCCGCGGGCCGGCTCGGCAGTACAAGATAAGTAAGAAAACCTAAGACTATTGCGGGGAGACCTTCCAAGATCAGGAGCCATCGCCAGCTACTGAGTCCCAGCCAATGGACATGGTCCAGGATGAGACCGGAAACCGGAGCCCCAACTATCATCGTAACCGGGAAGCCTGTGAGGAGCAGCGCAATCGCCCGTGCCTGCTCGCGTTGGGGGAACCAGTAGGTGAGATACAAAACGATTCCAGGAAAATAACCGGCTTCCGCGAGCCCTAGCAGAAAACGCATGAGGTAAAGCTGATGCACCGTGTACACGAAACCGGTCAGTGCGGCTACGGCTCCCCACGTGATCAGGATGCGCGCCATCCAGATTCGCGCCCCGATTCTGTGGAGTAGGAGGTTGCTCGGGATCTCGAACAGGGCGTAGCCGAAAAAGAAAATGCCGCTGAGCAATCCGTACTGCTGGCTGGTGATCACCAGCTCCTTGTTCATGGTCAGAGCAGCAAACCCAATGTTGACCCGATCGAGATAGGCAGCGATATAGAGAAGAAAAACAAATGGGAGAATCCGGACTCTCAGTTTCCGGATCGTCTTCTTTTCGATGAAGTCCCGAGCGATTGTGCAACCGGTTCCCAGGGCTTATCTCCATGAGGCAACCTGATAAACTACCAGCAGAAGGGGAGCAAACAATTGCGGAAAAGCTATACCTCCAAACGAACGGGCGTCAAGACTTGGCCATCAGACAGGAATTCCTCAAAGCTTTGCACCCGAGAGAGCCGGTTGTTCAGCGTCCAATCGTATCGGAACTGGATGAGTCAAGGGTGACATCTCTAATTTGGGCACGCTCCTTATGGCTGCGCGCGCCGAGACAGGTGAGTGGTCCGGCCTAAGAGGCCTACTGGCGCGAGCCCGTTCTCCACTTTCTCAGACTGCTGTTATAATGCACCAGGCTGTTCGGACGAGGTATTGTGTGGCTGCCGCACCCGCTAACGTTTTTAAAATTCCGCCAATTCCGAGGTTCGCAACGGTCGAAGAAGAACGCCGGCACCGCAAGGAACGCCTGGCCGCGGCCTTTCGCCTTTTTGCCAAGTTCGGTTTCGACGAGGGCGCGGCAGGACACATTACAGCGCGCGATCCGGAGCGGCCGGATCACTTCTGGGTCAATCCCTTCGGCATGCATTTCAGGCGCATCCGGGTCTCCGACTTGATTCTAGTGAACGCGATCGGCCAAGTGGTTGAAGGTAAACATCCAGTCAACATTGCAGCATTCGCGATCCATTCGAGCATCCATCATGCACGTCCGGATGTGGTCGCGGCGGCACATTCCCATTCGCTATACGGAAAGGCCTGGGCGTCGCTCGGACGCCCCCTCGACCCCATCACGCAAGATGCGTGTGCATTCTTCGAGGATCACGTTGTCTTTGCAGACTTTACGGGCGTCGTCTACGAGACGAGCGAAGGGGAACGGATCGCGAAGAAGCTCGGGAATCGCAAGGCGGCCATCCTACAAAACCACGGGCTCTTGACGGTGGGAGAGACAGTGGATGAGGCCGTATGGTGGTTCATTACGATGGATCGTAGCTGCCATGCGCAAATGCTGGCACAAGCGGCGGGCAAACCGGTGCTGATCACGCGTGAGCGCGCGCTGGCGACGCGGCAACTCGTAGGGACGCACGAAGCGGGGTGGTTTCAGTTCCAGCCCTTATGGGACATGATTACGCAGGAACAGAAGGACCTATTTGACTAGAAGCTAGTAGGCATACTCGTCTGGGGTCTTGCAAACGGACACTGAGTTGTCCGACCCGCGAATCCGGTGCGTGTGACGACTTGACCGACGCATGCGCAATACGTGCAGAAGCGGAGTGGTATCGAGTCGGCCTGCCCGGCGACCGAATCGATGGTTAACAAAATAAGGAGTTTCCTGAGTTGTCTGGCCTGAGAGACTGATGTACGCGGTTGCGCATTTTCGGGCCTGTGCCGTGCGCCTCTACTTTTTTCATTTTTCCGCCAGGTATTGCCACCAGACTTCGCCCCTTACGGCGTCGGGGCATAGGCTAGCGCCAAGAGTTGTTTACAACTTTGCTTAATTAGTGTGTGTAGGCACGCGGTCGGAGGCGTTGGGTAGATTCATTCGGTGCAGCAGATCTTGGAATCGTGGATCGGGACGCAGCGAGTCACAATAAGGGCTGACAATTAGCGTAATAAGCGGCGTTCGCGGCAAGGCCCCCAGACTGACCGCCGTGCTGGACCTCGGTATTCAGATCGCCGACGCACTCGACGCCGCGCACGTCACGTCGTAGGTTGTTCCACGCTACCTAGGCTACGGGGTTGTGCCATGACCCGGCACTCACGACGCCCCCTGCTACGACAACCGCCGCTTTGTACCCGTGCGGACGTTGTTGACAGTCTTTTTTACAACTTTTCCTAGTAGCGTTCTATAGAGAGATTATTGGAATTTCATGTCCGCGCCCGCCCGCATGTCCGCAGCGACGGCAACAAGCGCCGCGACTGAGACGCCGACCGCGGAGTGTCAAAGCACCATTCTGGGGCTATAATCGCGCCACCTATGCCCCTTGCTCCAGGCACTCACCTGGGCCCCTATGAAATCATGACGCCGCTTGGTGCTGGCGGCATGGGCGAGGTGTACCGCGCTCGGGATACACGCCTGGAACGCACTGTCGCCATCAAGGTTCTGCTCGAGCAGCTCTCAAAGGATCCCACTCGAAAGCAACGCTTTGAACGCGAAGCAAAGACGATCTCCAGCCTGAATCATCCACACATTTGCACTCTTCACGATATTGGTTCGCAGGATGGAATCGATTATCTGGTGATGGAATGCGTCGAGGGAGAAACTCTGGCCAAACGTTTGGAGAAGGGGCCGCTGCCGCTGGAACAGGTGCTCAAATACGGAGCGCAGATTGCAGATGCGCTGAACAAGGCGCATCGCGCTGGGATTGTTCACCGGGATTTGAAGCCGGGAAATATCATGCTTACGGCAACGGGAGCGAAGCTGCTGGACTTCGGCCTGGCGAAGCCCGCGGCAGCGCCAGTAAGCGGCATCACCCTAACGGCGACGACGCCGGTCACGCAAGAGGGGACGATTGCTGGGACGTATCAATACATGTCCCCGGAGCAGGTTGAAGGCAAGGAGCTAGATGAGCGAAGCGACATTTTCTCGATGGGCGCAGTGCTTTACGAGATGCTGACTGGCCAGCGGGCATTTGAGGGCAAGACCCAGCTCAGCTTGGCATCGGCAATTCTCGAAAAAGAACCCGCGTCGATAAGCTCAATAAAGCCACTGACGCCGTTCACGCTAGAACATGCGGTGAAAAAATGCTTGGCAAAGCATCCCGACGACCGCTGGCAGAGCGCCGCCGACCTTGCGAGCGAACTCGGGTGGATAAGGGACGCCGGATCGCAAGCGGATTTAGCCGGGCCGGTGGTCTGCAAGCAAAGACATCGGGAGCGAGTGGCTTGGGTCTCGGCGGCGGTTCTGTTGGTGCTGGCAGCCGCTTTCGGTCTTGGCTATCTCCGTCGCCCTCAAAGACAGGAGAGGGCGATGCACTTTTTTATCGCGCTGCCCTCGTCTGCGCGAGACCTAACCCTCTCCCCCGACAGCCGTAACTTGGCGTTCATTGCTCCTCGGCCAAACGGAGGTGGGAACTTACTCTGGGTTCAGGAGATTGGCTCGACGGGCGCACATATAGTCGAGAACACTGAAGGTGCATCCTATCCTTTCTGGTCGCCGGACAACCACTTCATTGGCTTCTTCGCCGATGGCAAGTTGAAGAAGATAGACGCCGCCGGAGGAGCGGTGCAGGTCCTTTGCGATGCTTTGTTTGGCCGCGGAGGTACGTGGAACAACGAGGATACTATCGTCTTTGCTCCCAATTCCGGAGGTGGTCTGGCGCGGGTTTCAGCTAGTGGCGGCTCTCCTCTGCCGATCACCGAGATCCCTGCCGGAGCCCCTCATTTCTTGAACTTGAGCCATCGCTGGCCTTCTTTCCTTCCGGACGGTAAGCACTTTCTTTACAGCATGGTGGATTTCACCGATCCGCGAAGCGATGCCAATGCCATTTATATAGGGGTGCTTGACTCGAAGGAACAACGGCGGCTGGTGACCTCCAACTCCAACGCAATCTACGTGCCTGACTACCTAGTCTTTTCAAAGAGTGGAACCCTTATGGCGCACCGCTTCGACGCCGACCGCTTGCAACTGGCGGGGGTGCCTTTTGCAGTCGCCAACGATGTCGAATACCTTAATACGGTGGCGCGTGCTCATTTCTCTGGCTCGCCAGACGGAACTCTGGTCTATCAGAGCGGCTCCCACGTAATCCTTTCGGAGCTTCAATGGTTTGACCGCAATGGCAAGTGGTTGGCTACGCTAGGCGCACCGGCTAAGTACGCAAACCCGCGCATCTCGCCCAATGGAGGCAAAGTGGCGGTAGATATTGACGACCGAGAATCTAATTTAGATATCTGGTTTCTCGACGTGAAAAGCGGAGTAGGATCCCGCTTTACGTTTGACCCTGCCACGGACGAAACACCGATCTGGTCATCTGACGGATCGAGTGTTCTGTGGATGTCCCAACGTAGAGGGGGCAATAATTTTTATGTGAAGGGAACCACGAGTTCGGGTAAAGAAGAGGCAGTTCCCCAACTCTCTCAAAGTCTGCTCGATTTCCCGACCGATTGGTCTCCGGACGGACACCTTCTGCTCTATACAGCCACGCGTGATGATTGGGTCTTGCAAATGCGGGTGCTACCGATGACGGGGGTCGAGCCGAAATCTAGCGCTTTCACGCATAGTGAATCGACAGAAACGCAGGGCCAGTTCTCCCCCGATGGCCACTGGGTCGCGTATTCCTCTAACGAGTCTGGCCGGTGGCAGGTGTATGTAGCGCCGTTTCCGGGGCCCGGTGGCAAATACCAAATCTCCACCGAAGGAGGGCAGCAACCGCGATGGCGGCGGGACGGCAAGGAACTATTCTTCCTGTCCCCAGACAAGAAACTCATGGCAGGAGCCGTAAAGGCAGGTGCGATTTTCGAGTTCGGCACTCCCACCGTATTGTTCCAGACACGAGCCCGTGAACCCAATTCGTCAGAGGAGGTCTTCACCAACGATGTTTCACCGGACGGCCAGCGATTCCTGATCAATGTGAACTTAGAACAGAGCAATCCGCCGCCAGCCAACATCGTACTCAATTGGTCTTTCGAGCCGCGGAAATGACTCACACGCCTTCGGTTCGGGTCATTTCCCTGGCGACCACCTGTCCCTTCCACACACGGCACAACGGGTCGTGCCCTCGTTTATTACTGATCGGCGGCGGTTAGGGTTACGACTACGGTTCGTTGACTTGCTTCAGCCCCGCAACCTAAGATTCTCGCCAAATGCCGGAGTCCCAGTCGCTCATCGGCCAGACCGTCTCGCATTACCGCATCATCGAAAAACTCGGTGGCGGCGAGATGGGAGTGGTGTACAAGGCTCAGGGCACTTCAGACCATGTTCAAAACAAAATTTGGCTTGCGTGCTGTCGCGTTCCTGTTGTAACCCTTACCTCCACGTAGAGGAGGGCTACGATGCCTTACCAGTGCCTTCTCCAGTTGTGTCCCTTTTCTGAAACTCCACGATTCGAATACTTACCGCGTGTTTGTTTTTTTTCTTGGGTTTATTCCTTGTTCCGACCCTTTCTCTTGCCCAGTCGCCCATACCTGCAACAGATGCGTTCGACGCGCCTGCCTGCAGCGACGTTGATCTTGGAGGCGTTGACATAAACTTAGGCCCATTTGGTATCCACACCGTCCCGAGTCCCCAGCGGGCAAATCCAGAGTGGAAAGCCATTATCCTGGACGCCAACCAACAGCCGCAGCTGCAGCCCCCAGTAATAGTCGAGGGCCGTGTCGAGCCGCAACCAAACGACGGCAAGTCGGACTCTCAGTCGACGTCCGAAGTCACCGAAGAAGATCTTCCTTGGACTCATTACACCCACGACTTTACGTTTAAGGTGGTTCCCGATCCGGCTTATCAGTTTGCGCTTTCCTCATGGAACCGCTACCCAGGCGTCACAGGCCCAGCATCCATCGACGTTCCGGATCAAAACGGGTGCCCGCCTGGCGAGACCTTCGACCCCGTGAATCAATACTGCATCGGTTGCCCGAACGGCGGATCCTTTCTGCCGGATCAAAAGCTCTGTCAAATTGTGCCTCCGGAGATCTGCCCTGACGGCAGCACTGGGGCAACTTGCAAGCATACGGACATGGAAGTCGAGTGGGACAGTGCCACCCTGATGGATGAGAAGGAAGGTTTCCAGCGGATTTGGGGCGTAGCCCCAGAATTCGTCTGGCCCGCGGGTGGCGACCGTGTTTGGGTCTCTGGACGCTGGATCTTTGACTGCGGCCACCCAGGCACGCCAGATAGTGACCGCAACAACAAACAGTATGTGAAATTTTCGTCTGAGATCCATCCTCCTCGCGCGCTGGTTACTTTTCGCCTGAACCATCCCGCCCTGGACTCGTTTCCAGTTGCGCGCGTCTCGGCCCCCAATTTCCCGCCTCCGCAAAGCTACTTGCCGGTCACCGGAGCGCCCGTTGATCCCGGTACTCTGCCCGTTGGCGTCGCAAACACTGGTCCTACCAATGTCCCTGTGACCGAGGCCGATATTTATGTGAGCGGCAATGGGGGATTAGCAGGCGACGTATGTTCGATTGTGTCGGCACCTTGCTCCAACTTTGGGGGACACACGAACCCAACCATTCCCGTGAGTGATCGCAACTATGTGTTCGACATTTACCCACCCGGAACGGATTACACAAGTATGACCGACGGAGTATTTGCCGTTACCCCGCCCGTACCTAACGCCTCGCTCCAATATCGGGTAGTGGATCATTTCAGCGAGCTTCCGGCCCACGCCTGCGGCGGTGATGACAATTCTGTCTGTGTCACCGTGGATCCCATCATCTGCCTGATCGACTCAAAGACCGGGCCGCCGAACCAGACGGATACTTCCTGTCCCTCCCTTCAAGGCCCACCAACACGGGTTCGCGTCATTCTTCCGTTCTGTACTTCTACAAACGTGCCTTGCAACAGCACCGCTAACATTTTCGCCAAGAGCATTCTTGTAGGGTGGGATGACGTCCCGACACCCGCGAACCAAACCAAAGGGGTGCGTACTTTTGAGGTGCGGCTCCATAATCTCACCGTCAAGGACAATGGGGAAGGCTGCTGCACCGACGGCGACTGGCGCGTGTTTGTGAATGTCGGCGGCCAGTGGCGCTATATGAGCCGCATCTTCGATGCCAAGTCCGATGGAACGAGCATCTGCAACGGGGCTGACCCGCTCACCGAAAATGGCAACGACGATTGTTATCGCTTTGACAAAACGCCCTTTACGGTGAGCGTTCAGGATGGCGACCCCATTCACCTTGCAGTTGGCGGATTTGTCGCCAGAGGTGTCGAGGATTCCAGTAGCTCCCTTTTTATGTGCCGCAACTATCCAAACGGATGTTCAACTCCGAACTTCTCCATCTTATCGTCGCCCTTCCGGGATTTTCCGCTCGAAAACGACGATCGCATTGGTACCTACGAGTTTGATCTCGTTTCGCCCGACTACGCACCGCCTCCTTCTTACACCACAGCTCAGTTCGGCTGCTCCGTCTTTTCCATAACTGGCTGTTCGCTTCGATATCAGACTGAGTTCACGGTGAACGAAATTCCAGCGGTTTCTCCGCCCTCGAGCGCCCCCTTGGTCATCGGGCTTCCGAGTTTCAACGGCGGGGCAGGTATCTTTTTCGCTCCGGCTACGCCGATGATCCTAGCGACTGCCGATACGAACGCCGGCGGTTTCCAATATCGCTTCCACAAGCAAGGCGCAGCCCTGCCTGTGTACCAGTCCGATCCTTTTCCCGTGCACTGGACCCATGCCGATCTCACGCAGGGCGTGCACTCCGTTGAGGTGAAAATAGCTGGTGCTAACGCTGGCGACGGCGCATACGACTTTCAATACTCCGCCGAATCATTCGGCAATTTGCTCGAACCTCGCCACACCAGCACATTCATTCTCGACAGCACAGCACCTGTGACCACGTTTACTCAGCCGCAAGCCACGACTTATGCGCATAGCGACATTCTCAAGCTGAGCTATGTCGTGAGCGATGGAATCGGTTCCGGTGTTGCATCTTTCACTCCTACTATGGATGGCCTGACAGCACTCCCTGGGGCGCCCGACCTGCAGAGCGACACATCGATCAGTCTGCTGACTACGCTTAGGCTCGGTTCGCACACCTTCAAGGTCGCTTCCACAGACAACGTGGGGAATTCCGGCATTGCGTCCGTAACCTTCACCATAATCGTAACTCCCGCGAGCATCGAACGGGACGTCACGCAGTTCCTGCAAATGGGTGCGATCAAGAACGCTGGTTTGGCGAACAGTCTCTTGTCGTATCTACTCTCCGCTGCCGACGCACGCGCTAGGGGAAGTTGCAGCACCTCGAATAATGTCTATTCATCGTTAATCAACGCGGTCACGGCCCAGCGCGGCAAGGGCATCACCATTTTTGCCGCCGATACCATGATCGCCGACGCGCAATATTTAATTGCACATTGCCCGTGAACAGTCGTTTCATTTGCGCGAGCACTTGCCGCTGAAATGTGCTGATCTCCGAGGTAGTGATTGGAGTCGCAGTCTACATGCGCGTTGTAGTGATACAGTCGCAACGCGCGTCGCGCTACGACGCTCCCGTGGGGGTGCGGGAAATAGCGGCCAAGTCCATAGCGATGGCGTCCATCAATCGCCTGTTTGAGCAGTCTAGCCCACTGTCTGAACGGCGCATTGCTTCGATCTTGTTGATGGAGTGCAGCACAGTAGCGTGATGCTGGTCGCCACACTCGCGGCCGATTTCCTGGAGCGACGTCCCGGTGAGTTGCCTGGCGAGGTACATGGCGATCTGTCGGAGAAGGACGTAGGCTTGCCGGTTGGTGCGCACTGTGAGCTCCGGGTCGCGCATTTCGGAAGTGCTCCCTACCATGCTGCCGGATCGCTTGATGGCTCCGGCCCGACAACCTGAACGGCGCGTCGGAAGTAAATCCTTACACGCAGATGCCGGCAGCGGTTACTGGACATTGACGGCCAGTTTCCGGTTAGCCGACCGGGAGTTGACATCACAATGAGTGCCGGATGACTCCGACAATCAATCCTGTCGGGGTGCTCGGGTTAAATGTGAGCCTCGGCTATGAGATCGCTCGGAATAGAAATTTCCACTTCCGTTCCTGCCCCACGCCTGCTCGATATCTCGAAGTGTGCTCCAATGTTTCTGGCGCGTTCGGACATTCCCAGAAGACCGCAGTGCAGATTCCGCTGCAATCGTACTGCCTTCGGATCAACGCCGCAGCCATTATCACGGATGATCACGCGCAGCTTACTAGGTAAATACTGGACCTCAGCTTCGGTACTGCTCGCCTTAGAGTGGCGGAAGGCGTTGGCCAGTGCTTCTCGCGCGATCAGGTAGATGTGCTCCTGTATTGCCGGTCGCAATGTTACGACACGACCCACAACTAGGATTTGGAACCGAACACCGCCGGGTGCGAACTCGTTCCCGAAGTCGGCAAGCGCCTTTTCGAGACTCGTGGGGGCGGTCTCGGGTGCGCGGTGTCTCTGAAGGGCTAAGCGACCATCCTCAAGAATGCGACGCATTAGTTGGAGCGCGTGCATAATCGCGGCCATCCAGTGCCAGAACTGAATCGATCCCCGATTTAAAGAGGCAGAAGTGGGAATGCTCTCACTTAAAGCCCCGATATTTATAAGTCGCGACGGTTAAGAGACACCACTAGCAGAGTAGCGGGGCGCACGAATTGCCGGTAATCACGATTGGAGATTGGTTAGCCGGAAATAATCTGTTCAGACGCGGACTTTATCAGTATCCTTGGCGCGGACCAGCTGAGTCGTTCGAGGACCTTCAGCCCGGTTTCTTGATCGTTGGCAGAAGCAGGCCCACGTGTCGTGTACTAAGCGCATACGAATTCTTGCGTTGTTCGCCTTAGGTTGCCTGTTCCCGCCGAGCCTTCTGTTCGCGCAAACTGCCATACCCATTCGGGCAGAACTGATCCAACGCTTAGAAGCTAGAAAAGTCAGAGTCGGAGACCCAATTCTGGCGAAGATCGTATTGCCTTGGAAGAGTCCAGAGTGTGATTTGCGCGCGGGGGCGATAATTCAAGGTCACGTGGTCGCGCAAAAGGCTCATTCCAAAATGGAGAAGACTTCGGAAATTGGCATCTCCTTTGAGAGCGGGCAATGCGACGGACTTGAAATGAAGCCGCTGTACTTAACTGTCGCGGCATTACTTGCTCCCGATCCTCCTAGCTATCCAGGTTCTGAAGAGATGCAGCCGCTGAGCTCCGCGATCGGCCTCGGCTTGGACGGGGGAATCCGGAGTATCCGCCAGGCAGCGGCGACCGTTTACGTTGAGCCGCGCGTCGCCAAGGCTCCACGCCCCGTCACGGTGGGGCAGGTGGTCGGCATTCCTCATGTTGCGATCTCGGTGGGACAACCGCCGGGCGGGGCTTCCTTCCTGCGCTCGACGGGGCGCGACGTGCAGCTTAGCGCTGGAACACAGTTAGTACTCGTTCTGAATGCTAGTTCCGAACGGACTGTAGCGGCGGAGGAAAAAAGCGCAAATCCCATTGCAGCAACCGCAAACACTCCTGTCAGTAACCCTATTCCAGCGATCACCGAGCCGCCTCCGTTGAGCATTGGCGAAGA
>Ga0126381_100006977_pt1 | contig 12536 bp, 10 predicted proteins | sample PanSoiMetPlot_28_FD_96465 | JGI IMG/M metagenome (GOLD analysis project Ga0126381, IMG submission 96465) | Tropical forest soil microbial communities from Panama - MetaG Plot_28 | ecosystem: Environmental > Terrestrial > Soil > Tropical forest > Bulk soil | place: Panama | collected 2016-02-17
GTCACGGTCGCCCTGATGTTTTGGGGTCTCTTGTGGGGAGGTATCGGTCTAGTTCTTGCGATACCCATTACCGCCGGGATAAAGGCCGTCTGCGACAATATCGAATCTCTCGAACCCTATGGCCGGATTCTCGGTGAAGACTAGCGAAGATAGGCCCTGATTGGCGGGTCAGCTCCCACGACCGTCATCTCCAGTTTGTCATGGACCGCCTGCGATCTTACGTAGGCTAAGGCGACAACCTCGCCACAGCCGGGTGAAAATACTGCCGAAGCTATTTCAGCCACTTGTTCTCCGTGGACGGCGAGCTTTGCGCCGGCCGCAGGAGATGCATTGCCTTCGATCCGGACCGGTGACAACATCCGATGCACTTGGCCGCGTGACCGGACTCGCTCTACAATCTCCTGACCTAGGTAGCATCCCTTATTGAAATTGACGGCATTCAGGACCTGCGTTTCTTGAACCAGGTACCGCTCGCTGATTTCTTCGCCGTAGCGTGGCCTACCGTTCTCAATTCGGACAGTACGGGCCTCCTCGGTGCTTGCCTGAGGGATGCCCGCATTTGTGAGGCGCTGAACGAGCGAGTCCCTTTCACCAATCGGAACAAAGATCCGGATCCCTGTCGCGCCTGTGCTCGCTACACGAGCGGCGAAGCCATCACCCCATTCTTGACTGGCATACTCAGTATCGGGCACGGATATCCCGAGCCCGGTTGCGACCGCACTACTGGTAGGCCCTTCCAGTCCAAAGCATGCCCACCGTGAACTTTCATCCTCGAGATCGACGTCATCGGCAATGATGTATTTGTTAAGGTGATCTCGAAGTTTACCGCCAGTTTCCGGTTCAGTATCAAGGAGCAGACTCTCGCCGTGGTTATAGATAGTGGCGTCGACCAGGATTCGACCCCTGCTGTCCAGGAAGAAGGCATACAACCCGCTCCAGGGCGCGAGATTCTTCACGTCGTTAGTACACATCGCATGCAGGAGGCGCACCCTGTCTTCGCCGGTTACCCGAATTTTTCCCCGCGCAGACAGATCGATCCAAGCCGCGGACTTTCGCAGCGCCTCATATCCGGTCATCACTGAAGCAGTTCCTGAACGTAGGGCTCCAGACCCGGTGTACAGGCATAAGCATTCCCGGCGTAAATTGAGTCTCTGCCGTCGAAACTCTTGAACTTCCCTCCAGCCTCCTCCACTAGCAGCTTTAGCGGTGCCAGATCCCATGGTGCTGCATTGGGCTCAATCCAGACATCCGCTTGGCCCTGGGCCACTAGCATCGAGTCCACGGCTCCCCCGAGGCTACGAACGGCCCAAAATCGTCCAATCCAGGGGAACAGCCGCGGCGCAAACCGGTCGACACCAACCTTATTGAAGCCGTTGAAGGCCAGCACTGCCTCTTCCGGTTCGGAGCGGTCTGAAACCCGGATTCGCTGTCCATTTGCCCAGGCCCCGTGCCCCTTGCGCGCCCATAGGAGCATGCCCTGGCGCGGACTGTGCGCCGCCCCTGCTACGATTTGCCCGTTCTCTTCCAGTCCGATGAGGACGGCCCACAGGGGAATCCCTCGGACAAAATCTCGCGTACCGTCAATAGGATCAACAATCCACTTACGCCCATTTCGACCTTCGCGGTTCGCTCCTTCTTCGCCGAGTATTCCATCTTCTGGGAACTCTTTCGCGATCATATCTACGATCAGCTTCTCGCACGCTCGGTCGGCTGCTGTAACGGGCGATTCGTCCGCCTTCACCTCCGCCGTGACCCCGCGGCGCTGGTAGTCGAGGGCCAGGGCGCCGGCTTCCTGTGCTACGAGCTTGGAGAGTTCTACCTCGCGTTCAAAGGCCATTGTTCCGATTATCCGTCAGGTTATCTCGGACTTCAGCCAAACGTCCTCGATTGCGTTTGCGACAATTGGAAGCGGACTGTATCTGGGTTCCGCTATTCCAATGGGGGTAGGGTGAAATACTCTTTCTCCCGTTGACACTTGATATTGCTCAGGTTAGTCTAAAGTTTCGTTAAGAAACGGAAGCCATTTTGGGGCTGAGACGGACGCTATACAAGCCAAAAAGTCAAGCGATTGCCCGCATGGGAGTCGAATGAATCAACCGTTCTTCGTTGTCGAATTTCCCCATTCCGTCCACGGACAAGTAAAACGAATACGAATCAGCTATCGATCGCTCGCCTATCTTGTCGGCTCACTTATGGCGGTGTGCATGGTCGCGTTCGGACTGTTTTCGAGCTATCTGCACATGAGCTGGGAGGTATCACGCTATAGAAGGCTTCGTGCCGACTTTGACCATCTGCGTGCCCGGTATCAGGACCTGCAGCATCAATCGCTTCAGCACAGCGAGCAGATGGCCTCGCTGGAAGACCTCGCGAGTGAGGTTTCGGCCGCGTACGGAATTCATCCGCCGGTCTCCTCTGCGCATCAGGAGCTGATCGATCTGGACTCTTCGCTTCGTCCCACCGTCAAAGCCTCGATTCAGGAGTTCAATTTTCTCCGGACAGCGATGTACTCCGACATCTATCACCGCTATCCTTTTCAGTGGCAGTCGCACACGCAACCCAGCTTGTGGCCTGTAAACGGCATTCTGCGGAGTTCGTTCGGAGGACGAAGCGATCCGTTTTCGGGTGAGGGAGCCTTCCACACCGGCATCGATCTGCAAGCGGACCGAGGGACACCTGTGCACGTCACGGCCGACGGCGTAGTGGAAAGCGCAGGTTGGAGCAGTGGCTACGGGAAGCTTGTGGTGGTTGACCATGGAAATGGGATCGATACTTACTACGCTCATCTTTCTCAATTTCTAGTGGTACCGGGCGAGGAAGTCCGCCGGGGTGAGGTGATTGCACTGTCGGGCGGTACCGGAAGGGTTACGGGGCCACACATTCATTACGAAGTCCGCCTGCACGGGACACCTGTGAATCCGTACAAGTACATGTCCCGACTCCAGATTGCGCAGAGGGCTAAACCCAGGCATAACGACCTGGGGCTTTAAAGATAATGAGACCGGAAAACTCATCCTCCAGGTTGCACGTCCGGCGTTTGGAACTGGCCATACTGAATTCGCATCTTGTTTAATAGTGGAAGACGGCATCACGCGACGTGCGGTTCTGGCGCTGGTGCCAGGCAGTCTAGCGGCTACCGGGCCTGATCCGATTAAGAAGACAAAACCTTTACCTGCCGTCGGCGAGTTTGTCCGGTTTGCGGATCCAACCACCGAAACGCCGGTTGTGCGCCTTACCAGTCCGTCAATTACCAGCATTCTTCCTGCCGCTACGAACCGGTTTGTCTCGATAAGAGATCGGTTTTTGATTTTCTCATCCGACCGAGGCGGTAAATTGGCGCCGTTCCGAGCGAATTTGAGAACGGGTATTGTCATAGCAATCGCCGAAACGGCGGGGTTAGATCCGCGCTCGCTCTGCCTCGACCAGAAAGAACGAACCCTCTACTTTCTCGATAACGGAAAGTTACGAGTGGTTAACCTTCGCACCCGGCATGAGGAGAGACCGATAGGAGACAATATCGCCGCATTCAGCATCGCCAACGGCTACGGGTCGGAGCCCTCTGAATTTTGGGTAATCCGCAATGGCCAACTCGAGTATCTTCAGGGGAATTCTACGCGCAACGTGGCGGAGAATGTATCGGGCGACTGCCTCTCGCGCCCAGGCAAGCCGGGATGTTTGTTCATCCGTAAGGTCGGCGCGGAAGAAAGCGAAATCTGGTATACCGGGGTCGACGCCGGGACAAAACCAGTCCTGCTTGCTAGCGGTCGCGTATCAAATCCTGTCTGGTCCGCCGATGGTCAATCCGTCTTTCTGCTTCGTGAAATCCCAAAGGGTGATGCTTACTTTTCCGAAATACACGAGCTGGTCCCGGAGGGTGGGGCAGAGCGATGCGTGGCGCCCACTAGCCAGTTCGCGGCATTTTCTCCAAATGGAGACGATTCTGTTTTCGTAGGAGCGAGCCGGAGTAAGGCGCAGCCGAACATTATTCTGCTTCTGCGCTCAGTTCGACGGGAATTCACCCTGTGCGAGCATCGCGCTAGTCAACCGGCCGCGGTCGTTCCAGTGTTTTCGCCTGACAGCCGTCGGGTTTATTTCCAAAGCGATCACCAGGGAAAACCAGCCATCTACTCGGTAAATGTGGAGCTGCTCGTGGAGCCGACACCGGCCGTGGCGGCTTAGCTCAGGCAATAATCCGGATTTCGCCAATTCCACCTTGAACCTTCAGTCGTACGTTGACTTTGGCATTATCGTACAGGCTATTTTGCCAGTGATCACCCTGCTTCTCGAGACCGGTGACGGTAATGCTTCCAAGACCGCCACGCGCCTCTGCCCAGATGCCGACATTGTCGGGAAGATGAATGGTTGCCTGTCCGACTCCACCTGAGATATTCACCTCGTAGTCGCGTGTGGGTTTGCCCCTGAGGTCGAGCTCTACTTGCCCCGCGCCCATATGAACTTGAAGATCACGTAGAGTCAGGCTGCCCAAGTCTAGTTGGGCCTGTCCGGCGCCGCAATTTAAGATCAGGTCCGTAATGACCTGGTCATTTAATCGAAGATTCCACACGTTTCGTTTGTCGCCCCGCATGTTGTAAGTTTGGGGCTGTTGGATTGTAACGGTAGCATGGGTGCCGTTCAGGGATGATTGCACCTGCGGCTTCCAGGCCACCACGTTGTATTCGAAGCGGCCCTCGATGAGCTTGCCAGCGCCGCCATGCAGGTTCATTTCTCCTGCGCGCATATTGAGTTGGATATTCGCACGCTCCACGCCGCCCCGATCAAGCGAGAACGGTTCTTCCTGGAGCGGGCCCGTGGGCGTTGTATCGAATTCACACGCGACCAGTATCAGGGCGGGAACGGCAATGAGAAGGACGCCCAGTAGAGCTTTCTTCTTTGACATGTCTTTCGCATCAGAATACGGTATCGAAGGAGTAGTTGTTCCGTTTTAGGTTGCTGACTACTCGATGCCGAGTTGGGCGTGCTAGCCTTCCTAACACCTGATAAGGTGGTTAAGGCGTTGGAGTTCGCCTTTAACCGCCCTGTTGGGGAAGATGACTCCTATTTACACGAACCTGAGGAGGGTTGTGTGACTACGAGAAAGCTTCGACACATCATCTATTTCGGCAAATGTTGTGATGCCGCGGTTACTCACGTTTGAACCAGATGACTAGGTATGTTTTGGTGATGCTCGGTGGGGCATTGGGAGCGGTTTCGCGATTTGCCATCGGCACAATTGTTTCGCGCATGTACACCTCCTTATTCCCGCTCGGAACATTTCTCATCAATGTCAGCGGGTCTTTCCTGATTGGCCTGCTGATGATGTTGTTTCTGCAAAGACCTGTGGTCAGTGCAAACTGGCGGCTGTTCCTCGTGACCGGTATTCTCGGTGGGTATACGACGTTCTCTAGTTTTGAGTGGGAAGTCCTTTTTGCAGTTCGTGAAGGCGCCGGCCTCATTGCCGTTGCTTACATACTCCTTAGCGTGGGCCTTGGCCTCGTAGCAGCTTGGCTTGGTGCCCTTCTAGCGACTCGACTCTGGACGTAAGCCGCAATCAAGGACAGAGACTAAGATCGAAATGCTCTGGTAGTTCGAAAGTGTCACTCAAGTTTGCAAGGGCGCTCCTAACCTAAAAGTCCCGCTTTTTGCAGGCAATTCGTCGGTGAGCTTACTTCCCTGGCGCGTGGTTAAAGGGCGAGATTCTCGGCGGAGACTCATCCGGTTCGAGGAGCAGGAGCTTGCGCGTTGGAAAGTGTTCGATAAGCCTTTCATCCTCGTCGGGACCCAAGTCTCTAGCGTAGACAATACGCGACGTGTCGATGTCTGCGGCGTTCCACACCCACTCGTCCTGATAAATGTGATGCGGCGAGTAGCGAACAAATACCAGAAGTTCACCTGATATCGCCGCAAGTTGTCTTTTCACCTCAATGCGGCGCTGCTGACGCGTTCCTTCGATCGCATCCCACGTCTCGTATCGCAGGACGGAATAGGCAGCGGGAGTTTCGAAAAGGTGCAGTCCATACCAGCACGCAAACTCAGCCATGCAAAGCAGGACCAGTACGCGGACGATCTCGATACCCACGCGAGTGCCTCGGATCTTCAGGCGCCCGAGCTGCTGCAACCCGGTGACACTAACCAGTATGAAGAGGCAAGTCACGGCCGCCAGGTAGTGGACAAGAAGATAGGGAAAGAGATTCGTTCCAAGAGAGAAAATGATGAGCGTGGCCGCGACCCAAAGCAGTCTCCTATTGCGAAGTGCGAAGAAAAACGCGAAAAGAGCGATGTAAAGCGGAGGCAGAAAGAAGAATCGGTAATATCGCACACGATATTCCAACCGCAGCAGAAACTTTGGGAGCGTGTCGTCGCCAGGTCCGTGCATCAGCGACTGGGCTTTGTAATCGAGTTCCTGTTGTGGCGTCAGCGTTACATGTGGTAACGGGTTAGATTCAATCGTGAGCGAAGCCGGTACGCCGTACTGGTAGCGACTTAGTTGTTCGGGGAGTGTGATCCAGCTATGAGTAATGGCCCGGTTCTGCAGCAGGATCAATGCAATGCCAGGAAGAACGGCGCAAACTGTTACAAGCGATGCACGCAAAAACTTCGGACGGGTCTCACCCCGTAGAAAAGACGGTAAGAAGAACAGCACGATGACCGCAAAAAGCAGCACGGACTCGAACTGGCGCGCAAGCATGTGCGCCACGAAACCAATTGCCAGGAGAACGGCATGCCGCGTGCGCCAGTGGCCGAGTAGTCTCGGCAGCGCTCCGAAGACCAAGCACCCACCGGCCGCCGCGAGTCCTCCACCCCAGTACGAGTTCATCCAGAGGTTGAGTGGTCCGAACTGGATCACCGCTAGAAGACCGCCAAGTAGAGCCCAAACAGGCGTCACCCAACCGCGCAGCATCCAATAGCACAGCCCGCAAAAGGTGCCTGTGACCATCAGCACTCCTGTCCATGGTACTCCCGAGATCAGCCTGCCGGCGGCGAGCACGATGCCCTGACCCAGTGGATAGATGGAGCTGTACGTAGGCCATTGCAGTTCGAAGAACGTCTCGAAAAATTGAGGCAAAGGATGCGGAGGATTCGCGAGGCGGCCGTGTAACAGGGTATCGGCCACGAGCAGATGGCTGAACTCATCGTAGATTTCAGGTGTTGGAACAGGATGATGCGGAAGCAACAGCAGCCGAAGTGCAATCGGCAGCAGAAAAAGCAGGAGCATGCACACTCGCGTGTTACCTGCCAGTGCTGTAAAAGCGCGCTGAATCGCCGGGTTCCAACCGAAAGCTGCAAATATGAAACTGACAGTCAGAAGCGCAAGTAACCAATCGGCTGGCGCGAATCCGAAAGCGTTGCTTGTCGGCATCAGCGCTCGACAAGACCGATAGCGATCAGAGAAGTCGGAGGCCAGGGGAGGCTGCGGTCAATTCGCCGCAAGACGGGAATCAGCAGATCGAACAAGAGCAACTGCAAGCGGCTGAGCGTTCGCCGGCGCAAAATACGGCTGTTCAGGTACCAGCCCGGCCATGTAGCACGATTGAACGGCTCAACTTGTTCCACTCGGAACCCTGCAGCCTTCATCTTGCTCTGTAGCTCTTCCGCTGTGTAGCGGCGCTTATGTTCGAGTACTTGATCCATGCTGCCAAACGCCTGTGGCCCTTGCGGTACGAGGAGAATCGCTCTTCCACCGGGCCGAATGCACGCGCGGATATTTTCCAGGCCTGCGAGATCGTTCTCTATATGCTCCAACACGTTTAAACAAACAACCGTATCCACGTTTTGGCGAAATCGCTTCGCGTCTGCCCGGTCCGAGAGATCGCAAAGGTCAATTTTGATGTTAGGACGCCCTTCTGTACGCGCCCGAAGCTCATAAAGGTGTTCCTGATCTGTGTCGGTTGCGGTATACGCCTTGCCACTGGATGAAAGCAGCACAGTCAGGTTTCCGATCCCGGCGCCTACTTCGAGAACTTCGCCTGCCATGAACGGTGCGATCGTGTCGGCCATCCAGCGGTTGAAGCGCCTCGCTTTCGCCATGGCTACCAGCATGTCGGCGGCAGGATCCGTATGGGCCGCGCTGAACAGCCGTGTGCGAAAGATCGAGACGAATGCTTTAACGGCCTCGCCTGCGCTGAGCTTAGCTCCTTGCCCACTGGTCCGGCTGTTGTAGGAAACCGGTACTTCGACGATTCGTGCATGGCGCTTCGCACATTGGATGATGAGTTCGGCGTCCAGCCCTAACCCATCACTATGCAGAGGAATGCTCTTTGCCAAAGAAGTTCGAAAGGCTTTGTAGCCGCTTGCGATATCGGTCAATTCTGTCCCGGATACCGCGCCTGTCACGTTTGTGATCATTCGGTTCGTCAATGCCAATCGAACCTCGAAGGCTCTGCGTTTGGTGGCCTTTAAGACTCGCGAGCCAAGGACGACATCTGCCTGGCCGTTCACAAGAGGTTCGAGCAAGGCAGGGTAGTCCGCCGCGTTGTACTCAAGATCTGCGTCCTGAATAAGACAAAAATCCCCGTGTGCATGCAAGAGCGCCGTACGGATCGCGGCACCCTTTCCCCGGTTGGTGTCATGTCGCACGACGATAACGGATAGGGTTGGGTTTATGCGAGAGAATTTCTGGGCCGCAAGACCGGACCCATCGGCAGACCCGTCATCGACTACGATGAGTTCTGGCTGTATCTCTTTTGCCTCAAAGTACGCCGCCGGGGCCGTGACGACTCGATCCAGCAAGGTCGCCATCGAGTTCACTTTGTTGCATACCGGAATTAGGATGGACAGCCGCATCTATTTCGTAGGGCCTTAATAAGGGAGGATGGGCATCCGGCTCGAGCAGCCATGGCTTACGATCGGCGTAATAACGCAGGAGCTTTTCGTTTTCTTTTGAACCCAGATCGTTGGCCCATACAACCGGGGCGGCGTCAATGTCGGCGGCATTGTGTATCCACGAATGAAATTGGTGAGACGGTGAATATCGCACGAAGACGAGTTGCTTGCCGGGGGCTTGGTGCAGTTGATCTTGAATTGCAATCCGATGCTCGGGATCTCCGTAGTTGATGAAATTCCAGCTCTGATAGATGGTAACCGGCAAGAGCTTGTTGCCTCCATAAGCATACAAGCCAAACCAGAAAAGGAACGAGGCTCCGCAGACCAACACGATGTACTCGGCCGCAATCTCTCCCCCTCGTGCCGACAACATCTTTATGTCGCCGAGACGCTCAAGCCCGCGAAGACTCAGCATAAGGAACAAGCAGGTAACTGGTGCAATGTAATGCGGAAAAAAATATGGATAGAAATTAGTCCCAAACGCAAATAGCCCGATGGTACCGGCAGCCCAGGCGTAACTTCGGAGCCGCAGGCTTGGGACAAAGGCCACCAGAGCGAAGTAAAGCGGCGGCAATAAGAAAAAGCGCATGTATCGAAAGCGGTACCCGAGGCGCTCAAAGTAGCTTTCGAAGCTTTCGGGGCCCGGACCATGTATGGCGGCTTGTGCCCGGTAGTCGAGATCTTGCTCAGCCGTGAGCGCACAGTGCGGTATGGGGTTGGGCTCGAACGTGAAAGTGGTCGGTACTCCGTATTGGTAACGGCTCAGCATATACGGCAACGTAGTCCAACTTCGTGTCACTGCCTGATTCTGTAGCAGGATAAGGCTCAGGGCCGCAATAATGACACCCGTACCGGCCAGCGCTGGTCTTGCCAGCGAGGTGAGCTTTGTTCGGGATACGAAAAGGACAAACGCCACCACGCTGACAGCCAGGAACAGGGCTTCGAATGGCCGTGTCAAAATTGCAAGCGCCAAGCCGGCGCCAAGCAACAGCCCATACCGTATGCGGACGTGCTGTTCCAGCCGTGGCAGCGATCCGAAGACCAGACAACCGGCGCACGCCGCCACTGTCCCACCCCAATAGCTGTTAAGCCATGCACTCAGGACACTGAACTGAATCACCGCTAGCAGTCCACCAACAAATGCCCACGTTGGCGATGTCCAGGCGCGTAGCATCCAATAGCAGAGAGCGCATAAAGCTCCCGTAGACAGTAGCACTCCTGCCCAGAAGCTCTGAAAGATCATTTTTCCGAACGCGAGGATGAATCCCTGCCCTGAAGGGTAAATCGACGCATATGTCGGTTCCTGTAAGACAAAAACCGTTTCAAAAAACTGGTGGAGTGAGTGCGTCGGACTAGCGAAGCGTAAGTGGCTGAGCGTGTCGCCCAGAAGTATGTAGCTGAAATCGTCTGCGCCCGCCGGTGTCGGGACCGGACAGTGAGGCAGCAGTGCCAGTCGCAGCAAGATTGGAAGTGCAAAAAACAGGCACAGAGTTGGCAATGTCTGTCCAGAAATCCGTGCTACATAGGGGCCAATCCATGCGCGGCCGATCAAAAGGCCAATCAGCAGCAGCGCGATGGCCAGTACCAACCAGTCGCTTGCGCCGAACCCGACAGGATTGCGCATCGGCAGGAACGAGCGAAAGATGTCAAACAGATACATGAGACACGAGCCTCGTTCGGTTTTGGAAGGAACTCTGTTTTTTCAGCCCGAAAGCTTTACCCGCAGATCTTCTCCGAGCATCTGCTTAGGCTTTTCTAGTTTGAGGACTCCGAGGATAGTAGGAGCGATATCTCTCAATGCGCCATTCTGCCGCAGTTGCACGTCGTCGTTTGACATGAAGATCAACGGCACCGGGTTCGTTGTGTGATAGGTGTGCGGTCCCTTCGTCACCGGGTCGATCATCATTTCCGCATTGCCGTGGTCGGCGGTCACAAGCCACGAGCCTCCGCAGCGTTTCAGTGCCTTGTGAACCTCACTTAGTCCCTTGTCGACAGCCTCGCACGCGTGAATTGTGGGCTCAAGCTTTCCGGAGTGCCCCACCATATCTGCATTCGCGTAGTTCATCACGATGACATCGAAATCGGCTTGCTCGATCGCTCTTACTACCTTCTCGGTGATTGCTCCGGCACTCATCTGCGGCAGCAGATCATACGTAGCAACTTTTGGAGAAGGTACCAACTCGCGTTCTTCTCCCTTATAGGGTTTCTCAGTTCCTCCATTAAAGAAATACGTTACGTGCGCGTATTTTTCCGTTTCGGCGACACGCAGGTTCTTCCAATCTGCTTTCTCCATCACGTCCGCAAGAATGTTGTCGGGGTGCTCGGGGGGCAGCATGAATGGCAATCTGAAATTCTTGTCGTACTGCGTCATCATCGTGTAGGTTAGGTTCTTCGGTACCAGTGAACGCGAAGGCTGTTCGAGCGAAAGATCAGTGAGCGCCATCGTGATCTCCCGAGCACGGTCTGCGCGATAGTTATACATAATCACGCTATCGTCTTCACGAATCAATCCGACTGGCTGGTTATGACTGTCGACGATGGTTACCGGTTCGATGAACTCGTCTGTGACTCCATGCTCATATGAGCTCCTCGTGGCGGCTGCGGCGACCTGGAATTTCGTGCCATTACCGAGCACTATCGCTCCAAATGCGCGCTCGATACGGTCCCACCGCTTATCGCGGTCCATGGCATAATACCGCCCCGAAACGGATGCGATCCTACCCACGCCTATCTCGCGCATCCTCTTCTCGACTTGTTGAATGTATCCTACTCCGCTCTCGGGCGGCGTGTCGCGCCCGTCCATGAAGCAATGGACGAACACGTTCTTCAACCCGTTCTTCTTCGCCATTTCGAGCAATGCATAGAGATGGGTGAGTTGGGCGTGAACTCCGCCATCACTACAAAGTCCCAACAGATGCAGATTGTGGGCTGCGGCCTTCTCCATCGCCGCCTTGAGTACTACATTTTCGAAAAACTCGCCCGATGAGATCAGCATGTCGAGTCGAGTCACATCCATATAGACAACCCGGCCAGCGCCCATATTCATGTGGCCTACTTCGCTGTTTCCCATCTGGCCTTCCGGTAGCCCTACATACGGGCCCGAAGTATGAATTAGCGTATTGGGGTAATTCTGGAGGAGTGAATCGTAGGCCGGCTTTTGAGCGAGTGCGATCGCATTGCCTTCTCGGGCTGGCGAAAAGCCCCACCCGTCTAGAATCGTGAGCACCAGCGGCTTTAACTTCGCCATAACCTACTGGTGAAATGCTTTCCTGCCTGGGTAAAGGGCCGCGTCTCCCAACTCCTCTTCGATTCGAAGCAGTTGGTTGTATTTCGCGATCCGGTCGGTGCGGCTTGCTGACCCGGTCTTGATCTGACCGGCATTTGTTGCCACGGCAAGATCGGCAATGAACGAGTCTTCCGTTTCCCCGGAGCGGTGGGAGACGATCGATGTGTAGCTCGCGCTGGAGGCCAGTCGCACTGCTTCCAAAGTCTCTGTCAACGAGCCGATCTGATTCACTTTCACGAGAATCGAATTCGCAATTCCTCGATCGATGCCCCTCTGCAGGCGTTCCGAGTTCGTGACAAACAGATCGTCGCCCACCAGTTGAACCTTCTTCCCAAGAGCATCACTTAATTCCTTCCAGCCGTCCCAGTCATCTTCAGCCATCCCGTCCTCGATCGAAAGGATCGGATACTGCGCAACCCATCGTGACCAAAAC
>Ga0126381_100006978_pt1 | contig 12535 bp, 9 predicted proteins | sample PanSoiMetPlot_28_FD_96465 | JGI IMG/M metagenome (GOLD analysis project Ga0126381, IMG submission 96465) | Tropical forest soil microbial communities from Panama - MetaG Plot_28 | ecosystem: Environmental > Terrestrial > Soil > Tropical forest > Bulk soil | place: Panama | collected 2016-02-17
AAGAACGCCGCGGAACCGCTGCCCATCATCTTCGAACGCACACCCTACGGTCTCGCCGACGACGAAAAGGGCTACAGCAGGAAACTTGGCCGCTACGCTGAAATGATTCCCGAGGGCTACATCTTCGTCTTTCAGGACATTCGCGGCCGCTACGGCTCGGAAGGCAAATTCGTCATGCAGCGGCCGGTGCGCGATCCCAAAAATCCCAAAGCCATCGACGAAGGTACGGACACCTACGACTCCATCGACTGGCTGGTCAAAAGCGTTCCCCGCAACAACGGTCGCGTTGGGCTGCTGGGCATCTCTTACGGCGGCTGGCTCACGGTGATGGGCATGCTCGACCCGCACCCGGCGCTCAAAGCCGTTTCCGAGCAGGCTTCCCCGGCCGACATGTTTCTCGGCGACGACTTCCACCACAACGGCGCCTTCCGGCTGAGTTACGGCTTTGAATACTCCACCATGATGGAGACCGACAAGACCAACTTCTCGTTTCAGTTTGATCGGTTCGATACCTATGAGTGGTACTTGCAACTCGGCGCGCTTTCGAACGCCAACAAGAAATACATTCACGGCGCGCTTCCCACTTGGAACGACTTCGTCACCCATCCCAACTACGACGCGTTCTGGAAACAGCAAGCCATGCCGTACATTTTGACACGCCCGAAAGTCCCCAACCTGAACGTCGCCGGCTGGTGGGACCAGGAAGATTCTTACGGCCCCATGAAGATTTACGAAATCCTGGAGAAACAAGACCCCGACCATCTGAATTATCTGGTCGCCGGCCCCTGGAACCACGGTGGCTGGGCACGCGGCGCGGGCAATTCGCTTGGCGTCATTCCTTTTGGCAGCGACACCGCGCTCTACTTCCGCCGCAGCATCGAGGCGCCCTGGTTCGCTTATTGGTTGAAGGACAAAGGCAGTCTCCCTCTCAAAGAAGCGCTGCTCTTCCAGACCGGCAGCGACACCTGGGTGAAATTCGACTCCTGGCCTCCGCGCGACGCGAAAGCAAAGAACCTCTATTTTCATGAAGATGGCAAGCTCTCGTTCGAGCCCCCGACCGAAGAATCCACCGAGGCTTTCGATAGCTACACGAGCGATCCCGCGCATCCGGTGCCGTATCGTCACCGGCCGATTGACATGACCTATCCCGAAGACCATCCCGGCGGTTGGTACACCTGGCTCGTCGAGGACCAGCGCTTCGTAGACAACCGCCCGGACGTGCGCACTTGGGAAACCGACGAGCTCCAGGAAGACCTCACGCTTGCCGGCCAGGTCACCGCCAAACTCTTCGCTTCCACCACCGGCAGCGACGCGGACTGGATCGTCAAGCTCATCGACGTGTATCCGGAAAAATATCCGGAGAAATGGCAACTCTCGGGCTACGAGCTAATGATTGCCGACGAAGTTTTCCGCGGACGCTTCCGCAACTCCTTTGAGAAGCCGGAGCCCATATCCCCCGGCGTGGTCACGCCTTTCAAGATCGATTTGCACACCGCGAATCACGTGTTCAAGAAGGGCCACCGCATCATGGTCCAGGTGCAGAGCACGTGGTTTCCGGTGATCGACCGCAACCCGCAGAAGTTCGTTCCCAACATCTTCGAAGCCAAGCGAACCGACTATCAGAAATCGACCGAGCGCATTTATCGTTCGAAACGTTACCCTTCAAGCCTAGAGATTTCCGTGCCTCCTTCCGGCGCGGCCGCGGCAAACTGAAGCGACGCCTTTTTTTGCGCCGTTGCTGTTCTGGCATGTCTTCCGGAGGGCGCTGTCGTCTCCTGCCCCTCGCACCTGTCCCGAGGGTTTGCGAAAAGAGCCGCCGCAGCACCTGAAATGCAGGCCGATTTATGCCGGTGCGGGATCTCTGGTCCGCGGGTTCCCCTTGACAGGGTAGTCGGACTACGATATATCGGAATACGACTATGAGAGAGGAACTAACCGCCATGCTGCCGCTATCGCCCGCGGCCCTGCACATCCTGCTGGCGCTGGCCGGCGAAGACCGTCACGGCTACGGAATCATCAAAGAAGTCGCGCGCCAGTCCGCAGGCCACTACAAGCTGGGTTCCGGGACTTTGTACGACAATCTCGAAAAACTCATGGATCGCGGCCTGGTAAAAGAAGCGGCAGCACGGTTAGGCAAAGGGGAGCCGGCGCGCCGATACTACCGATTAACGGAATTTGGCCGGCGGGTTCTCGAAGCAGACCTCCGGCGTTTGAAAACGGTGCTGCGAGAAGCCAGGTTGCACCTCCGCGCCGCGGAATCGGGCAAGGTCTCATGAAGCGTAGTTTCTACAAGGGTTTGCTCTGGCTGTACCCAGCAGGTTTCCGCGAGCGGTTCGCCGAGGAAATGTTGTGGATTTTCGACGAAACCGGGGGACCAGGGCTCGGTCCGTTCAGCGATGTTTTGCTTTCCTTGCTCCGGCAGTGGGCCTGCGATTCAGGCCTTTGGAGAATTGCGTTTGGCGCCTTCCTCAGTTGCCTGTTGCTCGCGGGCTGGTGGCATTTTCAAGAGGCCGCTCTCGCTTCTGCTTTTCGCCGAGGCAATCCCGGCGCCTTACAGGAAATCAAGCATGGGCATTCGAGTGGAGTGCCTTGCGGGGGCGCTTCGGGAGACGTTATGCAAGCCGCCGGAGCGGAATCAGGACGCGCAGGGTCGCGGGCCGACACACAAGGGTGCGATGTAGCCGATGCTATCCAAGGCATCGTAACGGCATTCGAGCATCATCGGGTGGTGATGATTGGCGAAGTCCATGGGCTAGAGCGCGCGGGCGAGTTCTATGGGCGCTTGATCCGCGATCGAACCTTCCAGGAAACCGTCGAGGACATCGTGGTCGAATTCGCGAGCCGCAACAATCAGCCCTTGCTCGACCGCTACATCGCGGGTGAAGACCTTCGGATCGACGAAGTCCGGCACATTTGGCGCGACACCACCAAGGTCGCCTCGTGGGACTCCCCGATTTACCCACAATGGCTTGCTCGAATCCGCGAGGTCAATCAGGGCCTTCCGCCCAGGCGCCGTTTGCGCGTGCTTGCAGGCGACACGGCCGTCGATTGGCAGAGCATCCATACCCATGCTGATTGGGAAGCCCTTGGCGACAATAACGTCTCCTTTGCCGACGTCATCGTGAACGAAGTTTTAAGAAGAGGGCGCCGCGCCCTGGTGGTTTTGGGAACGAATCAGGTCACGAAGTCCCCTGACCGGAACGGCGACGAGGACACCACCACGCGCGTCGAATCTCGGTATCCGGGCTCGACGTATGTGGTTTTGCTGGACAATCACGGGCTGCTCGAGCCACCGGTCGAAGAGCTGGTTCGCCTCCACCGGGTCCCGCAAAGTTCGCCGATTCTCTGCGAGCTGGCCGGGACCGCTCTGGGAAACCTTCCTGATGACCATGCGACGCCGCTCAGCAACAAAGCGGACGCCTTGCTCTATCTCGGGCCCCCGGAGACGCTGACTCGCGTGTTCCCGCCGGCGGGAAGCTTTGAACCGAGCTACATCAAGGAAGTCGATCGGCGAGCCATGATCGAGTGGGGCGAACTGCGAGACAGGAAATTCCTCGGCGCCCGAGCGCAATGACCGCGCGACCCGAGCACACGGCTTGCCTGGGAGAGGAAGGTTAGAGTGCTCGAGGCGATAAACCTTTGCAAGTTTTACGGCTCGGTCATGGCCGTCGAGAATGTGACCTTTACGCTCGCGCCGGGACAAGTTCTTGGCTATTTGGGACCCAACGGTTCGGGGAAGAGCACGACGGTAAAAATGTTGGCTGGTCTCCTGCAACCGACGTATGGGGAAGTCACTTACAATCATCAAAACATTCACGAGGATCTGATCGGGTTTCGAAAAATCGTCGGCTACGTTCCCGAAGAGCCTAATCTCTATCCCCACCTCACCGGAGAAGAATATCTCGACATGGTGGGGACGCTGCGCGCCATGACGCCATCGCGGAAAAGTACCAGGATCAACTCCCTAATGGAGCTTTTTTCGCTATGGCCGCATCGCCACATTACGCTTGGTTCCTATTCGAAGGGCATGCGGCAGAAGATCCTGCTGATCGCTGCGCTTATGGACAATCCAGACGTCTTGATTCTCGACGAGCCTCTTTCGGGGCTCGACGTCACTAGCGTGCTCATCGTCAAGAGCCTCGTCCAGGCCTTGAGCGCCAAGGGCAAAGCGGTTTTTTACTGCTCGCATATTCTCGAAGTCGTCGAGAAGGTCTGCTCTCATCTGATCGTTCTGCGGAAAGGCCAGGTGCTCGCCCATGGCCCTACGTCGGCGGTTCGCGAAAAGATTGGGAAGTCTTCGCTCGAGGATGTTTTTCTGGACCTGGTTGAGGACGTCGACATCACGCAAATCGTAAACGACATCGTCCGTGTAGTGGCCTGTCCATGATTTCCCGAACCAAACGATGGCTTGCAGAGCGGCGCAGGGCCTTTTGCCGATCGCCATTTGGCTGTCTCGTCGAGCTTTTTCTAAGCCGCATGTTTCAGGGCGCCGGTGACGCGGAAGCAGGCGAACTCGACCTCGGCGTAGGCGTAATCCTCATCCTCCTCGCCATGCCGGGTTTGCTGGTCTCTTTGTTGATGTTTGAAAAGTATGGCTCCTTAATCCGGTTCCTGCGCGGAGAAAGGGCCTTCGACCCCTTCAAGGCCGCCATCCCCGATGAGTATCTTTTCATTGTTCTTTCTGTGTCGGTCGCGGGAGCCGCCGCACTGTGGCGCTGGGACAGCATCTTTCTTGACCGCCGCGACTACTCTAATCTCGTGCCCTTGCCGCTTTCTCTCGGCGCTATTTTCTTTGCGAACCTGTGTGCCTTGCTGGCGCTGACCGGCGTCCTCACCATCGCGGCGAATGGCGCTTCGGTGGCTCTGTTCCCTATCGCGGTCGTCGGGTCCCGGCCGTCTCTTGCTCTGTTTCTGCGATTTGCCACCGGACACGCGGCCGCCGTCTTCGCCGCCAGCGTCTTTAGTTTCTCTGCCATCTTCGCGCTGGCTGGAGGGCTGACCGCTCTCGTGCCTCCCTCGGCGTTTCGCAGAGTTTCGCTAGGGATTCGTTTTGTTTTGGTCGTCACGCTCCTGATCTTGCTGGCCACCAGCTTCACCGTACCGGATTTGCTCAAGCGCCTCTCTGTCTCGAACGCGCATCGCGTTGCCGTTTTGCCCCCGGTGTCGTTCTTGGGAGTGGCGCGAACCATTTGGGTCGGAGAGAACGATACCTTTAGTTTCAGCATGGCCGGCGCCGCGCTGATCGCCGTGGGAGTTTCCATGCTCACTGCCACGCTCGCCTACGCTTTCAGTTTCCGCCGGTCCTTCATCCGCCTCCCGGAACTGCCCGATGCCCGGCCCAGGACTCGAATCTCTTCTCTTTTGCCCCGACTGGCGGTTTTTGAGAAGCTGGCCTTCCGCTCATCGACTCATCGTGCCTGCTCCCAATTTGTGTCTCGGAGTCTTTGGCGCAGTACCGCGCACCTCCAGACACTGCTGTGCTTTTTAGCGGTTGGGCTGGTGATTTCCGCGGAAACCTTCGCGGCCGCCTCCTACCACTTTTCCGCCAGGCGGAACACCGTGCCTCCTGTCGAATTTCTCTCCATCCCGTTTATTCTGGGCTTCTGTATCCTGGTCGGCATTCGTTTTGCGTTCGAGATTCCGCTGGACTTGCGGGCGAATTGGGTTTTCCGGTTGTGGCTAGACCCTGATCGGCACGATGCCCGCTCCGTAGCCAGGCGGGTGCTGCGCGCTTTTTCTCTCTACTGGATGGGACCGCTCGTCTTGCTCTCGACCTTGGTGTTCTGGGGATGGACGACCGCCCTTCTCCACACCGCAATCTGGTGCGCATGCATGCTCGTTCTTGTAGAAATCCTTTTGATCCGTTTTCGCAAAATGCCGTTTACCTGCCCGTATCCGCCCTTCCAGAGTCACGCTCCTCTGATGGCCGTCGGTTATCTGTTTGGCTTTTATGTTTTCGAATCGTGGCTCCCGGAGTTAGACCGATGGTTCGTCTTGAGCCCGATCAACGCGGTCTGGATCATCGCGTTGCTAGGGAGCGTCCTCGCGGGCCTCGGCTGGTATCGAAATCAAATGCTCGACATGGACAAGCGGCTGACTTTCGAAGACGTGTCCAAAAACCCTTTCTCGTAAATAGTTCCTATCCGGCCGTTTTTCTAGAGAGGTTCCCAACGATTTCACATTCGCGGGAAGGATTGCTAGAGGGCTGACTGTTTCCCCGAGATTCGGCCTACGAAGCAGTAAACAACCTGGTCCGTGGATGAAGCAGTCTCCGTTGGTTGGTGAAAGAGGTCTAGGGTTTTGAAGCATTCGATTTGCTTGGCTTCTCGGGCACGGCGCTTAAGCGCACCACGCAGGCCGCCGCCGTAAAGCGCACCAGATCCTTGTCGTCAGCGAGGGCCGCGCTGATTTTGGGAACGAGCGAGGCGTCACCGCGTAGGGCAACGGCTTCGAGCGCGGCCGCTCGTACGGTCAAATTCTTGTCGCTGGCCGCTTTTACCAGCGCTTCGGCGGCGTCCGGTTCGGGATCGTGGGCCAGTTGTTTTGCCGCGGCGGCGCGCAGCGGCGAGGAGTCGTTTTTCGTCACCGTTTTGAACACCTCGTAGCCGATTCCGGCGAATGGAATGAACCCAACGGCCTCTTCGAATCCGAGTTGCGCCATCTTTTTCTTGTCCTTCAGCGTGTCCAGTTGCTCCTTGATCAGTCCTTTGTTCGCGCGTTTCTCTCCGGTCAGCACTTCGTAGTACGTGTCGTAGCCCACATCATCGTGAAGCAATAGTAAGGAATTCGCGGCGGCCAGCACCACGCTCGGTTCGGAATCCCCCAATGCTTCTTCGAGATTGCCGGCGGCATGCTCCGCATGCATCGCACCCAGCGCAGCGGCTGCGGCTAACCGCACATTTGGTTTCTCGTCGTTCAGTCCTTGAACCGCCGCCTTTTCTGCCTCCGCGCTTCCCGCTAGCAAACCTAATGCGCGTACCGCCCTCGCCCGTCGCTCGGAATTTGCGTCCTTTAAGCCCTCATGAAGGATTCTCCAAGCCTTTTCCGCTGGTGGCTCCGCGGGCTTCGCGGAACCCTTGCTCGTTTGCCGTCTTATTTCGTCGGTCGGCAAGGTGCGTGCCGGAGCCTCGATCAGAGCTGGCGCGAATAGAAAAATGACTGCGGCCAGCGTCCGTATTCGGACATGTGTCCGCTTTTGAACAATCAGCGACGGTATGCCCATGATCGCGTCTCCCTGCTCTCAACGTAGCGTTGAATATAACCAAAAAGAACGAGTTGCCAGAAACGGAAGGGAATAATACCCGAAAAGAGAGTGTCTCATTTATGGATCAATTCGACGGAAATCTCCCGGATTCCGTATAAATGGCAGCTAAAGACTCGGTCTCGAGCCCACTCTAACGTTTGGGTTTCTCGAGGTTCGGCACAAACGGAGTGCTTTCTATGAAAGGTGACTTAAGTACCGCAGTTTGTGATGAAACTTATGTGCGAAAACATTCGTATTTCGAGAAAACACTCTACCGGCTTTTACGTCTATAGATAAAAAGGGGTAAGGGTGACCGTCTATGCCATCGGAAGTCATCTCGATGCAGGAACCGGATAATCCTGTTATTCCCGGGTCAAGTCTGCTTTCTTCCGGCCGTTACATTCACTTTGGACCTTTCCGGATCGATCAGCAGAGGCAGGAAGTCACACGCAATGGGGCCCGGCTGAAGCTCCAAGGGAAGGTCTACCAGACACTTCTAACGCTCCTTGAGAAGCCAGGGGAAGTGGTCACTCGCGAAGAGTTGCGCGCGCGCCTGTGGCCCGCGGATACGCACGTCAACTACGACGCCAACGTAAATACCACGGTCAACAAGCTGCGCATGGCCCTCGGCGATTCCTCCGACAAACCTCTCTATGTAGAAACCATTCCGCGAAAGGGCTACTCCCTTCTGGTTCAACCCGAAATCTCGAATCGCGTTGGAAACGTCCATGCCCCGCAGAAGACTTCCTCGGCCGAAGGGGCACAGGAGCCGGCTGTCCGGGACGGAGTTTTCAAGCTCTCCAAGTCCGATTTGTGGGTGGTTTTGAGCGCCATCGGTCTGATTCTCACGGGAATGCTCATTGGCGCCGGAGTCATGCGCCTGTGGATGAACCATGCCTCGGTTCCCGGTCATCACCTGACGTTTCTCGTGTCTCGCGTGCTCGAGAAAGTCTTTCTCTAGTCCTGCTCGGGCCGGTTTCGGGTAAGCTTCTCCGCCCTCATGCTCACTGCTATCACTCGCGGCGTCAGTCCGGCCATCGCGCGTTGTGAGCTTTCCTTCATCGATCGCAAAGCGATTGATCTGTCGCGGGCCCGGCAGCAGCACGAGGCCTACGAAGTGCTTCTTGCGACATTGGGGGTGCGCATCCTCCCTTTGCCCCCCGAGCCCGATCTTCCTGATTCGATGTTTGTGGAAGACCCGGCAATCGTGCTCGATGAAATCGCGATTATTCTGCCCATGGGTACGGAAAGCCGTCGCCGCGAGGGCCTCTCACTCGAGAAAGAGCTCTCGAAACACCGCACGCTCGCGCACGTCTTGCTCCCCGGAACGCTCGAAGGCGGCGACGTTCTTCGCATCGGCAGAAAACTCTTTGTCGGCCTCACCCAGCGCAGCAATGCCGAAGGCCTGCGCCAGCTCCGAGAAATCGTGAAGCCGCAGGGCTACGAAGTCGTCCCCGTCCCGGTGACCGGTTGCCTGCATCTGAAATCCGCCGTGACTTGTATCGCGGAAAACACGCTGCTTGCGAATCGCACTTGGTTCGACACCACGCCGTTTTCCGGCTACCACTGGATTGACGTGCATCCCTCGGAACCGGACGCCGCGAACGCCTTGGCGCTCGGCGGCACGGTTATCTTGCCGGCCTCATTTCCCCGCACGCGCACACGCATTGGCTCACTGGATTATCCCGTCACCACCGTGGACATCTCGGAGCTGCAGAAGGCCGAAGCCGGCCTCACCTGTTCGAGCCTGCTCTTTGAAAGCTCCTTGAGCTAGCGACCGCGGTAGATGAGCGCCGTCAGGTTTACGGGTGAAAATTGAACACCAAGAGCGCCGTTGTCTCGCTGCTGGCCGGTGCATACTTCCAGTTCTTTAGCGTCTCCTGAACTGCGTTCACTAATAGTGGATGGCCTCCGATGACCTTGACCTCTTTGATTTGGCCGTCTGGCGTAATGACCACTTGAACCTTTACGACCCCGCTCAGGCGAAACTGCCTGGCCGTCTCAGGATAGGTTGGCGTCGGGCTGTTAAGCATCTTCCGGCCCTCCTGTGCGCGTAAGCCCGGCACACCCAGGCCCAACCCCATCGATAGCAAAATCTTCGCCACGCTCTTTCTCGTCTTCATCTTCGTCTTTCCGTTTTGGATTTTTTTGCCTTTTTTCTTGTCTTCTACACCGGCGTTTTCGGGGCGGCAACGCTTGAGCGCTCTCATTCGCTCGCTCGTTCCTACGTTTCCAGCCTAGCGCATGCTGTTTCTTGGCGAACTCCGGCGAAGTGCAGGTGTGATCGTGGGGGAACTGTTCATGGGTACAAAGTACGAACGGAAAAGATTTTCCTTGTAGGCGTCGTGAGCGATCATGGTTCTCACTTGGCGGGAGCCGCTCTCTTCCTAGGCAGCGGGATTTCGCGGTTTTTGCGTCTCGGTAGTTTTACCGGGCCGCCCGGCGTTCCTGGCTTTAGGATCGGTCGTGGTTTTTACCTCGCTTAGGCATAGTCGAACAGCGTCATAAACCCGAAATCCATGTGCAGTTGCTGATGGCAGTGAAACAGCGTCAGCCCAGGATTATCGGCCGTAAACTCCACCTCCGCCTCCTGATAGCCACCGACCATCACGGTGTCTTTCATCACGCCGCTCGTCGCCTGCCCGGCGAGCTTCGTCAATTCAAAACTGTGCCGGTGCAAATGGATGGGGTGCACATCGTCGCTCGAGTTACGCATGCGCAGGCGGTATCGTCGGCCCTCCTGCAGATGGTATGCGGCCGCCATCGATCCGCTCGAGAAAACCTGTTCATTGATCGCCCACTGGTTGAAGCCCTGCTCCGCCGCGTTGCGCTTCGTATAGGTCATCTCAATGGTTTCGTCCGGCTCACGCGCCGCGGCGCCCTGGGACGCGAACCGCTGATAGCTCCAGCGAAACGGTTTTGGCGGCGTCCAGAGGGGCTTGCCCTTGCTACCTCTGTACTCGACCACCATGCCCATGCCATGCCGCCGGTCGTCGTCGGCCAGGTCCCCCAGGATCCACACACCCGGCTGCGTCATTTCCACGATGGCGGAGATCCGCTCCCCCGGGCCCAGCCACAGCACCGGCACCTCCGCGGGTTTCGGCACGGCATTGCCATCAAGCGCCACCACGCGAAAGGTGTGTCCCGGCAACGCCAGGCTCCGAATCTCCGTCGCGCTCCCGTTCACCACGTGAAACAGCACGCGCTCCCGCTCCTTCACCCGCACGGGCTCACCGTGCCCGAGCATCCGCCCGTTGATCGTGAAGTATTGGTAGCCCACCTCATAGCCATGCGGCATGCCTTTGGCGAGCGATGCTTTCATCGCCGATTCGCCCGCGGCCTCGAGCTCCCTCACCTTCGCCGGCGGGGACAAAAAATCCTGCGGCATGTCTCCGCCCTGGTTGAAGGAGCCCTGAAACTCCTTCAGCATCAGAAACACTTCGCGGTCGTGCCGCCCGGGCTCCTCCTTGGCCTCGATGTACGCTGCTCCGACCTGCCCGCTGTATTGCCCCCGGCCGAGGTCCGCCCCCGCTCGGGTGTGCGTGTGATAGAAGCGCAGTCCTGCGGGCCGCGGCGTGAACGTGATGCGCCGCACACCATGCGCCGGAATCGGAGGGGTGCCCTCTTCCGCCGCGCCGTCCACGTCAGTTGAAACCCTTTGCCCGTGCCAGTGCAGTTGCTCGGGCGCGTCGGTGTCGTTATGGATCTCGACCGTGACTTCGCGTCCTTCTTGGAGGCGTATCAGCGGCCCGGGAAACTGCCCGTTGTAGGTGATCGCCGAGACGATCCGCTTTGCGGCGATCTCGATCGCGCTTGCGCCAATGCGCAGCGTGTAGTCCGCCCGGCCCTCGCCAGGCGAATGGACCGCGACGGCATCCCGAGCCACATCCGGCCCGGTTCCGGCTCCCAGAAATCCTCCCGCCGCCACGGCTTTGCTAGCAAAGAAAGCCGTTCCCGCGGCTGCGGCTCCGGTCTTGGCCGTCTCCTTGAGAAACTCCCGCCGCGATAGTCCGCCTCTTCCCACGACCGCTCATCCTAATTCCTCTGGCGGCCTCTCCGCAAACAGGCGCGAGGGCGGAAAAATTCGGACGACGAAACTTCAGCTGGACCGCGCGGGGAGCGGGGTCACGCCCGCGAGTTACTCATACCGCAGCGCGGTTATGGGGTCGAAGCGCGAGGCACGGCGCGCGGGGATGTAGCAAGCGGCGAGGGACACCAGCGTGAGAAGAAGAGCCACGCCCAGAAATGTTGCTGGATCGCTTGGGCGGACACCGTAGAGCAAGCTTTCGAGGTAGCGCGTCAGCCCAAGCGCTCCGGCGATGCCTGCCGCGGCGCCTACAAGGACGAGGGCGATTCCTTGGCCCACCACAAGACGAAGGACATCGCGCTGCTGCGCTCCCATGGCCGTGCGGATACCGATTTCACGGGTGCGGCGAGTCGCTTCGTAAGCGAGCAAGTCGTACAGTCCTAGGCAGGCAAGCGCCAAAGCGAGCAAGCCGAAGAGGCTCGAGAGGTGGGCTACCAAGCGCTCGCGGAACAGGGAGCCATCAATCTGTTTGGTTTGTGTGGTGAAGACCGGCGGAGGAAGGTGCGTATCCAGTTGCTGAATAATGCTCCGAGCGACCGGGACGAGCGTCTCGGGGCGCGCGGTGGTGCGCAACTCAAAGTCTGCTCGTCCTTTTTCCAGGGGAAAGTATTCGGTAGGTTCGACCGGATGTTTCAGATTGTCGTATCTTGCGTCGCCAGCCACGCCGACGATTTCCGCACCGGGATCGTCCTGCGATGTACCCAAATGGAGGCCAATGGGGCTGCGGCCTTCGAGATAGCGCTCGACAAAGGCCCGGTTGACAATCGCCACTTTGTGCTTGGACCCGAAATCGGATGGCGCAAAAGCGCGCCCCGCGAGCAACGGGATGCGCATGGTGGCAAAGAAATGCGGCCCAACCGACAGCAAGTTTCTTTGGACTTTTTCTTTTCGTCCCTCAAGCGTGGTGTCTCCGCTCCAGAGGCTACCGGCGAGAAGAGCTGCTGACGAATAGCTCACGTTGCTCACGCCGGGAAGGGAGCTGAACCGGCTCTCGAGTTCGCGGTAAAGGTTCTGCGCTTGCTGAGCCGCGTACTCATTGTCTTTGAGATCGATTTCAACAAGAAGCAGGTTGCGCGTGTCAAAGCCTGGATTGATGCTCTTCAGGTTCGCGAGCGTGCGCACGAGCAAGCCTGCGCCGGCCAGCACTAGCATGGAAAGGGTAACCTGCGCGATAACGAGCGCGCTGCCGAGACCGAAACGCCTGC
>Ga0126381_100006979_pt1 | contig 12535 bp, 7 predicted proteins | sample PanSoiMetPlot_28_FD_96465 | JGI IMG/M metagenome (GOLD analysis project Ga0126381, IMG submission 96465) | Tropical forest soil microbial communities from Panama - MetaG Plot_28 | ecosystem: Environmental > Terrestrial > Soil > Tropical forest > Bulk soil | place: Panama | collected 2016-02-17
ACCATCTTGTTCATGCGGTCGGACTCCCAGCCTGCGCGGTCGAGCGGCCAGGAGACGTCGTACCAGAGGATGTCGATCTTGCCGTAGTTGGTGAGGAGTTCGCGGATGAGGCCGTGGGTGTAGGCGACGAAGCGCTTGCGGGCCTCTTCGTCGTGGGCGCAGCGAGCTCCGTCGGGGTGGTGCCAGTCCATGAGGGAGTAGTAGAAGCCGACGCGGAGGCCTTCTGCGCGGGCTGCCTCGACGTACTCACGAACGAGATCGCGCCCAGGGCCCTGCTTGCAGGCGTTATAGTCGGTGAGTTTGGTGTCCCAGTTGCAGAAGCCTTCATGGTGCTTCGTAGTCATGACCATGTACTTCATGCCGGCGGTCCTGGCGAGCTTTGCCCAGGCACCCGCGAAGCCGGGTTTGGGATGGAACTCTTTGGCGAACTGCTGGTATTCCTCGATCGGGATGGCGGAGGTCTCCATCGCCCACTCGTGGCGACCGTACTGACTGTAGGCGCCGCAGTGGATGAACATTCCGAATTTGGCGGCGTGCCACCAAGCCATGCGACGGACCTGATCGGGAGTGGGAGCAACGGGGTAGGGGTCGCGTTCGCCTGCCGGTGCGGGAGGGGTGGTGGTCTGGGCCTGAGTGGAGACGGCGAGCGAGGCCAGGGAGGCTCCGGCGCCGAGCAACATGCTCCGCCGGCTTACAAGAAGATCATCCATTTGTGTTCGGTTCCTTGAAGATAGACTTGTATGCAAAGGTCGCCGGTAGGGCGGGGCCAAGCCGGGAGTCCCAGCTGCACAATTCGATTGCAGCATGGTTTTTATCGGGCCGTAACTAACATTGTCAAGAATAAAAATATGGTTTCGGGAAATAAAATTAGGTAAACTAATCCTCATTCTTGGGTTGGATTGTCTTATTGAATTCGTGGGTCGTGATTTTATTGACAAACATTTGTTTCCGCACGTAGAAGTGCTGAGGGATGCCGAAAGGACATTCAGGATCTAACGTGAGCGAGATCATCATCAAAAACATGAGAGTCGTGGATCTCCGGTTCCCGACGTCGCGTGAGCATATTGGATCGGACGCAGTCAATAAAGACCCGGACTATTCGGCGGCTTACTGCATCCTGGAGACAAACACGGGCCTTGAAGGTCATGGGCTGACATTTACCCTGGGACGGGGCACCGAGTTGTGCGTGATGGCGCTCGAGTACTTGGGGCGCTTTGTTAAGGGACGATCGCTCTCTTCCCTGACCGACGATATGGCAGCGTTCAGTCGGCTGCTGACCGACGAGAGCCAGTTTCGTTGGCTTGGACCGGAGAAAGGGGTTATCCAGCTGGCGACCGGCGCACTGATCAATGCGATTTGGGACCTTCACGCACGCGCAGAAGGCAAGCCGGTCTGGAAGCTGCTGGCGGACATGGAGCCGGAGCAGATTCTTTCGGCGGTAGAGTTCCGCTATATCGATGATGCCCTGCCTCGGGAGGAGGCACGAGAGATTCTTGAGGAGGCGGGGTCGGGCAAGGCAGAGCGGATTGCGACGCTGGAGCGGGATGGGTATCCGGCGTACACGACCTCTGTGGGGTGGTTCGGATTCAGCGACGAGAAGATTCGCAGGTTGTGCCACGAGGCGCTGGCGGAGGGGTGGACCAAGTTCAAGCTGAAGGTGGGTGGCGAGGCCGCGGACGATCTGCGGCGTGGCAGGATTGTGCGCGAAGAGATCGGGTGGACGAACAAGCTGATGGTGGACGCCAATCAGAAGTGGGGCGTGGACGAGGCGATTCGCCGGGCGCGTGCGTTGGCCGAGTTGAAGCCCTGGTGGATGGAAGAACCAACCAACCCCGATGACATTCTGGGACACGCCCGGATTCGCGCTGCCGTTCGGCCGACGCGTATTGCGACGGGTGAGCACTGTCACAATCGCATCATGTTCAAGCAGTTCTTCCAGGCAAAGGCGATCGACGTATGCCAGCTCGATAGCTGCCGGGTGGGGGGGGTGAACGAGAACCTCGCGATTATGCTCATGGCGAAGAAGTTCGGGGTTCCGGTTTGCCCGCACGCTGGCGGCGTTGGGCTGTGCGAGTATGTGCAGCATCTTTCCGCGTTCGACTATGTGGGGATTTCGTGCACGATGGAAGACCGCGTGATCGAGTATGTGGGGCATCTGCACGAGCACTTTACCGATCCGGTGAGAATCGCGGGTGGAAGATACTTGATGCCGGAGCGGCCGGGCTACAGTATCGAGATTCGCCCGGAGTCGCTTGAGCGGTATCGCTTCCCGGATGGAGAGGCTTGGCGCCAGGAGCTTCCGGTGGCGGTTGGAGTGATGGGGAATCGGCGTTGACGCCACTGCGGGGCTCGTCCTGGTTTGTTCGTCCTTCCGTGTCCGCCGTGATGGTTGCTGCGCTCTCTTTACCGCTGGGAGCTAAAGAGAAGCCAGCGGCGCGCAGCCAGTGGGTGTACTTTGATCCTGCAGGCAAGCTCGCGTATCGCGCGATGGATAAGGGCGACCGCATTCTCGACTTCTCCTATGCGGGATACATGGGCGGTGGCGTTGTGCTTCCGACGGCCCAGACGAAGAAGACTGTGGCTGCTTCGGACGCGGACGATACGGCTCGGATCCAGGCGGCAATTGATGAAGTGTCGCGGATGCCGCTGGTGAATGGCCTGCGAGGCGCTGTTCTGCTTGAGCGTGGGCGCTTCCGCTGCAGCGGGACCTTGAAGATCACGGCCAGTGGTGTTGTTTTACGCGGCAGTGGGCCGGGCGAGGAAGAGACGGTGCTCGAGATGACGGGCGATCCTCACCTTGCGATTGCTCTTACGGGAGAGCGACAGACTACGCCGATGGGGTTCGCGACGACAGTTGCCGATGCGTATGTGCCTGCGGGTGCAATGTCGCTCGATGTGCGTGATGCCAGCGGGTTCAAGACGGGCGACACGGTCGAGATTTTGCGACCGGCCACGGAGGAGTGGGTCCACTTCATGGGAATGGACACGCTGGTACGCAACGGGAAGAAGGAGACGTGGGTGGGTTCCAGCCCGATGGCGGTGGAGCGCACGATTGTTGCGGTGCGTGGGAAGGAGCTGCAGTTTGATGTGCCGCTCGCCGACTCCTACGATGCGAAGTATCTCGGGGCGGATGGAACGACCGTGTCGAAGATCTCGCATACGGGACAGGTGGAGCAGGTTGGAGTGGAGAACCTGCGGATCGTTGCCCCGGCGCGCAAGGTGACGCTGAATGACAAGCACTTCAATGGCGTAGCGCTGAAGAGCGTGAAGGACGGGTGGGTGCGGAACCTTCGCGTCCTGAATACGACTGGGCCGGTGAATCTGGACAATGACACACGGCGGGTGACGGTACAGAACGTGGACGTGACGCAGAGCATCGACCTGGTGGGTGCGGCGAAGTCGGCTGACTTCTCGGTGGACGGGACGCAGATCCTGATCGACCGCTGCAGTGCGAATGAGAGCAACGTGTTCTATATCGCTACGGGCGCGAGAGAGCAGGGGCCGAATGTGGTGCTGCACTGCGTCTTTCACGGGGACGGGCACGTGCAGCCGCATCAGCGGTGGTCGACGGGGCTGCTGGTGGACAGCACGGAGGCTCCTGAGGGCGGAATTGATTTGATGAATCGCGGCGAGATGGGATCAGGGCATGGATGGACGATGGGATGGGGCGTGGTGTGGAACAGCACTGCGAAGTCCTTCGTGATCCAATTACCGCCGGGTTCGGCGAACTGGGGGATTGGGGATCGCGGAGAACAGATTCTGGCGAAGATGCCTACGTTTGATCCGGGACAGCTGACGGTGATTCAGCCTCAGGGGATTATCGATTCTGAGGACAAGCCCGTTGCGCCTGCGAGTCTATACCTGGAGCAGTTGAAGGAGCGGCTCGGCCCACAGGCGTTGAAGAATATCGGGTACTGACGCGATTCGCGGGATTGATACAAGGGACGAGCGCCCAAGCTCGTCCCTTTCTGGTTGCGCGCAGGCTAGAACTGAATCTTACCTGCGAATTGGATGATGCGCGATGCGTTGCTGAAAGCCAGGGTGTTGATCTGACCGAAGGTGGATTGGGTGGTAACGCTGGACGCCGGGCTACCCCAGACCGGGTGGTTGAGAACGTTGAACGCTTCTACGTCAAGCTTGAAGGAGAGGCTCTCCTTGATCGGGAAGATGCGGTGAACGGAGGTGTCCAGGTTCCAGAAGGGCATAGCCTGGATGAAGTTGCGCGGCGCGTTGCCGAGGGTTCCGATGGCCGGAGCCTTGAAGGCGCAGGGATTGAACCATTGCAGGCGGGTGTGGACTGTACCAGCAGGCGGTGTGCAAGAGGGGTTGCCCGCGACAGGTCCGCTCCGGAAGGGATCGCCGACCAGATCAGCTCTCTCGTAGGTACCCGCGTTGCCTGTGTTGGCGATATCGCCCGCCGCGCTGACGTTAACGTTCTGACCGGAGCGCCCGGAGAGGATGCCGTTGACCTGCCAGTTGCCGATGATGTAATCGACGACACGATTTCTGCTGGAGAACGCCTTGCCGGTTCCAAAGGGTAACTCGTAGATGACGTTTGCCGTGAGGATCTGGGGAATGTTAAAGCTGGCAGGACCGCGGCTGCCCTTTGGATTGTACGGATCTTCAGGAACGCCGCCCTCTACACCGAAGTAGCCGTCGCCACCTTCGTTGAGGGTCTTGCTCCAGGTGTAGGCGATGGTATAGCCGAGGCCGGTGCTGAAGCGACGCGCGAATGAGGCCTGCAGCGCGTTATAGGAGGCGCTGGCTGCGTTGTGGTCCCAGGATTTTTCAGGGACCGTATAGGGGAAGGGCTGGCCCGTGTTGGTCCCTCGAGTGGCAAACGATTTACAGGTCGGGCACGGTGTGCCGGTGTTGTAGTAACCGCCAACATCCATGCGATGAGATGCGGAGCCCACGTAGTTCAAGGAGAGGATGGTGCGGTCACCGAGTTGCTGCTCGATACCGATGTTGTACTGCTCGGAGTAGGGGTTTTTCCATCGCGGATCGACCATGTAATTCACATTGGATGAACTGAAGGGCGTCGCGGAGGGAAGGTTGCCGCCGTTATCGGCGAAGGGATTCTGAGCCGATGTGTACGGCGTACCGGGTGTGTTGGTGTTGTTGATCTGGAGGGTGCCGGTATCAGGCCAGGAACCCTGGTAGTTCTGGGTCATCTGGATGATTGCGGCCCAGTTGTCGTAGGTCATGCCGAAGCCGCCGCGAACGGACATCTTGTCGTTGACTCGATAGGCAAAGCCGAAACGAGGAGCGATGTTGTCCTTGCTGCCGTGGAGAATCTTGGTGCCGGTGGCAACGCGAACGTGTGCGGGGAGAGTGGCGCTCGGCAGACACGGCGCGTGACCGCGGACGCTGCAGAGAGGAGGCAGTTTCTGGATGATGTAATCGCCGGTGTTGAAGTCGAAGTCGCCGGTCTCGATGCTGCCCTGCAACCCGATGGAAGCGTCGGTACCAAACGCAGGGATCACACTGCGGTCATAACGAAGCCCGTAGTTGATGGTGAGGTTGCGGGTCATCTTCCAGCTGTCCTGCAGGTAGATGTTGGCGATGCCGCCGGGACGCTCGGTAAGCAGGACGTTGCGCTTGTTCTCGTTGTTGGGATAGTCGAGGAGGAAGTCAACAAGACCAAAGCCGGACTGTGCGCTGATTTGCGAGCTCGACATGCCGCCGGGAGAGCTCGGGTTGCCCACGAAGTTTGATGTTGCGCCCCCGGTGAAGTTGACGGCTCCCTGGCGGAGTTCGGCTGTGTAGTTGACCTGATCCCAACCGCCGCCCGCCTGGAACTGATGGTTGCCCAGGGTTTTCATGACGCTTCCGGACCACTCGTGAATGCTGGAGAGGTTTATGGACGGGCTGTTGACCTCGCCACCGGTAAAGCCACCTGTCACCCCCTGGCTTACAAGCACAGCGGCGCCGCCGACGAAGGAGTTACACATGTCGACGGAGCAACCGTAGGTCTTCCACATGTTGTGATCGTTGAACTGGGTAAGTACGTTGTCTTCGACATGGGTTCTGCCGTATTGAACCTGCATGCTGGTGGTCGGGCTAAAGACGTGCATCCAGCTCACGCCGTATTGTTGCGCGGGGATCTGGGTCGAGGTGAACAGAGTGGGGAGAGTGCTTGGGGCGGTTTGGGTCCACTGAATGCCGGAGTACCGGAAGAAGATAAAGTCCTTTGTTCCGATGTGCTGATCGATTCGTCCGGTGTAGTTGTAGACCGTTTGCCGGGTAGGACTGGTGATCTGGTAGTTGTAGGTCGTTGGAGCGTATCCGGGAATGACTGTTGGCGTCGCCGATCCAAAAACGGCTTTGACGAAGGCCAACTGGTAGGCATTCATCTTGGAGACCGGAATCTGATTGCCGAGGAAGGCTGGACGATTTGGAGTCGGAGCATTGTTGGCAACTGTCGGGTCGTACAACTGGCACGCCCCGGTTTTGGCGACCTTATCACCCGGAGAACATCCCCCGCTCACACCTGTCTGGGCGCTGCTGAAGTCTCCGTTGAGCTGGGCTGGGGTTGGAATAAGGATGGGTGTGGCTCCGGCCTTGGAGTAGTGGGTGGCCTCGGCGCCGATTTCAAAGAAGGTCTTGTCGCGGCCATCGTAGAGGCGGGGAATTCTAACCGCGCCTCCCATCTGACCACCGAAGGTGTTGAGGTGGTAGGAGGGCGGAGCTGAGAAATAGGGCTTAGCGTCGAAGCTATTGCTGCGGATGAACTCCCAGGCGGAGCCGTGGTAGGAGTTGGTTCCGGACTTGGTAACGATGTTGACTACGCCGCCGAGTGAGCCACCGTACACGGCGTCGTTGTGGGAGTTGATCTTGAACTCTTGGATGGTGTCGACGATCGGCGGGACGGCATAGGTGTTGTACCAGGCCTGGTTGTCGTTCATGCCGTCAATGAGATAGATGGTGGAGCGGTTGCCGGCGCCGTTGATTGAGGGAAACGAGTAGTTGGTCGTGTTCGCAGCGATAACGGCAGTGTTGCTCGCGCTGGAGTTCTGTCCCGTGCTGACGGGCGTAACTCCGGGGGTCAGGGTGAGCAACTGGGTGAAGTTTCGTCCATTGAGGGGGAGATTGTTGACAGCCGTTTCGTCGATCACTGTGCCGAGCTGGGCGGTCGAGCTTTCGACCTGGGCTCCGGTCGCCTCGACGGTGACGGACTGCGTCACGTCACCCACCTTGAGGTTGGCGTTGATGGTGACTGCCTGCGCCACGGCAACTTCGAAGGCAGTGATGGTTTCTGTCTGGAAGTTTTTGGACGAGAAGGTGAGGGTGTATCGAGCGGGTGGCACGCTGTTGAAGAAGTAGTCTCCAGCGTTGTTGGAGACGGTGACGCGCTCGACGTTGGTGTCCACGTTTCTGAGGACGACCTTGGCGCCGGCCACGACAGCGCCGACGGGATCGGTGATGACACCGTTGACCGAAGAGGATGAACTTTGAGAGAGGGTTGGGATGGACATACCAGCGATTCCTGCGAGCAGCAAACTGACGATCATTGCCGCTCTGGAGGCGGATTTCGCGAGGGCTTCATGCATTTTCATTTGAGGTCTCCCTAGAAATCGCTGCTGCCATGGCAGCGAAAAGATAACGCACGAAATCGTATCGACCGGAAAAATCGCCTGTCAATGAAAACTTTTACTAATTGTGTTTATGTTTTGTAGGTCAAAACTGGCGAGCTTTATGTGTAAACGTATACATTTACCTGCATTGGCGCCCAAAGAGCCCCCTTCTCCGTGGCACTCCCTGGGCAAGTTGGGCTGTCAGCGAAGGATGTTGTCGAGCCAGGCCGCAATGGCGCTGGCCCAGAGAAGTCCGTGAGCCTTGAGGCCTCGGTCGCTGAAGTGAACGCCTTTGCCGTTGTTCTGCCGATAGGCGGAGCCGAGGGTGTCGGTGTCCGGACCCTGAAGCGCGATGCCGCTCTTCCAGAGGCTTTGCTGGGCTTCACGCACGGGGGGCCACGAGGGAATGTCGGGAGTGCCGTAGCTGGCGTTGGCGACAAACCACGGGATATCCCAGCCGGCTTGTTTACGGACAGACAGGATGAGGTGTTCGAGCATGCGGTGGTAGGTTTCGCCGGAGATCTCGTGTTCGGGCTTCTGGTGGGAGTCGGATTCTCCCTGATGCCAGAGGATGGCGCGGAAGCCGTGTGGGCCAAACTGCTGAATGCGATGCATCATTCCGTTGAAGAGAGTGCCGTCGCTGACGAGAATGCCGTCGGAGCTGGTGATGACGTATTGGGTCATGGTGGGCATGACTTCGACGGGTTCTCCGGCGGGCAGCCATTGTCGGACGCTGGTTGAACCGTGACCTACGGAGGCAATTCCGATTGGGACTTGGTATTTGCGGTAGAGCGCATCGCCGAAAGAGGGGATGAAGCTCCCCTTCTTGCTGTTGTCCTGCGTGCCTGGCTGCGGGTCGTTGGCGATCCGCCATGCCTCTCCGCTGAACGTGGTGACCATGCCAGTCTGGGTGGTTTGCGGGACTTCGCCGTAGTTGGTGGAGTTGGATTGTCCGGAGATGACGAACACCTCGCCTACGCCGACGTGCGGTATGGTGGCGGCGGCGATGAGGTGGTGGCCGCGGCGTGTCTGGACTTGAACCGCGTAGAAGCCGCCGGCCGCTGTTTGGAGGCCGGAGTTGAACTCGTGGGTTGTGCGGTCGAGAGAGAGCTTTGTCCATTTGCCTGAGAGGGACTGGCCGGTGATGCGGACGCGGGCATTGTCGGCTTCGGGCGGAGCCTGTCCGCGAACCGTGATGAGGCCGGACTGAGCGGTTTGGCGCTGGAAGACCTGATAGTCAAGCGGGGAGGACACCGAGATGGTTTGCTGCGCCAGAGCAACCGGCGAGAGCGCCTGCACAAGGAGAGATAGGGCGAGGGCGGTTACGATGCGACGGATGATCTGGGAGATTTGCGGGCCTGGAAGCCGTTTCATGTCTATTGAGAACGAAGACTGGATAGTAGCATGGTCGCCGTCCGAAGACGTGGATGATGCATGAAGTGTCCATAGTGTTCGTTTCTGGACACCATCCTCCAAATGCGGACACACACTGACAACGATAAGATCGCAACTCATTGAAAGTTCGTGTGATGCGATGGCAGATTATGTGCACTTCTCTTACGCGATGGATATCGCGAGACCAGATATTAAGCAGAAAAAGATCCGGCGGCAGTGGATCGCCGGAGGGTTGGCAGTTTTGGCCGTGGCAGCGGCGGCATGGTTTGTCTCGCGACTCAAGCCGGCCTCACCGACCGTGGATCGAGCGACTGTGTGGACCGATACGGTCAAGCGCGGACCGATGTTGCGGCAGGTGCGTGGGCCAGGCTCGCTGGTTCCGCGCGAGGACAAGATACGGCTGATTCCTGCAGAGACGGAGGCGACCGTGGTGCGTATTCGCGTGCTTCCGGGTGCGAAGGTGCAGCCGGACACGATCCTGATGGACCTGGTCGATCCGCAGTTGCAGCAGGAGTTGCTGGATGCGCAGTTGCAGTTGAAGGCCGCCCAGGCGGACCTCATCAATACGCGGGCGAAGGTGCAGAGCGACCTGATGGACCAGAGGGCTGCCGCGGCGACGGTGGTTGCGGATCATAACCAGGCACAACTGCAGGCGCAGACGGACAAGTCATTGTTTGACCTGGGCGTAATCAGCGGACTGACTTACAGCGCGTCGAAGGGCAAGGCCGACGAGTTGAAGACTCGCAACGAGCTTGAGAACCAGCGGCTGACGTTGAACGAGAAGGCGATTGAGACGCAACTTGCAGTACAGCAGACGAAGGTCGAGCAGGCGAAGGCGCTTTTGGCGTTGAAGCAGAAGCAGATGGATGCACTGAGTGTGCGGGCGGGCATCAGCGGAGTATTGGTGGAGTTGGACCACCAGGTGGGCGAGCATGTTGATACCGGAGCCACGCTGGCGAAGGTGGTGCAGCCCGACCAGTTGAAAGCGAGTTTGAAGATTGCTGAGACGCAGGCGCGGGACATCCAGATTGATCAGCCCGCGGAGATCGATACGCACAATGGCGTGATTTCGGGCAAGGTGATGCGAATTGATCCGGCCGTAGTGAACGGAACGGTAACGGTTGACGTAGAGCTAGATGGGAACCTGCCGCTGGGTGCGCGTCCTGACCTGAGCGTGGACGGGACGATCGATTTGGACCGCATGACGAATGTGCTCAATGTGGGCCGGCCGGCCTTTGGCAATGAGAACAGCACGACCTCGTTGTTCAAGCTGAGCGCAGATGGCAAGACGGCGGTGAGGGTTCCTGTGAAGGTTGGAAAGGCTTCAGTGAACAGCATCGAGGTGATTGAGGGCCTCGCTGAAGGAGACACAGTCATTCTGTCGGACATGAGCCGATGGGACAACACGGACAAGATCCGCCTGGAATAGGCAAGGAGACGAAGACGATGCCCGAGTCGCTGATTGAGATTGAGGACCTGACAAAGATCTTTTACACGGACGAGATTGAGACGCATGCCCTCTCAGGCGTTCACTTGAGAGTTGAGCGCGGCGAGTATGTGGCGATGTCGGGGCCCTCGGGCTGTGGCAAGTCGACGCTGCTGTCAATCATCGGGCTGCTGGATACGCCGACGAACGGCCGCTACAAGCTGAATGGGAAAGAGGTCGCAAACCTTGATTTTGGCGACCGGTCGCGGATCCGCAACCAGGAGATCGGGTTTATCTTCCAGAGCTTTAACCTGATTGGCGATTTGAGCGTAGCTGAGAATGTTGAGCTTCCGCTGACATATCGCACGGGTATGCCTTCTGCGGAGAGGAAGCGACGCGTGGAGGAGTCGCTGGAGCGTGTGAATATGGCGCACAGGATGCGGCACTATCCGGCACAGCTTTCAGGCGGCCAGCAGCAGAGAGTTGCCGTGGCGCGCGCGCTGGCGGGTTCTCCGTCGATCCTGCTTGCGGACGAGCCTACGGGAAACCTGGATTCGAAGAATGGCGAGGCGGTGATGAGGCTGTTGCAGGAACTGCACAACGAGGGCGCAACGATCTGCATGGTGACCCACGATCCACGGTTCGCGGCGCATGCCGAGCGGCAAGTGCATTTGTTCGACGGAAAGGTTGTTGCCGAGGGGGAGCTGAATCAACTGCTGGCTGAGGTGTAGCGATGCTGCGAGAGACGGTTCATGATTTGCGAAGCGTAGTCAGGGAGATGCCGTGGTTTGGAGCGGCGGTGTTGCTGTCGGTTGCGGTTTGCGTGGGTGTGAATGCCTCGATTCTCGATGAAGCAGAGGAAGAGCACGTGCGGTTGAGCGCGAACCGTGCCGATGTGGCTGTCGTGAGCGGTATCGAGGAAGTGAAGAGCAGACTTCTGCACCGTTGTCCCACGGAGAAGATTCCGGGATTCACAGTGATTGTGGCGTTGCGACAGTACAGCGTTGAGTTGAGCGTGCCGACTGGAAGTGCGGGATCGCTGACCGACGATGCGAGGACGCGCATGAAGGGCTCGCTGAAGATCGTTGATCTGAAGCGAGCAGCCTAACCGAATCTGCGCGAATGAGGAGACAACGATGAACCGGTTGATGCAAGATGTGACATTTGCGTTTCGGCAGCTACGAAAGGCTCCGGGATTCACGATCACGGCGATACTTACGCTTTCGCTTGGGATTGGAGCAAACGCTGCGATCTTCACTCTGGTACATGCCGTCCTGATGAAGAACCTGCCCGTGGCCGATCCGAAGATGCTGGTTCGGGTGGGGGACAGGGACGACTGCTGCGTGAACGGCGGTACTCCCGAAGGAAATGACTACTCCTTGTTTGCATCGGAGCTGTATACGCACCTGCGCGACAATGCACCAGAGTTTGAGAACCTGGCAGCCATGCAATCCGGCGTTGGCTACGGCAGCATTACGGCACGCAGCAATCGAGATGGCGACCTGCCGAAGGCGACGCGCGGTGAGATGGTGACGGGCAACTATTTTCAAGTACTCGGCCTGACGCCGTTTGCAGGACGCCTGATTGCTCCCTCGGACGATGTTCCCGGCGCGCCCATGGGCGTTGTGATGAGCTACCAGACGTGGCAGCGGGACTATGCCGGAGATCCTTCGGTTGTGAACAGCACGTTCGTATTGAACACGTATCCGGTAACCATTCTGGGGATTAGCCCTGCGGGATTTTATGGAGACCGTATGACGGACACTCCGCCGGACTTCTATATTCCGATGGTGCTGGAGCCCCAGCTTGGACCGGCGCATCCGACGAGTTTGCTGCACCGCCGCGGTGCCAACTGGCTGTATCTGCTGGGCAGAGTAAAGCCGGGAACTGACGTCGTTCGACTTCAGGCGAAGATGAGCGCGTCGCTTCGCAATTATCTCGCGACACTTCCGATGTATCAGAAACAGGATGAGGCGAAGAATCTTGCGGAGTCTCATGTGGTTCTGACGCCGGGCGGGGCGGGAATTGAGAACATGCAGCAGGAGTTTGGGACGGGGCTGAAGCTGCTGATTACGGTTTCGGCGTTGGTACTGCTGATTGCATGCGCGAATATTGCGAATCTGGTACTTGTGCGGGG
>Ga0126381_100006982_pt1 | contig 12531 bp, 7 predicted proteins | sample PanSoiMetPlot_28_FD_96465 | JGI IMG/M metagenome (GOLD analysis project Ga0126381, IMG submission 96465) | Tropical forest soil microbial communities from Panama - MetaG Plot_28 | ecosystem: Environmental > Terrestrial > Soil > Tropical forest > Bulk soil | place: Panama | collected 2016-02-17
AAGAAGATCGCGTTGTAAAAAAACGCCTGTGAGCTCATCAGTACAAGGCCGAGCACGGCGCGCTGAGGGTAGTCGCGCACGATTGCCAGCACCATCCGAACGATTGGCGTGCGCGAGCTCGCGGCCAGACGAATCCGCCCGCTCGGTGGGACCGGCAATGGACGATCCGCTGCGCGCTCCACGCGACGCTCGATTTCTTCGGCGACCGCCTCCGCCTCGCCGGGGCGTGCGTGCAGCATCAGCCAGCGCGGGCTCTCCGGCAGCAGGCGGCGCAAGCTCAGAATACCGAGGCCGAGAACGGCGCCGATCCCGAAAGCCGCTCGCCAACCCCAATCCGGCGGCAGGGTGCCGGGCTGCAGGAACAGGACGGCGCCGGCAGCGCCGAGCGCCGCGCCGATCCAGAAGCTGCCATTGATCGCAAGGTCGGTACGGCCGCGAAAACGGGGCGGAACGAATTCCTGGATTGCCGAGTTGATCGCGGTGTACTCGCCGCCGATGCCGGCGCCGGTCAGCGCGCGGAAGAGCGCGAAGCTCCAGAAATCCCATGCAAAAGCAGTTGCCGCAGTTGCGGTCAAATAGAGGCCCAACGTGACGAAAAAGAGCTTCCGGCGGCCGAACCGGTCGGTCAGGTAGCCGAACAACACAGCGCCGATCACCGCTCCGCCGAGATAGGCGCTACCCACAAGCCCGACGTCATTAGGGGTGAAGTGCAGCACCGGGCTTTCTTGCAAGGCACCGGCGACCGAGCCCGCGAGGGTCACTTCGAGGCCGTCGAGAACCCACGTGATCCCGAGCGCGACGACAACGAGCGTATGAAAACGGGTCCACGGCAGCCGATCGAGCCGAGCCGGAATATCTGTCTCGATGATGGCTGCTCTATCGGACATGCCTCTCTCTTTCAGTCAGCGCTCGATCGGGCTCACCAGGGTGAACTGGTTTTGCAACATCAGCGATCTAGCCCGGCTGGGCCGTTTGAATCATCAGTTGCTGGCGGTAACAAGCGAGCGGAAGTTTTGTTGCGGGTGCTGAGACCCGAAAATTGCCTCTTTCATTCGGCATACTGCCAGCGATGCCCTGGACGGACCGTGGTGAGCACAACTCAAGGGAGATTTTTGCTGCAGACTTGCTGCAGATGCAGCAAAACGCGAATGTACGTACAATCGATGATTGTAGGCGGCTGGGATCCGAGACCTGGGCTGGATCGCGACGGACCGATAACTCCAAGGCGAGCGATTTCTCGTAACTGCTCTTTTCCGGCTGTCGAAACCCTGGCTGGCGACTATCTCTCACCCTATACCTTCAGGAGCGCGCCGTTGGAGGTCACTTCCCGATGAAGCAGTTTGGGATCGGTCAACCGGTTCGCCGGGTCGAAGACCGGCGCTTTATCACCGGTCACGGCACGTACCTCGACGATATCAACCGTTTCCGGCAAGCCTTTGCCTTTATGCTGCGCTCACCGCACGCGCATGCGCGCATTAGGGTGATTGATTTTGCCGCGGCCCTCTCCGCTCCGGGTGTGCTCGCGGTGTTGAGTGGAGACGATCTGGCGCGCGACGGGATCGGCACGATCCCGTGCCTCAGCGCGGTTTCCAACCGCGACCAATCGCCGTCGGTGTCTCCCCCACATTCCGCGCTTGCGCGCGACCGGGTTCGGCATGTCGGCGACACTGTCGCGATGGTCGTCGCGGAGAACATGTTGGCCGCTCGAGACGCGGCAGAGCTGATCGCGGTCGATTACGAACCACTGCCCGCCGTTGTCGAGACTGCGCGGGCTCTCGATCCGGGCCAACCGCAGGTCTGGAACGAAGCGCCGGGCAATCTGTGTTTCGATTGGGAAATCGGCGATGGAGCGGCAGTCGATCGGGCGATGGTTGGCGCGCGCCACCGGATAAGCTGCGAGCTCGTCAACAATCGGATCGTCGTCAATTCGATGGAGCCACGCGGTGCAATCGGCGAATACGATGCCGGCGAGGATTCCTATACGTTATGGAGCTCGACCCAGGGATCGCATTTCTTGCGCAATCTATTGGCGGAGAGCGTCTTCAAAATCCCCGAGAACCGCATCCGCGTCGTCACCCCCGACGTCGGCGGCGGCTTTGGCATGAAGCTGTTTCTCTACCCCGAACACATCCTCGTGTTGTGGGCCGCGAAGAAACTTGGGAGGCCAGTCAAATGGACACCCGACCGCGCCGACGCCTTCATGACTGACACGCAAGGCCGTGACAACGTCACCCGCCTCGAATTGGCGCTCGATGACGAATTGCGATTTCTCGCGCTCGATGTCGGGCTCATAGCGAATATGGGCGCGTATCTCTCGAACTTCGCTCCGGAAATACCGACCGCCTCGGGCGCGGTCATGCACAGCGGCGTCTATGCCCTTCCGGCAATCCGCGTCGGGGTCAAGGGGGTTTTCACTCACACGACTCCGGTTGACGCCTATCGTGGCGCCGGCCGACCGGAAGCGGCCTATGCAATCGAGCGGCTGATCGATTATGCAGCGAAACGGCTGGGGGTGGCTCCGCAGGAATTGCGCCGGCGCAACTTCATCAAGGCGGAGGCGATGCCGTACAAAACCTCGCTCGGCCTCAACTATGACAGTGGCGAGTTTGCTCGCAACATGGATCAGGCGCTCGCGACTGCCGACCTACAAGGCCTTCCAGCGCGTCGTGCGGCGGCGCGGGCGCGAGGCCGCTATCGCGGGCTTGGCCATGCCGTCTATATCGAGCAGTCCGGGTTTCCTCCGGACGAATTCGCAGAATTGCGGTTTGATCCGGCAGGCGCATTGACGATCCTGATGGGGACGCAGTCGTCCGGCCAAGGGCACCAGACCGCCTATGCCCAGCTGGCCGCCGAACGGCTGGGCATCGAGCCCGAGAAGGCACGCGTGTTGCAAGGTGATACTTCCGCTGTTTCCTTCGGCCGCGGCACCGGCGGCTCGCGGTCGATACCAGTGGGAGGAGCAGCGCTCGCGCACGCGGCCGATAAATTGATCGCCAAGGGGCGTCGGATCGCGGCGCACCTCTTCGAGGCGGCAGAGGCAGATGTGGAGTTTACCGACGGGTTTTTTACCGTCGCCGGCACAGACCGGCGGCTTCACATCGGGGAGGTGGCACGCGCGGCCTTTGATCCAGCGCGGCAAGCGCCGGGCGTCGAGCCGGGATTTGCCGAAAGCGGCCATTTTACGCCGCCGCAACCGACGTTCCCCAATGGCTGCCACGTTTGCGAGGTCGAGATCGAACCTGACACCGGACGGATCGAGATTTTACGGTATCTCGTCGTTGACGATTTCGGCGTAGTGATCAACCCATTGCTACTCGCTGGTCAGGTGCAGGGCGGCGTCGCACAAGGCGTGGGGCAGGCGATGCTTGAACGCACCGTTTTCGATGCAGAAACAGGACAATTGCTGACCGGCTCGCTGACCGATTACTGTCTAACCCGCGCCGACGACTTGCCTCGGATCGAGTTCGCTTACAACGTCGTGCCGTGTCGTACAAACCCGCTCGGCGTCAAAGGCGCGGGCGAGGCCGGGGCAATCGGCGCCCCACCTGCCCTCGTTAATGCGGTCGTCGACGCGCTCGGTGAGCTCGGGATCGAGCATCTGGACATGCCTCTGACCCCGGAGCGCCTATGGCAGGCTATCCGCGGTGCCGAGCGCCGGAGAGCGGCATGAGCTATTCGCGCGAGGAAATGCTCGAAGTCGCTCGACGCGCCGCAATGACGGCGGGCGAAGCCATTCTCAAAGTTTACGCGACGGCGTTCGATGTTCGGCTCAAAACCGACAACACTCCAGTTTGCGATGCCGATCTCTCCTCCGAACGGATCATCGTCGCGATGTTGAGCCATTCCTTCCCCGACATACCGATCGCCTCCGAAGAGCTGGTCGAGGCCGAAGGGTTGCCGCCCTCCTCCTCACGTTTTTGGGTGGTCGACCCGTTGGATGGAACCAAGGAATTCATTGCCAGAAACGGCGAGTTCGCTGTTCTCATTGCCCTAATCCAGGACGGGCGCCCCGTCCTCGGGGTCGTCCATGGCCCAGCCGTCGGTGTCACCTATACCGCTTGCGGCCCCGGAACCGCAGCTCGCTGGCGCGATGGCGGCCGGCCTGAACCGATCCGTGCACAGCCCCCGTCGCCTGCTGGGCTGGTTGTCATCCACAGCCGGTCGCACGAAAACAGCCGGCGTCTTGCCGAATTTCTTGCCTATTACCCGGTGATCGAGCGGAAAAGCTGTGGCAGCGCCCTCAAATTTGGCGTGATCGCCGCGGGCGAAGCCGACCTTTACCCGCGGTTCGGCACGACGATGGAATGGGATACCGCCGCCGGCCAGGCTATCCTCGAGGCCGCTGGTGGCTGCGTCGAAACCCTGGCCGGGGTACCGCTCACTTACGGCAAGCCGGGCCTCAAGAACGACGGGTTTCTAGCTTGGGGGTGCCGCGCGCCGTGATAGCCGCGGGCGAGAGCAGAGAACTCGGCAATCGTGCCGGGGGGCTGTGAGGGTTTACGCCGCCCATAAAAACTCGGGACGGATCCCTTGCTGGATCAGCTGTTGTCCCTGTGACTGAAGTGTAAACATCATGCCAATGCTGGGCCTTGCGCCAGTGGTCCAGCAGGTTTGGAGTTGGGTCAACAACTGCGACAGCGTTTGATTGAAGCTGGCAGATGGGTCAGGGTGAACGGTTGATCGACTAAAAGGAAATACCGTTGGGAATTGAATGGCGGATCCAGTAAAGCCCCACTTGCCGTCGCTTTGAACGAGCGCCTTGCCAGTGTAAATTTCCTTGAACGTGTAATAATGCGCAAATTGTGAGCTGTCACCGGGTGGCTCGTCAGGAGAACCTTGTGTTCCTTCGCCCTCAGTTTTGATTCTCGTGACTGCAGCCTGCGCGTCAGCGATCGTTTTTATTTGTACTGCCTCGCCCATATTGACGAAAGGTGCGTTGGGAATGATCGTCGGGTTGACAACGGTGAAACCAGTGGAAATCGTATCGTAAAATGCGCCGATCGTGGTTGGTGGTGGACCTGCCAAAAGGGCTACAGGCGGAAACTCGGGGTTCTCGATCTGCATAAAGACCTGCAGCTGGTCAAGTGAGAGGGGCTGCAAATCGACCGCAAGCTGTTGCGGAATGCCGCCGGGCAAGACATGGGTTGGGTAGGCGGGGACAAAGGCGGCATTAGCGATGCTTGGAGTCCTGCCGATCGCGGTCAACATATTTCCCGCCAATGCAAAGTGGAACATCTCCTGGACCACTATGTTGTCGATCATGTCGCTGACGCCGCCGGGGTCACTGTTGATCGACCATTCCGCGCAGAGGTAGGGCGGAATCGTTGCAAACTCCAACTGCATCGCGGTTTGCAGTGCGTCTTGCAGGTCAGACAGAGAGGTGATCCCGTCTTGTATATGCTGGGCGATAGACTTCATTGGTGGCTCCCTTAATTAGCGATTATTAAGCGCGCCCTGGGAAGGCGCGCCGCTCAGCAACTTTGGGCGCTTCCGCCGAACCGACTTAATCATGATTTTGTTACTGCTCAATGTCACTCGGTCCATCCGCCTCGAGTTACCGATGCCCATTGGCCTGCGATTCCAACGCGGATGTTCACCGCCGCAATTCTCAACCCGCCGATACCCGGCGGAAGCTTGACTGCTAGTAAGTAAGCGCTTACTTTCGCCGCGATGGCTATAATCCGATTGGATAGCGACGAGAGACGGAAGGCGATCGTCGCCGCCGCGGTGCCGCTCTTTGCCCGAAAGGGCTTTGCGGGCACGACCACAAAAGAACTCGCAGAGGCCGCCGGCATTTCCGAAGGGCTGTTGTTCAGGCATTTCCCGAGCAAGAAGCACCTTTACAGCGAAATCCTAAGGCTGGGCTGCGAAGGTGATCCAGCGCTCGAATGGCTCGCGACCCTCCAACCATCGACCGCTACGCTTGTCCACATGATCCACTTCATGGTCCGGTATTTCCTGCTCGGAGCCGGCGTCGAGCGTGCAGAGATGGAGACGCGGCTGCGCCTTATCCTCCATAGCTTTGTCGAGGATGGGGAATATGCGCGCGAATTGTTCGACTGGATATTCGAGCGCATCCACCCTCTGTTTGCCGCATCGGTAGGGGCGGCAACTGCTGCAGGCGATCTGAAAACCGGGCCGATCGCCTCGGCGAACCGCTTCTGGTTCGGTCAGCATGTTGCCGCGATGGTCGCTTTCGCGTTGCTACCGGGTCGGGCCTCGGTCCCTTACGAGGGAACACCCGCAAGCTTAGTCGAAGAGGCCACTTGGTTCATCTTGCGTGGCATCGGGATGAAAGACACGGCCATCGGTTCGGCGCTATCTGCCGATGCTCTATACCCGCTCCAGGCAGCCCCCGCGACTTAGTAGAATAGTGGAGTACGCTTATGGACGGCGAACGGATGGCCCCCGCCGAAGCCCTTATACGGGACGGGACATTGCGCGACCGCGGCGGGATCGGGGGCGCCGCGACACGCCCAGCAAAGACGATCCGCTGGTTTGTGATCGTCGGGATGCTATTGGCGATCGTTCTCGGCGGGCTGTATGGCTTCAACCGGTTCCGGCAGCAGGCGATCGCGACCTTTTTTGCAAACAACAAGCCGCCGCCCGCGCGGATCAGCGCCGTCGAGGTGAAAACCGAGGCTGTGCCGCGCTTCGCCACAGGCATTGGCGCTGTTGCCGCCGTCCACCAGGTCACGATCAATCCGGAAGTGGGCGGGCGGGTCACCCGAATTTTCTTCGAGCCCGGAACGATGGTCAAAGCCGGCGACCCGCTCGTGCAGATCAACGACGCGCCCGAGCGCGGCGATCTGGCCAACTATGAGGCGCAGGCGCGCTGGGCCCAGACTACTTTGCAGCGGTCGACTGAGCTCGCGCAGCGCGACTTTGCGGCACGGGAAACGGTTGACCAGAAGCAAAGTCAACTCGACGGTGCGCGGGCGCAGATCCTTAAGACCGAGGCGCTGATCGCGCAAAAGCTGATCCGGGCGCCTTTCTCCGGCCAATTGGGTACTCGCCAGATCGAGGTCGGGCAATACCTAATCCCGGGTGCTCCAATCGTCACTTTGACGGATCTGTCCACCCTCTATGTGAACTTCACATTGCCGTCGCAAATGCGCGCACAGATCTCGGTCGGCCAGAAGGTGAACATCACAGCCGATGCCTTCCCCGGCCGCTCGTTCAGCGCCGAGATCACGACGATTGAGCCGCAGGTCAGCGCCGATACGCGAACGATGGCCATTCAGGCGACGATGCCGAACCCCGACCGCGCATTGTTGCCCGGCATGTTCATCAATGCTGCCGTCGTATTGCCGCCGCAGCCGGATATGATGGTGCTGCCGGAGACTGCGGTCGACTACACGCTTTACGGCGACAGCGTCTATGTCATCCGCGACGACGGCAAGGACGGCACGGGCAGTCCGGTCCTCAAGGCGGTTCGCACACCGGTCAAGACCGGAACCCGCTGGGGCAACAAAGTTGCCATCATCGATGGGCTCAAACCCGGCGATCGCGTGATTGCTGCTGGTCAGATCAAAGTCCAGAACGGCGCACAAGTCGCGATCAGCGACTCCCCTGGTCCGCAACCGCCAGCAACGCTGACCAACAATTGACGTAGCGCACATGTCCTTCACCGACATTTTCATTCGCCGGCCGGTGCTGGCGCTAGTCGTCAGCCTGCTGATCCTGCTGATCGGTCTCAAGGCGATGACCTCGCTGCAGATCCGGCAATACCCCAAGCTGTCGAATACGACTATTACGGTGACGACGCTCTATCCCGGCGCGGCGCCCGATTTGATGCAGGGCTTTATCACGACGCCGATCTCGCAGGCGGTGGCGACAGCGGAGGGGATCGATTACCTGACTGCGTCGTCGATACAGGGGACGAGTACGATCACCGCCTATATCAGGCTCAATTACGATCCGAGCCAGGCGCTGACCGACATCATGTCGAAGGTACAGCGGGTCAAATTCCAGCTTCCGAAGGAGTCACAAGATCCGATCATTACCAAATCGACGGGGCAAACCACGGCCGTCATGTATATCGGGTTTGCCAGCGCAGAACTGTCGAGCGCCGCGATCTCCGATTATTTAACTCGGGTCGTCCAGCCGCTGCTCGCTACGGTAGACGGCGTCGCGTCGGCCGATATCCTTGGCGGCCAGACTTTTGCGATGCGGCTCTGGCTCGACCCGTCGCGAATGGCGGCGCGCGGCATTTCCGCGAGCGATGTCGCCGCCGCGATCCGAGCCAACAATTTTCAATCGGCGCCGGGCCAGGCCAAAGGCTACTTTACGATCACGAATGTCAACGCCAATACCGGACTCGTCGACATTCAGCAGTTCGACAATATGGTCGTGAAGGCGAAGGACGGCGCTGTCGTGCGAATGCACGACATCGCAACCGTCGATCTCAATGCGCAGAGCTGGACCTCGAGCATCGAGATGAACGGCCAGCACGCCGTGTTCATCGGCGTCCAGGCGACCCCGACAGGGAACCCATTGTCGTTGGTCGCGGGCATTCGAGCATTGTTGCCGGAGATCGAGCGCAACCTGCCGCCGTCCGTAAAAATGCAGGTGGCTTACGATTCGACTAAGTTCATCCAGGCCTCGATCGACGAAGTCAAATCAACGCTTGCAGCGGCGGTCGTCATCGTCGTCGGCGTCATATTTCTTTTTCTCGGCAGTCTGAGGTCGGTTGTCATCCCGGTCGTGACGATACCTCTGTCGCTCGTGGGCGCTGGGATCATCATGGCGGCGCTCGGCTTCAGCCTCAATCTGTTGACACTGCTCGCAATGGTGCTGGCGATCGGGCTCGTCGTCGACGATGCGATTGTCGTTGTCGAGAACGTTTATCGCCATATCGAAGAAGGCCGCACGCCGGCGCAAGCGGCGCTAATCGGTGCCCGGGAAATCGCCGGGCCTGTGATCTCGATGACTTTGACCTTGGCCGCCGTCTACGCGCCGATCGGTTTCCTCGGCGGTGTAACCGGTGCCTTGTTCCGCGAATTCGCTTTCACGCTTGCCGGTGCGGTGATCATTTCCGGCATTGTCGCGGTGACGTTGTCGCCGATGATGTGTTCGCTTCTCTTGTCCCGCGAAATGCTGAATGGCCGATTTGTTAACGTGATCGACCGCACTTTTTCGCGGGTGACCGAGTGGTATGGGCGCAAACTGGACCGGTCGCTCGACTATCGCCCGGTGACGGCATTGTTCGCTGCCGCGGTGTTTGCGAGCCTCGCCTTCATGTACATGAACACGAAATCGGAACTCGCGCCGGAAGAGGACCAGGGGGTTTTGTTTGCGCTGACAAAGGCGCCGCAGTACTCCAATCTCGACTATCAGGAGGCGTACACTGATAAGCTCGACGAAGCCTTCGGCTCGTTCCCCGAGACCGATCTGCGTTTTATCGTCAATGGCAGATTTGGCCCGAACCAGGGAATCGCCGGAGCAATCCTCAAACCCTGGGGTGAGCGGTCACGGTCGGCGCAACAGCTGAAGCCGCTGATGCAGCGGAAAGCGTCTGCCGTCGAAGGGATGAATGCTTTCGTGTTTTCGTTGCCACCGCTGCCTGGGTCGATCGGCGGTCTGCCGGTTCAGATGGCGATCTATTCGACTGGTCAGTTCAAAGACATCTATCTGGCGATGGATAAGATCAAAGCCGCGGCACGCAAGAGCGGGTTGTTCATGGTTATCGACAGTGACCTCGACTTCAATCAGCCGACGATCCAGGTCAGAGTGGATCGCTCGAAGGTCAACGAGCTCGGGCTGACGATGCAATCAATCGGCGATACGCTCGCTGTCCTGGTCGGCGAAAACTACATCAACCGTTTCAATCTCGGCGGCCGGTCCTATGAGGTGATCCCGCAAGTGCCCCGGGCCGACCGGCTGACGCCGGAGACATTGACCCGCTATTACGTGACCACACCGTCGGGTCAACCGGTGCCGTTGTCCAATCTCATCTCGCTCGAGATGGACACGCAGCCCAATGCGCTGACGCAGTACAATCAACTGAACTCCGCCACGTTCCAGGCCGTGCCGATGCCGGGCGTGACGATGGGGCAGGCGGTCGACTTTCTCGAGCAGGCGACAAAGGACCTGCCCGCGGGTTTCAGCCACGACTATCTGTCCGATACGCGCCAATATGTGCGGGAGGGCAATCAGCTGACGGTTACGTTTGTCTTTGCTCTGATAGTCATCTTTCTCGTGCTGGCGGCGCAATTCGAGAGCCTGCGCGACCCGCTGGTGATCCTCGTTAGCGTGCCGATGTCGATCTGCGGTGCGTTGATGCCGCTGTTTTTCGGTGCGGCGACGATGAACATCTACACGCAGGTCGGGCTTGTCACATTGATTGGCCTGATCAGCAAGCACGGTATCCTCATGGTCGAATTCGCCAATACGTTGCAGGTGCGCGAAAACCTCGATCGCCGGCAGGCGATCGAGAGGGCCGCGCGCGTGCGGCTGCGGCCAATCCTGATGACCACCGCTGCAATGGTCGTCGGGCTTGTACCGTTGCTGATCGCCACCGGCGCCGGTGCGGCGAGCCGCTTCTCAATAGGCATAGTCGTCGTCGCCGGCATGTCGGTCGGCACCCTCTTCACGCTCTTTGTGCTGCCGGCGGTTTATACGGTTCTCGCCAAGGATCACGTCGCGGCGGCGCGCTCCACGCGGGTACGCGAGCTTGCGCAGGTTCCTCGGCCGGCGGCGTGATCGCGAACCAGTAATGGTTGTGCAAAGATATTAACACACGTAGATAGAGACAAACGCTACCCTAGTCCGCTCCAAAAGAGCCTAAAAGGTCTTGCGACTAGAGGGTCCGAGTCGCCAGCCGATCGATTTAGCGACATGAAGCTCACGCCGATAATGGGGTACCACACGGAACTCCGTTAGCGGGACCGCCGTTTGCGTTGAATCCCGAGGAATGCCGCATGGATCAATCGACGGATCGGGTAACCGCAACACGGCCGAATGCGGGGTGCCCGAATGCTGAACACCGCCACCTCCCATACAGCGGGACCGAGCCCTTGCAACAGATCGAAAAGGACATTGCCCGCACGCGCGTCCGGTTGAGCGCGACCATCGAGGCTCTCGGGCGCGAACTCTCTCCCGATCGTATCGTATTGAAAGGCACCGCGGGATTACGCGGCGCATTAGAAGCGGCTCGCCGATCTACGCGGCCACAGATCTGGTCTTATGCGATCCCGTTAACCTTGATCGCAGGCGGTCTCGGATGGCTCTTCATGGTACGAGGGCGCAGTTCCGGAGTGGCGACTCCGCGCAAGCTTAACGGTGCATCGGCCGGGGAAGTCGGGACGGATCAAGCGCCCGCCCATGCCGCGTCCTATGCGGGTTTGACAGCGCCAGCGGGGTCGCTGTCGCAACCCGACGAGAGATCGCCTTTGGAATACGCCAGAGGACGCTTCAGCAAGCCGCAAAGGTAGGCCCGGCAGGATTCGAACCTGCGACTCCACCGTTATGAGCGGCGTGTTCTAACCAACTGAACTACGGGCCCGTATTCCGTTTAGGTGTCCAAAAAGCTGCGCAATTTGCGCGAGCGGCTCGGGTGCTTCAACTTTCTCAGCGCTTTCGCTTCGATCTGACGAATGCGCTCTCGCGTTACCGAAAACTGCTGGCCGACCTCCTCGAGGGTGTGGTCGGTATTCATGCCGATGCCGAACCGCATTCGAAGCACCCGCTCTTCGCGCGCGGTTAGCGAAGCCAAAACGCGTGTCGTCGTCTCGCGCAGATTAGCCTGAATCGCTGCATCCAGCGGCAGCACGGCGTTCTTGTCTTCGATGAAATCGCCGAGATGCGAATCCTCCTCGTCGCCGATCGGGGTCTCGAGACTGATTGGCTCCTTGGCGATCTTTAGCACCTTGCGCACTTTTTCGAGTGGCATCATCAGCTTTTCAGCGAGTTCCTCAGGAGTCGGCTCACGGCCGATCTCATGCAGCATCTGACGCGAGGTGCGCACCAGTTTGTTGATCGTCTCAATCATGTGCACCGGAATACGGATCGTACGCGCCTGGTCGGCAATCGAGCGAGTGATCGCCTGGCGAATCCACCATGTTGCATACGTAGAGAATTTATAGCCGCGGCGATATTCGAATTTGTCGACCGCCTTCATCAATCCGATGTTGCCTTCTTGGATCAGATCCAAGAATTGCAGCCCGCGGTTTGTGTATTTCTTGGCAATTGAAATGACGAGACGCAGGTTGGCCTCAACCATTTCTTTCTTGGCGCGACTAGCCTCACGCTCACCGCGCTGAACAGTCTGGACGATTCGGCGGAACTCGCTGATCGGCAGCTTCGCCTCGGCAGCGATCCGGGCGATGTTCGCTCGTAACCTTGCCACTTCTCCCGAATGCTTTTCGATCAATCTCCCCCAGCCGCGGCCAGGCAAGATTTCGACTCTCCCCGACCAGTCGCCAGCGAGCTCATTCCCGAGGTAGTGCTGCAGAAATTCCGATCGCCTGATGCCGGCACTCTCCGCCAACCGCAGCAGTCTGCCTTCATCGGCGACGAGCCTGCGATTGA
>Ga0126381_100006983_pt1 | contig 12531 bp, 8 predicted proteins | sample PanSoiMetPlot_28_FD_96465 | JGI IMG/M metagenome (GOLD analysis project Ga0126381, IMG submission 96465) | Tropical forest soil microbial communities from Panama - MetaG Plot_28 | ecosystem: Environmental > Terrestrial > Soil > Tropical forest > Bulk soil | place: Panama | collected 2016-02-17
AGAAGTCCGGCGTTGTGGATGTCACCTGGACAAAACTCGCCGTGGAAGGAACACCGGCCTGGTTAAGAAGAAACAGCATGTAATAGCCCGGCGGCGCGATATTGCTATTCGGCGGAGAAGTGACTGTGAGTGAGCTGCTGCCTGCCGTAAACGACAGGCCTACCTCGCGCTGGTCCATTCCAAAGGCGTGCGTCACCGTTCCGTTACGTACCAGCACCACAGAGGAGATATTCGGAGCATCCGGGGTGGTCACGGTAAAAGCATTGCCATAACCGATTGCGCTCGGTGCATTCGTGATCGAAGGCCGTGTCGCCGATGTGCCATCCGCGTTGAACAGGTACGCCGGCTTATAGATCTCCATCTGCGGCACATAGCTGCCGCGCGTAGGATTCCCGCCGGCCAGCCATACCGTCCCATCCGGCAGCAGCAGCGCGACTGAGTGATACAGGCGCGGGTAAGCGTTCGCTCCCGCGGAAGAAAACGTATTGCTCACCGGGTCATACAGATCTGCATTCAGGCTCGCGGTGCTCGTATCCTCATCGTTGAGAGATCCGCCCACGGCGATAACTTTGCCATTGGGCAATAGCACCGCATTCATTTCGATCCGCGCCTGACTCATTTTCGGCCCATATTGCCACGCCGGAGTGGCCGCGCCCAGGTCGATAATCTCCGTGGTGTTTGTAGAGGGGTTCCCGCCGCCCATGATGATGACTTTGGGATCGTAGTTGTTGGCAGGCGTCAATGGGAGCAGAACAGATGTCCCGTAAGTGCGCTGTCCGCTGTATTGCGTTTTGGCGAAGTTCGTGTTCCACGTGTTTGCCGATGAATCGAAGAGCTTCGAAGTCGTTTGCGAACCGGAATAGAACACCTTCCCGTTTGGCAGGAGATGCAGACGTGGATATAAGTCCGGAGTCCACGGCGCGTTGTACGGGGTACTCCAGCCAGAGCCAGCCGAGTAGAACTCCACCGTAGTGTTAGTGTTGCCGTTCTCTGTCAGCCCGGAAAAGACCATGACTCTCCCGTCGCCCAGGGTCACCAGCGTCGGATACCAGCGCCCGTCCGCCATATTCTGAACATTGGTGAAAGTGTTTGTCCCGGGATCGAAAGTCGCTGCCTGCGGCTGTCCGTAAAAAGGGTCATACTGAATTGTCCCGCTGGCGATGAGTGGCCACCCGTTCTCCAGGAGCACCATGCCGTTGCAGAACATGTCCCAGGATACGGAAAACTGGCTGATGGTCTGTCCGCTCACCGGGTCCAACAACAAGGCACCGGAGCCATTGGCGGGACCGTACGGTGGTCCGGCTGGACATCCGGCCCCCGAAGGCGGGCAGTTTCCAGATCCGGCAATCACCAGCACCTTGCCATTCGTCAGCAGCGCCGCATGGATCGGATTGATGGGCATGCTGCTGGATAACGTGCTCCACTGTCCCTCTACGTTGGCCTGACCCGACGCCGCAGGCTGGAGTACGCAGATCAAGACCGAGAATACAAACGCATGAGCTACCCAGGAGCAGATACGGTTGATCATGGGGACACCCCAGAGAGACGCAGTGGAGGAGAGCTGTCACACCAGAATGACCGGGAAGGGTTCTTCTATTTATTATGGTGAGCCGAGAATCAAAATCCTTCCTACGCCGGTGACAGCGAAGTGTCAAGATGAAAAGTGCTGCTGGCCCTTGGGAGATTTGTATGTGCCCACGCTTCGTGATGCGCCGTGAATCTGCGCAGCAAGCGTTCGCCGGGACGCTCAGGCCATAACCCGGCCCTGAGCGTGTGTTACACGGATCTGAGTTTTCCCTAGGTTCTTTAGGCGAATTTCCCTTGACCGTTTGAACTTATTTCCATATACTCCTGCGAAATTTCCCTGTAGCCCTGCGCAAATTTCCCCGAGGAGGGGAAAACTAGCGCAGCTGATGCCAACCATCTTGGTTTTCGAGCGGCCAGACTGGATTTGAATCTAGTTATTGTCCTCCTGCTTCACGTAAGATCGCCGCTTTGAAGAGGAAGCAGGCGAACATAATCGAAGAATTTCGCTGCGGGCAGCGCAACAATCCAGGCTTCTTTACCTTCGCAGGGATTCTGGTCTGGATGCCCGGGTTGGATTCGTTCCGATAATCGTGATCTAGTTCTCGTTGGGCCTCGATGAGGATGTTAGAAAGGATCGGGATTGTTGCATTGCTGAGTACTGCTCGTCTTAGCCGGAATCCTCCACCACGTGTTTCCGGCATTCTCCCCGAAAGCTGCTCGAAGTTCAGGATCTAAACCTCGGCCCAAGGAGGATGCATATGAAACGAACCACAATCGTCACGTTGTCGCTGTGCGTGCTCGCCCTGGTCGTAGTAGCGCATCATCAGCTAGCACGGAGATCCCATCAGGCACTAGACGGACTCGTCATTCCGGTGTATGCGGCGGACTTGCCCGGCAACTTTGTCGGCGCCACGTGCAATGGGGACGGCACCTGGCACTTCGTCAACAACCAAGTCGGCGCTGGACAGCCTGCGGGGACGCTCACAGCACAATTCAGCTGCGGCACGGAGACAGTGGGCCCAAGCAAAATTAATCCAAATGGTAACCAACAGTTCCTAGTCTCGACTTCTGGCGACTGCACGCTTCAGGCTGCATCTACTGGGGCTCTGCCGGGAAACCTCGTGCTGTCCGACTTCTCCTGCGTGGCGGCCACCCCAACCCCAACCCCAACCCCAACTCCAACGCCAACGCCAACGCCAACACCGACGCCGTAGTGGCCTGAGCGGACAGGTGTCGACATTGCCTATCCTCGCCCGGCAGCGGCTTGCCGGCTGCCAGGCAGGGAAGGCAGTTCCCCATTCGGATGCATCCTAAATGGCAGCAATTCAAACCGTGCCCGGATTGGGGAAAGCAAATAGATCGGCGTGAAGTTATGAACAGATGACATGACGTCTGCTCAAATACGCGCCTCTTGTTGCAAGCAGACCTCTGATGTGGTTCAAAGAGAGAGATGCCCGCGACCCTCGCCCTAGCGCTGATCGCTATTGTTGGTGGCGCACTGCTAACCTACCTCTACGATGGTCGAGTGTCGCTAGCTGCGCGGATGGGGACAGGCGCGTGCACGGGTTATGCTTTGTTGGGTTCAGTCGAGACATTTTACGCCTCGGTTTTGCACCAGGACCGCGTACTCATATTGACTGCGACCATCTTCACTCTTGCTTCGGCCCTCCTGGTCTTCCGACAAATTCGTTGTCAAGTGCTTACGAACATCTGTGCAAGCGCAGACCGGCTCCGCGAGTCATGTCGCAGGCCTGGTTGGAAGGAAGTCCGCTACATCATTTTCTACAGCCTCCTTATCATGCTGCTATGGCGTGTCTTCGACCGTGTCATGTTCGAAAGTAGAGGCGAAGTATTCACAGCCTTCGTGAACAACCTTGGTGATCTTCCGCTTCACCTGCAGGTCATCTCCAGTTTTGTGCATGGTCACAATTTTCCACCGGAGGACCCCACTTACGCAGGCACGCGTTTCACTTACCCTTTCATCTCCGATGTAATTGCCGCGGTGTTCGTGCGATGTGGGGCGACGCTGCGCGCCTCGATGTTCGTGGAAAATATCGTTCTGATAGTGGCCTTGCTGGGAGTGTTGCATCGCTGGACCTGGGAATTGACGAAAGACAGCATGGCAAGCCTGCTAGCTCCGTTGCTGCTGCTCTTTGGTGGCGGATTTGGCTGGGTACTGTTTTTTCGGGATGCCGCCCACCGCAGCGATAGCTTGTTGCGCTTTCTGGCGCATCTGCCACGCGACTATACGCTGGGGAGTAGTGATTTGTGGCGCTGGGGCAATCCCTTGACGACACTTCTCGTGCCTCAGCGCGCGCTGCTTTTGGGGTTACCCGTGGCAATTTGCGTTTTCACTCAATGGTGGCTAGCTCTCCAGGAGGAGGAAGAGTCCGAAGAGAAAAGTGCTGAGACAGCATTCGAGTCGGATTCCCCTGTAGCGGCTGCACCACAAGCAACGCACCCCAGACGCTGGACGTACCAGAAAAATCAGTCCTGGATTCGGCGAATGATTGCAGCCGGTGTCATGACTGGCTTGCTCCCGCTGGTTCATACGCACACCTTTCTCGTGGTGGTCGCAGTCGCAAGCTGTCTGGCGCTTCTGTTCCAGCGATGGCTGTCCTGGGCAGTGTTTTTTGCAACAGCAGTAAGCTTTGCCGCGCCTGAACTCGTGTGGCTGGCCCACGGCTCAGTGAGAACGCAAAGCTTCCTGGGCTGGCATGTTGGCTGGGAGAGCGGAACTCATAACCTCCTGTGGTTCTGGTTTGTCAATACTGGTGTGTTTATCCCCTTGCTGGTTGCCGCCCTACTGTGGCGCGATAAGAAACAATACCTCGTGCAGACACGATTGCTTTATTACTATCTTCCCTTTCTTTTATGTCTTATCGTTCCCAACCTGGTCAAGCTTGCGCCTTGGTCATGGGACAACATCAAGATCATGATCTACTGGTATGTAGCATCGGTGCCTTTCGTGGCCCTTGTGCTTGCATTCTGGTATCGCAAGAATGGCGGCTGGCGGATTGCAGCCGGCGGCTTCTTCCTTGTGCTGGTCTGGGCTGGTGCGCTGGACGTCTGGCGAGCCATCGGCGGCACAACCTCATATAGGGTGTTCGATCGGAACCAGATAGACCTTGCCGTAGAGATCCGGCAGAAAACGCCTGCGCGTGCGCTGGTTTTGTACGCACCTACATTCAACTCCCCCATCTTCCTGACGGGGCGGCGTTCCTTGCTCGGCTACCCCGGTTGGGCATGGTCACGCGGGCTGGACTACACTGAGAGGCAAGACAAGATCCGACGCATCTACAGTGGCGAGCCCGATGCCGACAGTTTAATGCGACGAGAGCACATCGATTACGTCATGATTGGCCCGCTTGAACGCATATCGATGTCCGCAAATGAGGCATTTTTCTCCCACTATGTCAAAGTTGCTGAGTCCGGCGCATATGATCTTTACAAGGTCTCCTCGGACTAAGGACAAACTGTCGGGTGGTTGACCCAGATGCGAGCGATATCCGTGGTCGAGATGAAGGGTCGGCACGCCCGTCGGGAGCTCCTGCCGCATACCTGGTGGGCCGCCTGCTCGTTGATTCTCATCGTGGCTGCAGTCCTCCGCCTCTACCACCTCAGCTTGAAACCACTGCATCACGACGAAGGCGTGAATGCATACTTTCTGGGGCGACTGTTTCGCCAGGGCATGTACCACTACAATCCTGCGAATTTCCACGGTCCAACCCTTTATTACTTCGCGCTGCTCATCTCGAGCTTCATCGAGATCTTTTCTCCGCCCAATGAACTGACTACGATCGCCATCCGTCTGGTCCCAGCGCTCTTCGGCATCGCCACAGTAGCCTTGCTATTGGGCCTGCGGAAGCAGTTGGGTGACATCGGCGTACTCGCCGCTGCCGCGCTCCTTGCTGTCTCCCCGGCGGCAGTTTACTTTTCGCGTGATTTCATTCATGAAGCGCTGCTGGTGTTCTTCACCCTTGCAGTACCGATCGCAGTGCTGCGCTATCGCGACACACTCAAACCTACTTATCTTATGCTGGGGTCGGCCGCGGCCGCTTTGATGTTTGCCACCAAAGAAACAGCCGCCATTTCGGCTGTCGTGCTGCTCCTGGCGCTCCTTGGTACATTCTTGTGCTCGCGCGGCCGACGCCTGGTCACTGATAATGCGGAAAAATCCGAACCCGACAGTAGACCGTTACCGCGAGGCGACGGCCTGCGCCGTGCCGTGCTGCTTTGGCTGCTGGCCGCAGTGATCTTTTCTGGTCTCTATGCGCTCTTCTACTCGTCCTTCCTAGCTGATCCCGGCGGTATCTATCATGGAATTGAAACCTTTCGGTATTGGGTGGGGACGGGCAGTCAGCGGCACCGCGCACCGTGGTACACATATTTGCGCTGGATGGGGCAAGCTGAACTCCCCATTCTGGGACTCGGCATCGCGGGGACAGTTCTGGCTCTGTGGCGTCGTCAGGATCGTTTTGCGTTATTTGCCGGGTTATGGGCTTTTGGATTGCTTGCAGCCTATTCGCTTCTGCCATATAAGACTCCATGGCTAACCTTGAACTGCATTGTGCCGATGACTATCGCATCTGGATACGCGGTCCAGGCAACATGGGATTGGGTACGACAGCCTGCGAACGACCGCTTTGCACAACTCATGCTCGCGCTTATGGGATTAATCGTAGTCGCGTCCTTCAGCCAGTCGATCGCGCTGAACTTCTTTTCCTACGACGACGCGCGCTTGCCCTACGTGTATATGCAGACCCGTCGCGAGTTCATTTCGCTGGTAGAAGAGATCAATGCGATTGCGTCGCGGTCTGGTTCGGGCAGACAGATCACTATCATGGTGACTTCTCGCGACTACTGGCCACTGCCCTGGTACTTGCAGGACTATAGTTATGTGGGCTATCCAGGACGGATCATGCAGGCTAATGTAGAACTCATTGTTGCCTCGGAGTCGCAGGAACGCGAACTGATCCCACTCCTGGCGGATCACTATCGTCGCGTCGGATCATATCCCTTAAGACCAGCAGTGACACTTGTACTTTACGCGCGCGATAAGTAAACAGTAATGCAAGCAAGAGGGAGAGATGTCGGTTTTACAACCGCCTTCGGAGCAAATTACCAATACTCCGCACCCAGATGACGCCGATCGCAGGCAACCCTTTCTACGGACACCCGCAGGTAGCGATCTTCGCCCCGCCGGCATGATCGGCTAAGGGGATCACCAAAATCGCTCCCTCAGGGACTCCTCCGCCCACTGCAAAAGTGCGCACCGAACATGAACTGCGGACTCGTTGCTTCCGTCCGCCACCGTGCGCGATACCAGACCAGCCCGATTTTCTCCTCGTCGTCGCGCCGCCGCGTGAGCGGTCCCCGCTCTAGCTTTCCGCCAGAGCCTTCTCGCGGAACCTTCGGAGAGCCTCCTTGTGAATCTTGTCCTCCTGCTCCGGGGTGAACTTGGTCTTCGCGTTGCGGATTGCCCAATTTGCCGCCCGCGCCGCCAGTAACATTGCCTCGGCGTTCTTCGCCGGGGTTAGCTTCTTCTCCTGCTTCTCCATGAACCCTCCTCGCCAGCTCCTCAGATGCCTTGACAACACGGTGCATCTTCTCGACGAGGCCCGCGGGGCTTGTTGATCTCGGCTTCGTACTTCATCGTTTTGCTCGTCTTTAGGCATGTTGGCTTTCCCGAAGCTGAGCGTCTCCCACACTGCCCAGATCGTCGGTGTTCAGCACCATACCAGAACGACTTTCGCGAGAGCGTACCCCAACCGCTGATCTTTCGTTCACGCCGGAACCTTCCCCGCAATGGAGGCTTCGTTGTCTCAGGGGGTGGGACTCTGAGTGGCAACCCCTTTGCCTCTTAAGAATTTCGCCGCACGCGTGACATTTCGCTTGTGCGGGTGCCGGGAACTGCCATAATGCGCACTCATGCCAAAGCCCCTAAAACGGTCCCAAGATTTCGCCATGCATGTCGCTGGTGCTGGCGATGCTGGTTGCGGCGAGTTTTCTGAACTACTATCGATCGCGGAATCGCTGGTTTCCTTATCCTTTGCGACAACTCAACGAGATCTTCCTCCACAGTGTCAGCCAGCCGTGGCTCGGGTAATCGAGCAGATCAACTGGATCCTTCGTGGGTGGGTAAACTATTCTGCTATCGCCGACTCAAGGCAGACTGACCCTGTGTCAGGGATCCGTGAATTTAGTAGTAAGAAGATCTGCTGGCGACAAACCGGGCACAGCTTAGTTATAATCCGTTGCTTGTGTTGTTTGGAGCGTTCTCCCTAGGACGCTCCGTTTTAGGAGTCCGTTTACCGAAACCTCCGCAATTCCGGTCGGGAACCCATGCTTCCTCTGGTTCAGCTTGTATTTGAGGAACCCGCAGGCCGACCTGACCTGGTCGACGAGCCACTGATCGTGCACCAGAGAACCGAAAAGACGCGGAATCGCGCTTTGCTGGTCTTTGTGCACGGGCTTGGCGGGAGTCGGTACGGCGTGCGTTCCACTTGGGGAAATCTCCCAAAATTCGTCTTCGAGGATTTTCCGCCGCTGGACGTAGGCTTATATGAATTCCGCACGCTTTTTCGTCGGCTGAGATTCTGGGAGTCCGTCACACTGCAACAAGAAGCGGAGGTGTTTGCAGGAATCCTTCGCGATGCAACCCAGTACACAACTCTTTTGCTGGCAGGCCACAGCATGGGTGGATTGCTGTGCATGGAGGCAATCCGGTATTTCCTTAAGTCCAACCAAAGTGAGGAGCTTCGGCGAGTCGCCGGACTGTTCTTGATGGCAACACCGCAGGCAGGATCAGAACGAGTGCCGGGCTTCCTGGCTCGGTTCTCGAAAGACTTCCGAGCACTGAAGCCGCATGGAGATTTCGTTACTGAGATTCAGAGGGCGTTCACAAACTATGTTCTTGTAGATGAGAACGCTTCGGCAGCGGGAAAGGAGCAGATTCCGGCGTTTGCGATTCTCGGATCCCATGACCAATGGGTGGATGGTTTAAGTGCAGGTTTGGGAATTCCCGACCGTCAGACGAAGGCTGTGCGCGGCTCCCACACACAGATTGTCAAACCGCCGAACAAGGGACATGATGGGTATCAGTTCCTACGAGCCAGCATTGAACACCGTCTATTGCTTGGTGGGATTTCCTCGGAGCGGAAGCTCGTTCGCCCCTACCTGGAAAGTTTACTTGTCGATCTGGAAAGGAGAAGTTACTCCAACCTTCCCAGAATGATTCCACTTTCGACGCAACAGGGGAGATTGGGAGCTCTGCCGGCGCACCAGCAGGGGCTCGCCATGGACGCTATGCTCCTGCCCCGAACTTCAGCGGCTCGTCCCCATCCCCAGCCTGATGCGAGCCGGCCTGAGGTGCCGGTGGAGCAATTCTTGTGTGAGAATACCCGCATTCTCTTGCTCGGGCCTCCTGGCGCCGGAAAGTCCACGATTCTTCGCCACCTCGTTCAGCTGTTCGGGAACTACTGGATCAGCGATAGTGGTGCTGTGCCCGACGATGTCCAGCCCGGATGGTGGGGACGTATCCCTATCTTTGCGTCGCTTAACCAATGGCAGGAACAAGGCAAGGAACTCTTGGCATTCGTGCAGGACCAGATCCGGATGTACGGCACACCTGAACTGGCGGAAAGGCTGCCCGAGTTGATGCAGCAGGGGCGTGTAGTCCTGCTGCTCGACGGACTCAATGAACTGCCCCAATTGAGTCGTGATGGGAAGAGGGGGTTAATCAACGACCCGCGGGCAAAGAAGATTGCGAAGCTCGGCTCTACCACTCAAGACCGCGAGGTCGGTTGTGTCCTGAGTTGCCGCGTGAAGGACTTTGCTGGTGGACCGCGATGGCGGGACTTGCACGTCCTGAGCTTGGAGAAACAACAAGTCGAGGAATTTGCCAAAGCGTTTTACCAGGATATACGGGAGAGAGATTCGCTGGCGCGGAGCTTTCTTTCGGAACTCTATGACAGTGCAGATCTAAAGAGAGAAAAATTGTGCGCATTAGCTGCCCAACCATTTTTTTTGCTCGGACTGCTGTACTACTTCCAGCAAGACCCAGCTCACAAACTGTCGGATAAACACTCTGTGCTGCTCGACAACACGGTTCGTGTGACACTGGCCCGCGCAAAAGAGAGAGAGTTATTGAGTGATGTCGAAGCTGATGAATTGGAAATAGTTCTGCGCCAATTGGCTTTTAATATGACTGATGCCGAGTATGTAAAAAGAGTAGAAAAGAGTGCGGCAGAGTCTTGGCTCTTTCATCCGCGTGAACAGGAGTTTCAGGATGGGACGGGCGGATATACTCCGCAGCTGTCAGCAGCGGAAGAAGCGAGAGCCTCCGAGTTATTGAAGTGGGCCGAGGCAACTGGATTACTTCACGTTGCCCAAGACGAAGTTGAATTTCATCACGAAAAGCCTGAGGACGTAAGGCGCGCGTTCTGGTGGTTTTCAAGTGTCACCTTGATATCGGTTTTACCGACACTCAAGCGAACGTGATGCGCTCCTATTGTGAGCAGTACTATCCTCAGACGATCTCGCAGAAGCGCGAACCCTAGCAACACTAGTTCTGGGCCCTCGCTAAGAAATTCGCCACGGACACTGTATCGAAATAGAACATTTGGGCGCGTGCAGGTTTTCCGTCGTGGAAGCGATAGAGTCCAAGGACCTCTTCATCGATGCTGTCCCCTGCGGCGATGCACCCACGTTGATGCCACAGGACCACCGATAAGGCGCCGCGATGAATTGGGCTAATGGGTCGCTCGTCTGCTCCCCACCCTATAGTGTTGAAGATGCCCTAGGGCCTCACCAATCGTCGTTTCGACGGTTTGGCTGTTCCGCTTGATCTTGCCCATGAGCATTGCGCCCTGGATAGTTGCGATGCAAAAGTCTGCCATTCTTTCTTCATTGGCATCCCGGGAAAGTCCTCCCTTTGCTTTCTCTTTGACAAAGAAAGAGGCGAGTTTGTTCCTGACAACTTCGAAAATCAGATTCAGGTCTTGACGCACTAATTCATCGTTATCGGTAATCTCGTTTCCGACCGTGCCGAACGGACAACCCCGAGTCATGTTGAAGCCCTTTTGTAACGCGGCCTGGGCGAGAAACCACTGTTCCAAGTCTTCCCAGGACTCTATCTCATAGTTGAGTGAAGCCGTGCCTGTCCTGATAGCTTCCAGATAACTCTGGAGAACCTCATGCACGAGGCCTTCCTTGCTCCTGAAGTAGTGATAAAACTGACCCTTTCCGGTTGCCGAAACTTCGATGATCTCGTCTGGGCTGGTTGCCCGAACTCCCTGCTTGTGAAACAGGTCCGCTGCAGTGCTTATGATCCGGAGTTTTGTCTGCTTCCCCTTCGTGGACGTGGCCTTCCGCGGAAGTCTCTTGTTTGTACTCATGCGTACAATATCCTGCAAGCAAGAGAGCAAGTCAATGGCTTGTAAGAAGCAGGTGCAGTATTTGTAAATTGTTGGATCTGTACTGGATTTTACTTCTCAAAACAGCTACTATGTTGGTCCCTTTGAGCACCAATTCGAGAGACTGTGTACCCAAAAGTCTCATAAGTCCCAGCTCCCGAAAAGCCCGAAAATTATCAGAATGGTTCAGGATTTCGTACCTGAACCGGAGGCGGCTCACATGATCACCACCACGGATAAAACCATACTAGTCACCGGAGCGACGGGAAGACAGGGCGGAGCAGTGATTCGCCGCATGCAGCCCAACGGATGGAAGTTACGCGCGATGACCCGCAACACCGGCTCTGCCGTGGCGCGGGACCTGGCTTGCCAGGGTATTGAAGTGGTGCAAGGGGACCTGGAGGATACAGGCTCTCTTGAGCGTGCTGTGCGCGGCGTCTACGGGGTCTATAGCGTTCAGGATTATTGGGCCGTTGGAGCGAAACGTGAAATCCAGCAGGGGAGGAACCTGGCGGATGCGGCCAGGAGGGTGGGGGTCGAACATTTTGTGTACAGCTCGGTCGGAGGGGCCGAGCGAAAGTCCGGCATCGAGCATTGGGAGAGCAAATGGGAAGTGGAGCAGCATATTCGGAAACTCGGACTGCAAGCGACAGTGCTCAGGCCCGTCGCCTTCATGGAAAATTACTACATCGACCAAGTTGAAATCGGAGTCCTCAAAGGCAAACTGATGGATCCCATCCGTACAGACAAGCCTTACCAGACGATAGCCACAGAGGATATCGGCGCCTTTGCGGCCCTAGCTTTTGAGCGCCCCAAGGACTTCATCGGGCAGGAACTTGAAATAGCAGGCAGCGAGTTAACAAATCCTGAAGCTGCTCAGGTCTTCAGCCGTGTCCTCGGCAAACCGGTCAAATTTCAGAAGCTGCCGATGGTGATGGTTCGGCTCGTTCTAGGCAAAGAGTTCTACCAGATGTTCCGCTGGTTCAACGAGCATGGTTTCAACGCTGATATCGCCGATCTCCGTCGCCGGTATCCCGAAGTTCAATTGCAGACCCTAGAGGACTGGCTGCGCCATGAAGGGTGGCACAAGCGTGCGCGGCATGTTCAACCCCCAAGAGGTAACAATCTGAAGCATTAAATCGAAGGTGGCATCTCAGTAGAGCGATGAATCACCTTGGCGTAGCTTTTGCGAAGAACGGTGTCGTAATTTCGGAGTTCACCTACGATAAGCAGGACACCAGCTGGACGCCGGACAACGAACAAATGACAGCTCGTTGTCCGCCGCCCACAAGTCCACGTATGCGGCGAACGGCGAATTCGTCTCTGCTGTATTCAATGTCCGACTTGAAGCGTACGCGCGTACAGGACGAAATCGTTCTATAGAGTGCGATTTCGTGCGAGAACATCCGCAAAAATTGTGGGTACAAATCGGGGTATCCTCACCAATATGGGTAGTATCTCCTTTGTGTTGAATGCATATTAATCCCTGGGGGACCAAGACAGCACTTCCCGGAGCTTCCTAGCACTTACTAGCACTAATACGAGCGCGTTTTCCTGCCGCATCGGTCTCTCGCCACAAAAGCTCCCA
>Ga0126381_100006984_pt1 | contig 12531 bp, 10 predicted proteins | sample PanSoiMetPlot_28_FD_96465 | JGI IMG/M metagenome (GOLD analysis project Ga0126381, IMG submission 96465) | Tropical forest soil microbial communities from Panama - MetaG Plot_28 | ecosystem: Environmental > Terrestrial > Soil > Tropical forest > Bulk soil | place: Panama | collected 2016-02-17
CGCAGAGTTACCGGACTTAAACTTACGGTGGATCGATGACAGGGAATCCCGCAGAAGTCAGGGTTACGGGACCGGCACCCGCTTGAAACGGCGAACCCATGACGGAACTGAGCGAACCATCTGCATTGGCTTTGAAGCCCACGATGCTGTTTGACGACGCGTCCGGCACGAACAAGCTGCCGTTGAAATAAAGCGTGTCGCCTGAGGGGACCACTGCTCGGAAGGGCGATCCGGCCACTGGGGTGAGCGAACCACTTCCTGTCCAGTCCACACTGTATGACGATATGGTCCCGTCGAGATGATTCATCGCAAAAAGGAACCCGCCCACCCCGGTCACCGAAAACGTGCCGCGCCGGGCTGGGAAAGGCGACCCCGCAAGAGGAGTCAGAGAGCCATCGTTGGCGATGGCAAACGCAGCGACGGCATTGGCATTGCTTAGAGCCAGGTAGAGGAATCTTCCGCCGTCAAAAAAGCCTTCCGGTCCTGCCCCTGCCACTGTTGGGAAAGGCGAACCCGGCACGGGCACCAGTGCACCACTTGAGGTCACGTTAAATGCGGAGATGCTGCCGTTTGGATCGCCGGAGTTTGCGGCGTAGAGAAAGCTTGTATTCCCTACGGTAGTTGAAACAGCGAAAACCATATGGGAAAGTCCCGTCCCCGCGGCAAACGGGGAACCCGGCATGGCGGTTAACGAACCATCTGGGTTGACATGAAAGGCGACAATATTTCCAGTGGAGCCCGCAACGTAAATTGCATAACCAGAGGGATGAGAATAAAAGGCAACCATTTCTCCGGGTACGCCATTTCCGCTTCCCAGAGAGAAGGGACCAAGCGGTGCCACGGACAAAGAGCCATCAGCCGGGTTGACCTGGTAAACGTGAATGGCGCTATCCTGGGGATCGGAAACGTACAGGAAAAGCGGGTTCACGCCTACTGGGGCCATGGTGACGAGGCCGGCGCTGTTCGCCGGACCTGCAATCGAGGTGGGAGCGCCAAGGGCTCCACCTGGCGGATTCACAGGGAATGTCCGGATTTGCCCGGAATTTGTGGTGGCATATAAGAATTGGCAACCATTACAGTGGGAATTCTGCATGGGGGGGCGAGCTCGCGCACCCAGCCAAAAAAATCGGGATCACAAGGAAGAAGAAAGAAGCAAAAAAGTTCTGCCGCTTGCGGATGATGTACAAATGGCCTCCCAGTCCGCGGTTGCTGGGCTCGTTGAATCCAATACTAAGATAGTCGGGCGCCGCAAACAAGATTAGGAATGCATGAACAATCTAATTTGCTTAGAGAGGGCCGCGAGAATAACGTTGCGCACTATTCGTCGACCGAGAACACTTCGCTGGCATTGTCTTCCAAAATGGCGACAAACGAAACACCGGCCCTCGGGAGCCGTCTGACTAACAATGTGCTCTGCGCACCGTCCAAACGCTGGCAAATCGGCGGCTCCCGAAACAAGTCATGAACTTCCGCTCCTTTCCAGGAAAGCCGTTCTTGCCGTGATTTATGAGAAGCAGCGAGCGAGTCGAGAAGAGATTCAATCGGAGAGGTACTAGAATGCTTACCACGCTGACCAGGCGAAAAGCCTTGAAACTCGCTTCTTTACTCGTTCCGGGCAAGGCGTTGAGGTTGCTTGAGCCACTGCGAGAATCAGAGAGTGTCAGGGCCATTGAAGGCATGCCTGTAAGCGACCAATTTCCTGCGCATCCGACAGAGCTGGTGCGGGAAATGGTCACCGTTGCGCACTTCGACCTGAAGCGCGTTAAGGAATTGTGCGAAGCACGTCCGGCGCTGGCGCGCGCGGGCTGGGACTGGGGCTTCGGCGACTGGGAAACGCCGCTGGGTGCCGCTTCGCACATGGGCAACCGGGCCATCGCCGAATATCTGATATCGCGTGGGGCGCGGCCTTCGCTCTTTTCCGCCGCCATGCTCGGGCAGCTCGAGGTAGTTAGAGCGTTTGTTGCGGCGCAGGCCGGTGTCCAGAAGATTCGGGGCCCGCACAGCATCAGTTTGCTGGCGCATGCCAGAATGGGCGGCGAAGCGGCTCGGCCCCTGATGGAATTCCTACAGGGCTTGGACGGAGCAGACTCCGAGGTGCCGGTTGCTCTTGCGGATCCAGAGGCCACGGAGCTCGTGGGGACGTATGCGTTTGGCGTCGGGGTGGCCCAGCAAATTGAGGTGAGCCTGGTGGACAAGAAGATGTATCCAACCAACAAAATGTACACGTACGCGCCGCAGCTCCATTGGACTCGCACCGGCACGATGACCCGCCCGCTGTTCCACCTTGGCGGCAACACGTTTTACCCGGCGGGGGCTCCCGCCGTGCGCATTCATTTTGCGGAAGAAGCGGATGGCGTGCTGATGACCGTGAACGACGGAGAGTTTGCAATGACGGCGCGCAAGAAGAAGTAGGCATTTATCTTGCTAGCCTTCACGGAACGTAGCCGGGGCCGCGGAGAACTTTTCCGGGGTGGGCTCCAGTCATTTTGCCTTGATCGATCACGGGAACGCCGTTAACCAGCACAAAGTCCATTCCCTGCGAGAGTTGATTGGGATTGTCGAACGTCGCCAGGTCGCGAATCGTTGCGGGATCAAAAATTGTGACATCGGCCCACATGCCCACGCGGAGCAGACCGCGGCTTTCGAGGCGCAGACGCTGCGAGGGAAGCGCGGAAAACTTGCGGATGGCGTCTTCAAGCGTGAGCTTATGCTCTTCGCGAACGTATTTGCGAAGAATGCGCGGAAAGGTTCCGTAGGCCCGGGGATGCGCATGTTCCCGTCCCAAAATCCCCTCGGGTGATGCGCCCGAAGAATCATTGTCAACCGCCACCCAGGGTTGTTGAAGCGCAAGAACGACGTCCGGTTCGGACATGCCATAGACCGCTACGCCCGTGGCCGCGTCATCCTGAAGCAGCAGATCGAAGATGGTGTCCATGGGATCCCTGTTCCAGAGTTTGGCGACTTCGGAGATCGTTTTCCCCTGAAGAGGCAGGAGCTTCGGATTTTGCACCGAGCCGATCAGGATGGCTTCAGGGCCGGGAATCTGCTGCCATTCGTTTTCCCATTCATCGGAAGGAGTGAGCATGTCTTTGCGGATGCGCTCGCGCGCCGCAGGGTCTTTCAGGCGTTCGAGGAGTTTGGATGTGCCGCCGTCATGTGCCCAGGGAGGAATGAAGGCGGAGAGTCCATTGCCCCAAGCAGTGTAAGCGTAAGTGTCCGCCGCAATGTCCACGCCCTGCGCCCGGGCCGACTCAATCTTTGCGACAGCTTCCGGCATGTGTCCCCAGGATGGCTTGCCCGCAACTTTGAAATGCCAAACTTCCACCGGAAGGTGAGCCTCGCGGGCGATGCGGATTACTTCGTCGAGCGACTGCAAGATGGCGGTGCTTTCGCTGCGCTGATGCGTGGCGTAGATCCCCCCGTAGCGGGCAGCCTCGGAGGCGAGCGCAATCAGTTCTTCCGTTTTAGCGTAGGGAGCCGGCGGATATTCCAGCGAAGTGGAAACGCCGACGGCGCCGTCGAGCATCGCCTGCCGGACAAGTTGCTTCATCTGGTCGAGCTGCGCGGGTGTGGGCTGAACGTCGTCATCGCCGAGAACCATGCGGCGAACCGTAGTGGCTCCGACGTAATCGGCGATGTTGATGCCGATGCCTTGCTTTTCCAGGCGCGCGAAATATTGGCGGAAGGTTTGCCAGTCCGGTTGAATCCCGAGCAGATCGAATCCCTTCTTGCCGGAACGCCGAATGGCGTCGTTTAATGGCGCAACCGATTCTCCTTCGCCTGTAATTTCCGTGGTGACGCCCTGATAGATCTTCGACGGCAGTCTCGGGTCAACGAGAATCGTCAGCTCCGACTGGCCCAGCATGTCGATGAAGCCCGGCGCAACCACTTGGCCATGAGCGTCAATCGTGCGAGTGCGCTTCGCGGCAGTGAGATTGCCGATGGCGGCGATCTTCCCACCGCGAATGCCGATGTCGCCCGAGAACCAGGGCGAGCCTGTGCCGTCAATGATGCGACCGCTTGTGATGACGATGTCGAAGGGGACAGATTGGGCGGCCACCCGCGGGAGTGTCAGCAGGGAAACGAACACCGTCAAGATAACGAACTTCCCCCACCGAAATGCGGGTTGCGTCATTGATTCTCTCCGAATCTAGGCTTGTGCGATGAACTCCCGGGCCTGACCACCGAGGCTGCGGGCCCGCAAATGATACCAGACGACGATGAGGCCCACAGAGACGGCAAAAATCAGAGTGGAGATGGCGTTAATTTCCGGTGTGATGCCGCGGCGGAGGCGTCCCCAAATCTCGAGAGGAAGCGTATTATCGCGGCCAATCAGAAAAAAAGTGACGGCGATTTCGTCCATCGAGAGCGTGAAAATAAGCAGGCCCGCGGCAATGAGAGATAGTCTGAGATTCGGGAGAGTAATCCGCCAAAACGTCTGCCAGGGAGTGGCGCCGAGGTCGAGGGAAGCTTCCTCCTGGGCGCGGTCTAGTTTTTGCAGTCCTGCGAACAATTCGGTAGTGGCGACGGAAATGAGCGCCGTGCCATGCCCCAGAAAAACTGTGACCCGACTGAGATGCACACCGGCAAAAACGGCAAACATCAAGAGAGAAAGGCCCGTAATGATGCCCGGAAGAATCAAAGGAAGAAGCACAAGGCGGCGGAACAGCGCTATGCCGCGGAAGCTGGCGCGATCCAGCGCGAGTGCTGCGAGCAGACCTAGTGTCAGAGACAACGCGACGCTGGCGGCCGCCACGACCAGGCTATTCAGAACGGAATCCCAAATGGAAGAATCGGCAAAGAGCTGCGCGTACCAGCTCAACGTAAGGTGACGCGGAGGAAAGCCGCCGACACCGTCGTGATTAAATGAATAAAGAATAAGCACCACTATGGGCAAATAAATGAAAGCAAAAACGAAAGCGGCATACACAGCGAGGACTGGCGCAGGGCGAGTTGTCAGTCGTGGCCTCATTTGAAAGCCCATCGCTTCTCGAGGATCTCGCTCAGGAAAAGCAAAGAAATCGTAATGACAAGAATTCCCACGGAAATGGCCGCACCCAGCGGCCAGTCAAACGCGGCGCCAAACAGGCTTTGCACCACGTTGGCGATCATCGTCCCTGACGGCCCGCCAACGAGCAGGGGAGCGAGGAAGTCACCAAGCGAAAGCACAAAGGCAAACGTTGCACCCGCCAACAAACCGGGCATCGAAAGCGGGAGAATAACGCGCCAGAACGTTTGCAACGAGCCGGCGCCGAGGTCCTGCGAAGCTTCAATGAGTGGCCGCGGAATATGTTCGAGCGCGGCGTAAATGGGCAGAAAAACGAAAGGCGTGTAGATATGCGTGAGCATGAGCACCACGGAAAAAGGGCTATAAAGAAAAAATCCGACCGGTTCATGCGTGAGATGTAAATATTGCAAGAAACCGTTCAGCACGCCTTCGCTGCCCAGAATCGTCTTCCACGCGTAGCCGCGCACAAGATAACTGACCCACAGCGGGACAATGACTAGCTGATAGAGAAGCTCCTTTCGCGCGCTCGCGTGGAACGCTAAATAGTAGGCAAGCGGGTAACCAAGCAGGAGCGAACAGAACGTGACAGAAGCCGCGATACGCATCGTCCGAAAAAGCACCTCAGCATAGAGCGGATTCGAAAAGAGCGTCTTGTAGTTTTCCCAATTCCACTGATGAACGATGACACCGTCGCGAACTGCCCACAGACTGTGCGCGAACATGAGCCCATAGGGAAGCAGAAGGAAAGCGCCCACCCAGAGCAGCGGCGGAATGGAAACGAGTGATTTGTACGCGCGCGAATACATGAAAAGGCCTCGAGCCTCTACTCCTGGACGGGAGTAGCGTCTGCAATCGAGAAGACGAAGTCGTGTTCTCCGGTAAGCGGCCCGCGCGCCGGTATGCGAACACGTAGCGCCTGGCCGTTGCCGCAATCCACTTCGAGCAATTCGCTCGATCCGCCGTAAAGTTGCTGGCGGACCGCCCCGCGAAATTTTACTTCGCTGGTTTGCCGCTTCCCGTCTCCGGAAAGACGGATTGCCTCGGGCCGCAAAGAAAAGATCACCGGGCCGTCGGCCTCTTCCAACGGCCAACGCAGGGTGCCGCAAGTAACAATGCCGCCGCGAATTTCTCCCCGCAGGAGATTCGTTTGGCCGATAAACTGGGCGGTGTAGGCAGTCGCTGGTCGCGCATAAACCTCGCGCGGAGTCGCGACCTGCTCGAGGGCGCCATCTCGGAGCAACGCAATGCGGTCGGAGAGGGCCATGGCTTCTTCCTGATCATGCGTGACAAAAAGAAAAGTGATGCCGATTTCGCGCTGGAGCGCTTTCAACTCGCTCTGCATTTGCTTCCGAAGATTTGCATCCAACGCCGATAGAGGCTCATCGAGCAAAAGCAGTTGCGGACGGTTTACGAGCGCTCTTGCAAGCGCGATGCGTTGTTGCTGTCCACCGCTCAATTGCGAAGGCCGCGACGCCGCAAAACCCTGCATCTTGACCATGGAAAGGGCTTGTTCCACGCGGCTGGTGATTTCACTTGCCGACGTACCCTTAACCCGAAGCCCGTAGGCGACATTGTCACGCGCATTCAGATGCGGAAACAACGCGTAGTTCTGAAAAACGGTATTCACGGGACGCTTATAAGATGGAAGGCGATCCAGTCGCTCCCCACCCATCCAGATTTCTCCCGAAGAAGGCTGCTCGAACCCTGCGATCAAGCGAAGCAGCGTCGTCTTCCCGGAGCCACTTTCTCCAAGAAGCGTCAGAAACTCTCCCGAAGCAATGTTCAAGGAAACATTTTTCAGGACGTCCGTCGAACCGAATCGTTTGTTTACGGTCCGCACTTCGAGGAGCGCTGTAACTTCGGCCGTGTTTTGCACTGGCGGATTGGCGGCGGATGCGCTCACTGCGCGGCCTTTACCTCGTTCCACATCTCATTGTATTTCGCGCGCCGCGGAACATCCTGCCAAAAATAAATTCGCTGCATGTAAGCATCGGGATTGTCGAGGTGCAGACTCTTGATTTCGTCCGCGGTGAGAAACTGCGCCGCGCCGGGATTAGCAGGCGTGTAGTGCGTCCGGTCGGTCACCAGTTTTTGCGTCTTGGCCTCAATCATGTACTCGAGAAAGGCATGAGCAAGCTCTTTGTGGTTGCTGGCGGCGGTGATCATCAAATGGTCGATCCACCCCGTGGTATTTTCTTTCGGGATAACTTCGCCGATGGGGAAATTCAGCTTTTTGAGGTCGTTGGTATTCAGCGGCCATCCCATCGCAAGGACAATTTCATGATTCTGAAAGAGATTGGTAAGCTCCCCGCCGGTGGACCATATCTTTCGAACGTTAGGCTTCAGTTCAATCAGCTTTTTCTTTACTGCCGCGAGTTCTTCGTCGGTCAGATTGTAGAGATGCGAAGGATCGGGCTTGTCGTAGCCGAGAATCTGCGCCGCCATATACATCGTAGAAAGGTCATCCCAAACTGAAAGTTTTCCCTTGTACTTGGGATCCCAAAAGATTGCCCAGGAATCCGGCGGCTGAGCAAAAGCGGTTGTGTCATAAAGAAGCGGATTCGGCCCCCACATGAAAGGGACACCGTAGACTTGGCCATTGGCTTTGACCAGCGGCAAATCGCGCAGTTTGGAAGAGAGCTGCGGGTACGAGGGCAGTTTCGATGGATCCAGCGGTGCGGCCAGCCCGGTGCGCGCGATGGAAGCGGCCACATCGCTCGAAGGGGAAATCACGTCGTAATTCGAGGCACTCCCGCCCCGGAGCTTCGCCACCAGCTCATCGCTCGACCCCATGTACGAAGCAGAGATCTTGCAATGGTGGCTTTGCTCGAAGTCGTGAACCGCGGACTCATCCGAATAGCCTTCCCAAACGAGAAGACTTAGTGAGTCTTCTTTTTTTCCGCAAGCGCCGCACGCGAGCGAAAAGACAAGAATCCCCAGAAGCATCGCGCGACGTTTCATCGCCCCCCCGCCTATCCGGAATCCGCCCTACTTGGGATCCCCCCTACTTGAGATCTCCTTGATAAACCACGCGCCCGCCAACGATGGTAGCGGTCACTTTGGTCGCTCCAATCTTATGCGGATTAATGTGAAAAATGTTCTGCGAAATGATAATCAGGTCGGCGAGCTTGCCTACTTCGAGCGAGCCTTCGGTTTTCTCACGCCGTCCTGCCAAGGCGGCTCCCAGTGTGTAGCCGTCAACCGCTTGCGCGACTGTCAATCGTTGCTCGGAGACGAATCCCGCCTCTGGCTTGCCCTCTGCAGTTTGCCGAGTCGCCGCGGTTTGAATCCCTTCCCAGGGATTCAGCGTCACCACCGGCCAATCGCTGCCGAACGCGAGGCGGCCGCCGCCACCGGCGATACTTTTCCATGCCCAGCCTCGCGAGGCGCGTTCCGGCCCGAGGTTGTGCGCCCACACGTCGAGCGTATCGGCATCGGGATAAGCATGCAGCGGCTGCATGCTGGCGATAACACCGAGCTTCCCAAATCGTGGAATGTCGGCCGCTGCAGCCGTCTCAATGTGCTCGATGCGCGAGCGGCGGTCCTTTAAATGGTTCTGCTCCGCCGCGTTCTCATAGGCGTTCAGAGCCATTCGAATGCCGTAGTCGCCGATGGCGTGCGTGAAGAGCTGCAAACCGCGCTTGTCGAGCTCGGCAACGGCCACGTGCACTTCGTGAGCTCCCAGAAAGGCTTGCCCTCCAAGGAAGGGTCATCGCTATACGGTTCGAGCATGGCCGCGGTGTGAGATTCGATCACACCGTCCACCATGAATTTCACCGCGCCCGCGTCAATCCATGCGTCGTGGAATTTCTTGCGGCCCTTCACTTTTGTGCCTGTGCCGCGCATCTTCTCTAAACGGGTGTTCATCACTTGAAATTCCCTTTCCATGACGTGTCCTTCAAAACGTCGGCGGCGTGTTGACCCACAGCACCCAGGTTTCCGTGCGCCCCGGATTCCTCCACCTGTGCGGAATCGAGCTTTCAAAATACAGACTGTCGCCGGGTTTAAGCCGGTAATGCTCGCCAGGATTCAGCCAGATTTCAAATTCTCCGCGAAGCACATGCAAAAACTCCTCACCCTCATGAGAGTAGGGTTCGCCGCTGCTCCCGCCAGGCTTCACGCGAAAAAGGTGAGGCTCCATCGCGGTGTTGCCCCACGCCAGCAATTCCATTCGAACGTCAGGCGTGGTTTCCAGAATTTTTCTTTGGGAAGGCCGCACCAGGCGTTTGTGTTCGCCCGCCGTCTCGAAGAGCGAAAGAATATTGGTTTGATAGAACTTCGCAATGCGGCGAAGCGTCGCCACCGACGAACGCATTTGCCCGCGCTCCAGTGCGCTCAGAAAACCGACGGAAACGCCCGTGGCTTTTGCAACTTGCGCGAGAGAAAGCCCCCGCTTCGTTCGTAATCGGCGAAAACGCTGCCCGGGCGCAAGCGTGCCTTCCGCCCGTGGAGCCACAACGCCCTGGCGCTTCAGGACGTGAACGATAGCCGGCGGGTTGAGCCCGCGGGCACGCCGCAGAAAAATAGCGCGCTGCAGCAGGCGTACGTCGGATTCGCCATAAAGCCGGTAACGGCTCTGCGTCCGCTGCGGAGTCACTAAGCCGAGTGCTTCCCAGGCGCGCAGCGCCGAAGAAGAAATGCCCACTCGGCGAGCCACTTCGCTGATGCGCAGCAGCCGCGATCCAGGCCGCGCCGCTAATTCTTCTGATAAATTCTTTCTGCTTGACACAACTGCCAACTTTCTCTAAGTTTGCGGGATTATAGTAAGGTTTCCGGGGGACAGCAACCGCGAAGATGTGCTCCTCAAGCATCTTCGTTGCAAGGGGTGAGTTCATGAAAGCACGGGAATTTTTCTGGCGATTTCCCTCGTGGTGTGGCCGCAGCTTCCCATTAGCCCTTTCTCTGATTCTCTCAATTTCCTTGGCCGCGCCTCTCGCGGATGCGCAAAGCACCGGCGGGCGCATTCGCGGCACGGTCGTCGATCCCAGCGGCGGCGCGGTAGTCGGCGCCACCATCACCCTCATTAATGAGGCCACTCACGTGACACGCGACGTGCAGGCCGGTTCCAATGGCGAATACATCCTCCTCGAGGTGCCTGTAGGGTCGTATGAAATCGATGCCGCTAGCAAAGGCTTCAAGAAATACGTGCGCAAGGGCATTCCCCTCAACCTCAACGAAGTGATCACCGTCGACATTTCACTGCAAGTCGGTGGCTCCGCGGACGTCGTGGAAGTCACCGGCGCGCCACCGATAGTGGACACTACCTCGACCCAACTCGGGGCCGTTATGAACGAAAGAGCCGTCACCGAACTACCGTTGAATACACGCAATACCTATCAGTTGCTCCAGTTGCAGCCGGGCGTCCAGTCCACGGTGGGCGCGAACCTTTTCTACGGCAGCGACCAACCCGGCGTCGTATCCGTGAACGGCGGCCGCGGGCGCGCGAACGACTTCATGGTCAACGGAGGCGATGCGAATGATATTTTCGTGAACCTCCCCGCCATCCAGCCGTCCCCCGATGCAATCGAGGAATTCAGGGTTGTAACCAATACTTTTGATGCGGAGTACGGACGAAATTCGGGTGCGGTGGTCAACGTAGTCACAAAATCCGGTACCAACAACCTCCACGGCGATGTTTACGATTTTTTCCGCAATACCGCCTTGGACGCCCGCAATTTTTTTGACACCACGCGGGCAAATTTCAAACAGAACCAGTTCGGCGGCACGCTGGGCGGCCCGCTCAAGAAAGATAGTACTTTCCTCTTCGGCTCCTACGAAGGACGCCGCACTCGCCAGGGAATTTCGTCTGGCTTTGTGACCTTACCCACTGCTGCAGAACTCGGAGGGACAGGGGCCGCATGCCTTGCCGGCGTTCCTTGCGCTGATTTTTCGGGAATTGGAGGACAAAATAGCCAGTCGCAATTTTATGGCACCCTCGCAGACCCATTCTTTGCTTCCGTTTTGTCTGGCCGCTCAAATGGACAATGCAACACCGACGTAATGGCCGAGCAGGCCGCCGCTGGCCTGGCCCAGAACGGCTTAACTGGAGGAGATCCCTCCGGAAATGCCGGTGCTTCGTATTATTCGAATATCTTTCCGAACGAAAAGATTCCCCTCTCTTGTCTGGATCCCACAGCTCTTTCGCTATTGAAATATCTGCCGGGGGCTGGGAGCGGGAACGTGGTCACCAACCCGGACGCGCAAGAGCGGGACGATCAATTTACCCTCCGCTTGGACCGCAGACTCACTGCGAACCAGCAATTTGCCGTTTACTATTATTTTGATGATTCTTTCCGTTTCCAGCCCTTTTCCTTTTTCCAGGCCGCCGGCGCCAACGTCCCCGGTTTCGGGGACAACAACAAAACCCGCTTCCAGCAATGGAATCTGAGCCATACTTGGACCATAGGCGCCTCGGCGGTAAATGAAGCTCGTTTCACGTACTTCCGCGAGGGACAGGGAACCTTCGATCATCCCGTCAACGTGAGTAGCGACGGCACAGCTCATACTACGTGCCCCGGTATTGCCGCAGCGAACTGTTTTCAAGGAGGTACGCTGCCGAGCGGAGCAGCAATGCCCGCAAGCGCAGGGATTACAACGACCCTCCCTGGCCATGCGGGCCTTCCGGACATTTCAGTCGCCGGCGGATTCACCATTGGAAATAACTTTGAAGGCGAGCTTCCCCAGATTGGAAATGTGTTCGAGTGGTCCGATAACTACAGCCGAATCTTGGGCAAGCACAGCCTCAAATTCGGCGGAGATGTAAGCCGCGACCGCTTTGACCAGAATCTCTATTTCGAAACTACAGGCCTCATGACCATTCTCAGCGTCCAGGACCTGTGCCATCCCCTCAATCCTGATAACAAGTTTTGCACGCCAGCCATCATTGGAGTGGATGACGTCGGCTTCGCCGATTCCTACGCCGACTACTTGCTGGGATACGTGAATACCTACAATCAAGGAGGCAACCAGGCGGAAAACCTGCGCAATACCATGCTTTCTCTGTTTTTGCAGGATAGCTGGAAGGTTCGCCCCAATGTGACTTTCAATTACGGCCTTCGTTGGGAACTCAATACGCCTTACGGAGACAAAGGCCATCGGCTTCAAACATTTCGGCCTGGAGTTGCAGACACCAATTTCAACTGTGCGCTCAATCCCAATTTCCCTTCGGGCGCTTCGAATCCCGACTTCGCTCTTTTAAGTGCCAATGGCACCGACTGTAGCCCAACGGGTCCGGCGAATTTCACTTTCCCTCTCGGACTCGTCTATCCGGGGGACGGTGGCCTTCCCAACGGCGTCACGCAGACTTATTACAAATCGTTCGCCCCCAGGCTCGGTTTGGCCTGGAGCCCGGGCGCAACTTCCGGCTGGATGTCCAAACTCGCCGGCGGGCCCGGCAAGACGAGCATCCGCATGGGATGGGGAATCTTCTACAACCCCATCGAGCAACTGGTTCTCGAACAGATGAGCGCGGAGCCTCCCTTCGGCGGCAGCGACACGCTGTTTGGAACCCTTCTCAACACGCC
>Ga0126381_100006985_pt1 | contig 12530 bp, 6 predicted proteins | sample PanSoiMetPlot_28_FD_96465 | JGI IMG/M metagenome (GOLD analysis project Ga0126381, IMG submission 96465) | Tropical forest soil microbial communities from Panama - MetaG Plot_28 | ecosystem: Environmental > Terrestrial > Soil > Tropical forest > Bulk soil | place: Panama | collected 2016-02-17
GGGAACTCGTCAGCATGCGAAGATGTCAGCGAAAGAACAAAAGGCGCTCACAGCGTCTTGCGATACTACACCGTAACAATAAGATATTAGGCGCGGGAGTTTGACGCCGCAGGCCCCCGGTTCGCGACATCGACTTCGCAAATCCAACCTACTCCCCTCGCACAGGGCATCCCGAACCGCTGCACCAACACCGATTCTTTGTGAATAATCCCCAAGTCTGACCGCGGTCCGGACTCAAGCGAGACAGCCCCGAGCCGACGCCGTGGGAGGCAAGATGTTAGGTGTAATAATCAGAGATCATTTCGGAATCATACGACAAACGCGTCACATGAACGAACTTTGTTTCTCGAGAAAACCTCAATACCAAGCAACTCCCTGGGCAGCGACATGGCACCCGAACATTGAAGAATAGTGTGGCGGAGCATCCATCAACACGATCGAGTCGCGCAGCAATTTCGGCTCTGCGAGCTAATCTGGTGGCCCGTTCATCGAAGTGTCGCCGTCCGTCATTTGGGTTTGCGGTCGAGACAGCTGCTTGGCGGGAAAATCGAGTAGCGCGAGGATGGTCCGCACGGCCGCGTCGTGGCCCTAGGCTCCGGGTTCCGGACCTACTCTGACGAGACTGCCAGTCGGATCCTTTGATTTTCACCTCGAAAAATCGCGTTCGAATTGACGGCTTCGGCGATCTCGCGCAAAATCTGCTTTGTAGTAAATTTGCCGACCCCAACGATCGCAGCGATCCAAGTTATTCAGTCCGGCCACTCGACGATGAAACCCTTCGCCTTATAGGGCTCGATCTTATCCCACTCGGCCACAACACGGCCGCGGAACAGCGGGTCGGTGTACCAGTGTTCGACCGGCGTGCCAAAATGATTGACGGCGACCAGCATCTTCTCAACCTCGGGCCAGTGCCGGTGCAGGGTCATGAGATAGCGCCGCGACGTGCATATACTTCCCAAGCAGATCACGGACCGAATATTGGCGAGCCCCAAGTGGGCGTCGATGACCGGAAGCGAGAAGATGACGTTCTCGCCGGTGTTGGTTGCGCGATGCTCCTCCAGAATGACCTTGGCCGGCACCCCGCCTGCGATCATGCCCTCGCTGATGAGCTCGCATTCAGAACGGTCCAATCCCGGCGTCATACCTCCGGTCACAATCGCCCAATGGAAAAAGCCTTCGCGCCACAGCCGGCAGGCAGCGTCCACGCGAGGTCCGACGCCAACGCGTGTCCCGAACACGAACAGCAGATCGGCAGGCTTGAGCGGAGTCGTAATCAGGTGCCGAGCATTTATCTCCGAAATCTCGTCGGCGCTTGGGAGTCGGGTCGACATCGCCTTCATGCGATCTGAAGGGTTTCTGACTGCAGGGGTGGACACACTTCTCGCAGCTTCGGCTTCCAGGACTTACGGGTCGACGTGTGCGGGATGGCCCCCCTGCACCTCGCAGCGATCGGGCACCACCATTTACCGACCGATCGCCTCAGTGTTCAAGGCCTTCCCGCGATCGCCGGGCCCCCACCGACGCCAACCGCTCGTGCGCCAGCTCCGAGGCAAGTCTCCCCCACCTTTCCTCCGCCGACTGGTCTCGAATGGATTGCGGACCTCGACCGCCTGACATCCCGTTGCACACCAACGGATCGGAAAGCGACGTTCGGGCTCAAGTGACGAGGCGAAAGGTTAGCGGTGGCACTCCCAGTGACACGGGTCGCGACCGCCGAGACGGATTCCTCGCGCTGAAAAAAACCTGCTTTAAGTTGGGGATTTCATTCTGGCGGCGCTCGAATGGCCGTCACAGGCTGCCAACAAATCCCACCCCTGCCCGAACTGGTCAGGGCGTGCGCGCCCTGACCGCCTTGGCTTTTGCCCCTCTTACCCGTGCCACCCCGACATGGCTGAATTTACCTCAACAATGCCCCGATCCCACTGCACACTGCAGGTTGGGACCGGCTGGACGACGGGTTGACAGTGAGATCTCTATGCATCTTCCGTATCGTGCGGCGGCCGTGATGCTTAGCCGTGCCGTTGTTGTTGTGGCGGCACTAGGCCTTCAGGGAACCGGAGCGCTGGCTGACGAATGGGAAGATTGCATCGGTACTGCGCTTGACAAGGTCGTTGCGGGCTGCAGCGCTCTCATCGAGGCGAACGCGCGCAACGCGCCTGATCTCGCCCGGGCGCATGTTCGGCGTGGATGGCAGTATCGTGATCAAGGGCGTCTCGACGATGCCTTGGCGGATTTCGAAGTTGCCACGCAAATTGCCCCGCGCTCTAGCGAGGCATTCGAAGCGCTAGGCGCGTTGTCCCGGCAGAAAGGCGATCTGGTGCGCGCGGCAGCGAGTTTCGAGCACGCACTTCAGATCGATCCCAACAATGCTCGCGCTTATGTCGGACGCGGCAACGTGGATGCAATGCGTCATGAATTGGACCCCGCACTCGCCGACTTCGACCGCGCTATCGCACTGCGTCCTGAATACGCCTTCGCGTATCTGAGCCGGGGCATAGCATTGCGGCAGACCGGCAATCTTGATCGCGCGCTGGCGGATTTCGATCACGCCATTGCGCTCGATCAGAGTATGGCGGACGCATTTGCGGCCCGCGGCGACACCTTCAGGGCAAGAGGCGACGTCGACCGCGCTATCGTCGACTACGATCAGGTGCTAGCGCTCACCCCCGACAACCGCCATGCCCGGGACATGAGGGCGTCCGCGCTCGCCTACAAAGCGGAGCTCGCCCGTGCCGCCACAGGCCCGGCGCCTGCGACCGCACCAGCAAGTTCGGCCCAGAGGCCGCCAGCCAACTCCGCCTCGCCGATGCAAAGCGTGGCGGCGTCGGCCGTGCATGGTGAGCAACGAAGTCTTTCTCAAACTGAGTTGGCCGCAATTCGCGCGAAAATAGCAGCTCATTGGGCGCCCGCCATCGTCTCGCAACCCGATCAATATGTCGTGGTCGTTCGCTTCCGTCTCGAGCGTGATGGTCGGCTCTCCGCAGCGCCGGAAGTTGTCAGCACGGGATCCGCCCCGCATTATCAAGCCGCCGCCGAGGCCGCCAAACGCGCCATTGTGCTTTCGCAGCCGTTCGACATGCTTTCGCCGTCCAACTACGACGCATGGAAGGATGTGGAGATCATCTTTGATCCGCGCGAGCTGAAGGCGTTGCCGGTGATCGGCAACAGCACCGTCGCGCCTCGATGCATCCTTTCCGACGACCGCGTCCTTTCCGACTACGGCGGCGCCTATGACGATCCCAGGCTGCGCGCCAAGCTCGCCATTATCCTCAGCCGCCTGAGTGCAGCATCTGCCCGGCCGGACGTCCACTACAGCGTCACCATCCTCAATTCGCCGACCGTCAATTCCTATATGATGCCCAATGGCCAGCTTTACGTGACGAGGGGGCTGCTCGCCCTCGCCAACGACAGCGCCGAGGTCGCATCCGCGATGGCCCAGCAGATGGCCCACGTCATCGCCCGCCACGCTGCGGTCCGGGATGGCGACGCGATGGCGTTCGCGCACTCGACAATCGCACCGAAATGCTTGTCGCGCGCGCAGAAAATTGAGGCCGACACCATGGGCGTCGACATTGCGGCGAAGGCCGGCTTTGACCCCTTCGGCGCTGCGCGACTGTTCAATGCCATGGCGCGCAACGCCGAACTGCGTTCGGCTGGGCACAATGCGCGGTTTGCTGATCTCACGTCTGAGCGCGTCGCGAACGCCCAGGCCGCGGCCCAGCATGTGGCCGCCATTGGAGCGAAGAGTCGCGACAAGGCCGACTACCTCGCCAGCATCGATGGCATGACGTATGGCAGCGATGCCGATGAGGGCTTTGTGCGTGGGCGGCAGTTCATCCATCCCGGGCTCGGCTTTACCTTCATGGCGCCGGAGGGATTCGTCCTAGATACCGCTGGGCGCGCGATGCTCGGATCGAAGGAAAGCGACGGCCAGGCGCTGCGCCTCGACGTCGTGAAGGTTCCCACCGGCCAGTCTCTGGTCGAGTATCTCCGTGCAGGCTGGATCGAGAAGATCGAGGACGGTTCGGCGGAGGAGTTCCTGGTCAACGACATTCCGGCAGCCACGGCGGCCGCTGCCCACGATCCGTGGAGTTTTCGGCTTTATGTCATGAAGCTCGTGAAGCTCGACAATCTAGTTTGTCGTATCATCTTCGCTGCTAAGAATCGGACGGCCGATGCGGATCGCTCGTTCCGCGAGTCGATCCAGACCTTCCGTCGTCTGTCGGAACGAGAAAAGGCGATGAGGCCGCAGCATTTGAAGGTCGTCAAGGTGCAGCCGGGCGACACCATGGAATCGCTGGCGGCCGCGATGGCGTTCACCGATCATCAGGTGGAGCGCTTCCAAGTGCTGAACGGCCTTCAGCTCAACGCGGCGCTGAAACCCGGCGATCTGGTCAAGATCGTCGTCGAGTAGCGCGCCCTTCAGCACCGTCGCGGTTATTCGGGGCGGCCTGACTCCATCACGACAAACATCACTGTCGAAAAACTGCGTCACGCCTTGCTTCGTCCCAGAGCCAGACTGCGATACCGGGCTCACTGCGCCCACCCATCGCGACAAGGGCCGCAGTGGGTGCCAGTCGCGCTCGCCGCGTAGAACGGGCACGGCCGGGGTCGGTGATGCGGAGCGGCTGGAGAAAGGGCCGCTGAGCGGATGCGGGTGACGGACCGGTTCGGCCACAGAGGGGTCTTAGCCGGCAAGCCTGGCGATAAAGTAGCTCCGTGCACCGGTTTCAGGCCACCAGGTCCTTGGTCGGGGCATCGGCGAGATATGAACTCAGCCCAATTCCTTGAAGAACATTACCAGAATCTGAGGATCGGCGATGACCTTCGCTTCCTTGACAATCTTGCCGGCCGCGTCGACAACGCACCCACTGGACTGTTCCAAAGACACGTCGATTCCTGCATCATATTGCATAGGCTGCCTGCCTGAGCTGCGACGCTTGGGGCCGCCCCGCCAGTCTGGACCCCGTTTCACCATCCTATCGGGGAGACAGCCGCTTTCACCTCACACTCCGCCGGAGGGCCCATTATGCCATCCGTGACCTCTTTTGCGTTCAAACCATCTTGTTTTCAGACGCTGTACGTCTTTTTTGGCCAACGGTCTTTTTAGAACATCGACTTAGGCAAACATCTTTGTCGACTCGGAAATTGAATATTTCGCGTAAACCCCGCGTTAACGGCCTACTGCTAAGCGGCTGGGTCGGGAGTTTTTGATGGATCGTAAAATGAGTAACAAAGTATATGACTGAAATAAAAATGGCATCTCCAGATAGTTAGCACGGCGACTCGATCGAGCCCCCAATGCCATCCCGCCACACTGCAACGATTCCTTATGCACTCGTCATCGATGATGATGAAGATGTCTGCAAGCTCTTTGCGACCGCACTTGGTGATCTTGGCATCGAGTGCGCAGCGTTCTCAGCTGCAAAACCCGCGCTCGCTTCGCTTGATCAACGTTGGCCAGCTATCATTTTTTTGGACATCGCTCTCGAGCAATCGGACGCCATCGATGTGATTAGGGGTCTGAGCCAAAGGCAATACAGCGGGACCCTTCAATTGATAAGCGGGCAAAGAACATGGCTTCTAGAGGCCGTTCAACGACTTGCCATGCGACACGCACTTACATTGTGCCCGCCGCTCGAGAAGCCGATAGAAGCTCAGACCATCCGAGCCGTGGTAACAACCGCTGGGCTCGGGCAGGAGCATATTTTAAAGTACCCGTAGTCACGATTTCATCTGGTCCGCAGATAGAATGTTAGGGAGCCGAGCCGCCGAGCTCGCTGCGGCAACCTTCGAGGAGACCACTAGATGCCGTAATGGGCGCTCCCGCGGAGCGTGAGGCGAAGGCGGCTGTCTCCGATAGGATGGTGAAACGGGGTCCAGACTGAGAAGGGTCGGCCCCAAGCATCGCAGCTCTCAGGGAGATAGCCTATGCAGTATTATGCAGGGATCGACATATCATTGGAACAGTCCAGTGTGTGCGCTGTCGACGCGGCAAAATCATCAAGGAAGCGAAGGTCGCTAGCGATCCTTGCGTCCTGGCAACGTTCTTCAAGGGGTTGGGTTTTCCGGTGACGCGGATCGGGTTCGAAGCGGGGCCCTGTCGCATTGGCTGTACGCGGGTCTTAGGCAAGCCGGATTCGACGTGGTGCTTTTGGAGACCCGCCACGTCAAGGCAGCGCTGTCAGCGATGGTGGTCAAGACCGACCGCAAAGATGCGCGTGGGATTGCGCAGCTCCTACGCATGGGCCGGTACCAGGGCGGTGCATGTAAAATACAGCCAAACCGGAAAACAAAATTCGACAAAAAAGGCCTCGCCCGGCAATTCTCGAGTGAGACGCTGGCGGGTCATTATTCCGTTCAGGGATCAAAGAGGCGCAGCTGCGCAGGGCCCTTCGGGTGCGGTTGTCAGACGCGATCGACGGATTTTTGTCCCGTAAACAAGCGATCGACGAAGTCGCCGGGATTTTCACGCCCGCGAAGGAGAGGGTACATGCGGAGCCGGTTCCCCTCGTGGCCTCTCCGTCGAGGTCGCAACTATCGAGAGCCACCCGATATCTGCCGCGCTCGACGGCCTCGCCGAAATTCATCGGCCCCTGGGACGCGTGCCCACTCCATAAACTCCCCGTCCCCGTCGATCCGCAACCGGCGCCCCATGATCGACCTCAGAGGGGGTAGCAGAAGATAACCAGTAAGGCTACGCCGGCTAGCCGACTGGGGATAACCCCCTAGTTCTTGCTGCAGTTTCAATTTTTTGGCCATACGGCATAGCGCGCTTCAGCTTGCCGACGGCGCCGGCTTCGCTGCGGAAGAAGTTCACTCGCTCATCCATCTGCGACGACTGCTGCTCCAGCGCCTTCGCGGTGGCGGCGTTCTCCTCGACCAGCGCGGAATTCTGCTGCGTGACCTCGTCCATCTGGGTCAACGCCTTGTTCACCTGCTCGATGCCCGCAGCCTGTTCAGCGCTGGCGCTGGCGATATTGGCGACGATGTCGACGACTGACTTGATCGACGACACGATCTCGTTGAGCGCCGCGCCGGCGCGATTTACCAGCTCGACGCCGTCTTTAACCTGGGCGTTGGAGCTGGTGATCAGATCCGTGATGTCCTTGGCGGCTTGCGAGGACCGCTGCGACAGACCGCGGACCTCCGCCGCTACCACCGAGAAGCCGCGGCCGGCGTCGCCGGCGCGGGCCGCTTCGACCGCGGCGTTGAGCGCCAACAGGTTGGTCTGGCGTGCGATCTCGTCGATGACGCCGATGATATCGGCGATCCGGTGCGAGGATTCATCGATCCGCGCCATGGCTTCCACCGCCTGCGCCACGACGGCGCCGCCGCGGCTGCCGATCTCCCGGGTGGTCGCCGCCGCGCGGCGAGCCTGCTGGGCGTTCTCGGCATTCTTTCGCACCGTCGCGGAGATTTCCTCCATCGACGCCGAGGTCTGCTCCAGACTGGCGGCCTGCTCCTCGGTACGTTGCGATAGGTCTGTCGTCGCGCTCGTAAGCTCGACGGCAGCGTTGGCGACCCCCTTGGCCGCCGCCTTGATTTCGGAAATGGTCTCGGCAAGGCGCTGCGCCGTGGTGTTGGCGTTGTCCTTCACGCTGGCGAAGGCCCCCTGATAGTTGGCGGTGATGCGGGCAGTGAGGTCGCCTTGGGCCAGGGCACCGAGCGTGCGCACGACGTCGTCGAACATCTTGCCGACGTTCTCGCACATGGTGTTCATCGACGACGCCAGATTGCGGATAATGCCATCCTTACCTTCGAGTGGCACGCGCTGCGAGAAATCGCCGGCCATGGCCGCCTCGACGATGCCGCCGACTGCGGCGTTGAACTCGTTCATCACCCTGGCGGTGGCGGCTTCGCGTTCGGCTGTCGCTCTACGGTCTGCTTCGGCCTTCTCCTCGATCGCGCGGCGAGCGTGCTCGGCCTTTTCGGCGGCCGCCCGCCGGTCCCGGGCGGCGGCGGCTTCGCGTTCGGCTATCGCTCTGCGGTCGGCTTCGGCCTTCTCCTCAATCGCGTGGCGATCGCGCTCGGCCTTTTCGGCGGCCGCCCGCCGCTCCCGCGCGGTGGTTTCCGCCTCCAGCCGCGTCTTTTGGATTGCGGCGTCGCGAAATACCAGCACCGCCTTCGCCATGGTGCCGATCTCGTCGCCGCGATCGATGCCGGGGACTTCAACCGAGGTGTCGCCGCCAGCGAGAATGCCCACGGTCTCGACCAACTGGCTGACCGGCCGGGTGATCGACAGCGCGATGAAGATGCTCAAGCCGCCGGCCACCGCGAGCATTGCCCCAAACAGCGCAAGAATCGCCCAGAAGCTAAAGCGCGCCTCGTCGGCGATGCCGCGCACCGTGACGACGAGATCATCAGCGAGCCGCGCCTCGATTGACCGCAGCGCGTCAATGTATTTGGTAGCGGCGGCGAACCATTGTGCACCAGTGACGCCGCCGACATTGCGGTTGAACGGCGCCTCCTCAGCAGCTGCGCGCATGCGGGCGAGTGCGTCGAGATCGGCATTTTGCAACGCCGCCCTGGCGAATTCGATCTGATCCGCCGCCGCGTTCTTGTCGAACGACGCCATTTGAGCGTCCTGAAGCGCGCCCAGTCGAAGAAAGTTGCGGTAGGCGTCCGGCGCGAATTCGCCCCTAGTGAATCCGGCGATACCGGTGGCGCGCTCCTGGCCGGCAAATTCTTTGCGCCGCGTCACTGCGGACAGCGCGGTTGCCGCCCGCATGATCTCTCCGTTTTTACTCATGCTGCCGATCGAGTCGATGATGCCGACCAAAGGCCGGATCACACTCGTGTAGTAGGCCGACGTCTCCTTCGCGCTCACGGCAAAACTATCGGCGGCGCTGCGGGTGCTCTGCAGTGCGTCGAGCGCGGTTCGGGCATTGGCCAGATCCGACTTGAATCCGGTGCTCAGTGCTGCGGCATCGAGCGCATCCATCTGTCGCCGCCAGGTGGCCTGCGCCTTGTCAGTGACCGGGCGTTGATTGCGCAACGTATCGGCCAACGTGCCGCCTTTCGAATCGACAAAGCCGGCCGTGGCGCCACGCTCCTTCTGCAACTCGTGGACGAGGCTAGAAATTTCCGGCGCCGTGCGCGCGATGGCCGCGATCTGGTCGGCACTGGAATAGATCGAGTGCTTCTCCAGTATATCCTTGAAGGCAAAAGCCACGAAGGCGAGCGTGGGAACAAGACATGCGATCGCAATGCGAACCGGAATCTTGATGTCGTTCAGGCGCGGCATAGCACCCATCCTTGCAGCGTCGACCGACGTCGGCTGTAGCGGTCCATTCCTGGCGTGGGACGTGGCTGTCCAAAATGAGCTCGGACGACACGTCAAATTGCTGCCTGCGCGGCAGGCCCCAATGGCCCAAAATTTGCGTGTAACCGATTAAAAGATACTTAAATCGGCTCGAGCGCGCGAACATTTTTTAGGAGGCGGCTTAACATACGCGCTATGCAATCCAGTTGTTAATTCGAATTGACAGCGGATAACACACGTTGCCTGGGCGCGGGCGCCGCCACCGCGTCGCGATCTGGTCCGGCGGGGAAGCATCTAAAGCCGCGACCGAAGAATGTACCGAGGTGAGTGCTGCAAAATCGCAGCAGTTTTTCACGATCTGTCAACTAATCCATGGATTCGTGTATCAACTCTGTAGCAATTGATTATCAGAATGTCGGTACGCTGCCATCGTGTGGTGCTTGAAAAGCAGTGCTATCAATGCGCATCGTCGTGGCTGACCCGAGCCGTACGGCCCGGAAGCTTGTATCGCGGCTTCTCAAGAGCGACGGTCGCTCAGTGAGCGCCGTCGACGACGTGGCCGGAAGGGAGCAGTCCCGCCAACAAAGCGTCGCCGTGTTTGGCCCGCCGTGATCGCGGCTGGTGGGTCCGTTGCTATTGACCATCTTTCGGATCGTCTCGGCCTTCTCCCAGCTGACATAGCCCTCATGGGCGTTCGGCTGTAGCGTCAGCCAATCACTGCGCCGATGCCACGGATATAGAAGCTCCGCAAACTCGGTTCCGTGGACGTTCTCAAGCTTTGTTATACAATCGTTGGCGACCACACCGCTCGCTGGGTCAAGCAGCTCCCGGCGGCGAGGTGATGCCTCCCCGGCAGCACGCATGTCGGAAGATCCGCCGTAGCACCTATGCTCGGTGGGCTACGCCATATTTATCGCTCTGCTGCGTGACATATTTTTGCGCCCTACAGGCCGGGGTGTAACTGGATTACTCAAAAATCGCATCACCGATGAGACGCTCAAGCTGCTATCGCAACTCGCCGAAGAAGCCGGCCTGCGCGCGCGGATCGATGCGATGTCTGGCGGCGAAGCCCGTCTACCATGCGGACGGAGCCGACCTGATTTGGTTGCGGCAGCATGTCGACGCCTTTCTTGAAACTAGCATCAGTTGAGATGTGTCAACAGGTCAGCGGCAGGGTGATCTGCGTAAAGCTTCCATTGGGGCGAGCGCATCACACTTCGAGGCAAGGTCGAGGTGTCGATCCGGTGCACGAAGGCGCTCAAGCTCATGCTCGACGATATGTCGAGAAGGCGCCGTCTCTGCCATCCGTTCCCGCCGGAACTGAGCACGGACGACAGCTTGTAGAGGGCGAAAAGCAGCCTCGGTCGAGGGTGCCGTGGCCCACACCGAAGCGTTCTAGCCCTCCACGACTAGGTCATCGATTTTGAAGTTTGAATCATATCACGCCACCTTGTCGAGCTTATAGATCCAGATGTGAACTACAAGGTCCCGGTTAAAGAACTCCATGGCGGCCATGAGCCCGGTCCTTGAGTTCCTGCATTCGATGAGACGCGGATGTAGCGCAGCCTGACGACTTCCATGGAATCGATCGTCTAGTTAGGCTCACTGCGTTTCAAGAGCTAAGCTGCGGCGCGTCGCCGTGGACTGAAATTTCAATGTTTGACTAGTGGTAGATGATTTCGCCCAGAAGTGGGTCTTTGCCTCCGACGCGTTTGGTTTCTTGTGCGGCGCGGTAGGCCAGAGTCACTAGCCTCGGTAGGTTAAGTGGACGAGGACACCGTAGCTTTTCCGCGATCGTCTGCAACTCGGTGAGCTTATAGTAAAACTCTCCTATTAGTTCGCACTCATGAGGTGTACAGTCGCGCGCTTTCTTTCCATTGATTTGAACCACATCCATTGAGCGGTTGTCATCAAGGCGTCCCCTGGCCATTGTCACTCCCCCTATTCGTTGAGTGCGTGAACCCACTGCAAGTCAGATGATTTTGTGGCGGAATTGCACCGGCTGCTCTTCGGTGGATATGCGAGGGCCTGTTCGACGAGACGGCGAATTGCTTCCGGCCCTGCTTGGCTGATCTTCGTGTACTTTCGCGAAGTATCGATCGTGCGCATCGGCGGGGGTAGCGGTCGAACCAACCCGGCGTCACGCCCAGCGCACGCTCCTCGTCCTTGTCTCATAGGCATCTGAGATATTGGCGAGTTTGAAGCAATGTGTGATCAATTATTCGGGATCGACCCGCGTCTTTATAAGAAACAAAGCCCTGCAAAGGGGGTTGAAGTGGCACTAGTAGAAATAAGAAATAGCCTAGGCTCCAGCATCTCCCACATAGCGGAATCGGCGTGATGGGTTGCCAAGAGTAGTGAAGACGTACCGCGATCAAATCTTGGATAATGACTCCTATTCAATACTGCGTTTAGGCCCCGCAGGCGGCGACGGCATTCCGCTCCCTCGTGGGGAGGCTTCTTTCTACTCCAATTCGTCAGAAGGTGGTGACGAAATTCGCGGCAAACGAAATATAGTCAAATGAGTGTTGCTCACCGGACACACCTGCGAGAGCAGCCAGGTCAAGGCCGATAACCTGCAGCTCGTGCCCTTTGGGTGCCGACTCACTTTGGCAGCCAGGGAGCGGTACAGCTGACGCGGCCCCTCTAATCAGGCGTGCGCGATCCGCCAAATCAAGTCATGCGCCGCGCAAGTTCGTCGGGAACAGATTGGCATCGCGCAATACTGCTGCGCGCAAGTCAGCCTTCTGTAAGTTTGCCCCGCTCAGGTCGACACTAGCAAGATTGGCACCCTAGAACAAAAGTGCCGTTGTTTGTATCCGTGACCAGCGTGGTCCGCTGGTCGCGGCTCACTCTCGATGGCTTGGTGGCTGTCGCCGATGATGATCGACAATGACGGACACTGAATTGATGCCTTTAGATGCCGCGCGCGCCGCCGTTCCGGCGGTGTGACGCCCAAAACGTTGCTGCTGCGCGCGAGGCAAGGCAAGTTGACCGTCTATCGGCCCGGCAAGGTGTATTTGACGACACTGGCAGATGTGCAGGAGATGATGTCGCGTAAACCAAGGGGGCCGCGGTTGTGACTCCACCTCTAGATACAACGCCGACGGCACGGGCCGGATTTTCACCCACTGGAAGCTCCAAGCTTTCGGCGCACCAAAATTGTGAAACATCGAGAAGGTCGCAGTTCCCCCACACCGCCCCATACCCTCAATCGGCATGATTTCGGTCCCCTCTCGTCTCCCTCCTCTCATTCCGTGTTCAA
>Ga0126381_100006986_pt1 | contig 12527 bp, 10 predicted proteins | sample PanSoiMetPlot_28_FD_96465 | JGI IMG/M metagenome (GOLD analysis project Ga0126381, IMG submission 96465) | Tropical forest soil microbial communities from Panama - MetaG Plot_28 | ecosystem: Environmental > Terrestrial > Soil > Tropical forest > Bulk soil | place: Panama | collected 2016-02-17
CCCTGCTGGCAGCGAGAACAACTGCCCGTTCTCGTCATGCAGCCAGACCCGGTCCTCACCCCAGTTCAGCTTGTGCTCGACGAACTCGAAGTCGCAGCCAGACAGCGGGTGGAACGGGTGAGTCACACGGACACATCGGTACCGATTACCCGGATCGGATGTAGTTGACGATGTGGTCCAACGCTTATTCGGAACGGTTCGTACGCACGGTCCGCGCCGAATGCACTGACCGGGTGCTCATCACCGGCGAACGACACCTGCACGCAGTCCTGTCGGCCTACATCGAGCACTACAACACCGGCCGCAGCCACCAAGGGCATGACATGAGCCTGCGTGCTCCCGATGACAGCCCGGACGTCATCCTGGACGCTGCCAGCCCGCCAGGGCAGATCAGCCGGAAGCCCGTCCTGGGCACTACAGGCACCCGGGACAACGCAGCGATGACGGCCCGATGGTCCAGTCGATCCGCGGCTCGGGGTTCACCCGGCGCAGCACGGCGGCCTCCTAGCGCAGGACCAGGATCTCGGCGTTCCCCGATGCCGGCGAGCGGGCCGGCAGCGTCAGCCAGGACGCATCGCGACCGTGGTCCGGTGGATCAGGCGAACCTGCATGAGGGCCCGTCATCGCAGGTCCGAGCCTGCGGGCGAGTTTGAGGCGTACAACAGGGCTTGAACGCCTCCGGTATGCCCATGCACTGTAATCAGCGTGGCGGCGTGCGCGAACCGCCGATGAGGAGGATGCGTTGTGAGGATCACCCCGGCTCCGAACGAGGTGGCCGTTGTCCGTGTCCCGGCAGGTACGTCCGTCGAACTGCCCGGCCGCCGGCATCTGCCCGCAGTTGAGGCGCAGACCCGTTTCATCACCGTTCCCGGTGCAGATCTCAGGTGGCGTCGCGCTTATGAGACGTATAACAGGGCGGCAGGAATCGCTCTAGGCAGCCATCTGCCCCTCAGGGACCGCGCGATCTGGCAAGAGGCCGCCAGGCTGGCTGACCAGGGCAGCCGCAGCGTCCCGGCCGTGCTGTACGTTGTCCACGAACAGCAGGTCTCCGGGACTGGCGTGTCGGTGTGGGTAGCCGCCAGCATCAGGCAGGGATAAGAGCCTGCTTGAAAACTGGGCAGTGGCCGTGGATGGTAACGTTTCGTGATCTTCCGGGGTAGCCGTGGCGTGTCGCGGCCGTGACAGCAGGGGCTCCTGGTAACCACGCCTACGACGAGAAACTACGACGAATCGTCGACCGGGCGAACGTTGCCTGATGCGGCACTAGGTCACTTTCGCAGGCGGGGATGCCGATCATCAGGGAGCATGCAGGTCCGCACACCGCGCTAGCCGTCAGGCCTCGGCAGGAGGAAGGCTCAAGAACCCGGTTGCGGTGCACAGCGATCACCATGAGGGAAGGCCGCCCCTACGAGGAGGCGACGGTCAGCGCTCCCGTGTTCGGGGCCAAGCTGCCACGGACTGTGGCTGCCGAAGGTGTCCTGGCCGCGCCTGATCCGGCTTCCTGCCCGGCTGGTGGCTTCCCGCGATCGGCAGCTAGCGTGCGTTGATCAGGTTCGGCATCGGCCTCAGCATGGCGCTCGGGTTAGCGGCGCAGCACGTCAGTACAAGATCATCGCGGCGGTCACTCGCAGCGATTGATGCTGCCTAATTTGCGGTGAATGCTGATCCACGCCCTGTGGAGGATTGGTTACGATTTTGATGTGAGGTGGAGGGTGCTGGTCTGGGCCGCCGTGCTGATCGCGGCGGCGGCTGCGGTCGCGCTTGTCGTGGTCGCGGCAACGGCAGGACTGACCGCGGCATCGGGGCTGGCAGGAGTGATCGTCGGCTTGTGCGAGCTCGTGGCGGTCGCGCTGGCCGTCATCGGCTGGGCGGGCCGTCGCCGGCCTTCCGCCGCCGCGGGGGAGGAAGGAACAAGTACTTCTGCGCCCTCCGCCGGGCAGCCGGATCCTGGCCAGGGCCTGGCCGCTGGCCGCAGTAGCGGTAAGTACACGGTGAGCTTGGGAGACAACGCCCAGGGCGTCATGATCGGCGACGGCAACGTCCAGAACATCGCTCGCTACTCCCGTAGTGACCGGGCGGAGCCTGAGGCAGGGGAATCGGAGTGAGCGCCGGCCGGCGGCCCGGCGCACCACCGCCCCGGGATTCCGCTGGTCAGGGCGCCGGTTACCAGGTCGAGATTCAGCACGGGCCCGTCATGGTGGGTGAGGGAAACACCCAGATCATCGCCAGCTACAACACTTACCACAACGTTTACCAGGGAACGTGGACCGACCGCGTTGCGCCGCCTCCGCTAGGCGAGGACACCGGCGCGATGAGGAAGTCCCCGTACCGAGGGCTGGCTGCGTTCGGGGAACAGGACGCAGGGTTCTTCTTCGGCCGCGAGGATGCCGCGGGGCAAGTGCTTAACCGCATATCGCAGCGTCTGAGCCATCCGGGGCTGCTGATGGTGTCTGGGGTGTCGGGGGCGGGTAAGTCATCGCTGCTGCAGGCTGGCGTGCTGCAGGGTCTCCGCGATAGTGGTCTGGACGGCGCTCCAGGCGCGAGGAGCTGGCCGTGCCTGGTGCTGACTCCGGGCCGGGTGCCGCTGGCCGGGCTGGCCAGCGTCGCGACGCTGGCCGGGATCGACGCTGGCACGACTCATCAGGCGCTGAGGGCCGATCCTGCCGATTTCGCGCTTACTGCGCGCCAGGTCGCCGAGTACCAGCCCGCGGGCACCAGCGCGCCGGATCAGACCGCGGCCTGGCGCGGTCGGCGTCTGCTGCTCATCGTTGACCAGTTCGAGCAGCTTTTCACCCAGTGCCACGACGAGGACCAGCGGGCAGCGTTCCTGACCGCCCTGCACGCTGCGGCGACCGCTGGGCACGGTGCCGATGACCGGCCCGCTGCCCTGGTGGTGCTGGTGGTGCGCGCTGACTTCGAGGCCCGCTGTGCCGAGTATCCGCTGCTGGCCGAGGCGGTCCAGGACCGGTACCTGGTCACCGCGATGACCGAGCGCCAGTTGCGTATGGTCATTACCGAGCCTGCGAAAAAGACAGGCTCACGGGTCGATGAGGATCTAGTTACGGTCTTGCTCGACGACATCCGCCGGGCACCGGGCATGGCGGCCCCGGAACCTGGCCCAGGGATGCCGGGCGTCTTGCCGTTGCTGTCCCATGTCCTGGACACGGCGTGGCGTTCCCGTACCGGCGGCAGCCTGACGGTTCTTGATTATGAACGCGCCGGGGGCATCGAGCGTGCCATCGCTGACAGCGCCGAGCGAGCCTACGCCCCGCTGACCTCCGCCCAGCAGGCCGCCGCCCAGACGGTATTTCTCCGGCTGACCGCCACCAGCCCGGATGGCACCATCACCGCCGGCCGTGCGACCCGCGCCGAGCTCCTGGACGGCAAGAATGCCGCCCGGACCCGCGATATCGACGCGGTCCTGGAAGCCTTCGCGAGAGAACGGCTGCTCACCCTGGCCGCCGGCACCGTGGAGATCAGCCACGAGATGCTGCTGCGCGCCTGGCCGCTGCTGCGTGACCAGTGGCTCGCCGGCACGCAAGCCGACCGTATCGTCCGCACCCGCCTGCGTGCCGCCGCCAGCGAGTGGGACCGCTCGGGCCGCGACCGGTCCTATTTGTACACGGGCAGCCTGCTCCAGGACGCGACGACCACGGCGGCCAGGGCTGACCGCACGCGTCAGCCGGAACTCAGCCCGGCCGAAAACGAGTTTCTCCATGCCAGTAACCGCGCCCGCCGCCGCGCTGCCGGCGCGCGGCGCGGTGCGCTCGCGGTGCTCGTCAGCCTGACCATCGGACTGGCAGCCGCCACCATCACCGCCTACCACTCCGGCCAGACCGTGGCCCGCCAGCGCGATGACGCGATCGCCAGCCAGCTCATCACCCAGAGCGAAGCCCAGGAAGAGACCAGCCCGACCGCTGCGAAGATCAAAAGCCTGGCCGCATGGCAGCTCGACCCCACCCCCCAGAGCCGGTACGCTCTGATCTCCGCCGCCACCAGCCCCGGCCTCGCCGTCCTCGGCGGTCACACCGTAGTCAATGCGGTGGCGTTCAGCCCGGACGGGCGGACCCTGGCCGCCGCCAGCGATGGAGGCACGGTGCGGCTGTGGGACGTCGCAGCCCGCCGGCAGATCGGTCAGCTCACAGATGCAGGCCCGGTCGGCCTCCCGGATGCTGGCAGCGTCGATGCGGTGGCGTTCAGCCCGGACGGGCGGACCCTGGCCGCCGCCGACGACGGCACGGTGCGGCTGTGGGACGTCGCGGCCCGCCGGCAGATCGGCCAGCCCTTCACCGCCAGCTCCGTCAGTTCGGTGGCGTTCAGTCCGGACGGGCGGACGCTGGCCGTCTCTGCGGGCGGTGAGGTGTTGCTGCGGGACGTGGCGACCGGCCGGCTGACCGGCCCGCCTCTCACCGCCGGGACCGGCTTCGGCCCGCTGGCGTTCAGCTCCCGCGGGCAGACTCTGCTTACTGGCAACGGTGACAGCGCACGGCTATGGAACGTGGCGACCGGCCGGCAGATCGGCCAGCCCTTCACAGCCGGTCCCGCCACCAACGTCGTCCGTTCGGTGGCGCTCAGCCCCGACGGGCAGGTCCTGGCCGCCGGCAACATCGGCACGTTGCGGCTATGGAACGTGGCGACCCGCCGGCAGATCGGCCAGCCCTTCACAGCCCCTGCCTCCAACTCCACCAACAGCTTGATCAACGCCGTCAATTCGGTGGCGTTCAGCCGCGACGGGCGGACCCTTGCCGCCGGCATTGATGACGGGACGGCGCGATTGTGGGACGCGGCGACCCTGCAGCCGATCGGCCCGCCCCTCACCGTCAGCGACACTACCGCCGTCAATTCGGTGGCGTTCAGTCCCGACGGGCGGACCCTGGCCACCGGCAACGCAGACGGCACGGTGCGGTTGTGGGATATTGCCCAGCAGATCGGCCAGCCCTTCAGCACCGGCACTATCAACGACGGCGTTGACTCGATGGCATTCAGTCCCGACGGGCGAGCCTTGGCCACCGACGACGGAGACGGTACGGCACGGCTATGGAACATGGCGACCCGCCGGCCGGTCAGCCAGCCCCTCACCACCACCTCCGGCGAGGGCGGCGCCGTCTTTGATGTGACGTTCAGCCCGGATGGGCGCGCCCTGGCCATCGGCACTGGTGACAACATGGTGCAGCTGTGGGACCTCGCGGCACACCGGCAGATCGGCCCGCCTCTCACCGCCATCAACCTTCACACCGTCGTCAAGGCGGCACTCAGCCCCGACGGGCAGATCCTGGCCACCGAGAACACGGGCGGCACGGTCCAGCTGTGGGACCTCAAGACACAACACCAGATCGGCAAGACAATCACCCAAGCAGACGGCGTCGATCTGATGACGTTCAGCCCCGACGGGCAGATCCTGGCCACCACCGGCGGCTCGGACGACACGGTCCGGTTGTGGGACGCCGCGACGCAACACCAGATCGGCAAGACCATCACCGCGGCCAGCCCCTCCAGCAGCGCCCTGAGCACCATCGAAGCGATGGCGTTCAGCCCCGGCGGGCGGACTCTGGCCACCAGCATCGAAACCCAGGGCACCAATATCGACAACAACACGGTTTTGTGGCACGTCGCGACACAACGCCAGATCGGCGAGATCACAGATACAGGCGCCGCCGTTGCAGTGGCTTTCAGCCCGGACGGGCAGACCCTGGCCACCGGCAGCCCCGATGGCACGGTGCGGTTGTGGGACGCCGCGACTAAGCAGCAGATCGGCCCGGCGCTCACCGATACAGCCATCACGGACACGGGCGCCCTTGAAACGGTGGCGTTCAGCCCGGATGGGCAAACACTGGCCGTCGGCGGAAGCAGCGACGGAAGCAGCGACGGCATACAGCTATGGAACCTGAACGCTATAAACCATCCGCTCGCACAGGTATGCGGCCAGATAGGAGGCTCCGTTACCCCAGCTGAGTGGACACAGTACGTGCCAGCCGGCCCGGCCTACAGCAGGGTCTGCCCATAGCACGCCGCGCCGGCTGAAGGAGACCATCGGGCTCAGCTCATTCCGGCCGTAACTGGTGAAGCTTTCGGAGAGGATGCCGGCGTACTGGGCCCACCAGCCGTGATGGCCAGGCCGGCCAGGGTGGCCTGTCCCTGTTGGGCACGCCGTATTCGGTGAGCAGTTCGCGTAGCTCTTTGGGCCTGATGCCGCGCTGGCCGGTCTCGATCCGGCTGATCTTCGAGCGGTCGCATTCGAGCGCCCGGGCGGCGTCCTCGAGGGTGTACCCCAGGTTCTGGCGGTAGCGGTGGAGCGCCTCGCCGGTCAGGCGCCGCCGGATGGTTGGTTCTGCGCGGGTTCCGCACCCGAGTGGGGAGGGTACGAACTGGCGTGCTAAGTTCACCAGTCGGCTAGTACAGCTCGCCCATCCGGCGCTTGGCATCTACTGCCCGGCGGTCGGCCGTGTCCTCGCCGTAACGGTCGAGCATGGCGCGGCTCCTCCACCCCATGAGCCGCATCAGGTCGCCTTCTGAACCGCCATTTGAGCGCCAGTCGTTCGCGAACGTATGCCTGAACTGATGCGGGTGAACGTCAGGTTCGTACCCCGCCTGTTCCGCCCGCCGCTTGAGCATGCGCCAGGAGATCGGCGGGCAGGTCGTTCAGCTGCATCTGGACGACCTCGGTGCGCCGGACACCCTCGCACAGCATCCGGATGAGCGCGTGATCGCGCACATCAGCGAAGCTGCGTGCCTTGCCGTTCCCGGTGACCTCGAGCAGGTCCTTGATGAACTGCACGGACAGGGTCGATGGGCGCACCTTGACCGGTGCGTACCGGTTGAGATGCGGCGTGTACGGGTGAGGAAGGTCATATTCGGATTCGAGCCAGGTGAACAGGTGCCGCAGGTTGCGCTGCTTGGTGTTGGTTCCGCTCTGCCCGTGCGCAGCCAGGTAGTCGGCGAAGAACCGGTTCAGCGTGCCGGTGTCGCAGGCTGTGAAGTCCTCCTCGATGCCCTCCCGGGTCATCCAGGCATCCAGGGCACGGGCGGCCACCTTGTAGGCGGTGATCGTCTCGTCCTGGAACGGCTGCTTGTGCTTGTTGGTCCGTGAACGCAGCCAGTGGCAGTACTCGCTGATCATCATCTGGCGCAGCTGCGCGCCAGACTGGCGCATCGCGGCCGCCTGGCTCGGCGCGGCCAGCGGCTGGTCCAGGGCGCGCAGGCCCGCCACCCGCAGCGGGGACTTGCGCGGCTTGCGGACTTCGGCTGTCTGGTGTGTCATCGCTTCAGTTCCCTCTCTGGGGGAGCTACGCACACTTCGAAGCCCTGAGGTTATGTGCGCAGCACCGGGATGCTCGGCCAGAGCAGCCGGGAACTGAAGTGACCTGTGCGGCGTCTTGCCCGCTCAGCGGGCCACCATGGAACCAATGAGAGGCGGAGACGGGAATCGAACCCGTGTACAGGGCTTTGCAGGCCCTTGCCTAAGCCATTCGGCCACTCCGCCATGCGGCGCGTCACGGCCATGATGGCCAGCGCCTGGTCTTACGACGCAGAGCGGACGACGGGATTCGAACCCGCGACCCTCACCTTGGCAAGGTGATGCTCTACCAGCTGAGCCACGTCCGCGCGCCCCTTGGGGTGCCTTCAGAACTGTAGCCGATCCTGGCGCACACGCAAACTCGGATCTACCCCAGGCGGCCGACATACTCCGCGTACCGATAGACATGCGACACGTGCTCGGCTATTTCCCGCAGCGTCCAGGCATCGCCGCGAGGGGCGTCCCACTCGGCCGGGCCCGCGGCCGCGTACCGCAGCAGGTAGGTCCGGCCCAGCCGGCGCAGCCTGGACCGCGCCTCGTCGATGTCGGCCTGGGTCAGCGGCGCCAGGTCCGCGTCCAGGGTGACGGTCCGGCCATGCCAGTTGTCGGGCACCGGCGTGGCGCCGGCCAGCAGCGCCTCCACCTCGTGCAGGTGGTCGATCAGGTGGTCGTTGATCCGGCGGAGCGCTTTGAGCGGTGTCCAGTCGTCTCCGACCTCGTCGATCGTGTCCTTGATCGCCATGCCATCCCAGGCCAGCCAGGTGGCCGCGATGTCCAGGGACTGCTCTACGCCATCAACCACGAGCTGCGCGGGATTCTGTGTCGTCATCCTTCGATGATGATCAAAGGATAGTTCCACTAGCATCAAAATATGCCTGCGCAACCCCAGGTCTACGAGTCCGATTTCGCCCCGGCCGCGGCGCTGATAGCGGATCCCACCCGGGCCGCCATCTTGCGCGCCCTGCTGCCCGGCCGGCCGCTGGCGGCAGGCGAGCTGGCCCGGCTGGCCGGCGTCGGTGCCGCCACCGCGAGCTTCCACCTGACCAAGCTCCTGGACGGTGGCATGGTCACCGTGGCCCGTCAGGGCCGGCACCGCTACTACCAGCTGGCCGGTCACGAGGTCGCCGCCGCGCTTGAGGCGATCGGGCTGATCAGCCCGGGCATACCGGCCCGGTCGCTGCGGCAGTCTCGCGAGGCGGAGGCGCTCGCCGAGGCCCGCACCTGCTACGACCACCTGGCCGGCCGGGTCGGCGTGGACCTGCTTGACGCGCTGGTCGGGGGTGGCATCCTGGTGCGATCGGACCCGTCAGCCCCGTGCTATGAGGTCACCAGGGCCGGACGGGAGAAATTTAGTACGTTCGGGATAAATGTTGATGAAGTACGCAGGACGCGACGTCAGTTCGCCGGGGAGTGCATCGACTGGACCCAGCGGCGCGGTCACCTGAACGGCGGGCTGGCCGCGGCGATCACCGCGCGGCTGTTCGCGCTCGGCTGGATCGAACATGGCAGGCGCCGGCGCAGCGTGCGGGTCACCGAGGACGGCGCCAAAGGCATGGCCGCCACGTTCGGGATGGGCCGCTAGCGCGGCGCCCCCGAGAGCCGCGCTAGCGGCATCCTCCCTTCTACTCACACCTTCCGGAGGAACGAACGGCGTTCAGCCAGGATGCACCGGGTATCCAGGGCGTGCTGGAAGTTGGCGCGGGCGTCAGGGTCAGCGGCCAGGCAGGCTCGATACTGTTCGTAGGCGGCCAGTGACTTGAAGTCAATGAGCGCGATCGCGAAGTCGTTCGCGCCTTCCTTGGGCAGGTAGTAGCCGGTCAACGCGCCGCCGCAGCGTTCGATGATGGGCGGCCAGGTCGTGGCATATTTCTCAAAGTCCCCGACCCGATGCGGGTCAAGTGTGTACTGGATAACGCAAGTAATCATGGTCTGACGCTAGGCCGGCGATATTTGGAGCGGGATCGAAATAAGCGTCAGCTCCCGTGGCCGTACGCTGTGGATCATGACTGACGTGGTGGTTGACGGCGGCGCACTGACCGTGGAGGACGTCGTGGCCGTGGCGCTGGGCCAGGCCCGCGCGCGGCTCGGCGACGGGGTACCAGGCCGGATGGAGGCCAGCCGGGCCGTGGTGCTGAAGGCGCTCAGCGGGGGCGCGCCCGTTTACGGCGTGAACACCGGGTTCGGCGCGCTGGCCGACACGCCGGTGGGGGAGCGGGACCTGACCACGCTGCAGGGCGCGATCGTCCGGTCGCATGCCGCCGGGATCGGCGAACCCCTGGGCGATGAGGTGGTGCGGGCCCTGCTGCTGCTGCGGGCGCGGACGCTGGCGGCCGGCTATTCCGGGGTCCGGCCCGACCTGCCTGTCCGGTTGCTGGAACTGCTCGCGCTTGATCTGCTGCCGGTCATCCCCGGCAAGGGGTCGGTCGGCGCCTCCGGCGACCTCGCTCAGCTCGCCCACCTGGCGCAGCCGCTGATCGGGGAGGGCAGGCTGCGCACGCCGGGTGATCCGGTCACCGGCCGGCCGGCCGCCGAGGTGCTCGCCGAGCACGGGCTTGAGCCGCTGTCGCTGGCACCCAAGGAGGGGTTGTCCCTGGTCAACGGCACCGAGCCGATGCAGGCGCTGCTCGCCTTCGCGGTGTACGACGCGACCATGCTGGTGCGGGCGGCCGACGTGGCCTGCGCCCTGTCTGTCGAGGCGCTGCTCGGCACCGACCGGCCCTACGACGAGCGGGTCCAGATCATCCGGCCGCACCCGGGCCAGCTGGCCAGCGCCGCGAACTTGCGCGCTCTGCTGGCCGGGTCTGCGCTGCTGGCCAGCCACCGGCATTCCCGGCACGCGGTACAAGACGCGTACTGCTTGCGCTGTGCGCCGCAGGTGCACGGGGCGGTGCGGGACGTGCTGTCGTACGCGCGCCAGGTGATCACGGTGGAGCTGGGCGCCATCGTGGACAATCCGGTCATCGTGCCGGACGGCGAGGTGATGACCACGGGGAACTTCCACGGCGAGCCGCTCGCGTTCGCCGCGGACATGCTGGCGATGGCGCTGGCCGAGCTGGCCTCGATCAGCGAGCGCCGGGTGGACCGGATGCTCGACCCGGCGTTCTCCCGCGGGCTGCCGCCGTTCCTGGCCGTCAACGCGGGCACCAACTCGGGCTACATGCTCGCCCAGTACACGGCCGCGTCGCTAGTCAGCGAGAACAAGGTGCTCGCCCATCCGGCGTCGGTGGACACGATTCCCACGTCCGGCAAGCAGGAAGACCATGTGTCGATGGGCTGGACTTCGGTGCGCAAGCTACGGGACGTAGTCAGTAACGTACGGGCGTGCCTCGCGGTGGAAATCTGCTGCGCAGCGCAGGGAATCGACCTGCGCGCTGATGTCGCGGTGCCGAGTGAGCCGCTGCGGGCGGTGCACGCCCTGGTGCGTTCGTCCGTGCCCCGGATGGACGTGGATCGTGAAGTGGCTGCTCAGATCGCCGCGGTGGACGAACTCCTGCCGCGGATCTGCGCTACCGCGCAGGCGAACTGCCCGGCGTTCGGCTGACCACCGCCGTGTCGGGTCGGCCCGGCCTTCAGACAAATCCGGATATTTCTGAAATTTTCGGGTTAAAGCGGAAGCTCCGGCCCGCCACGGGGGAACGGGCCGGAGCTCCGGGGGGTTGGATGCCGGCCCGCCACGGGGGAGCGGGCCAGCGAGGGGGAAGTGTGTGGTTCAGGCCTGGCGGAGCAGGTCGTTCAGCTCGGTCTCGATGTCGACGAAGGCGCTTTCCTTGCCGGCCGGGACGACCGAGTATGTCCGGGCCAAGAACGCCGCCATCGCCTCGGCCGGGGCTTCGAAGTGAGCCTGGCCGAAGGGGGAGGAGAGCTCGATGTTCAGCACGATGCCGTCAGCACCGCTTTCCTCGGAGTCGATCGGCTCAGACGGCCAGACCTGGACGTCGCCTTCGCCCTGACGCGACTCGATGCCGGCCGAGAGCAGATCGCGAGCGAAGATCCACTCGACCGGCTCGTCGGTGCCGACGTGGAACGCCATGCGAATGGCGTATGGATCGCTGCCGCTGTAGTACAGGCTGGCCACCAGCGGAACAATCGTTTGCTGCGGGACGACAAGCCTGAGGCCAAGTTCGGCCGAGACCGTGGTGCTGCTGCTGTTCATCGCCTAGCCAACCCCTACTACCTAGCCGGGACCCGGATATCCGGGCTCTACCTATCTCACGGCAAGGGCCGGAAGCTATGACGCGTACGGAGGGTGAAGCTTTCCCTAACGGATGGATTTCCGTTTCGCGCCTTTACTCCCGACCTGAACGCTCCCTGACCGTACGCTCTGACCTGGCCAGATGATGTCCGATCCGTGTAACGACGTTGCGCCAGTGTAATGTTCCTGCACGTCGATTGCATAGTCCGTGTGATTGGTCTCATGCCTTTATCTACAAGGTGTTCTGGATCAACTACGACGTGTAATTGATGCAGCACCGATGCTCACGATTGCAGGAAAATGCGATTACTGAGCGTAGCCAAAACCCGGGGCGAGCCCGGGCGAAGCAGGTCCATCGCGCCCAGTGACCGCCTGACAGGGACATACCACCCATACCGGGTGAGGCTTAGGCCCCGTTTTGGGTGATATGTGAGAAAAAAATTTTCCAAAAAAATTTTGCCGCGAGCGCCGGGCCGAGGGTTACGCGGGGTTTTGGAGTGTCCGCGAGTTAGGTGCGATCCGTGGCCCCGGCTGAGGTGCGAGGAATGGCCGGGCTGAGCGCGGGCGTGCGGGCGGGTGCCTGATGCGCTACGGACGGTCAGCGCCGAGCCGCGGGCACCGGGCGGTCCGGATGCGCTACCCTATTGAAGCGCCGGAGATGCGATCGCGGGATCCGGCGATGGGCGATTGGCTCAGCGGGAGAGCGCCTCGTTCACACCGAGGAGGTCACTGGTTCGATCCCAGTATCGCCCACCGAGAGGTCTTCACGGTTCAGTTCGAACCTAGGCCTGGCCAGTCCGGCAGCGGATGCGACCGAGCCGCCACCGCGCGCCGGGCCCGGCCCCGGGTCAGCTCGTCCGGGGCGAGTCCGGAGCATGACGCGCCCGCACCGGCTGAGTCAGCGTCGACGAGAGGGAGCGGTGCGTCGCCACGGCCAGCGCGGTGCAGGAACTGAGCGCGGTCCAGGTCGGTGACGCGTAGGCGACGAAGAGCGTCTTCACGCGGTTTCGTCCCGCACGACCGCGCCCCCGCACGACCGCG
>Ga0126381_100006987_pt1 | contig 12527 bp, 13 predicted proteins | sample PanSoiMetPlot_28_FD_96465 | JGI IMG/M metagenome (GOLD analysis project Ga0126381, IMG submission 96465) | Tropical forest soil microbial communities from Panama - MetaG Plot_28 | ecosystem: Environmental > Terrestrial > Soil > Tropical forest > Bulk soil | place: Panama | collected 2016-02-17
AGGCGCGGCAGGATTTCCGCGAGGCGGTGCAAACCTTTGAGGAGATGTCTCCGGAGAAATCTCGTGATCGCTACGTGCGATCAGGCTTGGCACAAGCATACTCGAATGTCGGAAATGGGTTGCTCGCGATGGCGCAAACCGGAGCGAACGCCTGGGACCGTCGAAAAGTAACGGAAGCCCGCGCGTGGTACGAAAAGAGCGCGCCGGTTTGGGAGCTAAAGCACAAGCTGGCGGAGATTGAAAATGATGAAAGCGGCGAGCTCGATCTGGTGCTCGCCGCCCAATCGCACTGCGACGAAATACTCAACGAAAAGTCAGCTCCTCGCCGCTGACGATCCGTCACTCATTGTTTGTGCGGCTCCGGCGGATGCGAGTTGGCATGCTCCGGAGGCGCCTGCTGCTGATGGGGCTGCTGCCGGCTCTCCAGTTTCTGGCTCTGTTGCTCGTGTCGTTGCATCATCTGCTGTGTCTGCTGCTGGTGCCGCTGCTCCATCTGTTGTTTCTGCGGTTGCTGTGCTTGGTTAGCCTGTTGCCGGGCTACTCGCTGGTGTTCCTGGTCCTGCCGCTGCTGAAGGTTCTGCCGCTCCTTTGCTTGCTGATTGGCGAGCTTCTCTTGCTGCTTCTGATACTTCTGATCCATCTTGGCGTTGCCCGAGTTCGGCGCGGCGTGTGGCTCGGGGCGAGGGATTTCGTTGGGATGCGTGTACGTGGGGCGCGCGTTCTCACTGCGCGTATTCTCGGTGCGTGCAGGTTGGTTGCGCGGAGGTTGACGTTCCTCGGTGCGCGCGGACGCCGGAGGCTCCGGAACTCGGTTATTCCTCTCTTGTTGTGCTGGCGCGTGCGCCTGTTCAGCTGCGCGTCCTTCTTGTCGTGCACCGACAGGTCCGTGTACCGCACCACCTTCTCTTGCTGCAACCGCACCTTGATGGAAAGCGCCGGGCTTCACGGTCGCCGCGATCGGCGGCCGTCCCCTGTTGCTCGAGACGCGCATTTCAGGGTTGGAACGCGCTTCCTGCATGTGCTGAGTCTGGGCTGACACCGCGGGAATATGCCGCTCACGCATGGCGGTTTCTTCCTGGGCGGAAGGCCGAGCAGAAACTCCACCATTTCCACCGTTGTAGCTCACCCGGTTCACGGTTCTGTTCACGATCGTAGTGTTGTACACGTTGTGAATTTCGGTCACGTTAACGTTCGTAACCGACCGGTTGTAATAGAAATGTCCGCGCTCCCATCGCCCGCCTTCATAGCCGTGGCCGAAGTACCCGTAGCCGTAGTTGATGCCACCGTAGAATCCGATCACCGGTCCCCAATATCCGGGAAAGAATCGGTAACTGCTTCCTTCCCAAGCCCAGTAGGCCGGAGTCCAGTAATAGTTAGGCTCAGGTGCCAGTACCCATGTGCCCGGAACCCAGTAATACCCATACTCGTCATCCCACGCCCAATATCCGGGAGTCCAGATGTAATCCGGGCCGGGACATAGCGGCTGTTCGTAGACGGGTAGATCCGGAGGAGCAAAGTTCACCCAGATTGCGACGCCAACCTGCGCGAAAGACTGCGTACAAAAAACCAGAATCAGACTGACCATCAATCCGAACAAAATGAAACGAATGCTCGAAATCGAGTGCATGGTAAGTTCCTTTTGCGATGGCATCCTAGGCCCGGCCAGGGTGATTGCTCTGCCTGAATTCGCCAGCGCTCTCACGAGGCGCAGATCAGCCGCCCCATACTGTAAATTTTGACTGCGCCTGTCAGGCGCCCTCCATACCGTGGTTACCTGAAGTAAAGCCGGAAAATATCCGTGGGTGGCCGTAAGTCGGTGTGGTTTCGTGCGCGTCGACAGGCGTTGCCGCAACCATTTCGTTCCTGTATCGTGCATTCTTCGCATGACACGACTACACGGCCGAATACACATCTGTCTTCTCTTGGGATTGGCGGCACTTTTCTTCACGTCACCTGCAAAAGCGCAGTCAATGCCCGAGGAAGGTGGGCGTGAGCTGCAATTGTGGACGGGTGGTGGATACACCGTTCCAGGTGGAACCAAAAATACTGGCGTTTGGAACGCAGGTTTGCGGTATGGATGGATTCTGACGCGTCCGCACGGCCCCGGCTTTCTCAAGGGCCGTTTTGAATACGCGGTCGATGCAGTGCCGGTCTTCCTCGTGTTTCAACCTGCGAACACGGCCTACGGCGCAGGATTTGACCCAATCGATTTGAAGTGGAATTTTGCCACGCGTAGTGCTTACGTTCCTTATCTTGAGATCGACGGCGGAACGCTATTCACGAATCACACCATCCCAACCGGAACGAATGCGGTGAACTTCATGACCAGCGGTGTTCTCGGTGTGCATTTACTGGGGCGCCGGTATGCCTGGAGCATTGAAGCGCGCTACATGCACGTCTCCAATGCCGGACTAGCAACACCGAATCCTGGCATCAACACCTTCCAGGTACGACTCGGAATCGGCAGATTCTTCCCGAAGAAGTAACTTATCTTTATCGACTCACTTATGCGCGTTCCGTCGGTGTTCTCCGGTGGAACTACAGCTTTCACTCGATGTGCGGAGAAAACCCTATTCCCAAGACTTGGAGCCGCCACGACGCATCTCACTTTTCAGTCCGCTAAAATCAGGAGAAAAAGATAATGGGGCGTATCGCCAAATCAATGACTTTGCCTATTGCGTTGCTTGTTGGATTAGTGGGATCCGGACTTGCGCAAGAGAGTGCCAAGCAGGATATGAAGGATGCGGGCCATGAAACCAAGCAGGCCGCGAAAGACACGGGTCATGCCACGAAAACAGCGGCGAAGAAGACCGGCCACACCGTGAAAAAAGACACAAAGAAGGTGACGCACAAGGCCGCCCAGAAGACAGATCAGGGCGCGCGCAAAGTCGAAGACAAAACCGCTCCACAGTAACTTCGGGAAACCGAGTGTGGGGAGAGCGCCAGAAAGGCGCCCGTTTCTTTGTCATCTACGCGGCGGCTGCAGCGATCGCGGCTACTCCGAGTGCAAAGACCACATACCATCCAAAGACCACGATCAGCGCCGTCGAGAACTTTGTCTTCTTGCTGATAATGCTGATGCCTAGTGCCGTCAGCACCAGTGTCCAGATCATAAAAATATCGATCGAAGATGCTAAGCTGTAGAGGAATGGCGACCCAGTCGGACTGAGAAAATATCCAGGGTTGCTCGGCGCCGGGTTCTGCATGTTAAACGAGTCCGGGTCGAGGCCTGCGAAGAGCATTACCACCGCGAGAAGTCCGCGAAGCGCCAGCGCCAGACCCGCGTACATGACAATGGCGAAGGTCTGAGAAAACTTCAATTCCGCGTTCAACGCAAATTTAAAGGTCGCAAACAAAATTGCGGCGATCAGTAAATTCCACAAAAAGATAATGGCCCAGTACCCGTAACTGATGCCACGCGTGATCTTTGTTTGACCCGCAATTGCATTTTCACGCTCCGTGCGGGACAGCTGCTCCATTCGTTGGGTGGCTCTGGGCGACTGCTCGATCTGATGTTCGGTGACTTTGCGAAACCCGACCTTGGTGTCAACGCTGTAAACGAAGATGAGAGTGGTGATAATCGCGACCAGAAACGGTCCCCACCATGCCGCACTCCTGCGAATGTCGGTGAACGTCTTGCTCGGTGCAACCAAGGTGTCGATAATGCGTTTCGGTTCCGATAATGCTGGAGCCTCGGGTGCGGGCGTAACCGGAGCAGAGGTCATCAGGTTCTCCTCGCGTGAATTGGAGAGCGGATTTTAATCATTTCCCAGCACGCGAACAAGTTTGCCCCTGCGCGCAGTTGCGGCCCCGTCCATCTGGCTTATATCCTTCCCGTTTATGTCTACTCTGGTCGAATGTGTTCCGAATTTCTCAGAAGGCCGCGATAAATCCAAAGTCGACGCTATCGTGGAAGCGATGAAGATCGATGGCGTGTATCTGCTCGACCGCGAAATGGACGCCGATCACAACCGTTGCGTCATTACGCTGGTCGGGGAGAGAGAGCCGATTCAGGAAGCGGCCATTCGCGGCGTAGGAAAAGCGGCTGAGTTGATCGACTTGACGAAACACCAGGGCGCGCATCCGCGGATGGGCGCGGCCGACGTCGTCCCGTTTATTCCGATCGACGGCGTGACCATTGAAGATTGTGTCGCAATGGCCCGCCACGTTGGTGCCGAAATATCGAAGCGGTACCAGATCCCCGTGTACTTATACGAAGCCGCCGCGACTTCTCCGGAGCGGACAAATCTCGAAAATATCCGGCGCGGTCAATTTGAGGGAATTCGGGACGAGATCGCGACCAACCTGGCGAGGAGGCCCGACTTCGGTGAAGCACGTGTGCACCCGACAGCGGGAGCGACCGTTGTCGGCGCGCGGAAATTTCTGATCGCCTACAACCTATTCCTGAACACCACCGATGTAGAAATCGCGAAGAAAATTGCGAAAGCCGTCCGCTTCTCGAGCGGCGGATTCCGTTTTGTAAAAGGTGCGGGTTTCCTGGTACGCGGGATGGCGCAGGTATCGATGAATCTGACCGATTTCGAGCAGACGCCGGTGCACCGCGTTTTCGAATTGGTGAAACGCGAAGCCGCTCGCTACGGCGTGGCGCCGGTCTCAAGTGAGATCGTCGGATTGATTCCGAAAAAAGCTCTCGAGCAGGCAGCCGAATGGTTCCTTCAAGTGGAGAATTTCGATTCGTCGCTGATCCTTGAGAATCGGTTATCCGCCGTGATGGGCGGAAAGATGGCGGTGGGCGGACTTCGCGCCGGCGTCGAACCCTTCGTTGAGCAGTTGGCTGCGCCCACGGCAACGCCAGGTGGGGGAAGCGCCGCCGCGGCGGCGGGTGCAATGGCCGCCGGCCTCGCGCATATGGTTGCTTCCATGTCGCGCGGAAAAAAGGCTTATCTCGCATACGAAGGCGAATTGAGCTCCGCGATTGCCCGTCTGGCGCAGTTGCGGGAAAATTTGAAGGCAGCGGTCGACGCAGATGCTGACGCCTACAACGCGGTGATGAAGGCCTACAAGAGCGCGAAGGAATCGTCCGATGGTGATGCAATAATCGACACGGCATTGAAAGGCGCAACCAAGGTTCCGCTGAGTGTGGCAATGGCGGCGCGCGAAGTCGGCGATCTCACCAGCAAGTTAGGCCCGATCACAAATCCGAATATGAAATCGGATCTCACGACTGCGTCGGCGTTGGCCAAGGCCGCGATTGACGGTGCGCTCGCGAACGTGGAGATCAACCTTTCCTCGATCAAGGATGATGGGTTCGCCAGCAGCATCCGCCAACGGGTCTCAGGTCTATTAAAGTAAGCCTTGCTCGCGACTTTTGGTTCGTGTTGGGGTCTGAATTCTCGTGCTGGCTGACACGGTGTCCAACCCGTCAACGGTTCCTTGTACTTTGGTGTGCCCCAGCATAGGGGCAAACGGCATACAATTGATTCGGACCGGGTTAACGCGAGCAGACCTTTTCGCATCCAAGTGTGTACTTCCCGAGGTTTTATGAAGAATTTAGGTAGACTTGCCACTTTTCTGTTTGTCGGCGCGGCGGCCTGGGCGATGCCGCTTGGCAGTTCATCACGTGCGGTAATTCCCTCCGAAATTCAGCAAATCATCTCGGTCGATTACCGTGCGCTCCACGACTCGCCGACTGCGATGGCCTTGAAACAGCAAGTGCTGCCGCAGAGTCTCAAGGAGTTTGAGGTGGCGCTGAAGGGAATTGGCATCGATAGCGACAAGGATGTCGACCAGCTGACCTTCGCCTCGTATCGCAAGAGCAAGAACAACGTTCAGGTCGTTGGCATGGCGCAGGGGTCCTTCTCAGCGAAGACGGTTCTTCGCCGGATGAGACTGAAAAAGATCGTACCGACCAAGTACCGCACCGCCGAGATTTATACGATGGGCAACGGAATGATGATGACGTTTCTGGACGAGAACACGCTCTTGTTCGGAAACGACACTGCCGTTAAAGGATCACTCGACGCGCGCGATGGCGAAGCGCCGACCATCGATTCGAACTCCACCATGGCGGACATGATGTCTGCCGTCGACGGCTCCCCGGTGTGGAGCATACTGGACCAGCAGGGCACACAAAACGTGATGCGTTCCGCCTTGGGCGATGCCTCCAAGATGGCGGACTACGATACGATCAAAAAGCGTTTGGTTGCATCGCGCTACACGATGGATTTCTCGAGCGGCGTGAACTTCAACCTGGATGTCATTACGTCGGATTCGATGACGGCCGCAACCATGTCCTCGCTGGTGAAAGCCGGCATGCTCTACAAGAAAATGACGGCTTCACCTGTGGAGAAGGTTGCGATTGACGCGCTGACTGTGGATTCCGACAGCTCAAAGGTCCTGCTGCACTTCAAGACTGACGACAAACAGTTTCAGGCCTTAATGAAGTCCGATCTGTTTGCAGCGGTTTCGAAGTAGACGACTACGCTGTTAAACAACAAGGCACGGAGCGATGAGCTCCGTGCTTTTTGTCTTTGGCCGCGGCTTGCCGAAGTCTCATTTCTTTGTCGCGGCCATCGCCTCACGCTTCGTCCTGGCCCAGCCCTCTTTTGTTGTTTGACGGGCACGCCCAATAGCTAGCGCGTCCCCGGGCACGTCATCCGTGATACAAGAAGCCGCTCCGATATATGCGCCCTTACCGATCTTCACCGGCGCAACCAGCGTGCTGTCGCTGCCCACAAACACGTTGTCGCCGATCTCGGTCTTGTGTTTGTGAACGCCATCATAATTACACGTGATCGTACCTGCACCGACATTCACCCCAGCACCAATCTGCGCGTCACCAAGATAACTAAGATGATTCGCCTTCGAACCCCTGCCCACCTTCACATTCTTCGTCTCGACGAAATTTCCAACATGCGCACCCTCGCCGATCTCACTACCGGGGCGCAGGTGAGAGTACGGACCGATGACCGCGTTCGACCCGATGCGCGCGTCGTCAAGAATCGAGCCCGGCCGAACTGTCACGCCATCTCCAACCTCTGAATTGTGGATTACCGAATATGATCGAATCCGGCAATCATTCCCGACGCGTGTTTTCCCAAGAAGCTGGACGAATGGCTCGATGATCGTGTCTGTTCCGACTTCGACATCCGCGTCAATCACGCACGTTTGTGGGAAGAAGATGCTGGCTCCTGCCGCCATAATCTGACGACACTTGGCCATTCGAACCAAGGCATCGATCTCCATCATCTCCGCACGAGTGTTGCTGCCCAGGATCTCAGCGGCATTCCCGGTCTTCAGCGCGATAACTCTGGATTTCGCCTTCGTGAAGACACTGGCCATGTCGGTGAGGTAATACTCTCGGTGGGTATTGTCCGTCTTTAGTTCGCCAATGCGGGCGTACAGCGCTTTCACCGCGAAGGCGTAGAAACCAGAATTGATCTCGCCAATCTCTTTTTGTGTCGGGTTCGCGGCCTTCTCCTCAACGATGGCCCGCACCTCGTCGCTTTTCGGACTTTTCCGCACAATCCGGCCGTAGCCGGTCGGGTGGCTCAGTTCCGCCGAAAGCAGCGTCATTGCGGCTTTCTTGTCGGAATGGAAATCGCTCAACCGTCGAATCGTTTCAGCGGTGATCAGCGGAGCGTCGCCTGAGAGTACGAGCACCTGATCGTACGGTGCGAGGGCATCGCGTGCGACCATGAGCGCGTGTCCTGTCCCGCGCTGCTCTGCCTGCAGGACGAAATTGATTCCTGTGTGCTCAACGGCTTTGCGAACCAACTCTGCCTCGTGCCCGACGATGGCGTACACATCCTTCGCCGCCACGATTGAAGTGGCCACTGCCACGACGTGCGCCAGCAGCGGCTTTCCGCCGACTTCATGAAGGACTTTCGGATATTTGGACTGGAGCCGTGTACCCTTGCCGGCCGCCATGATGGCGATTGCGATGCGTGGGGTTTTCGAGGTAGGCATTCGCTCTCAATATACCGCGAACGAGGCTCAGGATCGGGTAGCGGAATTGGCGATCAGCGTTCGTCGGCGAACGGAGCCGGTCGCATGCACAGCCAGGTCCAGCAGGTCCCGCGCAACCACATGCGTGGCATGCCGCGCGACATCGCCTTCATCAAGATAGTCTCCGAGGACGGGACAGCAGCCGAGTTGTTCGACCGCATCGAGATCGGCGACGATCTGGGCCGCGCCCTCCAGTGCGTATTTCGCCTTCATCTCGTCTGGCGCAGGACGCCGGTTAATGAGCGCGTAGTCGAAGATTTGCGCCTGCGCGTGCCGGTTCAGGGCGCGGATGTGGTCGGCAGCCGTCAGGCCAAGACTCTCATTTGCCTGTGTCATCAGGTTGCAGATGTAGACCTTGATCGCAGGCGAACTGAGGATCGCCTGCGCAATTCCCTGGACGAGCAAGTTCGGGATCAAGCTCGTGAACAGCGAACCAGGGCCAAGCGTAATGATGTCGGCACTGGCGATCGCTTCGAGTGTCTGTGGCATCGGTTCGACATCCGGCGGAATGAGAAATAGCTCCTTGATCCTGCCTTTGCTGGCCGTGATCATGGTTTCTCCGCGGACGCGCGTCCCATCCTCCATTAGAGCTTCCAGTTCAATATCCGAACTGGTCGCGGGATAAATGTGCCCGCGCGTCAGCAGAATCTCCGAAGACAGTCGAACGGCTTCCGAGAAATCATTGGTGATCGAGGTCAGTGCAGCCAGAAAAAGGTTACCGAAACTATGGCCTTCGAGTCCCGAGCCTTTGTCGAAGCGATGGCGGAACAGTCGCGAAAGCAGAGCCTCGTCTTCAGACAGGGCGACGATGCAGTTCCGAATGTCGCCCGGCGGTAGCATGTTGAGCTCTTTGCGAAGACGTCCGCTGGAACCACCGTCATCGCTAACCGTGACAACAGCGCTAAGCTCACCAACACTGGGCCGCCCCGACAGAGGTACAAAAGGTTCCCCAGGCGCGGGGACGAAGTGCTTGAGGCCTTTCAGGAGTGTCGAGAGACCGGTGCCCCCGCCAATCGCAACAACCCTCAGCGGCGGAGAGGGCGCAACCTGGTCCGAAGAGTGCGGGTCCGACCGCTGAGGTTCCATCGGGGCCGTTGCCTTAGTAGGTTTCTTCCGGCGTTTCCGTCTGCGCTACAGCTTCCGCACCCGGATCGGGGTAGAGAAGCTCGGTGAAACGAGGATCTTCCGCGAGGTTCTGGAAGTCAGTATCGTTGCGCGCCTGAAAGCGAAGAGCCGCGTTCAGGCGAATGGCTTCATCCAGGTTGCGAAGAGAATCCTCAACTCGTCCTGTCATGCAATCAAGGGCCGCGAGGCCGTAGACGACGTAGTCCGCCTTGGGAGACTGCTTGAGCAGCTTCTCGAGATGTTCGCGCGCTTGAACGTAATCGCCCACGTTCATGAGCGAAACCGCATAGTCAAAATGTTCCTCAGCACTCTTGAACTGCGTTGTGACCTTCTCAAGGTGCTGGTTACAGGTGTTGAGATGGACGGTCGCGCGATCGGACAGCTCCTTGCTTGGGCCGCCCATGACCTTCTGCAGGTGCGTCTTGGCCTTATCGAACTTGTGTTCCTGCATGGCCCGCAGACCGACTTCATAGTTCTGGATCGCTTGGGCGACCTTCGGATCGTCAGCGATCGATTTCTTACCGATAGGTTTCTGAGTCATTTGTAGGACTCTTCCTGTAGTTTTACTTGCGAATTTCGTAACTGCTCCGTGATTCGGCTTTCGTGAGATGAATTCAAGCATTTTACTAGGTTTTGGCCGTTCAACGCTGTGCCGGGAAGCTCGATAATCGTTTCCCAAGCGCAGGAGAAATGGTGCCGTTTCCGCCGTTCACGCGCACCCGACTCTTCGAGGGTCCGAGCCATCGGCCCTACCCAATCAGCCTTCCTGGATCAATTCATCGTGGAAGCGGCTTGCAGATCGACCTGCTTCCACTCGCCGCTGATGATGGCTTTGCGGATCTGGGCCGGCGTTTTGCCCTTTTTCGTTTGTTCGTAGGAATAGTAAAGCTCTTTCAGGCAGACGTCGCACTGGGCGCCATGCGTGCCCTCGAAGCAACTGTGCAGGCTGTTGTGGCCCATGCCCCGATCGCAGTAGCAATAACAAGGCTGCTGATGGATGACGTTCGGAATCTTCGCGGCTAACTCGTAAGCGTGCGTCTGGTACGCGTACTGAGCATTTTCAGCCCACAGATTCTCCTTGGGGAGTATCGGGGGCAGTTTCTTTCCCTTAGGAGGAGGCGCGTTATTGAAAGACGGCACTCCCTGATCTTCCTGCGGAGCCGCCCATTGTGCAGACAAAGTCAGTGTGACTGCGAACAAAAACAACAACACCAATCCACGCTTCAACATAATATGGAGTTTTCCTCGACTGGATGGCTCTCAACATTGTAACCCGGCGCAACCGGAAGACGCATCCTACCTCGGTAGCCGGGAGTGCAGCCTGTGCCAGATGTGCAGTTGTGTTTGGGCCAAAGTCCTTCGTGCCACAAATTCGAACACTGCTCCGCAAAAGAACGTATAAAATCAAACGGCATGCAGGACGTGGGGTTTCAACCACAGCAAAGTGACAAGTCTGGCCCGGTGCTCGGCAGGCCGTCGCTGCATGCTCCGGCCGCGGTCGCCGTCTGGTTTCGCGACCTGATCATCTCCCTCGCAATCTCGGCCTTCATTATCGTGTTCTTGTATCAACCGGTTAAGGTCGAAGGCACCAGCATGATGCCTTCGCTCGACGATCAGGAGCGAATCTTCGTCAATAAGTTCGTCTATCGTTGGGAACCGATCGAGCGAGGCGACATTGTCGTGTTCCGGTATCCACGGGATCCCTCGAAGAGCTATATCAAGCGTGTCGTTGGTGTTCCCGAAGACCATATCCGCATTGATTCCGGACAAGTCTACGTAAACGGGGAAGCGATCGAAGAAGACTACGTGCCGCCGGCCTACACCGACGAGCGCTCATATTCTGAGATCGTCGTGCCTGCGCGAAGCTATTTCATGCTCGGCGACCACCGTAGTATGTCGAACGATAGCAGGGACTTCGGCCCGGTGAAAGAAAACTACATCTTCGGGAAAGCCGTCTTCGGTTACTGGCCAATGGATAAACTCGGACGGTTGCGGTAATCCATTCACTTTCGCCAGGTTCTGGAATTTCTTCTTGTCAACATCACTTCTCTCCGATGGCGGCGTCTGGTCTTTCATGCGCTGGGTCGTGGGTGTCTGCTGGGTGCTGGTTTGTTTGGGAGCCGTCGATCTCTGTCCTCAGACTACTCCGGCAGCCAAGACGACAACTGACCACCATTTCGTGGTTGCGACGCCGCAATCTGCGGGCCTGTCGGCAGAGTCTCTGCAGGCGATGGAAAAAGCCATCCATGCGGGCGAGTTCAAAAAGATCGGTAGCGTGTTGGTGGCGCGTGGCGGAAAGTTGGTTTACGAGGGTTATTTCGACGGCGACGTGACTAGCCTTCGGGATACGCGGTCAGCGACCAAGAGCATCACCGACCTTCTCGTCGGCATTGCAATCCGTGAGAAAAAGCTTTCCGGAGTCGATGGGCGGGTGCTGGCACTGCTGCCGGAACATGCCCGGAAACTGCAGAATCCGGATCCCCGGAAAGACAACATCACCGTCGAAGATTTCCTGACGATGAGTTCTCCCCTCGAATGCGACGACTGGAACGACGCTTCACGCGGGAACGAAGAGCGCATGTACCTGGTCGAGGACTGGGCGCAATTCATTCTTGATCTGCCCGTGCGGGGCCGGATGCATCTCGGAGAGAAGGCCGAAACGCCGCCTTACGGTCGGAATTTCAGCTACTGCACCGGAGGAGTCTTCACCTTGAGTGAGGTGTTGGAGAAAGCGACTGGCGTGCGAACAGATCGTTACGCGCAAGACAAGCTTTTCGGGCCGCTGGGAATCACGGATGCGGTGTGGGTCTACTCTCCGCTCAATGTTCCCCAGACAGGTGGGGGCTTGAGGCTAACAAGCCGGGATCTGCTGAAGATTGCCGAACTATATCGCGCTGGCGGCGACTGGCGCGGCAACCGCATCGTCGACGCCGCATGGGTCAGGGTCTCGACGCAACCTCACGCGCGCATCGATGACGAGACGGAGTATGGCTACTTGTGGTGGCTGAAGCGCTTCAAGTCCGGCGAAAAAAGCTATCCGGCTTTCTTTATGAGCGGCAATGGCGGGAACAAAGTGGTGGTCTTGCCGGAACTCGATATGAGCGTGGTTTTGACGAGCACGAATTTCAATACGAAAGGAATGCACCAGCAGACCGAACAGTTGTTGACCGACTACATTCTGCGAGCGGTCGTCCCTTGAGCGTCGAATCCACGGAATCGATGTGACAGGAAAAGTGCACCGATCGCACGAGTCCCCCTACGGACAAGAAATCCACACTCAAAGATAGTTTTCCAAGCTTGGTCGTTCGCAAGTTCCCTGCTAAAATCTCTAAAATCCAATCCCGGGAGCAGGAATGCAAGCTATCCTTGCCCTCGAAGATGGCCGCATCTTTCGAGGCAAAGGTTACGGCGCCAAAGGCGAATGCTACGGCGAA
>Ga0126381_100006988_pt1 | contig 12526 bp, 15 predicted proteins | sample PanSoiMetPlot_28_FD_96465 | JGI IMG/M metagenome (GOLD analysis project Ga0126381, IMG submission 96465) | Tropical forest soil microbial communities from Panama - MetaG Plot_28 | ecosystem: Environmental > Terrestrial > Soil > Tropical forest > Bulk soil | place: Panama | collected 2016-02-17
CGCTCCCTTCGTGATCCCCAGCCACGCAGCGATCGTGGCGAGCGAGTGACCGCGATTGACGAGACGCAGCACGTGCTTGCGACGCTCGGCGGCGATGCGCAGCTGACGCTGGCGCAGCTCGATCATCTCGCGAGTGCAGGCACGTGCCTCTGCGATCGCTTCACGATCACGAGCTGACGCTGGTGCATTGATCGTCTCGCTCATCGCACGTCCCCGATGCTCAGCTCGTGCGGCGGCTCGTTGTCGAGGTCGTGGAACGTCGCACCGATGCGCTGCCAGTTGTGCCCGGCTGCGCACTCCCAATGCTGACCGATGCCGGGTGCGCCGAAGTCGGCGCGGTACTTGAGCGCAGCGCCGCACGGCCCTGTCTCAGTCGCACGAGTGCAGACGTTCTCAGGGTTGTGCGGGCGCTGGCGTGCTTCACGCTCACGCTTCGCAGCGTCAAAGTCGCTCAGCTTCTCAGCGATGACAGTGCGCACGATGCTCAGCAGCTCGTCGTCGTCGTCAGCGACTTGCTCGCCCAGGTCGTCGTACCAGCGCCCGTCGCTGTCTCGGTACAGCGCTTCGTTCCCCTGTCCCCACGCGTCACTGAACGAGACGCGCAGCACAGTGTGCTCAGTGTCAGCGATCGTCATGACTGCGCCCTCGCGTTCGTCTCGGCCAGCTGACGCTCTGACTTCGCTTCGCGTGCTGCAGCTCGTGTCGGGTAGTTCTGAAACGACTGCCCGTCGCAGAGCAGCAGATACCCCGCACTGCCGTTCGCCTTGATCGACCACGTGTGCGACGTGATCGGCAGCTCGTCGTGCAGCTGCTGCGTCACTTCGTCGCGCACGAGGTCCATGGCCCCGGCCCACGACAGCTTCGTGTCGAGCACTTTGCTCGCTGGCCCGCTCATGACTGTCACGTCGTACTGCGGCGTCATGTTGACTTGCGGATCGACCTGCTCGATCACGTACTCGCAGCCGACGCCGCTGATCCGAGCGACCTCAAAGCGCTCGTCGTTGTAGTTGCTCACTTGGATGCTCCTTTGCTCGCTGAGCGACTTGCTCAGCTGCTCAATCGTATACCCAGGTATACGCTCAGACAAGTCGCAGCAGATATCCGCAGCTGGCGACGTCGCTGGATTGTCACCAGACGCTCTGAGCGCTCGCCAGAGCGGTTCTGTCAGCCCTTGCGCATGATCAGCACCGGCTCAGACGCTGAGCGCTTCTGACCCTTGCCGGGGACACGCCCGCCGAGCGGGAACGACTCGACACGCACGACAGCGAAGCCAGCTCGCTCAGCTTCGTCACGTGCCCACTGCACGAGCGGGTAGCTGCGCGGCCCGACCTTCACGTCAGCGATGTTGAGCGCGGCCCAGCGATCGGGGCGCAGCGCGCGCCACTGCAGCTCGATCATCGGTCGCAAGAACCCGTCACGCCACTCGTCGCCCGAGCTGTAGCGGTTGCAGCTCTGCGTCGGCTCGTCGCTGTAGCGCTCTTTGGCGAAGTAGGGCGGGCTCGTGAAGGCAAAGTCGATCGACTCGGGCTCAACTTCGTCGGTGACGTCCTCTGCGGGCAGACAGATCAAGTGCACGTCACGCGCTCCCGCCAGATCAGCCGCCATGCAGTCGTTCGCTGCGATCGTCTCGGTGTTGGGGTCGATCCCCACGTATCGAGCGCACGTCGACGCCAGAAAGCCGACGAGCCGCCCGCCGTAGCCCGTCGACGTGTCGAGCACGACAGCATCGTCAAAGGCGAATCGGCGATACATGCTCAGCGCGTACCCCGGTCGGAAGTTCGACGCCACTTGCGCGCCGCGCACGTACGGCATGACTGACAGCAGCGTCGAGTCGGTAATCCGGTTGCCCTGTGCTGCGAGCAGTCGCAGTGCGTGCGTCAGGTACTCGTCACGAGCAAAAACCTCGTGCACAGTCGAGCGACCCTCGACACGAGCTGCGAAGCGGTGCGGGTTGTACGTGTCAGCGACGCCGTAGCCGAGCGCTGTCTCGACCAGCTTGTCGCCGTCGAGCGCGGCCAGTGCGTTCAGCTCTTGCATGCACTCGTGCACTGACAGCATGCGCATCGGCAGGCCCGTCGAGCGATAGTGCGCGAACGCTGTGCTGACCACCGTGTCGAGGTCGTAGACACCCCAGCTGATCGGCTCTGTCTCGACCTCAGGAGGGGTGACTTGTTCCCCCCCGCCCATCTCGAGGATTTCCGTCAGCTCTTCGTCGCTGTACGCCGTCGCCGCCAGCAGCTCGTCGCTTACTGACACGAGCGACAGCTGCTCAGCCAGCAGGGTGTCGTCGTAGCCGCCCAGCTCTGCGACGTGGTTGTCAGCGAGGCCGAACGCTGCTGCTGTCGTCTCGTCGTCGTCAGTGAACACGACAGCGACGTGCGACCAGGCCAGCTCGTCACGTGCTGCCTTGAGCCCGTGGTTCCCAGCAGTGATCACGCCGACCGGGTTGCCGTCGACGTCTGAGCCAGTGCGTCGAGCCACGAGCGGCTTGCGCTGGCCGAACACAGCGAAGCTGCGAGCGATCGCTGCGACGTCGCCGTGACGAGGGTTCGACGGGTGCTCGCTGAGGTTCACGATCGGCACAGCGAGCGGCAGCAGATCAGCGACGATGCCGTGCCGAGGCCCGACGACCTCAGGCAGTTCGACGGGTTGCTCGGCGGCGGGTGCCCTGGTCGGCACGGCACATGACCCTACGGCACGGCTCTGCGTGCGCCTGCGACCCTCTGAGCCGACAGGGCGAACACTCGTGCGCCGAGAACCCAGCGGGGCTCAGAACGAAGCACAGCGCCCTCTCGTGGGCGATCAGCGATCGACCCCCCTGCTGGGTCCTGGCACTTCGCGACGACGACTGCGACTCGACAGAGCAGCGGGTCGGCAACCCGAGTGGCGGGGGGGCCGTCGCGTGGGGCAGTGTGACAGTGAACAGGCCCCTACTCGTTCCCCCACCCGGGGGCCTGTTCTTTGATCAGCTGCGCTGATTCACCACGTGCGAAGTGTTTTTGCGCGCGGCCTGCGCAGCTCGGCGCGGCGGGGCGAAAAATGTGAGCGAGCAGGCGCGACTGCTCGACAGCGCAGCGCGATGCTGACGAGGATGACCGCGGAGCGTCCCGACTGGCTCAGCGACGACGCAGCAGCTGTGTGGGACGCCCTCGACGTCGACGTGATCGAGCGCGCAGACCCCGAGCTGGTGGCGGTCTACTGCTGCGCCGTCGCTGACTTCACGAAGGCGCAGCAGCAGCTCGACTCGTCATCGCTCCTGATCAGAGGCCCCAACGGGCTCGTCAAGAACCCGCTGCAGATGGTGAAGCGAGACGCTGGCGAGACGATGCGCCGCCTGGCTGCGCAGCTCGGGATCGGCGCAGTCAGAGAGGGTCAAGTTCCCGACGAAACGACCCCGCGCTATCGCAACCGGGCGGCGACTGAGCGAACTATCACAGCGCTGCGACAGGGCGGGCGGCTTGAGGACGTCGACGCTGCGACGCTCGCTCTTGCTCGACACCTTGCGCAGGCGCTCGATGAGCTGGACGCTGCGAAGTTCCCAACGCAGACAGCGACGCTCGCTCGTGTTCAGCTGTCCGCGCTTGCTTCACTGAGAGGCGAACGTGACGCAGACACTTCCTCGACAGGCGACGCGCTCACCGCATGGCTGTCGACCCCGGTGGGCGACTTCCCGCAGCCCTGAACGTCAGACGCTGGGGCCCCGGCTCGCTCGTCTCGCACAGCTGATCGGTTCGCCCTGGTCACAGCGTGAGGGGCGCGGGTTCATGCCCTGGCAGCGACACGTCGCAGACGTCGCTGGCGAGCTGCTGCCTGACGGGACGCCCGCCTACCGCGAAGTGCGTGTCACGGTGCCGCGCCAGAGCGGCAAGACCTCGCTGATCCTCGTGGTCGAAGTCGACCGCTGCGTGGCGTGGGGTCGCAGTCAGCGTGTGCTCTACGCCGCGCAGGATCGGAACAATTCACGAGCGAAGTGGGAAGAGCAGGGCGAGCTGCTGCGTCAGACGCCGCTGCGTGACAGCTTCCGCATGCGACGTCAGACCGGGCTGGAACGGATGGTCTGGCCCTCGACGGGCTCGACAGTCGGGATCACAGCGTCAGGCGAGTCGAGCGGGCACGGTCAGACGCTCGACCTCGGCGTGATTGACGAGGCGTTCGCTCAGAAGGACGAGCGGCTGGTGCAGGCGTTCCGCCCTGCCATGCTGACCCGCCCGAACGCGCAGCTCTGGATCGTCTCCACGATGGGGGCAGAAGAGTCGTTGTTCCTGCACGACCGGGTTGACGACGGCCGCGCACGTGTCGAAGCAGACGAGCGCAGCGGCGTCGCGTTCTTTGAGTGGTCAGCTGACGACGACGACGACCCTGACGAGGCGTCGACGTGGTGGGGGTGCATGCCTGCGCTCGGCTACACGGTGAGCGAGCAAGTGATCAAAGCCGATCACGACTCGCTGCCCCCCGACGAGTTCGCGCGGGCGTACCTGAACCGGCGCACAGCGTCGGGAGCTCCGGTCATCGACGCAGCGACGTGGCAGGCAGCTCGTGACCCGTTGTCCCAGCTCAGTGGGCTCCCATGCTTCGCTGTCGACGTCACGCCTGATCGCTCGCACGGCTCGATCGGCGTCGCAGGCTGGCGCAGCGACGGCCGCGTGCACGTCGAGGTCGTCGAGCATCGAGCAGGCACTGACTGGATCGTGGAGCGCATCGCTGATCTTGACCGCAAGTGGCACCCCTGGCCGGTGATCATCGACCCTGCGAGCCCTGCGAACAGTCTGCTGGTCGATCTGGCCGCGCTCGGGGTCCGCACCGAGACAGTCAGCACGAGGGACTATTGCGCAGCGTGTGCGCAGTTCTACGATGCAGTGGTGATCGAGTCGCAGTCAGCTCCGAAGCTGTCTCATCTCGATCAGCCCGCCCTCAATCTCGCAGTGGGGGCGGCGCGCAAGCGTGTCGTGGGAGACGCGTGGGCCTGGGCTCGACGTCGAGGCGGCGACGTCAGCCCGCTCGTTGCAGTGACACTCGCCCGGTACGGGCTCGTCAAAGCGGGCGACGCGCGCCCGCAGATCCTTTGACGTGGCTTCGCACGCACGTCGCAGCGGGTGTGCAAGTGCTCGGCGTCGGCGTCGTCTCGGCTGGGTTCGGCCTGCTCGACACGTGGGCGGGTGTCGTGGCCGGCGGGTTCGGGCTCATCGCGCTCGGTGTTGCGGCCGAGCTGGGGAGGGGTGACACGAGTGAGCGACCCAGCTGAGCGGATCGGCGACGAGTCGTCGTGCAGCTCGTGCACTTACTGGCTGCAGCTCGAGGGAGCCGAGCAGGGCTCGTGCAGACGCTACGCAGCGCAGCCGATCGCACACGTCGGTGACGCCTCTGACCTGCGCGTGTCGTGGCCGACGACTGAGCCGACCGACTGGTGCGGCGAGTACGGGGCGCGCTGACGTGCTCGCTCGCTTGCTCGATCGCTCGCAGCACGTCGGCACGAGCACGATGGACTCGCTGCCGAGCGGGAGCCCGACAGCGATGGGGTCGCCGCCGACGACTGACACCGCGCTCGGCGGCTGGATGCCGCCGCCGACACGAGTGCTGCCTGCGCCCTCAGAGCGCACTGCGCTCAGCGTGCCTGCGTTCTGGCGCGGTCATGCATACGTGACGGGCTCGCTCGGTCTGCTGCCTGTCAGCGCATGGCGCGAGAACGACGAGCTGGACCCGCAGCCGCCGCTCTTGCGACAGCCTGACCCGAACCAGACGCCGATGGCGTTTTGGGCGCAGATCACGTCTGCGCTCACGCTGTACGGCAACGCGCTCTGCGTGATCACTGGCACTGATCGACTCGGCTACCCGACGAGCCTGTTCCCTGTGCACCCGCTCTACGCAGCTGTGAAGTTCGCAGGCAACCCGTCTGACCCGCTCATCGCAGGCTGGTACTTGGCGGGTCGCTTCTACGACCCGAGCCAGGTCTGGCACGTCAAGTCGCACCTGGGTCGAGCAGGCTGGCCGCTCGGTCGCGGTCTGCTCGACACAGTGCCTGACGGCATCGCAGCTGTCTCAGCAGTGCAGGACTACGGCGCAAGCTACTTCGCGAGCGGCGGCATGCCGCCCGGCGTGCTCAAGATTCACCGCCCCGAAGTGACGCAGGCCCAAGCTGACGAAGCGAAAGCGAACTGGACCGCGAAGTTCGCGGGCACAAACCAGATCGCTGTGCTGAACGAGCTGACCGACTTCACGCCTGTCGCGTACAAACCTGTCGACTCGCAGATGGTCGAGTCTCGACAGCTCACGCTCACTGAGGTCGCGCTCATGTGGGGTCTGCCGCCGTCGAAGCTGGGTGCTCCCACCGGCAGCTACACCTACAAAAACGCTGAGATGGAAGAGATTCAAGCGCGCAACGATGCCGTCATGCCGTGGGCTGCGCTGCTTGAGCAAGCTGTCTCGATCGATCTGCTCCCGCGTGGGCAGTACGCGATCTGGAATCTCGACGCGAAGCTGCGCACTGACACGCTCACTCGATTCCAGGCGTACCAGTTCGCACTCGGCGGTCCCGGCCCGACGTCGCAGTGGCTGCTGCCTGACGAAGTGCGTGGCTGGGAGCACCTTGACACGATGAGCGAGACAGTCGCTGCGATCGCGCAGGAGGCGATCGAGCAAGGCACGTCGCCCGAGACAGCGGGCACGACGCCCTACGCCGGGGGCCCCGACAGCGGCAACGACACTGCGCAAGTGCCGCCGCAGACGACGCAAGGCGCAACCCCCGGCAAGTTCTACCCAGGCCCTGAGGGCGGCATGCCGCTCGGAACGACAGGAGGCTGATCATGGCTGAGTGGGATGCGAACTACGTGAACGACTTGCCCGACAGTGCGTTCTTGCTCATCGGGCCTGGTGGCCACAAGGACGCTGACGGCAAGACCGTGCCGCGCACGCTGCGCTACTTCCCGGTGCGTGACGCCAGCGGGAACGTCGACGCGCCGCACTTGCGCAACGCGCTCGCACGCATCCCGCAAGCGTCGTCGCTGACTGCGAACCAGCGTCAAGCAGCGATGAGCGCAGCGAAGGCGCTGGCGACGAAAACGAACGTGAGTGGCAAGCAGGGCGAATACAGCGGCACTGCAGGCTCAGGTCGCTCACGCACAGCGCTGCTCGACGTCGAGACGCCGCCTGACGAAGCGATGGGCGATCTGTTCCGCAGCTTCACGTGCAGCCTTGAGCTGCGCTCAGTCGCAGGCAGCGACGGTCGCACGCTGCTCGGTCGAGCTGTCCCCTACGGCGTCACAGCTGACGTCGGCAACTATCAAGAGCGCTTCGTGCACGGTGCGTTCGCTCGTCAAGTCGCCAGCGGGCAGGTCGGGCAGGTCAAGATCTTTGAGAGCCACCACGCTCGACTCGACGGGGCTCCGCCGATCGGCAAGACCTCAGAGCTGCACGAGCGCAGCGACGGTCTGCACGGCGCATGGCCGCTGTTCAACACGACACGAGCGAGCGACGCTCTTGAGCTGGTGCACTCGGGCGAAGTGACCGGCCTGAGCGTCGGGTTCAAGGCGACCCCTGGCGGGTCAGTGCGAGCTGCTGACGGGGCGATCGAGCGTCGCAGCGTGCACCTCGATCACGTCGTGCTGACGCACGAGCCGATCTACCAGGGCGCAGGCGTGCTCGCAGTGCGCTCAGCGGGGCCGACGCAGCTCGACTCGCTGCGTGACGATCTGGCGAAGCGTCGCGAGGTACTGGCGCAGCTCGACGTGCAGGCGTAGCATCCCGCCGCAGTAGACCGAACCCGACAGAGCGGAACCGTCTCAGAGCGAACCCGACCGCGCGGAACCGGCACAGGAGACTCGATCCTGGCCGCGCGCGGCGTGAGCCGGGGGGACGGAGGCAGATCATGCCGAACCGCTTGCTGGAACGACTTGGCGCTGACTACTCGGGGATGGTCGAGCAGTACGAAACGATCCTGAACCGCTGCGCTGACGAGCAGCGTGACCCGAACGAAGCCGAGCAGGGGCTGATCGACGGGCTGCGCGCAAACATGGAGCCGCTCGGTGAGCGCATCGTGCAGCTGCGCTCGATTGACGATCAGCGCATGGCGACAGTGACCGCGCTGACGACGCCGCCCGACTTGGAAGGGCTGCCCCCTGTCGTACCGGGCGAGTCCCGCTCGCTCGACGCGAACGGCCACCCGATCGTGCACGTGCGAAGTGAAGAGCTGGTCTACAACCCGCCCGACGCCAGAGGCGGCGAGCGTGTCTCGTTCTTCCGTGACCTGTTCATGCGACAGATGAGCAACGACAGCGAAGCGCGGTCACGACTTGAGCGACACGACCTGCAGATGCGAGCTGCAGCGACCTCTGCGACCGGCGCAGGTATCTTCCCGCCGACGTGGCTGTTCAGTGAGTTCGCAGCGCTCGCTCGTGGCGCACGACCGACTGCTGACACGTTCCGCAATATCGCGATCACCGACGCGAACCCTGTGACGATCGGTGTGCAAGCGACGCCGGGTGCGAACGTCCCCCCAACGGGTCAAGGCGGCGAGAACGTCGTGCCGCCTGACGGCTCGTTCAACGCGACCCAGTACGTGGTCACGCCGACGACGATGACAGGCAAGGTCGACGTGTCACGACAGCTGCTCGACGGGTCGAACCCTGCCGTGGACGGGCTCGTGTACGCCGACTGCATGGGCGCGTACAACGAGGCAGTGGAGACGATGATCTGGACTGCGCTCGACGCCATGGCCGGGGCGGGCTTGGCGAGCGTGATCACAGTGAACCTCTCGACTGGCGTGAGCGCAGCGTTCTTGCCTGACGCGATCGTCATCGCTGGCGCGAACGTGCGAGGCGCACGCAAGAGCCCGCCGACTGTCGTGCTCTGCAGCGAGAACATGTGGGGGAACATGAACCTGCAGAAGGACTCCAACAACCGCCCGCTCATCGTGACGGGCTACCAAGGCCCGATGAACGCGCGCGGCATCGGTGAGGCTGTGCAGTACGGGCACGTGGCCGGGAACGTCGTCGGCTTGCCGGTCGTGCCGAGCTGGGCGGGCACGGACAACATGTACGTGTCAAAGGCTGACGACGTGCTGCTGCTTGAGTCGGGCACGTTCAACTTCCGTTATGAGGAAGTGCTCGGCCCTGAGTCGATCAGGCTCGGCGTGTGGGGGTACGCAGCGATCGCCACGAACCGCTACCCCAAGGGGTTCAGCCGCATCACTGTCACGCCGCCGACTGCAGGCGGGCTCCCGCTCATCGAGGGCATTAGCTACGAAGTCGAGCCCGAGCCTGTCGCTTCGTCTGCACAGCTCGTGACGCCGCAGAAGAGCGAGAACAGCGGCACGCGTGCACCCAAGAACGGAGGCACAACCTGAGCGACAGCGAGACGCGCAGCGCAAGCAGCGGCAACTGGCCGTCACACGACGACCTGCTGTCGCTGCTGCGCATGCAAGCGGGGTCGACTGACGACGACCTCGTGGAGAGCGCACGTCTCGCTGCGATCGATTACTGCATCGGGCGGATCGATCCGGCTGTGTGGGGCACCGACGCCTCAGGCAACCCGATTGACCCGCTCGTTGCGCACGTGCCGAGCGGTGTCTATGAGGCTGCGCTGCTCTACGGCGCACGGTTCTTCCGACGTCGAGACAGCCTCGATGGGACGATCGGCTGGGGTGACATGGGCGTCGTGCGCGTCGGCGTCAAAGACAACGACGCAGAGGCACTGCTCGCACGCTACGCAGCTGTGGTGATCGGATGACTTGGTCGCGTGCGCCGCTTGCGAAGGCGCTGACAGCTGTGATCGCTCCTGCGGTTGACGACGACGTGAGCGTGTACGACCGCCCGCCGTTCACGCTGAATCTGCCGTCGATCGTCGTGAGCGGGCCGACAGAAGTGCGCTACGCCAGCGTGGCGTTCTCGATCGATGAGGTCGTGCTGCCTGTCGTGTGCGTGTCTGCGATCGATGACTACGACGGCGTGCAGGCGCTCATCGTCGCAGTGCGTGAAGCGCTCGACGCTGCTGACACGACGCTCGGCGGCGTCGTGTCTCGCTGTTGGGCGAGCGGCGAGCGCAACTGGCGACCCACCAAGATCGCCGGCCTCGACTGTCTCGCCGCAGAGGCTGTGCTCACTGTCTACATGTAGCAAGGAGGAAGCATGACACCGACGAAGAGTGACGAGGGCAACGGCGGCACAGCTGTGCTCGATCGAGACGCAGGCAACGGCGGAGCACCGCCAGAGGTGTCGCTGACAGCGACAGGCGACCCGACACCGCCCGTCGCTGCGCCGCTGATCCTCAATGATTGCTACTTCGACTTGAACGGCGTGAACCTGCGCTGCCTCGTCAAGCACCTTGAGATTGTGCCCGAGAACAAAGTCGTCACCGTGACCACGTTCTGCTCAGAGATTGACTACCCGGGCGTGACCAAGTGGCACCTGCGCGTGACGTTTCACCAGTCGTTCGACCCCGGTGCGGTGTATGCGACGCTGAACGCCGCTTATCAGTCGTATCTGACGAGCGGCGCGCAAGTGCCGTTCAACGCGCGCCCGTTCAGCTCAAAAGTCGCGAGCGCAGTGAACCCGAACATAAGCGGGCTGGCGATCCCGGTGCCGTTTGAGCTGCTGATCGGTGACGCAGGCACAGCGTCAGAAGTCGCAATTGACTGGAACATGACGACGCCGCCCGTCGTGAACACAGGCAGCGTCGCTGCGACCGGCGCGCAGTCGGGAGCTCCGGGCTACTTCACGCCGAGCGGGGCGACCACGCCTGCGAACCTCGCTGCGCTCACCGGCATCACTGCGACGCCTGCGACGGCATGGGCTACAGGGCAGTACGTGATCACTGCAGACCTGCTCGCTGCACACTGGTCAGGCTCTGCATGGGTCGCAGGCAAGGCGTGACACATGGCGCAGGCCCCGACTGTCGCAGTCGTCGGGCTGCGTTCGCTCGTGCGAGACGTGAACAAGCTGTGCTCCAACGCAGGCGAGCTGAACAAGGAGCTGTCACAAGCAGGGCGCAGAGCTGCTGAGCCTGTCGCGCAAGCGACGATCGGTGATCTGCCTGAGCTGACCGGGCGGCTCAAGTCGTCAGTGCGTGTGACCGCGACTCGATCAGGTGCAGCGGTGCGCATGGGCCGCGCATCGGTGCCGTACGCGGGGCCGGTGGAGTTCGGCGGCTGGCCTCGAGGATCGGAGTCTGGCGGCGGCGGCGTCGTGCGTGCACTGATCGGCCGCCTGTTCGGCTCTGCACCTGCTGCGCAGGGCGGGCGGCAGTACCTGCCAGATGGGCGCTACCTGTTCCCCGCAGCGAAGGAGCTGGCTGAGCAAGCAGCGCAGCTCTACAGCGAGGGGGCGCAGCGAGCGCTCGACAGCTTCAACTGGACCAACGAGACAACGAACGCGGAGGCAGTGCATGACTGACACACCAGAACCCTACGACGACGCCGCTGACGCAGCGCAGATCGAGCTGCCGACGCTCGTGCACGTGAGCACAGCGTTCAGCGCTCGTCTGCCGTCTCAGCGCGTGCTCGATCTGCTGCTGCGCATCGAGGGCGGCGCTGACTTCGGCCAGCTGGCGGCGACGCAGCCGTTCCGCATCGTCGCATTCAGAGCGCTGCTGCGTGACTTCCCCGAGCGTGACCCGACGTCGCTGTGGATGCACGCCTACGACGTGGAGGTTGAGGTCGAGGACGCAAACCCTACGAACGGGACGTCGCCGACGCACGAGCTGCCTTCTGTCGCTACTGGCGCATGACCCCTGACGCTGTTGACGAGCTGCGCGACGAGGACTTCGCCGCCATGGTTCGGTTCATGCAGCGCGAAGCGGACGAGATTGCTCGACTGAGCAAGGCGAAGAGGTAGCGCAGTGGCTGGCCCGTCAGTCATGGTCAAGATCCTCGGGGACGTCTCGGGGCTCGGCAAGGCGTTCAGCGGCGCAGCAGCGAGCGGCACAGCAGCTGCGAACAAGCTGCGCGGCGGGTTCAGCTCCATGCTGGGCATGTTGAATCAGTCGGGCGTGCTCGGCCCGTTCGGCGGCGCACTTGAGCAAGCGAACGCGTCGCTTGAGCGCATGAGCGGGCACGGCAGAGACGTGTCGACCAAGCTGCTCGGCGCAGGCGGCGCTGCGATGGGGCTGGGGCTCGCTCTGTCAGCGATGGGGTCGAAGGAGCAAGCAGCACAGCAGCAGCTGTCTGCTGCGATCACGACGACAGGGCACAGCTATTCGCAGTATTCAGAGCGCATCGAGAGCGCGATCAAGTCGCAAGCGAAGTTCGGCAACAGCGCGACTGACACGCAGGACGCGCTGCGCAAGCTGACGACAGCGACCGGCAGCCCAACCAAGGCCCTCGCACTGCTGAGCGAAGCGTCGAACCTCGCAGCGGCGAAGCACGTCGATCTTTCCACGGCGGCGACCGCCCTGGGCAAGGTCTACAACGGGAACACAAAGCTGCTCAAGGAGTTCGGGATCACCGTCAGTGCGAGCGTCAACCCGCAGAAGGCGCTGACGACTGCGACGAACGCGCACAACAAGGCCGTCGCTGCGCAAGCAGTCGCCGCTCGCCAGC
>Ga0126381_100006989_pt1 | contig 12525 bp, 12 predicted proteins | sample PanSoiMetPlot_28_FD_96465 | JGI IMG/M metagenome (GOLD analysis project Ga0126381, IMG submission 96465) | Tropical forest soil microbial communities from Panama - MetaG Plot_28 | ecosystem: Environmental > Terrestrial > Soil > Tropical forest > Bulk soil | place: Panama | collected 2016-02-17
AACTGGTGGTCAAAGAGGTGCACGGTTCGGGCGGCTACGGGATATTGATCGGCCCGCAAGCCGAGAAAGAGAGTATCGCCACATTCCGGCGCAAACTGAAATCGGCGCCGCACAATTTCATCGCCCAGCCGACGCTCGCGCTTTCGACCTGCCCGACCTGTACCGGGAATGGACTGGCGCCGCGCCATGTCGATTTGCGGCCGTTCGTGCTGAGCGGGCGCGACGGTGTGCGCATCGTTCCCGGCGGCCTCACCCGGGTGGCGCTTGCGAATGGCTCGCTGATCGTAAATTCCAGCCAGGGTGGCGGAACCAAAGACACCTGGGTACTGGACGGATGAGGTCCGCGCTCCGCACGATCGCAGCGCATAAGTGTCGAGTATGGAGTTGACGCGATGCTGTCGCGCACCGCCGACAATCTTTATTGGCTTGCCCGGTATGTCGAGCGGGCGGAGTATCTGGCGCGCATTCTCGACGCGACGCTGCGCCTGAATACCTTGCCGTTGAGCTATGGCGGCGTCACCAATGAATGGGAATCGGCGGTTGCCAGCGCCGGCTGCGTCAACGCGTTTTTTGCCGCTTACGACGAAGCCAATGAAGAAACGGTCACCGACTTTTTGGCGTTTTCGACGAAAAATCCGTCATCGATCCGCAACTGCTTTGAAATTGCCCGGCTTAATGCCCGCGCCGTGCGCACCGCGCTCACGACCGAGATGTGGGACACTATCAACGGCATCTGGCTTGAACTGAAAAACTGGAGCAAGGGTCCGTCGTCGCGCGAGGAGTTGACGCGGTTCCTGCGCTGGGTGATGGGTTCGTCGCTGCGCTACGACGGTTCGGCCTACCGGACCATGCTGCGCAATGATGCCTATTGCTTCTCGCGCATCGGCGTCTATCTGGAGCGAGCCGACAACACCGCGCGTATTCTCGACGTCAAATACCACCTATTGCTGCCGCCCGTCGCCAAAGTCGGAGGCCCGCTCGATTATTTCCAATGGGCGTCAATCCTGCGTTCGGTGTCGGCGCTGACCGCGTATCACTGGGTGTACCGCCAGAACGTCAAGCCGTGGCTCGTCGCCGAACTGTTGATGCTCAAGGATGAAATGCCACGCTCGCTAGCGAGCTGTTATGAGAATCTGGTGCAGAACCTCGACCATATCGCGACTGCCTATGGACGGCAGGGATCGGCGCAGCGCCAGGCCCGCGCGGTGCGGGCGCGGTTGATGAACAGCCGGATCGAGGAAATCTTCCAGAGCGGATTGCACGAATTCATCGGAACTTTTATCGAGGACAATAACCGGCTGGGCTCCGCGGTCGCCGCGCAATATTTAATGTAGATCAACGCGGCGCTTGTTCACGCCTTCTCGCATTTATTTACGAAATCCGGCGCATGCACGTGCGAATTCACCACAGTACGGTCTATCGTTACGACCCGCCGGCCGCAGGCGCGATCCAGCTCTTGCGGCTCACTCCGCGCGACTTCGACGGCCAGCACGTCGTGCGCTGGCGCATCGACTTGTCGGTGGACGCGCGGCTTACGCCGCGTGAAGACGCCTTCGGCAACATTACCCACGTGTTCACCGCTTCCGGCCCGTTGGCCGAGCTACGCGTCGACGTCGACGGCGAAGTCGAAACGCACGACACCCACGGTGTCATCGGCGGCGCCGTCGAGCGCTTTCCGCCGCGCCTGTTCCTGCGCTCCACCCGACTGACCGCGGCGGATGAAGCGATCCTCGATTTCGCGGAAAGGATGCGTGCGCGCTGCGAGGGCGACGCTTTGGCGCAAGCGCACGCTTTGTTGGAGGGACTTCATCGTGAAGTGGCGTTCGACCTGGAGATGACCGAGGCGGTGCCGAGCGCGAGCGAAGCCTTCGCGCTCAAGCGCGGCGTCTGCCGCGACCATTGCCACATTTTTCTCGCGGCCGCGCGCCACCTCGACATTCCGGCGCGCTACATCGCCGGCTACCTGCACATGGCCGACGGCCGGATCGAGCAGGAGGCCGGCCATGCCTGGGCGGAGGCTTTCATCCCTGATGTCGGCTGGATCGGCTTTGATCCGGCCAACGGTTTCTGTCCCACCGAGGCCTATGTGCGCGTGGCGGTGGGGCTCGATTCCGTCGGCGCGGCGCCGGTGCGCGGCGTGCGCTTCGGCGTCGGCAGCGAAGATCTCGAAGTCGCCATCAAAGTCGGCCAGTGACGCCGCAGGAGAAACATTGTGGGCGTCAATTGCTCTATTTGCGGCATCGCGCCGGAAGAGGTGGAGGTGATCAAAAAGCGCGGCGGGGGCCAGGTACCGCCTGGCGCCGTCCATCTTTTCCATCCCTCCTTCCAAGCTACTCTGATGGCCGGCTACGATGTTAACCTCCATCGTGAGTATTACGGTTTCCATCTGATGGCGCAGAGTTTTGGTGAGCCTCTGTGCTTCCTAATTGACGGCGATGCCGGTTATCCCGGCGGACTCGACGGGAATTACTCGGATGACCAGCATTGCCTACGCTATGTGAGCCTTCCGCGGGTTAAGGCGATCGCGGAGATCTTGTCATCCTTGAGCTTCACGCAATTCGTGGAAAGGGGGTATGCGGCGTTTCCCCCCGATCATGAAATGCAAGCTTTCCACTCGTCCGTGCAAAAGTTGTCGTCCTATTACGATGAACTCGTTTCGGTTTATCGGCGTGCCGCCGAAAACAACGTGGCGCTGACGGTGATGCTAGCGTAGCGACTGCACGCAGTCGGTGTTCCCGACACGAAGAATTCTGGACGAAATTAGGCTGGTGCGAGCTTAAACAATCTTCGCGCATTGTCGCGCCCGATCTTGTGCCGATCGACTTCGCTGATCGGGCAGACGTCGAACCAGGCCGCCGCGTGATCGATGTTTTCGAACGGCCAGTCGGCCGAAAACATGATGCGGTCCGCGCCAAGCACCAAAATCGCATCGATCAGCGCTTGGGTGTGAAAATTTCCAGACGTGGTGATGTGAAAATTGCCGCAGAAATAATCACGCATCCGCTTCTTCGCCGGATAATTGTGCCGGTTCTCGATCCAGCCATTGGCGTTGTCGATCCGCCACATCGCATAGGGCAGATTCTCGCCGAGATGACCGAGAATGATGTTGAGCCGTGGATGTGCATCGAACAGGCCCGAACCCATCAAGCGCAAGGCATGAACCGCGGTCTCGTGGCCGAATGCCCAAATCGGGCCAAGCAGCCACGGATGTCCCTCATATATCTTGCTGTCGCGCGGCAGCGGATTGCGCGGATGCAGATAGAACGGCACATTGAGCTGCTCGGCCGCCGCCCAGAACGGTCGATATTGCGGCAAATCGTAATATAGAACGTTTTCTGCACTGCCGCGCTGCGAGAAACCGTTGACCAGCGCGCCGCGAAAGCCGAGCTCGTTGACGCAACGTTCGAGCTCCCGCGCCGCGCCCTCGGCATCCTGCATCGCCAGCGCCGCAAGCCCCTGAAATCGATCGGGCCGTTTGGCCACTTGCTCGGCGAGATAGTCGTTGGCCTTGCGGGCAACCTCGGCCGCGCGCTTTTCGTCCGGAATTGCCTGCACGGCCGGCGCATTGAGCGACAACAGCATCAGTTCGACGCCGTTCTGGTCCATTTCGCGCAAGCGCCGTTCATGGATATCCATGACGCGGCTTTTGACCTCCTGCCATACCCGGTCCGGAAAATAGCCGTGGGAATCTTCCAGCGTGTCGGGAATGGCGAAATGCTCCTCAAGCGCGACCTTGCCCTGCATTGCGTTTTTCTCTCTTTGTCTTCGTTCAGCCGCCGCGCGATCATTATCTACAAAGCCGCGCCCGACACGTTAACACCGCCGTTGGCCCCTCACCGCTCTTTTGGGCACGCCGTGCAGAGGGCTTTCGGACAAGCTCTCGCGGCGTGCGGCTGCACTTCCTATATTCCCCGCTATATCATCGATCGCGGTGATGAAAACGGTTGCCCCGCCGACACAGAGGAGCTTGCAATGTCAACTTCGACCGTGATCGTCCTCGCCGTCATCGTTATCATCGTAATTTGGGCCATCGGCGTCTATAACAGCCTGGTTTCGATGCGGCAGCGGGTCAATCAGGCTTATGCCGACATCGATGTGCAGCTACGGCAGCGTCACGATCTCATCCCCAACCTTGTCGAGACGGTGAAAGGCTATGCTGCGCATGAGCGCGGCACGCTCGATGAGGTAACGAAAGCCCGCAATGCAGCGATGACGGCTCAAGGGCCGGCACAGCAAGCGGCTGCCGAAAACATGCTCACCGGAGCGCTCCGCCAGCTCTTTGCCGTGGCCGAGGCCTATCCCGATCTCAAAGCCAGTACGAATTTCCAGCAATTGCAGGCCGAGCTGGCGGATCTTGAGAACAAGATCGCGGCCGCGCGGCGTTTCTTCAACAATGCGGTCCAGGAATACAATACCGGCATCCAGCGCTTTCCCGCCGCTCTGTTCGCTTCCACTTTCGGTTTCGCGCCAAGAACTTTCTTCGATCTCGGCGACGAGCGCGCGGCGGTCGGCCAAGCGCCGCCGGTCAAGTTCTAGCTTGGTTTCGGCGTAGTCGTTCACATGGCCGCCTATGGACTCTACAGCCATATCCAATCGAACCGGCGCCGTTCGATTGCGCTGCTGATCGGGCTGTTCTTTCTGGTCTACGTGCTGGTCTATGCCGGCGCGCTATTGGCGGCGGCGCTGTCGTTCGACGCCGATCTCAATACGCTTTTACAGATCGCCTGGATCGAACTCCTCAAGGCGGCGCCGTTCGCGACCGTCGGCACCGCCGTCTGGATGATGATCGCCTATTATTTTCATCAGAGCATGATCGACGCCGTCACCGGCGGCCGCGAAATTCAACGCAGCGACAATCCGCGGCTATACACCATCTTGGAAAATCTCTGCATTTCGCGCGGCATCCCGACGCCGAAACTGAAAGTGATCGAATCCGATGCGCTCAACGCTTTCGCCACCGGCATGAACGCCAAGCAATATTCGATCACCGTGACGACCGGGTTGCTCGATCGGCTCGACGATGCCGAAATCGAATCGGTGCTCGGCCACGAGCTCACTCATATTCGCAATGGCGACGTGCGCATGATGGTCGTCGCCGTCATAATCGTCGGCGTTATTTCCTTTTTCGCCGAGCTGATTTTCCGGCTGTGGTTCTACAACGGTCTGAGCTTTCGCAGCGCGCGTTCGGACGAGCGCCGCGCCGGCGGCGCCGGCGTGGCGATCCTCGTCGCCATCGGGCTCCTCGTCGTCGCTTATCTGTTGTCCTTCCTCATTCGCCTTGCGCTCTCGCGCTCGCGCGAGTTCCTCGCTGACGCCGGTTCGGTGGAACTGACGAAGAATCCCGACGCCATGATTTCGGCGCTGCGCAAGATCGAGGGACGCGGTGAACTGCCGGGTGCCACTTCCGCGGTCATGGAAATGTGCATCGACAATCCGCGCGAAGGATTTGGCGAGTTGTTTGATACTCATCCCAGCGTTGAGAGTCGCATAACTGCGTTGGTGAAATTCGCAGGCGGACACGATCCCGGTCCGCTGGCGCTGCCGCCACCGGCCGATGACGAGGACAATCAATCGAGCCCGTGGGAAACGTCAGAACAACGAACAAACGCGGAAACATCGGCAGAATCCGACGCACAGGACGATCGCGGGCCGTGGTCGCAACCGCCCGCGGAGCCGGCACCGGCGCCCGGACCGTGGGGACCGCACCGCAGTTAACCATAAGCCGCTACGGCTTGCGCAAAAGCATCGTCGTCGCGCGCCGCGAGAGCGATCACACTTTCCAACTTTCCGACGCCTGTGTAAAAATCAATTTCGGATGGAGACGCGAGTAATTTCGTTGTGAGGGTGGGACCATGGCTAAACCTGCATTGATTTTAGTCGGCGCGGACAAGGGAGGCGTCGGCAAGACGACCGTCGCCCGGACCCTACTCGATTATTTCACCGCGCATAATGTGGCGACGCGCGCGTTCGATACTGAAACGCCAAAGGGAACGCTCAAGCGCTTTCATCGCGATGTCAGCGAAGTGGTCAACGCCACCGCGGTCGCCGATCAGATGCGCATCATCGACACGCTGTCGACGACCGAGGCAACGGTCACCGTTGTCGACGTCCGCGCCGGATTGATGTCGCCGACCCTGCACGCGTTGCGCGACATCAGCTTTCTCGAAGCGGTCAAAAAGGGACAGATTACCTTTGTGGTGTTCCATATCCTGGGCTCCTCAATCGCCTCGCTGAACGAGATCGAGGAGACGGCGCCGTTCACCGCCGACGCTGAATATTTCCTGGTCAAGAACTTCATCAACAACACCAATTTCTTCGAATGGGATCAGGCAACACATGCTTCGTACTTCGAGAAGCTCAAGGATGCGGTCGTCATCGAGATTCCGAAACTCAACGAAATGGCCTATGAGCAGGTCGAACTTGCCTCTGTTCCCTTCCTGACCTTTGTTGCCAACAAGGATGGCAAGGGCGAAACCGCCAATTATTCCTTCGTGCTGCGCGGCTATGTCAGACATTGGCTCGGCAATGTCTGGGCCGAATACGATCGCGTGAAATTCCTCGATCTGTTCGACACCGCGACCGAGACGACGCCGGCGCGAGCCCATGCCGGCGGCAGAACGTAGTCGGCCGTTTCGGGTTCGCGGCGCCAGAGCGACTCGCGATTTCATTTTACCGTCGCTCCAGCCAGGACGTTCGCTGGCATGCCGCAACAGACGCAGCTTTATATCGTCGCCTCGCGCCACCCGCGGGTCGGGAAGACGCTGTTCGCCCGCCTGCTGATCGAGTTCCTGCGGACCGGCGGGCGTCCACTGGTCGGTTATGATCTTGATCCGCGCGAGCCCGCGCTCGCCGGCTGTTTTCCGGACCTGGTCTGGCCCGTCGACATCGCCGATACGCGCGGGCAGATGTCGCCGTTCGATCGCATTCTTGCCGATCATTGGCGCACCACGGTGATCGATCTCGGCCAGGGACTGTTCGATCACTTCTTCAAGGTCATGACGGAGATCGGCTTCGAAGACGAAGCGCGGCAGAAATCCATTCAGCCGGTCGTATTGTTCATAACCGACGCGGCCCCGTTCACCGCCCAAACCTACGCGGAATTACGCCGGCGCCTGTCGCGGACCACTTTCGTCCCCGTGCACAATGAGGCCGCCTCGTTCATGATCATCGCCCAGGATTTTCCGGCGTCGTCGCCGAAATACGACACGATCCGTGTTCCACGCCTGTCCCCGATCGTACGCGGCGTGATCGATCGGCCTGGCTTCTCCTTCAGCACATACATGGCACAACAGCCCGGCGGACCGACCGAGGTGCATAGCTGGATCGGACAAATTTTCGCTGAGTTTCGCGCGCTGGAATTGCAGCTACTGATCGGCGAACTCGAATCCTCGCTGCGCGGCGGAGGCAAAGAGCAGGTCCGCCGCAATAGTTGATCGCGCGCGCGGGCGCCGCGGTCACGAATTCGAGCTAATGGCCTTCGAAGCTCACGAGCGTGCGCACCGGCACGCCGAGCTTTCTGATCTTCTCGGCGCCGCCCAGCTCCGGCAAGTCGATGACGAAGCAGGCGGCCAAGACCTCGGCGCCGATCTGCTTGAGAAGCTTCACCGCCGCCTCCGCGGTGCCGCCGGTGGCGACGAGATCGTCGACCAGGACGACGCGCTCGCCTTTGATCAGCGCGTCCTCGTGCATTTCCATTTCGTCGATGCCGTATTCCAGCGAATAGCCGACGCTGACGCGTTTGAACGGCAGCTTGCCTTTCTTGCGGATCGGCACAAAGCCGCACGACACCTGATGCGCGATCGCGCCGCCGAGAATAAAACCACGCGCTTCGATGCCGGCAACTTTATCGATCTTGCTGCCGGCCCATGGCTGCACCAATTCGTCCACGGCGCGGCGAAACGCCCGCGCATTGCCCAACAGCGTGGTGATATCCCGGAACATGACCCCGGCTTTGGGGTAATCCGGGACCGTGCGTATTGCGGCCTTTAGATCATTTACGAGTGCGTCACTGGTCATCGTCGAAGCCATCGCCCGCGCTCAGGTCTGGTACTCGGTCGGCACCCGCGGCTTTTCCAGCTCCGGATCGTGGAGAACGAGATGCCAGATTTTCTTCTTGGTGAAATACAGAAGCGCCGTGAACACGACGAGGAAAATCACGACCTGGAAGCCGAGTCGCTTGCGGGCATCCAGCGTCGGCTCCGCCGCCCACATCAGGAAAGCGGCCACATCGCGGCCGTATTGATCGACCGTGGTCGGCGTGCCGTCGGTATATTCAGCCTGTCCGTCGCTTAGCGGCTTCGGCATGCCGATGGCGTGACCGGGAAAATATTTGTTGTACTGCCCGCCTGGCGGCAGCACGAAGCCGGCGGGAGCGTCGGTATAGCCGGTCACGATCGCATGGATGTAATCGGGACCGTCCTCCTGATACATCGTGAACGCGTCAATGATGAACCACGGAAACCCGGCCTCGTAGCTGCGCGCCTTTGCCAGAGTGGACATGTCCGGCGGCAGCTTGCCGCCGAGCGCGGCGCGCGCGGCCTGGTCGTTGGCGAACGGCGACGGAAAAAGGTCGGAGATTTTTCCAGGCCGCTTGAACATCTTGCCCTGATCGTTCGGGCCGTCTTGCACCTGGAAGGTTTGGGCAATCGCCGCCGCTTGCGCTTCGGTGAAACTGGGTCCGCCCGGCTCGGCCAGATTGCGGAACGAAAGCAGCTTGAGGCTGTGGCAGTTCGCACAGACCTCCTGATAGATCTTAAAGCCGCGCTGCAGCTGCGCCTGGTCATAGAGACCGAACGGGCCCGAAAACGACCAGTGCTGGCGCGGCGGCGCGGCGGCTTCCTGCGCTACGGCGGCGCCGGCGCCGCAGAGCGCGCCGGCAAGCGCCAAAGCAAAGGCTAGCCTGTGATGAGGCTTCATCGAAGCAGCTCCTTTACGCGTGCGCGCCCGGAGGCGGCGCCGATGCTCCGGCTAGAGCACCATGCCGCAACACCGATTCCGAGATCGAATTCGGCAGCGGCTTGGTTTTCTCGAACAGTCCCAAGAGCGGCAGGATCACAAAAAAAAATGCGAAATAATAAATAGTGAGAATGCGCGCCGCGATCACATAGCCGCCGGTCGGTTCTTGCGAGCCGAGATAACCGAGCCCGATGACCGCGGCGAAAAAGACGAACAGGAACTGGCGATAGAGCGGCCGGTAATTTGCCGATCGCACGCGCGAAGTGTCGAGCCACGGCATGAAGGCGAGCACGATGATCGAGGTGGCAAGCGCGGTCACGCCAAGGAGCTTATCGGGAATACCGCGCAGGATCGCGTAGAACGGCAGGTAATACCATTCGGGGACGATATGCGTCGGTGTCTGGCCCGGATTGGCGGGGATGTAGTTGTCGGAATGTTGGAGATAGTTGGGAATGTAGAAGATGAACCAAGCGAACACGATGCAGAACAGGCCGATGAAGAACGCATCCTTCACGGTCGCATAGGGCGTGAAAGCAACGACGTCCTTGTCGGACTTCGGCTCGACGCCGGTCGGATTGTTCTGGCCGGCCACGTGCAGCGCCCAGATGTGAAGCATGACGACGCCGACGATGACGAATGGCAAGAGATAGTGCAGCGAATAAAAACGATTGAGCGTTGGATTGCCGACGGCAAATCCGCCCCACAACCAGGTGACGATTGAACCGCCGACTCCGGGTATGGCGGAGAACAGGTTGGTGATCACGGTCGCCGCCCAGAAGCTCATCTGGCCCCACGGCAGCACGTAGCCCATAAAGCCGGTGACCACCATCAGGAGAAACAGGATCACGCCGAGGATCCACAGTACCTCGCGCGGCTCCTTGTACGAGCCGTAGTACATGCCGCGAGCCATGTGGATGTAGACGGCGACGAAGAAGAACGAAGCGCCATTGGCGTGGATGTAGCGCAACAGCCAGCCGTAATTGACGTCCCGCATGATGCCCTCGACCGAATCGAAGGCAAAATCGACATGCGGGGTGTAATGCATCGCCAGCACCACGCCGGTGACGATCTGCACGCCGAGCATGAAGGTCAGGATGCCGCCGAACGTCCACCAGTAATTCAAATTGCGCGGCGTCGGGTAGGCGATGAACGATGAATGGACCAGGCTTGCAATCGGCAGCCGGCGCTCCATCCATTTCATGAACGCGCTTTGCGGCTGATAAATCGAATCTCCGCTCATCACCGAACCCTGTTTGCCTGATCAAGCACCACGCTATGAACACGCCTGCGAACGGGTCATGCGACCAAGGGGCGCTTTGGGCAAGAAATCGCGGTGCGCAAGCTCCGCCATTGCATTCGCTGTCACAGGCCCGACCTCATTCGCCTTGCCGACCGCCCTTCCGCGCTGCTGACCGCCCAAGCCCGCTCGCCAGCAAGCTGGAGAGCGGATTTTCGGCGGCGGAAAGACTGCTCGCCCCCGACCTGGGGAAGGTTCGGGACGACGCATTCCGGCGGCGTTCTATTGGCACCCTTGCCGGAACAGCGCAAGGGTGGCTTGGACACGGGAGCTAAACTTATTATGGGCATGGGATAATGACATTTGCCCCGCGATGCGCCTTGCCCTCTACCAGCCCGACATCCCGCAGAATACCGGAACCATATTGCGGCTGTGCGGGTGTCTGGGGATCGAGGCGCACATCATCGAGCCGGCGGGCTTCCCGTCATCGGATCGCGCTTTTCGCCGCGCGGGAATGGATTATCTGGACGCCGTGACCATCACCCGCCACGCCTCATGGCCGGAATTCGAGGCTTGGCGGCGGGCATCGGCTTGCCGCCTCATTCTCTTCACCACCAAGGCCGCCACGTCCTATCTCGACTTCAGCTTTGCGCCGGACGACGTCCTGTTGTTCGGTCGCGAATCGGCGGGCGTATCCGAGGCGGTCCACGTCGCGGCCGACGCCCGGCTCCTCATTCCGATGCGGTCTCGAATGCGCTCGCTCAATGTCGCCATGGCCGCCGCGATCGCTATCGGCGAAGCTTTGCGGCAGACGGGCGGGACGAACCGTGCGTGATCCGCGTCCGAGCAACTAGGCCGCGACGACGCCAGGGTGACCGCCCTCGACGGCGAATGTCTTGAATGTAGAGATCGTGGCCTTGGGATCGTGCGCGTCGGAGACCGCACGCATCTGCGCCTGCATCGCTTCCGGGGTCAAATCGACCAGGACATAACCGCGCTGGCGGCTGTCGAAGAAGTGCACATGCGGATTGTCCGGCAGCGTTTTCGCGATCACGTCGTATGGCGGCCCATAGGAGGAGATCGAGCTGCCGACGAATTCGGTGGCAACGACAGGCGAAGATGCATCGTCGAAATCAAGTTTGAGGTCATTGGCGAAGAACGAATGAATGTCTCCGGAAATGACCACCGGATTGGAGACCTTGCTGTCGTGAATGTGCTGCAAGAGCCGACTGCGATTGGCGGGATAGCCGTTCCAATCGTCGGTCCAAAACGCATCGATGCCGTCCTGCCTTCGGCGCACCTGCGCCATCAGCACGTCCTGGGCGATCAAATTCCACCGTGCTTTGCTGTGCGCGAGCCCGGTATAAAGCCAAGCTTCCTGGCCAAAGCCCAGCATGGTGCGGCCGGGATCGAGCCGCTCCGGACAACTGGCGTTGGTCTCCAGATGTGCGCCACCTTTACTGGGCGGCGCGTAACAGGCTTGGCGCGAGCGGTATTGCCGGCCGTCGATGACGGAAACTTCAATAAGATCTCCGCAGGTAAAGCGGTCGTAGACGCCCATCAGCGGACCGTTGGGCCGCGACATGATCGGCCGCACCGGCATATGTTCGTAGAAAGCCTGATAGGCTGCGGCACGCCTGCGCAAGAATTGTTCCGGGTCGTCGAACGTTTCCGACCATTTGTCGGCATAATCGTTCTGCACTTCGTGATCGTCCCAGGTGACAACCGCCGGCACTTGCGCATGCAAGCCTTGCAGGTCGGGGTCGAGCCGGTACTGCGCATAGCGATTGCGGTAGGTCGGTAGCGTCGATGCCTCGATGCCGTCGCTGTGGCGACGGACGATGGCGCGGTTTTGCTCGATGGTCTCGTAGACGTAATCGCCGAGGAACAGAACGAATTCGGGATTTTCCGCGGTCAGGTGGCGGTAGGCGGAGAAATATCCGTGTTCGTAATTGGAGCAGGAGACAAAGCCAAATCGCATCTTCGCGACCGACGCCTCCGCGGTCGGAAGCGTGATCGCACGTCCGGTCGCGCTGACCGCATCGCCAGAGAGGAAGCGGTACCAGTAGGACCGCCCCGGTTCGAGGCCGGCAATGTCGAGATGGACCGAATAGGCGAAGGCCTGCTCCGCCGTGGCATTGCCGCGGCGTACGATTTTGGTCATGCCGGGATCGGTCGCGATCTCATAACGCAAGGTCAAGTCGGCGCCGCTCATCCCGCCCGGCGTTTCCGGATTGGTCGACAGCGGTTCGGGCGCAAGCCGCGTCCAGAGCACGAAGCCGTCGGGCCGCGGCGCGCCGCAGGCAACGCCGAGGCTGAACGGATTGCCGGCC
>Ga0126381_100006990_pt1 | contig 12524 bp, 10 predicted proteins | sample PanSoiMetPlot_28_FD_96465 | JGI IMG/M metagenome (GOLD analysis project Ga0126381, IMG submission 96465) | Tropical forest soil microbial communities from Panama - MetaG Plot_28 | ecosystem: Environmental > Terrestrial > Soil > Tropical forest > Bulk soil | place: Panama | collected 2016-02-17
CTTCGTTGGCGCGCACGTTGCCGAGCAGGTCTTCCTTCTCGAAGACGTCGAGGTTGGCCAGGGCGACAGCGCAGGAAACGGGATGCCCGGCAAACGTGACCCCGTGCAGGAACGTGTTCTGGTCCTTCAGGTACGGCTCCATCAGCCGGTCGCTGACCATCATTCCGCCCATGGGCGAGTAGCCCGAGGTGACGCCCTTGGCGAAGGTGATGATGTCGGGCGTGTAGCCGTACCGCTCGCATCCGAACATGTAACCGAGCCTGCCGAAAGCGCAGATCACCTCGTCAGAAACCATCAGTACGCCGTACGTGTCGCAGATCTCGCGCACGCGCTGGAAATAACCAGGAGGCGGCGGGAAGCACCCGCCCGAATTCTGCACCGGCTCGAGGTAAACGGCGGCCACAGACTGAGGGCCCTCACGCAAGATGGCCCGCTCGATCTCGTCCGCCGCCCAGACGCCAAACGCCGTAATGTCATCCGCGACGAAGTTCGGTGCACGGTAGAAGTTCGTGTTCGGCACCCGCACGCCACCAGGCGGCAACGGCTCGAACGGTATTTTTATGTCAGGAAGGCCGGTGACCGCGAGCGCGCCGTGGCTCGTGCCGTGATAGGCGATATAACGACTCAGCACCTTGTACCTGCTTGGCTCGCCGCTCAGCTTGAAGTATTGCTTGGCGAGCTTCCACGCGGATTCGACGGCTTCTGAACCGCTCGTCGTGAAGAAGACCCGGTTGAGGTCGCCAGGCGCCTGCCCGGCGAGCCGCTCGGCCAGTTCGACAGCGCGGGGATGGGCATAGGACCACAGCGGGAAGTAGGCGAGTTCGGCGGCCTGGCGGGCGCCCGCCTCGGCGACTTCGCGTCGACCGTGCCCGATCTGGCTGACGAACAGGCCGGCCAGCCCGTCAAGGTAGCGCTTGCCGTGCTGGTCGTATACGTACTGACCCTCGCCGCGGACGATTATCGGGATGTCGGCATTCGCGTACCCCGAATGGCGGGTGAAGTGCAGCCACAGGTTGCGCTTCGCTGCCTCCTGCAGTGCGGATTGGCCGGTCTCGGCGTTCATCTGGTCCCCCAGTTATAAGTCTGCTTGCGCAGCTTCAGGTACACGAATGTCTCCGTCGTCGTCACTCCCGGCAGTGATCGCACCTTGCCGAGTATCTCGAGCAGTTGGTCATCGTTTTCGCATACGACCTCGATCAGGAGGTCAAACGAGCCGGCCGTTATGACTACATAGTCGATGGCGTCCATACCCGCAAGCAGGTCAGCTACCCGTTCCAGGTCGCCATTGCAGCGAATCCCGATCATCGTCTGCCTGCGAAAGCCCAGCGACATCGGGTCGGTCACAGCGACGATCTGCATCGCTCCGAGCTCGATCAACCGCTGAACACGCTGGCGAACGGCCGCCTCGCTCAGCCCGACGGCCTTGCCGATCGCGGCGTATGACCGCCGCCCGTCCTGCTGCAACTGGTCAATGATGTGCCGCGACACGGCATCGAGGACGATCGGAACCTGGCGCTTGTCGCGCCCGTTTGAGCGCTCGGGAGCCGGTTCGGCAACAGGCCCGGCGGCCTGCAGGTGTGCCATCGCTGTCCCTCCTTGCCGTACCCATGGTGCCATGCGGGCGGCTCGTGTCAACTGATTTCGTCGTGATTGGGCCGAATCGCTGCTGAATCGCTTGTGTAACAGCCAACTGCGTATCAAAGTCGTAGCTCTCTTCGAATCCTGGCGCGATGCCAGCCCGGCCGAACGCAGCCTGGCCCTGCTGAGATTCGCGGATGCGATCGAGGCGAGGGCCGACGACCTCGTGCAAGCGGAGAGCCGCATCACGGGCAAGCAGGTGGCGATGACCTGTCGCTGTACGGGTTCGAGGATTACACCCGGATCAAGCACGTGATGAGCTATATAGGGTGATAGGAGATATCACTATCTAGTCGAATCACGGAACTCAGACGAACTCACCTCATATGAGGGACGATCGATTCGGAATTAGTTGCCTTGTGGTGAGATCGTTACTGAATTAGTTGATCCAGATGCACTACCGTGCAAACATCACTTCAACGTCCGAGGTGGCGCCAGCGGCGGCCGCCACGGCCGGGAGGCAGTCCCGGAGGCCACCGAAAGCAGGGGATAGTGCCAGAAATGACCGACACCCACGCGCACGACCTCACGGCCGCCGACCAGCGGGAGGACTCGGCAGAAAGCGCGGCGGCGCTGCCGGCGATTGAGCTCGCCGACGTGTCTAAGGAGTTCCGTACCGGGGGCGATGTGGTGCCGGCGGTCCGGGAGATGGACCTCCAGATCGCCGAGGGCGAGTTCTTCTCGCTGCTCGGGCCGTCCGGGTGCGGCAAGACCACCACCATGCGCATGGTCGCCGGGTTCGAAGAGCCCACCACAGGGACGATCCGGCTGCACGGCAAGGACGTCACCGGGGTGCCGCCGAACAAGCGCGATGTGAACATGGTGTTTCAGTCCTATGCGCTGTTCCCCCACATGAACGTGTTCGAGAACGTCGCCTTCGGGCTGCGTCGCCGCAGCGTGGCCAAGGCCGACATCGATCGCCAGGTCAACGAGATGCTGGAGATCGTGAACCTGGGCGGTCACACTCACCGCAGGCCGAGGGAACTGTCCGGCGGCCAGCAGCAGCGAGTCGCGCTGGCCAGGGCGCTGGTCAACCGTCCCCGGGCACTGCTGCTCGACGAGCCGCTCGGCGCGCTCGACCTCAAGCTCAGGCAGGCGATGCAGGTCGAGCTCAAGCGAATCCAGCGCGAGGTCGGGATCACGTTCGTCTACGTGACGCACGATCAGAGCGAGGCGCTCACGATGTCCGACCGGATCGCGGTCATGAACGACGGTCTGATCGAGCAACTCGGCTCGCCGAAGGACATCTACGAGCACCCTGCGACGCGGTTCGTCGCCGGGTTCATCGGCACGTCCAACCTGCTCACGGGAGCGGTCTCGGCGATCAGCGGCACGGACGCCATCGTGCAGGTGAGCGGAGACCAACGGATCGTCGTCCCGACCCGAGGCCGGAGCGTGGCCGAGGGCGACTTGCTCGAAATCACGGTCCGCCCGGAGAAGATCGAACTCACTGCGGCTCGCCCGGACGGGAGCGGCTGTGCATTGCGCGGGACGGTCACGGAAGTCGTCTATCTGGGCACCTCGACCAACTTCGCCGTCTCCACCACGACCGGCGCTGACATGGTCATCTTCCAGCAGAACTCGGCCGTGACCGGCGACGTGGTCGGTCGCGGTGATCACATCTGGCTGTCCTGGCAGCCACAACACTCGTACCTGATTGGCTAGCCCCCGAAGGAGGAACCCCATGGCCGAGCGGAATACTTCAGATCCGCACGAGTCAGCCATCGACCCGTCGGTATGGCGTGGTCTTACGCAACCGAGGCTGTCCAGACGTCAGCTGCTCACGTCGGCGGGCGCCGGCGCCGGAGCGCTCGGAATCTCCGGGATTCTCAGCGCCTGCGGCGTCAAGGGCGTCTCGACGAACACAGGAAAGGTCAAGCCGGGCGCCGCAGGCTCGGCGTCGTGGTGGGCGAAGCAGAAATCGACAGGAACCGTCAACTTCGCCAACTGGCCGTATTACATCGACGTGCTCAAGGGCAAGCACCTGTCGCTCGAGCACTTCACCGCCACGACCGGCATCAACGTGAACTACACCGAGCCGATCAACGACAACCTGCCGTTCTACGCCAAGATCCGGCCTTCGCTGGCGGCAAAGCAGTACATCGGTTACGACATCATCGTGATGACCAACAGCAGCCCGCCGCTCGGTTACCTGATCGACTACGGCTGGCTGACTCCCCTGGACCAGTCGGCGATGACCAACTTCAACAAGTACGCCGGGCCGCTGGTGACCAACCCGGCCTACGACCCAGGCAACAAGCACACGATGGCGTGGCAATCCGGGTGGACCGCTGTCGGCTACAACAAGTCGGTGATCCCTAATCCGGGAACCAGCGTCGACATCCTGTTCTCCAAGAAGTACGCGGGCAAAGTTGGCATGATGGCCGACCCTCAGGAGCTCGGCAGCGTGGGGCTGCTGGCGATCGGGGTAGAGCCAGCCACGTCGACCGAGTCCGACTGGGCGAAGGCAGCCAAGAAGCTGAACCAGCAAAAGAGCGACGGGATCGTACGGGCCTACTACGACCAGGACTACATCACCCACCTGAAGAACGGCGACACGGTGGTGAGTCAGGCCTGGTCGGGTGACATCTTCCAGGCGGACCTGAACAGCAAGTACCGCGACCTGCGCCTGCTGATCCCGAACGAGGGCGCCATGTCGTGGACCGACAACATGTGCATCCCGATGTACTCGCAGAACCCGCGGGACGCCATGACGCTGATGGATTACTTCTATCAGCCGCAGGTCGAGGCGGTCGTTGAGTATTACAACGACTACGTCTGCCCGGTGCCCGGCGCCAAGCAGGTCCTCCTGCACCCGACCGGCTGGGCGAAGACGGCGCTGAAGGAGATGTACCCGGAGATCCAGCTGGCGCCGTCGGTCACCGCGAACGCGCAGCTCGTGTTCCCGACCGCGCAGTACGTCAAGCACTCGAGAACCTACTACCAGTACAAGAGCCAGGAAGAGCTGACTACGTGGAACAACCTGTTCGTGCCGATCACGCAGGGGGCCTAGCAGCTCAGCGCCACCCACGGGCCAGGCTCAGCAAGGCGCTCGCGCCGTACCTGCTGAGCCTGCCCGGCGGGTTCTGGCTGCTCGTGCTGTTCCTGATCCCGCTGGTCGTGATGCTCTCGCTGTCGCTGCAGCGCTGTAACCCGGGCACCGGAGCCTGCGTGATGACCTGGCACTGGTCCGAGTTCGGTCAGCAGCTCAGCCTCTACCACGCCCAGTTCCTCAACAGCTTTTATTACGCCGGCGCGGCGACCCTGATCGACTTGCTCGTGTCGTTCCCGATCGCGTACTGGATCGCGTTCCACGGCGGCAACAAGAAGAACTTCTTCCTTCTTATGCTGCTCGTGCCGTTCTTCGTCTCGTTCGTGATCAGGACGATCGTCTGGGAGTTCATCCTGTCCGACCACGGCGTATTCCTCGGCTCGCTGAAGAACGCGCACCTGTTGCCGCAGAATTTCCACGTGCTCGCGACCGGGTACGCGGTGATCGCCGGACTGGCCTATAACTACCTGCCGTTCACGGCGCTGCCGCTGTACGTGGCGATCGAGCGGATCGACAAGCGGGTGCTTGACGCCGCCTACGACCTGTACGCCTCCAGGCGCGACGCCTTCACCAAGGTGATACTCCCGCTTACTGTCCCCGGCCTGTTCGCGGCGTTCCTGCTGACGTTCATTCCGGCGCTCGGCGACTACGTGAACCAGCAGATACTCGGCGGCACGAACAACACGATGATCGGGACGGTGATCCAGAACCAGTTCCTGACCTACCTCGATTACGCAAGCGGGTCCGCGCTTTCTGCCGTGCTGCTCGCGATCGCGCTGATCGGCATCTTCGCGTACGCTCGCCTGCTCGGTTCCCGGACGATCGAGGAGTACTTGTGAACGCAGCGGTCGGAACCGTCGGCGAACGCGCGCCAAGCCGCGAGGTCGCGCCCCGGCGACCGCCTAGCAGGCGGTGGACCAGATTCCTGCTGCCGACCTATTCGTGGCTGGTCATCGCGTACCTGGTCTTCCCGATCGCCGTGATGATGTTGTACAGCTTCAACAAGGTCGCTAGCGGGCTTCAGCAGGTGAGCTTCGCGTGGACCGGGTTCACCACGCAGTGGTACCAGCAGTGGAGCAATGTTCCCGGCCTCACCTCAGCGTTTTGGCTCTCGATCAGGCTGGCCGTGGCGAGCACGCTGCTCGCCACGATCATCGGCACGCTGCTCGCGCTGGCGCTCGTGCGGTACCGGCCGCCGCGGTTCCGCGGCAAGACGTTCGTCGAGCAGGTGATGTTCCTGAACATCGCCGCGCCTGAGATCGTGCTCGGCGCCTCGCTGCTTGGCCTGTTCGTGACCATCAACCTGGCCAGGGGTTTCCTGACCCTCCTGCTGGCGCACGTGGCGTTCAGCATCGCGTACGTCGCGATCACCGTCCGGGCCAGGCTGGCGGGCTTCGATCGCTCGCTTGAGGAGGCCGCGCACGACCTGTACGCCAACGCGTGGACCACGTTCAGGAAGATCACGCTGCCGCTGATCATGCCCGGCGTGCTAGCTGGCGCGCTGATGGCGTTCGCGCTGTCGATCGATGACTTCGTCACGTCGAACTTCGTGAACGGGAACACCACCCCGTTCCCGGTCTGGGTGTACGGAGCGACCAGGATCGGTATCCCGCCGCAGGTGTTCGTGTTCGGCAGCGCGATCTTCTCGGTCGGCATCCTCTGCGCGATCGCCAGCATCGTGATCTCGAGAAGGCAGGCCTGAGCCCCGCGTACTGGCCCGGTGGGCGACCGCCGGAGCCCACCCGACCGCGCGCTCTGGCCGCGGCCGGTGCGAAGCCCTTCTGGCTCGACCGTCCCGACGCGCCCGAACCCCTGCCGCCCTTGGACGGCACAGACGAGGCCGAGCTTGCCGTCATCGGCGGCGGATTCAGCGGGCTGTGGACCGCCTTGCTAGCCAAAGAGCGCGACCCGAGCAGGAACGTGGTGCTGGTCGAGGGGCGCAGGATCGCCTGGGGCGGCACCGGCCGCAACGGCGGGTTCTGCTCGGCCAGCATCACGCACGGCCTCGCGAACGGCGTCGAGCGGTTCCCCGGCGAGATCGAGACCCTCGAGCGCCTCGGCCGGGACAACCTGGACCAGATCGAGCGAGCCGTCGCGCGGTACGACATCGACTGCGACTTCGCCAGGACCGGCGAGCTTGCGGTAGCAACCAAGCGCTGGCAACTCGACGCGCTCGCCGAGTCCGCACGGCTGGAGGGTGAACTCGGCAAGCGGACGCGGCTGCTCGGCGCCGCGCAGGTACGCGCGCAGCTCGACTCGCCGACCTACCTGGGCGGCCTTTGGGACCCTGACGGCTGCGCGACCGTCGACCCGGCCAGGCTCGCCTGGGGGTTGCGCCGCGCATGCCTCGCCGCCGGAGTCAGGGTCTATGAGCACTCGCCGGTCACGGATGTGCGATCGAGCGGCGCGGCCGGCCGTCTCAGGTTGTGCACGCCGCGCGGCCAGGTCCTCGGCGATCGGGTGGCGCTGGCGGCCGGGGCATACGCTCCGCTGCTGCGCCGGCTGAGGTATTACTTGCTCCCGGTCTACGACTACGTGCTGGTGACCAGGCCATTGACCGAGGCGCAGCTCGCCAGCATCGGATGGCGGAACCGCCAGGGCGTCGCGGACAGCGGCAACCAGTTCCACTACTACCGGCTCACCGCGGACAACCGGATCCTGTGGGGCGGCTACGACGCGGTCTACTACTACGCAGGCAAGATCAGGGCCAGCCTTGACCAGCGGCCCGCCACTTTCGCAGCGCTTGCCGCGCACTTCAACGCAACGTTCCCGCAACTGGATGGCATCGAGTTCACCCATTCCTGGGGCGGCGTGATCGATACCTGCTCACGCTTCTGCGCGTTTTTCGGAACGGCCAGGTCGGGACGCCTCGCCTACGTGGCCGGATACACGGGCCTTGGGGTGGGGGCGTCGAGGTTCGGCGCGAACGTCGTGCTCGACCTGCTGTCCGGCGAGCCGACCGAGCTGACCGAGCTGCAGATGGCACGCACCAAGCCGCTGCCGTTCCCGCCCGAACCTGTCCGCTCGGCCGGGATCGGCCTGACCCGGTGGTCGCTGGCCCAGGCGGACAGGCGCGATGGGCGCAGAAATGCATGGCTGCGCGCCCTAGACAGCATTGGCCTCGGCTTCGACACCTGAAGGCCCGGTGCAGCTTCGGCGACGGGAGGGCGAACGGACTAGCCAGAAAGCGCCCGGCACCGTGACGGTCACGGCGCCGGACGCCAGACGTCGAGCCTTGTTTCGGGTAGCTCCTCGCAGAACCGCCCGCCTGGCGACGCTCGCCTGAGCAGCGCGCGCAGTTCGCGCTCGAACTCGCGCTTGCGCGCGCCGAACAGGCTGGGCGCCGCGTAGGACAGCGAGAACACCGACGCGACAATCGCATCTTCGTCTCGCTCGACCACCTGGCCGGGACCGATGATGAAGCGGGCAGGACCGGCGAAACCCGAGCGGGCCAAGACGACGTCGTCGGCCAGCATCGTGTCGTCGCCTGGCCGCTCCCTGTCGGGTCTGACCCCCCTGCCCGCACGGCGGGTCGTGCCGAGGTAAGCGCCGATCAACTCGTCGACTTCGGGTCTCGGCGGTCTCGGCATGGGCAGCTGATGTTCGGCAGGGATGCCGGCGTGCGTTGTCGCATACACAAGCACGCAGGCGCCGGCCGACTCGAGCACGTCGCGCACGCGCCTGGCGACCCTCGGCCGGTCGAGCCAGTGAAATGACTGCGCGAACGTGACCGCGCGAAACCGCCCTAGCGCGGGGGAAATGTCTTCGGCGCGCATCACCCGCCAGTCGACAGCCGCGGAACGGGTGCGGGCTTCGGCGATCATCTCGGCGCTGCCATCGATCCCCGTTGCGGAAGCGAATAGTGGAGCGAGAAGGATCGTCAGCGAGCCTGGCCCGCACCCGACGTCAAGTAGCTGGCCAGTGCCGTCAAGCCCGAGCTCGGCACGCAGCGCGTCGGCGATCGCGGCCGGATAGGGCACTCTGCCCGCTTGATAGTACGGTGCCGCTCCGGCATACAGGGTTTCATCCCAGTGCCACTCGGTCATGACCGCTGTGCGCGGCGAGTGAGCCGGTCGACCGCCTGGCGTGCGCGGCTCAGCGCCGCCCGCGCGTCGCGCGCATCACGCCTCGCCTGGATTAGCCGCTGCTGCTCGCGGTTCAGCCGCTCCTGCATGAACCTGACGGACTCCGCGGTCTCCCGCTCGGCCGCCGCCGCGGCGTCGGCGGCCGTGGTCGCTGCCGCAACCGCCTGTTCGGCGGCGGCGATTGCCTCCCGGCGCTGCTGCTCACGCTCGCGGTCAGGGGCGACCTCGTCCCGTTTAGTTGCCTCCTGGCGCTTCGGTGCCGGGACACCGGGCGCGGCTCGCACCGGGACCGGGTCAGTGCCGATGCCAGGGCTGAACCCGGCCCATCGCGCGGCGCGCAGCAACCTGCCATCGGCGACCTGCTCGGCAACGGCGGGGTCGGCTAGCGCCGCGCTGAACGTCTCGGTTACCTCGTCGCGCAGGGCGGGCGACGGCGACGTCTGGCCTGACTCGGCCAGCGCCCGCCTCACCAGGTTGTCGATGAGCTCCCGGCGAGCGCGTGAGAGCTCGCGGATGGTCGCGCCGTCAAGGGCGGCTTCCCCGGCCCGCAACCTGTCTCCCAGCTCGGCGAGGCTCTGGGCGACGCCCGCGTCGGAGCGGATCAGCTTGTTGACGACCCAGGCCGAGCGGGTCGGCTTGCCGAGTGCCGCGATCGCCTTCGCAGCGGCGCGGTCGCCCGCCGAGCGTGCCTGTGCCGCCAGATCATGGCGGCACTGCACGAATTCCTCGAGTTCGGCCGTATAGAGCTCGGAGATTGCCTCGGTCATCAGGTCAGAACCTGTCACACGAACCAAGGTTAGGCTCAGGCATGTGAATCGACAGCGTCATGGCAGGAAACGGGGCATCCGTTCGGCCGTGACGCCGCCACCCGGGTTCGCGGCGTGGTAAACCTCGCCCTCAGCTGGCAGCAGGCCGCGGCGGGAGCATGCTGCCTGGGTGCCGTGGCGTGGGGACTGCTGAAGAGCAGCCAGTTCGCGTGCGGCCGAACCCGCCGGGCGGCCGGGCTGGCAGCCGCGGGCCGGTTCGTCAGGGAAGCCGCGCTGGTTGTCGGGCTCTTCGCGCTATGGCAGTTCGCCGGCTCCTTCTCGGTGATGGGACCGGACGGCGCCATGAGCCGGGCCCGATGGCTATGGCATGCCGAGCGGGCGCTGATGTTGCCAAGCGAGGCAGGGCTGCAGCGGCTCGTCCTTCCGCACCCGCTGGTGGTGCAGGCGTTCGACCTCTACTACGACATCCTGCACTTCCCTGTCCTGCTCATCTGCCTGATCTGGCTTTTCGTCCGGCACAGGGACCGCTACGGACGGCTACGGACGACGTTGGTCGCCTTCACGGGAATCTGCCTGCTGATCCAGCTGGTCCCGGTAGCGCCGCCGCGGATGCTTTCCGGCATGGTCGATACCGCCGCCCGCTACGGCCAGTCGGTCTACGGGCGCGGGTTCGACGCCGACCAGCTCTCCGCGATGCCATCGGTGCACGTGGGCTGGGCAATCCTGGTCGCGATCGCGGTGATCGGCGCAGCCAGGTCGCGCTGGCGCTGGCTTGCGATCGCGTACCCGGTCGTGACGACCATCGCGGTCGTGGTGACCGCCAACCACTTCTGGCTGGACGGGATCGCCGCAGCCGCGGTCCTCGGCGTGGTCATCGCCGCGCAGGCGGCGGGTCGGCGGATGCTCGATCGTAAGATCACTGATGCTCATGGCCCGGAACCATCACAGCCCGTTGGACTTCTGACAGCATGTAAGGATCTGTCCGATGGAGCTTACTTTCCGTGACTTGGCCGCGCCGTCGCGCGGGAGCACACTGGCATCGGGGACATGGCGGGAGGACACGCAAATGACACGCAAGCACTGCACGCACTGGATCGCCGGCAAGCCGTGGACCGGAGCCGAACCCAGCAGGAGCGGCGACATCTACAACCCGGCGACCGGCGAGATAACCGGCGCCGTGGATTTCGCGACCGCGGCCGAGGTCGATGCGGCGGTGCAGGCGGCGGCGGCCGCGTTTCCGCAGTGGCGCGACACGTCGCTGGTCAAGCGGGCATCGGTGATGTTCGCGTTCCGCGAGCTTGTGAAGGAGCACTCAGGCGAGCTTGCGGCCCTGATCACCGCGGAGCACGGCAAAGTGGCGGCGGACGCGTCAGGGGAGGTCGCGCGCGGGCTTGAGGTCGTGGAGTTCGCATGCGGAATCCCGCACCTGCTGAAGGGGGCGTTCTCCGAGAACGTCTCGACCGGAGTCGACGCCTACTCGATCCGCCAGCCGCTCGGCGTGGTGGCCGGGATCACCCCGTTCAACTTCCCGGCCATGGTGCCGATGTGGATGTTCCCGATCGCGATCGCCGCGGGTAACGCTTTCGTGCTCAAGCCGTCGGAAAAGGATCCGTCGGCCTCGATCAAGATCGCCGAGTTGCTCGCCGAGGCTGGGCTGCCCGACGGCGTCTTCAACGTTGTACACGGCGACAAGGAGGCAGTCGACGCCCTGTTGATTCATCCGGGGATCAGGGCGGTCAGCTTCGTCGGATCGACCCCCGTCGCCCGTTACGTCTCGGAAGTCGGTACCGCCGCGGGCAAGCGGGTCCAGGCGCTCGGCGGGGCGAAGAACCACATGGTCGTCCTGCCCGACGCCGACCTCGACCTGGCAGCAGATGCGGCCGTCTCGGCCGGTTTCGGCTCCGCGGGCGAGCGTTGCATGGCGATCTCGGTGCTGGTAGCGGTCGACCCGATTGGCGAAGAACTGGTCGGCAAGATCCGCGAGCGGGTCGCGAAACTGAGGGTCGGCCCTGGCCACCAGCCCGAGTCTGAGATGGGCCCGCTGGTTACCAAGGCGCACAGAGACCGGGTCGCGTCGTACCTGGACGCCGGAGTGGCGGACGGCGCGACGCTGGCCGTAGACGGCCGCGGGCACCAGGTGAGCGCCGGAGAGGGGGAGGGCTTCTGGCTCGGCCCGAGCGTGCTCGACAACGTCATTCCGACCATGAGCTGCTATCTGGACGAGATCTTCGGTCCGGTGCTTTCGGTGGTGCGGGCGGGAACCTACGAGGACGCGCTCGGCGTCGTCAATGCCAACCCTTACGGGAATGGCACCGCGATATTCACCAATGACGGGGGTGCGGCCCGCAAGTTCACCAACGAGGTTCAGGTCGGCATGGTAGGCATCAACGTGCCGATCCCGGTGCCGATGGCGTTCTACAGCTTCGGCGGATGGAAGGCCTCATTGTTCGGCGACACTCACGTCCACGGCACCGAAGGTGTCCACTTCTACACCAGGGGCAAGGCCGTGACATCGCGGTGGCTCGACCCCAGCCACGGCGGCGTGAACCTCGGCTTCCCTGTGAACCAGTAACTGGAGACAAGAGATCATGGCTGACTTCCCCCCTCCACCCCCCGCTCCACCCCCGGCTCCGGACCGCGCTGCCGGCCCCGCTGACCCTGCCCGCGGCGCTGCGGTCTTTGCCGCCGACCGCGCCCACGTCTTCCATTCATGGTCCGCGCAGAAGGCTCTCAACCCGATCACGGTGGCTGGCGCGCAGGGTTGTTACGTCTGGGATTTCGGCGGCAACCGTTACCTGGACTTCTCCAGCCAGCTCGTGAATACAAACATCGGGCATCAGCACCCGAAGGTGGTCGAGGCCATCGCGGAGCAGGCCAGGAAGCTGACGACGATAGCCCCGCAGCACGCCAACGAGGCCAGGAGCGAGGCGGCCAAGCGCCTGATCGGGCTGTCACCTGACGGCTTCTCCAAGGTGTTCTTCA
>Ga0126381_100006991_pt1 | contig 12523 bp, 13 predicted proteins | sample PanSoiMetPlot_28_FD_96465 | JGI IMG/M metagenome (GOLD analysis project Ga0126381, IMG submission 96465) | Tropical forest soil microbial communities from Panama - MetaG Plot_28 | ecosystem: Environmental > Terrestrial > Soil > Tropical forest > Bulk soil | place: Panama | collected 2016-02-17
AACATCCGCGTGAATGTCGTCGCGCCCGGAGCCACCAAGACTCCGATCTGGAAGCGTGGCTCTCGCGCCAACGATACTGCGGAGCAATCGACCAGGCTTGCTGACTTCATCTCCTCCACGATTTCTCTGGGCCGCTGGGGTGAGCCGGAAGAGCTTGCCAAAGCCGTGCTCTTCCTTGCCTCCGACGACTCTTCGTACATCAATGCAGTCGAGTTGGCAGTTGACGGGGGAATGACGGGCGCTCCCTTCGGGGCTCCTGCTCTTCGCGGGTAATTTCGAGCAATCTGTAACCGTGACGTTTACAGTCCCTGAGACGGCGTCACATTCGCACTGAAAAGGAGAAGCACATGGCTACCATCCATCTTCATCAAACAACCACCCTGACACCCGAGCAATATCTCTCCGGACTTACAGACTTCGGCCCTGGCCGTTCCAAACTCTTCGGCAACAGCGCCGACGAGTACCTCAATGTGCATGACCAGGGCCGCTCTCATGCCGACGTCACCGAGGGCTCCGGCGGCATCTGGGAACGCCTGCACTACGACTGGTCCGATCCTGACCACGTTGTCCTCACTACAACCGACTCGAACCTCTGGGGATGCGCTTCGGGCCACGTCTACACCTTTACGCGTAAGCCCGACGGCACCACGGATATTGACGTGGTTGTCATACGCGAGGGCAAGAATCTCAAAGGACGCCTGCTCGGCTTAGTGCTCGCCACCATCGGCGGGAGCGTTTTAGAAAAGGCGTTCATCAACAGCGTCAAGGCCATCGAAGCCCGGTACGGTGTAGCGATGAACAAGCTGGCTGCGTAAGGCACTGCCTTTGCATGAAAGGAAATGTCATGAAGAGGGGTTATTGGGTCGTCAGCTATCGGTCGATTTCGGATGAATCGGCAGTGAAGGCTTATGGGACATTAGCGGTGCCGGCAGTTGAGGCATTCGGCGGCCGCTTTTTGACGAGGTCTACGAGCCAGCTTCAGCCTCACGAAGCAGGATTGCAACTGCGGACGATTCTGGTCGAATTCGCCAGCTACGAGATCGCTCTAGCGGCTCATGAAAGCGAGGCTTACAAGAAAGCGCTGCAGGCACTCGGTTCTGGTGCGGAACGCGACTTCCGCATCGTCGAAGGCGCGTGAGTACATCTTTTGTTAGCGTGTTCATGCCAAATGTACTCATGGACGGGCGTTCCGAAAGACAACAACGCATCGTTGCCGGGACTGAAAATCGCAAATTGCCTATAATTGCAGCGATCCTTCCTCCACGCACGATCCCCGGAGATTTTCACACTTCCCTAGTCAAAGGATTTATCGTACTTTCTACCTTGAGCAACGAACTATGGTCAGCTTCACCGTACGCATGCGCTTCGCTGACGAAGACCGTCAGCAGATCTCAGAGATTCTCGAAAAGCTGGCCATGGCCTCCCGCCAGGAACCCGGCTGCGTCTCCTATGTTCCCCATTGGGTCGAGGACGATCCGAGCACCGTGGTCATCTACGAGCAGTACAAGGACGGCAAGTCCCTCGAAGCGCACCGCGCTACTTCTCATTTCAAGCAATACGCGGTTGGCGGCCTTTATCAGATGATGCGCGAGCGTACTGTCGAAAACCTCACGGCAGTCGTCTAAATCCGTTGGATTGTCCGTCTAAAGTCAGGGCCCGCACGTTGAACACAACATTCACCGCTACGAAACACATCGCAAACAAAAGCATGCAGGGCAATCCCCGTCCAGTTCAGCGAATGTGGCTTTTAACGCCAAAAAACGCCCGTCTGGCCAATCTTTTTGACTCGTACTTTCAAAGCGGAATACCATCCATTACGCACATGGGCATGCAATTTCGCGTCCGGAAACAGCTTGCGGTTCCCCCCGGCGTTTGCCTTTTGTTGCTATGTTTTACCCTCTGGGCAATCGCGCAGCCGGCCTTTGCCATGCCTGCCTTGCCTCACCACCCAAGCAAAGAGCTGCACAAGGAAATTGAAGCCCTTGAAATGCAGTGGCGGCAGGCCCAGCTCAGCAACGACGTCTCCGTCATGGACCGCCTCCTTGCCGACGACTACATCGGCATCAGCGCCAGCGGCATCATCGAAACAAAAAACGAAGCCCTGGCCCTCCGGCGCGCCGGAACACTTCACATTACTGCTCTCGATCTAAACGACTTAAAGGTACGCATTTACGGCGACACCGCCGTTGTCACCTCTCGTGCGGATCTTGAAGGAACCAACGGAGCCGCCGATATCAGCGGAAAATACCGCTACACTCGCGTCTACAACCGCCGCTTCGGCCAGTGGAAGATTGTAAGTTTTGAAGCCAGCCGCATCCACGACACCAACGAACGCGAAAAACATTGAAAATAAACGGTTAATACGCACAAAAACACGCTGAAAAACGCTTCAAAACAGTGAGATTTAGCGTGAAAACAGCTCATTTTTGTGCAGTTATCTATGGCTTAAGCGCCAAATTTGTGCACGAAAGGGCTGATTAAGGCGCGGATAGCTGCCAGTTAGTGACTGGCAGGATTGGCCGCCAGGATGGCATCCGCGATTCTCGCTGCCTCTACTGCCGGGCGAACATCGTGGACTCTGACAACGTCCGCCCCGGCAAGAATCGCTGCGACGGTTGCCGCCAGGGTAGGGTAGAGCCTAGCACTCATCGGAGCATCCTCACCGCTAAAGAACGGTCTGAGTGTTCGGGCCAGAAACGACTTCCGCGATACCCCGGCCACCAAGGGCTGGCCTAATTCCCGTAATTCGGCTTGCCGCGCCAGCAGAGCGTAATTTTCATCGAAGCGCTTCCCGAACCCATAACCCGGATCAAGGACAATTCGATCCCGGCTAACTCCAGCATCAAGAGCAGCTTGCAGCCGCCCATCCAGTTCCCGCTTCACAATCGGCAAAACCTCATCTACAGCCAAAGGCGCCTGCGACTTCCACGCATCCGGACGCCCGCGCGTATGCATCAGAACCACTCCGCAGCCAAGTTCTGCGCATGTCGCCGCCATCTCGTTATCCCACAGAAACCCGCTGACATCGTTGACGATCTCAGCTCCCGCTTCCACGGCCGACTTTGCCGTTGCCGCCTTGTACGTGTCCACCGAGACCACAGCCTCCGGACGAGCCTTCAGAATCCCCGCGATCACCGGAAGCACGCGCTCCTGCTCCTCCTCCGCCGAAAGCTTGTCCTTCAGTCCAGGACGAGTCGACTCACCGCCAACATCCAAGATGTCCGCGCCATCCTCCAGCAGGTGTAGCCCATGCGCGACGGCATCATCGGCATCATGATATAAGCCGCCATCCGAGAACGAATCCGGCGTGACATTGAGTACGCCCATGACCAGCGTCCGAGTGCCCAGCGCCAGCGACCGCGTACGCAACTGCCAGAGGAACTCACTCCGTCGGGTAAAGGACATACGAGCTAAATGCTACACTTCGCCCCAAGGACACTCATGCCCACAACACCTCGGATGCCCGCGCGCACTCGCGCCCTTTTTCTCTGCCTGATTGCCTTCTGCGCTACATCAGCCACAGCCATAACGCACCCAGCATCCAAACCGAAGCCGACGGGGCTCGCCAGTGCCATCTCTGGCATCCTCAGTGACCCGGCAGTCGCCCGGGCGCACTGGGGCATCTCCGTGGTCACACCCGACGGGACGCCGGTTTATGCGCTGAATGACCAGCAGTACTTCCAGCCAGCCTCGAACGCCAAGCTCTTCACGACAGCTGCTGCGCTCGGTCTCCTCGGACCCGACTTCACGTTCAAGACCTACGTCGTAGCTCAGGGCCCCATTACAGACGGAACACTCCACGGCTCGCTACGCCTCATAGGAGGCGGTGACCCGACGCTCTCAGGCCGCGCCTATCCCTACAGCCCGCATACTGACCAAGTCAACCCTCCGCTTCAGGCTCTCGACGACCTCGCCGCACAGGTCGCCGCCAGCGGCATCCACGCCCTCGACGGCACCATTGTTGCCGATGACACGCTGTTCGCCTTCGAGCGCTACGGACAAGGCTGGGCGCAGGACGACCTCATGTGGGATTACGGCGCACCCGTCTCCGCTCTGACACTTAACGACAACATCCGCTATCTCACCCTTACTCCCGGCGCCGCTGCTGGAGATCCGGTGACAGTGACTTGGAATCCGTCACTGTCCGAAGATGCGGCGACCATACACAATGAAGTCACCACGTCCCCCGCAGGAGGGCAGCAACACCTGGGACTCGATCGCCAACCCGACCAGTCTTTCCTGCGCGCTTACGGGACGATCCCGGCAGGTAGCAAGCCTGCACACTTTGAGATAGCTGTGCAGGACGCCGCCAAATTTGCGGGCGACGCCTTTGCACAATCCCTGGCAACGCACGGCGTTGCGGGAAGCCCAAATGTACAGGTAAGTCATCGCCTCTCCGGAGACACACAGATCTTTGAAAAGGAAACAGAGCAATCGCTTGCGCTAAAACCGCTTCCGCAGCAGGTTCTTCCCACAGTGACGCCGGACGCACGCATTGTCGCTCAGAGAACTTCGCCTCCGCTGAGCCAGATTGTTACCGTCGTGAACAAAGTGAGCCAGAATCTTCACGCTGAGATGCTGCTTCGGCTGCTCGGCAAAGCTGAAGGTGACGACGGCTCGGTCGCACAGGGAGCGCGGGCGGTCCGACTGTTCCTCATCTCAGCCGGAGTTCCACCTGAAGACTTCTTTTTTTACGATGGCTCCGGCCTCTCGCCGCAAGATGTGATCACACCGCGCGCAGCGACGACGCTGCTCAGCTATGCATCGCGCCAGCCCTGGGGAAATGTCTATCGTGCGTCGTTGCCAATTGGCGGCGTCGACGGCACGCTGGAAAACCGGTTCAAACAAACTCCACTCAAGGGGAATGTCTTCGCCAAGACGGGGAGCCTCTCGGAAGTACACACGCTAAGCGGCTACCTCATCGCGAAGAGTGGACGCACGCTTGTTTTCTCGATTCAATGCAACGATCATTCGCCGGTGACAGATACGACCCGAGCGGCAATGGACAACCTTGTGGCGGCAATTGCAGCCGCGAACTGAGCCCGTGCAGCACTGCTATCATGGAATTTGTCCCACTCGCAAAGACATTTATCAGGTATCGTCATGCTGATCGCTGCGGCAGGGCTCATCGCAATCGGATGCGGGCCGTCGCTCCCACCTTCGAAGCCAATGAATGAACTCACGCCGGAAGAGGCACACGGTCAGCAGGTCTTTGCCGACCACTGCGCACGATGCCACTATGCAAGCAAGGATTCAGCTCTTCACGGTCCGGGTTTGTTTGGGTTGTTTCGCAGAAAGTATCTCCGCAATGGTGCTCCTGCCAATGATGAGCGTGTGACCGATGTGATTCTCCACGGACGAGGCATGATGCCCGCGATGGGAAATTCTATGAATGAGGAGCAGCTGCAAGCGCTGCTTGCCTACCTACACACACTATGACGAACGAGAAACAGATAAAAGGCCCACTGCCGGGCATGGCCGGTGTAGCGCTTTGGCTGTTCCTGCTCTGCGGCATCGGAATTTACGGAGTTATCTCGCATACGCTGCCTATGGCGGTGCTAGTGCTCTGTGCCTTCTTTGCCGCAGCCGCTAGCGGTCTTCTACGCCAACGGCGCTGGGGCTGGGCGCTTTCACTTGCCGCAGCCTTTCTTTCCATGTGTTACGGAGCCTATATGTTGGTGCGTTTCCACCAGCCTCAGTTGATCGTTATGATTGCCGTTAACCTGGTTTTCTTTCTTTACCTCGTCCGTCCACAGGTGATTGAACGCTTACGATAGAAAGCTCGGTTTCCAGATGGTAAAGTTCCATCGATGCGTCGCGTGCTTCTTCTCGGTTTGGCATTTGTAACGGCAGCCGTGTCGCAACAGGGGCACGACACTAGTTTCTATCAGTGGCCCGGCACAGCGAAGATGGAGGCACGGCTGCGGAAAATCTACGCCGATAACGACTGGAAAACAGACCCCAACAAGCCAGCTGAGCGCACTCCATACTACCGGGCGCTGCTCCAAGAGAATCTGACTCCAGCGCAGCACATTACTGTAGGGATGGAGCTGGGTAAGGAACTACTCCGCGCCGGCGACAGCGCAGCTTCCGTCGATGCACTGGAACAGATCGGAAAATTCGTACAAGAAAAGAATCTGCACATGCCGCCAGACGTGGAACGAGACTGGCACGCGAGCCTTGCCATCGCTTACTTGCGATTGGGCGAGCAGGAGAACTGCAACGACATGCACATGCAGAAGTCCTGCATCTTTCCGATCAAAGGCTCCGGCGTACACATGCGCACACGCGGAGCAGAGGGAGCTGTGCGCGAATACACGATTCTGCTCAAAGCGAATCCGAAGGATGATATCTCACGCTGGCTGCTGAACATAGCGTACATGCAATTAGGGCAATATCCAGCGCAAGTACCGAGCCAATGGCTCATCCCTGAAAGTCGCTTCAAGTCAGAATACGAGATCGGCGAATTTCCTGACGTTGCACCGCAGGCGAATCTTCTAGCGACCGAACACTCCGGCGGGGTAATCGTGGAGGATTTTGACGGTGATGGTCTTCTCGATGTGATGATCTCCTCGTCGGGTCCGCTCGATCAGCTTCATTTTTTTCACAATAACGGTGACGGAACATTCAGCGACCGAACGCGCCAAGCCGGGCTGACAGGAGAACTGGGCGGCCTTAACATTGTCGAAACGGACTACAACAACGATGGCCATCCAGATGTGCTGGTTCTGCGTGGCGGGTGGTGGGGCAAGTTCGGCGAATATCCCATGTCGCTGCTAAGGAATAACGGCAACGGCACCTTCGATGACGTGACGGAAGAAGCCGGCCTGCTCTCGGCACATCCCACGCAGACTGCGGCATGGGCCGACTTCGATAATGATGGCTGGCTCGATCTGTTCGTCGGGCACGAATCCAAACCCGATGATCCGCACCCATCGCAGCTTTTTCATAACAACCACGACGGAACCTTCACAGAAGTAGGTGCAGCGAACGGCCTTGCTGAACTTGGTTTTGTGAAAGGCGTAGCGTGGGGCGACTTCAACAACGATGGGCGGCCGGATCTCTATGTTTCGGTCAAAGGCGGCACGAACCATCTCTTTCGCAACGATGGTCCGCGCGACCCGCATCATCCCCACGCTGATCAATGGAAATTTACCGATGTCACGCAACAGGCCCACGTTGGTGAGCAGCGCGAGAGCTTTGCAACATGGTTCTTTGATTACGACAACGATGGCTGGCCGGATATTTTCGTTGCCGGGTATTCCATGCAAAGCGTCAACGACGTAGGCGCCTTCGAGATCGGCCAGCCTTACGTAGCAGAGACGCCAAGGCTCTACCGCAACAACCACGATGGAACTTTCACGGACGTTACGAAAGCAGCGCATCTCGACCGCGCGATTCTGGTCATGGGCGCAAACTTCGGCGATCTCGATAACGATGGCTGGCTGGATATCTATCTCGGCACCGGCGAGCCGGCATACGAAGCTCTTTTGCCGAACCTTATGTTTCGCAATCACGGCGGTCGCGAGTTTCAGGATGTGACCACATCAGGCGGCTTCGGTCATTTACAGAAGGGTCACGGGGTGGCCTTTGCTGATTTCGAAAACAACGGCAGCGAGGACGTCTTTGAAGAAATGGGAGGCGCATTTCCGGGAGACACATATCAGCCGGTGCTCTACAGCAACCCAGGACATGGCAATCATTGGATCACCCTCGAACTGGAAGGCGTCCAAACGAACCGTGCGGCATTCGGCGCGCGCATCGCACTTACATTCAAAGACGCAGGCAACATGCGCCATGTGTATCGCACGGTTGGATATGGTTCCAGTTTTGGAGGAAATCCTCTGCGACAGCATATTGGTGTGGGAAAAGCTACCTCAATCGAAAAGGCCGAGATTTTCTGGCCTGTGTCGAAGTCGAGACAGGTTTTTACAAATGTGGCTGTGGACCAAGTTTTTCAACTAAACGAATGCGCGGCAAAGCTGGAAGCTGTGACCTACAAACAGTTTTCGTTTAACACGCTTGCTCCAGACAAAGGTGGCACGAGCATGCAGCACTAGTCGAATAAGTCACAGACGTTACAATAGAAGGTTGCCATGGCTACTGCTGCCGAACTCATACAGATCGACCTCGCTCCGCGCAAACCCGCACCTAAACCGGACTGGCTGAAGGCTAGGGCTCCTGTGGGCGATAACTATCACAATCTGAAGAAGCTGGCGCGCAGCCTCAACTTGCATACTGTATGTGAGTCAGCACATTGCCCCAACATCGGCGAGTGCTGGAACCATCGCACTGCGACTTTCATGATGCTGGGCAACACCTGCACGCGGCGCTGTGGATTTTGCGCTGTTCCTAAGGGCCGCCCTGATGCGATCGATTTCGACGAGCCACGCCGCGTGGCTGAAGCAGTCGCCACATTGGGATTGAAGTTTGCGGTGATCACCAGCGTCAATCGCGATGACGATATTCTTGGCGGCGCCCGCGCTTTTTCGATAGTCATCGATGAGATTCGCAAGCAGGCGCCTGGCTGTCAGGTTGAAGTGCTGATCCCGGATTTTCAGGGGAATGAAGAGGCGATACGGACTGTGGTTGAAGCACGTCCTGAGATTCTGAACCACAACACAGAATCCGTTCCGCGCCTGTATCGCGCAGTGCGTTCTGGGGCGCGCTACGAGCGCACGCTGCGCCTGCTCGAATATGCGAAAGAGCTTAATTCGGCCGTCACGACCAAGTCCGGCGTAATGGTCGGCCTTGGCGAAGAGATGGATGAGTTGCTGAAGGTTTATCGCGATCTTGCTGCTGTCGGAACTGACGTGCTCACCATCGGTCAATATCTGCGGCCCTCCAAAGACCATCTGCCCATGGCACGCTATTACACCCCTGATGAGTTCGCCTTTATGAAACAGGAAGCGCTCAAGATGGGCTTTCGTCATGTGGAGTCTGGTCCGTTAGTACGCTCTTCATATCATGCGCATGAGCAGGCGAATTCTTCCGGCGTCACGATGCTGATGTAAGCGTCTGTACAATTACCCCACTTATTAGAATCTGTTGTTTGGGGTAATGGATGACGACTCGCCGTGCATTCCTTTTTCGCAGTGTTCCTTCCGCCGCCGCTCTGAGCCTGGCTCTACCTGAGGTGGCCTTCGCGTTACCAGTGACGGCGTCGTCAGCGCCTTCTGCCAATATCGATACATCTACAAGCGAACTACGGCCTTATATCGACCGCTTCCAGGCAGATCAGGAGCTGTTGCGCCGCTTTTATTCCATCCCTTTTGCGCAACAGACACGAGACCGCATGCGCAGGTTCTATACGGAGTGGCAGACGACGCTCGGGAAAGTGGACTTCGACAAGCTGAGCGAAGATGCGCGCATCGACCACATCCTCTTCCGCAATTATCTCGACCGTCAACTCAGCCATCTCGATGAAGATGCCCAATTCGAGAAAGATGTAGCGCTGTACCTGCCGTTCTCTGAGTCGATCATCGCTCTGTTTATGGCTCAGCGTGAGATGGAGCCGATCGACGGTAAGCAGTCGGCAGCAACACTGTCGCAGATAGAGCATTCCTGCAAAGATACGCAGAAAGAACTGGAAGCAAAACTTGCTGAAACGAAGGAGGATTCGAAAAGTGTCGCGGCGCAGCGACGGCGCGAGGCTGCCAATCGCGCTGTCCAGCATGTGCAGACGCTACGGCATTTCCTGCATAGCTGGTTTGAATTTTACGACGGCTACGACCCAATATTCACGTGGTGGGCCGATGAGCCTTACAAAACAGCGGATGCCGCTCTGGACGCCTATGGCAAATTCCTCTCGGAAAAGGTCGTTGGTTTAAAGCCTCCCGCTACAGACAAGAAAGAAGCATCATCACACGACGAAGAAGATGCATTTGCGCAATCCATGAATGCCGCTCATCCGGACGATACAAGTGACATCATCGGGCACGCCATTGGCCGCGATGCGCTTCTGCGCGAACTTCAGTTCGCAATGATTCCATACGCACCGGAGGAATTAATCACGATCGCCGAGAAAGAATTCGCCTGGAACGACGCTGAGATGATTCGCGCATCGCGTGAAATGGGGTTTGGCGATGACTGGAAGAAAGCGCTCGACAAAATAAAGAACACCTACGTCGAACCGGGCAAGCAGACCGAACTTGCGCACAAATATGTGCTCCAGGCGCTTGAATTTATCGATCAGCATGATCTCGTTACTGTTCCTCCCCTGGCGCGTGAAACGTGGCGAATGCGGATGATCCCTCCACAGCAACAACTGGTGTCACCGTTCTTCCTTGGTGGTGAAGTGCTGGAGGTTTCGTACCCAACCAGCACTATGTCGTATGACCAACGCATCACCACGATGCGCGCGAACAACATTGCCATGTCACATGCGACCGTCTTTCACGAAATGATACCTGGCCATGAATTACAAGGCTTCATGGAACAACGGTATCGCGAGTATCGGCTGGCTTTCGATGGTACGCCATTTCTGATTGAAGGCTGGGCGCTTTACTGGGAGATGCTTTTCTGGGACATGGGCTTCGACCGGACTCCCGAGGAGCGAGTTGGCGCATTGGCCTGGCGTCGACATCGCTGTGGACGCATCGTCTTCTCTCTCAATTTCCATCTTGGCAAGTGGACACCCCAGCAGTGCATCGATCTCCTGGTCGATCGTGTTGGCTTTGAGCGGCAGGCGGCAACCGGCGAGGTACGTCGTTCGCTGGGAGGGGAGTATGGACCGCTCTACCAGGCTGCTTATCTGCTCGGCGGGATGCAGATTTACGCGCTGCACAGGGAATTAGTCGCCTCGGGAAAAATGACGAATCGGCAATTTCATGACGCTGTGCTCAAGGAGAACAATATCCCTGTCGAAATGATTCGCGCCAGCTTGATTCATCAGAATCTGCCTAGAGATTTTCAAACGCAATGGAAGTTCTATGGCGATGTGACTACTGCCACTTAATGACCTGACACTTTGGGAAGGTTCCAGTGCCCGTGAACAGCTACCATGCGCAACGTGAAGCAGACTGCGATGCCGAGCATGGTTGCCGTCGCGGGTCGCATCTTCAGCTTCAGAGACAGGATCATCGTAGCTGCCCCAGGGAGCGCGGCTGCCGCATACACGTCGGCGCGTAGAACGGAGGGAATGCGTGCCAGCAACACGTCACGAATAGTTCCCCCACCCACACCTGTAATGCCTCCCATCAGCATGGCAAGGAAGGGGTGAATGTTGAAGTCGAGCGCCTTCGCAGCTCCGGCAACAGCAAACAACGCAAGGCCAGCCGCATCAAGGGTTACGACGAGGGATTCCGGAACCTTGTTTACGAAACTGCTCTGAAAGAAGACCACAGCTCCGCCCGCGAATGCCGCAGCGGGATATCGCCAGTCGCGAATGGAATTTGGCGGAACGGCGCCGATCAGCACGTCGCGAATAATGCCGCCCCCCAGCGCTGTCGCGAATGCCAACACCATAAGCCCAAGAATGTCCAGGCTGGCTTGTTCAGCTGCCATAGCGCCTTCAATCGCAAATACGAATGTGCCAATAAGGTCGATAACCAGCAGAAGGTTTGCTGAATGAAAGGTAATAGGACCGCGCTTAGTGAGCATCATTCCAAGTCCGGTGAAAAACAGGGTAATGGCATCTATTTGCAGAAACAACTATTCTTAATACAGGGGATTGATTCCAGCCGCCGGGCTGTGTTTCATTCGATTACTTTCAGATAATCTCCATTCCCGACCCCATTTGTATTTGGTGTTGTGCTGTACTAAGGAGTACTTGATGAAGAAAAACTATTCTGCGCTGTTTTACTGCTGTATTGCCATACTTGCGGGACTGGCGACGATTTGTCCAGTCTCTGTACATGCGCAGAAACGTGTCAGCGATAAAGACGTGGAAGCCTTGATGAAGAATCTGAAAGAAGACTCCAAGTCTTTTCGCGAAACTTTCGATAATGCACTCAAAAAGAGCGCCATCCGTAGAACAAGCCAGGAAAAAGATGTCAAAGGCCTTGTAGCCAGTTTCGAGAAGCAGACGGACTCGATGTTCAGCGACTTCAAAAAGACCAAGCGTGGCGATGTTGCAGTCGAAACTACCATTGGGAGTGCCCAGGAAATCGAGCGGCTCATCTACAATCTGCAACTCGACGCCAAAACCCTCTCTGAATGGCAGAAGATTCGTGCAGAATTGGACCGGGTATCGAACGCCTTCGGCATCAACGCTCCTTATAGCCACATGTAGGTCGAGCCACATTCCTACCATCTCTTTGCGAGTCCGTGAAGATGACGCGACTCTTCCAACGCAGTAAAATACGGCTTTTGAATCGTGAAAAAGGAAGACAACCATGGCAGTCTCAGTAATGGCCGGCATCCCGGCCCTCAAGGATGTGCACAACCAACTCAAAATCCGCATGGAGAAAGCTGTGCATGATTTTCAGGCGAACCTCGCTTCTACGCGCACTGGGCGCGCGTCGGTAGCGATGCTCGACCACGTGAAGGTGGACTATTACGGCACACATACGCCCATCAACCA
>Ga0126381_100006992_pt1 | contig 12522 bp, 11 predicted proteins | sample PanSoiMetPlot_28_FD_96465 | JGI IMG/M metagenome (GOLD analysis project Ga0126381, IMG submission 96465) | Tropical forest soil microbial communities from Panama - MetaG Plot_28 | ecosystem: Environmental > Terrestrial > Soil > Tropical forest > Bulk soil | place: Panama | collected 2016-02-17
CGCGAGGTAGCTGCGGCCATAGAGCCCGGTCAGCGCAGAGAGGCCGAACACCGGCAGTAGGAAAAAGGCGGTCAGCAGATCGATCTCGAGATGCAACCCTCCGCCCGGCATCGACCAGCTAAAGAACAAAGCGGCGGCGTTGCCGGTGAGCAGAACGCGGGTTGCCGCTGCCAAGCCAAGCAGCGAGCCCACGACGGCCGCCGCCTGGCCAAGGAAATGCGCGAGCGCGCCGCGCCTAATGCACGCCGTCGCCGCAATGCCGCCAAACAAGAGAACGGCGAAGGAAAACAGCAGCGCGGTCACGGGCTCGGGTCGATCTGCTTGTTCACGGCTGGCTAAGCCAGCAGCGCCCTTCCGGTGGGGCGTCGCCGCACCCGCGGCAGTTCGAACCTTCCGGGCATGTCAAGGGCTGAGCGGCTATCCATCAGGACCTGTGAAATTTCAATGAGAGTTAGCCTGTTCTCTCCATATCGTCAATCATAGAGATAGATCATTCATCATCGTCCATTGACATATGATGTCTAGACCATCAACAATGCGCGTCTGAATGGCAATCTCAAGCGCCGAGGTGCCTCCGGAACAAGCGGCCATGGGGGGAGCGGCGACCAAATGACCGAGGTGTACGGGCGCTATCATGGCAGGCTCCTTGCCCTCGCGCGGACGGCAACCGACGACGGAGCCTGGCGCGCGAAGCTCCGCGAAATCCTTGCCGAATTCGATGCGGACTGCCGCCTCCTTCCAGCGCTGGGCCGGTATGTGGCGCGCAACGAGCTCGCAACGCAAATCGAACGCGAGGCGCTGCAGTTCTCCGATCCCGACAAGCGCGCGGTGCTGTACCTGGCGCTGAAGCATTTCGATGCGTGGGAAACCTAATGTCAGCGCCGGACGAGTTTATTCAGGAAATCAACGCCCAGAAGGTGTCAGCACCGCTACTTGGCAAAGTGATGCATCTTTGGGCATCGCTTCCGCGCGATGAGTGGCGAGATTTCGACCGGCGGCTCGAACGCGTCGCCGAGTTGGTTAGCCGAGAGCATGATGGTGAGGCCAGCCCGATGCTTGCGATGGCAGCCGCACTGCGGCTCATGGCGCTCGATGCTATGGTCATCGACCCGGAATTGCGCGCCTGGCTGATGTCGGAGCGGTTGCCCGATGGGATCACCTACATCCACGGTGATCTTTTGAAAGTCGCGGCAGAACAAGCGGTGCTCGAAGGACCTGACGGGGAGCCTTTCTTCGATCGGGTGTCTTTTCGCACGCGCCTAATGGAATTGACCACCGCGCGCGGCCACGGATAGCGGCGGGCAACGCTTCCTGCTTCTGCCGGAACGCGCGCAGCGTTCTCCCAGGGTCGTGAATCGCGAGGGAGGCTTGCCGATGAACGATAACAGACCCAGGAAACCTCGGGCGCTGCAGCGGTTCGACCGGCTGACTGGGGATATGAACGTCCTCTTGGCCGTCTTCGCGCTTTGTCTTGCCGTGCTCGATACGACCGTATTCGTAACTCTTCGCCTTTCTGACGAAATCCTGGGTCGTGCGGGCACCGGTGCGACATTGACGGTAGAGGCCTCTCCTGCCGCCGGGTTACGGACTGTCACCGACAGCTGGTGACGCCGTAGCGATAGGAGCGGCGTAAGCGTCCCTTAAAGCGGCCGGAGCACGGTGCCTTGTCGAAGAAACAATACAAATGCTGCGCGGCGCTACGAAAGGGACGATGAAGCTCGAACTAGAGTGCCGGCCACATCAGCTCCAGTGGCTAGGGACGAATTGACGAATGGCGCGGACGCCAAAGCCATATCCCTTAATCGCAAACCGATTTGAAGCGCAGTTTCTGCGACCGCGCGAGGAACGGTCCGCCAACTAGTCGGGGGCCGAGCGATCGGCGCTTATTTGGCCTTGACGGAGCGGTCTGGGCGCTCAAGGAGCACAAGGTGCTGGTAGTAGAACTGCATCACCGTGAAGATGAACGCGGTGCTGATGCCGAACAGCAGCATACCGTCGGCTGCTTCCAGCGCGCCCATCATCTGCCAGTGCGACTGCGGCGTTAAACCCGAGGCGCCTCTCGTGGCCATGGCGTCGACGGAGTAGAGGATCGCGGCTCCGGGTGAATCGAGCGCCTCTAGCCACAAATACGCCGCCGCCCATATCGCCGCTTCTATTCCGTGTAGCACAGCCAGCAGCAATCCCATGGCGGTGAACGCGGTCACCACGATGGCGATCACATGCGGAAAACCAAGGCGCCGGTTCGCCAGCCGAACCCGCAAACCGTGCAGCGCGGACACCAGGAACGTAACGCCGGTCACATGGATCGCTATGGTCAACGCGATCAGAGACAGACCCCAAGTCCAATTATCGATCGCACTTACTCCGACGCGATGCGGGCGCCTTTCTGAGCAACGGAGCGCTTCATGAGCAACGGCACGAACACGAGTACAAAGGTCAGCATTGCGAAAATCCAAAAGCAGTCAAAATAGGCGAGCGAGGCCGCCTGCTGCCGGCGCAGATTGGCCAACTGTTGCCAGGCCAGTTGTTGCGATGCTGACGGATCCCCGGTGAGCTGGAGGAAAAATTCCTTGCCACGCTCGACAATGGAATTCGCCGCTGCGTTGAAGGGATCGAGATATTCGCCGAGACGCAGGGTAAGGAATTGATCGCGCCGCTCTTGGAAGGTCTGAGCGAGCGACGTCCCGACGCTGCCGCCCTCGTTGCGCAGCAGGCTCAGCAAGCCGACCGCGGCGCCGCGCAACTCCATCGGCGTGTAGAGGTAAGCCGCGACGTTCGCCGGCGCGAAACAGATTGCCAGGCCGGCAACCAAGACCACGCGGGGCCAGATGACCTGCCCCGGACCGATATCCAGGTTCAGCTGCGACATCCAGTAATTGCCGGCGGTCATGGCCAACAGCCCGCCCGCGATCAGCCAGCGGGCGTCCATACCCTTCCCGAGCAGGCGGCCAACGATCGGCATCGCCAGAACAGCGAAGATGCCGGCGGGCGACATCAGCAACCCGGCGCTCAGCGCGTCATAACCGAACAGGGATTGGAGCAGACCCGGCAGCGTCGTGCTGGCCGCATAAAGGGCGATATAGGCGCCGGAAATGATGATGCAGCACCCGGCGAAATTGCGCTCGCACAAAGGCCGAAAATTGACGACGGGGCTGCGATGCCGCAGTTCCCAGAAGACGAGGACGACAAGCCCGATGATAAAAAGGGCGGCTAAGATCTGCACCCGCCAGAATGGATCGCCCAGCCAGTCCCATTCCTGACCCTTGCTGAGCATGACCTCCCAGCTGACCATGACGATGATCAGGAGCGATAAGCCGATCGAGTCGAACCGCAGCGGTTGCTTCCGCAACTCCCTACGCTGCGCGGTAAGATAATCCGGGTCGCGAAGCGTCGCCCAACATGCCGCGAGCGCCAGGAGACCGATCGGCACATTGATCAAAAAAACCCATCGCCACGAATAGGAATCGGTGATCCAGCCTCCCAAGGTCGGGCCGACGACGGGCGCGATCAGTGCCGCGAAGCCAAATAGCGTCATCGCTGCGCCTTGCCGTTCGGGCGGGAAGGCGTCGAGTAGCACTCCCTGGCTGCTCGGTTGCAGACCGCCGCCTGCCAGTCCCTGGATCACCCGGAACAGGATCAGCTGACCAAGGCTGCCGGCGATCCCGCACAGCCCGGAACTGAGGGTAAAGACCGCTATCGACAGCAGGAAGTAGTTGCGCCGACCGAGATGTGCGCTCAGCCAACCGGTGATCGGCAGAATGATGGCATTGGCAGCCAGATAGCTGGTGAGAACCCACTCGCCGTCATCGACAGTCGCCGACAGGCCGCCCGCGATATAGCGCAGCGCCACGACCGCGATCGTGGTGTCTAGCACCTCCATGAATGTCGGAACCACGACCGCGGCCGCGACCAGCCATGGGTTCGCCGCCGCCGGCGCTTTGGCGGATGAAAGCGCCGCCAGTGTCATTTGTCGGCACCGGGCGAGTTCCGTAGCGAGCCCATGGGTTGCGATTGCGGCTCATAGGCTTGCAGGAACTTTCCGGCGTCGGGGCCTGTCGGCGGTTTGTTGATGTAGACGTAAGGAACGACCGAAGTGCCGGTAAACAGCGGGTCTTTGTTGGGATCATAGTTTTCGAGATCGATGCGGACCGGAAGCCGCTGCACCACTTTGACGAAATTGCCTGTGGCGTTCTGTGCCGGAAGCAGCGCCAGCGTTGATCCGGTGCCCATCGTAAAGCCGGAAACCCGGCCCTTGAAGACGCGCCGGCCACCATACATGTCGACATACAGGTCGACGGGTTGGCCAATGCGCAGATCGGCCAGTTGCGTCTCCTTGTAATTGGCGTCGACCCAGATGTCCTTGAGCGAGCGGATCGCCATCAGGTTTTGGCCGACTTGAACATAATTTCCCGGATTGACGTTCCGGCGGGTGACGACGCCGTCGATCTCCGCGACGATGTCGCAATAACGCAGATCTAGCTCGGCCTGGGCGAGTTCGCGCTTGGCGGTTTCTAGCTTGGCCGCGGCCTGTTTGACGGCGGGCGCATCCGCTGCGAGCTTCGCAAACGTGGTGTCGATGTCGCCTTGCTTCTCGAACGCCGCGATCATGGCCTTTGGGCTCTCGTCAAACGAATGGACAACACCGAGCTGGGCAGCACTCTGGATCAGGTCCGACTGCGCCTGGAGAACGGCGGAGAACGTCTCGTCGAGATCGGGCGGCACGGCGCCGATGTCTTCACCTTTGACGGGTTGAGCGGGCAGCCCGAGAGAGACGCGGACCTGGTGGATTTCGGCCAAGGATTGGGTCACGCCGGCGTTGGCGGTCGATAACGACGCCTGCCGCTGGTCGAATTCCTCGCGGCTCGCCGTCCCGGACGTGACAAGCTGCTGTGTCCGATTGAATTCGACTTGCGCCAACGACAGCGCGGCCTTGCTCTTGTCGAGTTGGGCGACCCGGGCATGCAAGAGGGCGACCTGATTGTCGACGTCCTCCACGGCATGCTGCAACGCCCAGCGCGCGCTCCTGGCTTTTGCCTCAATAGCGCGAGCCGCGGCTCTGGCCGCCTGGAGGTCGGCGTTCGCGGTGTCGACCGCCGCCTGTTTCTCCGAGACCGCGACCTGGTAGGGCTCCTTGTCCAGTTCAGCAAGGAGCTGGCCTTTGTGGACACGATTATTGTCATCGACCAAGACCCGAACGATCTGGCCGCCAACGCGCGGAGCGACAAGCGTCACATGCCCGTTTACGTAGGCGTCATCCGTCGAAACGGTGTTGAAAGCGTGCCTGATCGAGGGAATGCCAAAGACGCAGGCGATAACCAAAACCAGCGCGCCGACAATGCCGATCAACAGCCTTCGACGCCGCATTGGGTGACCGCCTGAAGGCGGAGGCGCGGACGACCTCGGCTCGTGCCCAATCGGAACGCCTTCGCCGACCGCACGCGCTTCCGTCCGGTTAGTTGCGCCCGCATCCGCTTTATCGGGCATCGCATCTGCCTTCAATCAATATCTGAGGCGGAGAGCCGTCCCCGTCAGTCGGCGGATCCCGAATCAGCCACCTGCTTGCGAGCGGCGGAGCCAATCGTCGAGACCGATGCGACCGAGCCGCGCTTGGTCCGCCGGCACTAGCGATTGTTCCTCGACCGTGCCGCCGAAATATCGGGCCGCGGGGTCGCGCACCACCTGTCGCGGGTCTCCGACCGCTTTCAAATAGCGAGCGACAATTTCGTTGAACGGTGCCCGCTCCGGGCCGGCGATCTCGACGAGGCCGTTTCGCGGCGGGGCGAGCGCGACCTCGGCGACAATAGAAGCAACATCATCCGCCGCGATGGGCTGGAACAGGGCTGCCGGAAGCCTGACCGTGTTTCCCTCCGTACTTGAATCGGCGATGCCGCCGAGGAATTCGAGGAACTGGGTCGCACGGATGATGGTGTAGGGAATGCCGGAGCCGCTGATCAGTTTCTCCTGGGCGACCTTAGCGCGGAAATAGCCATTGTCGGTGCGGTCGATTGCGACGATGGACAGCGCGACGTGATGTCGGACGCCGGTTGCGGCCTCCGCGGTGGCGAGATTACGCCCGGAAGTCTCGAAAAATTCCAGCACCGCCTTGTCTTCAAACGAGGGCGAATTGCTGAGGTCGACGACCACCTGCGCGCCGGCCATCGCCTCTTTGAGCCCTTTGCTGGTGATGCTGTCGACGCCGCTTTTGGGCGAGGCAGCGACGACCTCGTGGCCACCCTGCCGCAAAATGGCAACGGTCTTCGAGCCGATCAACCCGGTGCCGCCAATGATCAAGATTTTCATGGGTTTACCTCCCTGTCGGTAACTGCCGACCTCAACCAAAAACACCTCGGGCGGGCTGCGAGGTTTGGTTGAGTCTGGGATAGGTACTCCAGAGGCTGCGGCTTAAATTTTGTACTCGGCTACACCCCGGAGCCTATAGGCCGAACGCTTCGGCCGGCGAACTGTTCCCCGGCGCGGATAGCCTCGACGTGCGCGCTTCTCCAGCCAGGGGCGGCGGGGGATGACATTGTCAGCAGTAATACTATGACGCTGCGGATTCGACGCACCGACCGTTGCGCCGCGTGTCGATATGGGCGCCTTTGTGCTCTGGAAAATTCCGGGCTATCCCCAACCCGCTTGCACTGTCGTGACCGCTTGACCGACGCGCCCCAAGATATTCTTGACCGGCGCGAGAGCGCGGGTTGAGGTGGTCGGGTGACGATCGCGAAACCGTTCATACGCCTCGGCTTCTTCACCCGTCTGCTTGACCGGACGGATGCCGCCGAGCGTTACCGCCTAGCCATCGCCCAGATCGTCCATGCCGAAAGCTGCGGCTTTGATTCCGCCTGGATCGCCCAGCACCATTTCCACGAGGATGAAGGCGGACTGCCGGCGCCTTTCGTGTTCCTGGCCCAAGTGGCCGCGCAGACCGAGCGGATCCGCCTCGGCACCGGGATCGTCACCCTGCCGCTGGAGTTGCCGATCCGCGTCGCGGAGGATGCGGCGGTGCTCGACCTGATGAGCGGCGGCCGGCTGGAGGTGGGGATCGGGCCAGGCGGCAATCTGTCGGCGTATAAGGCATTCGACCTCGATAGTGCCGAGCGCGCGGCATTGCTCGTTCGCCATCACCGGGTATTGCTCGACGCTTGGGCGGGGCGACCGCTACTCGGCGGCGACAAGCTCTACCCACCCAACCCGACCCTTGTCGATCGGGTCTGGCAGGCGACCTTCAACACAGATGGCGCGCGACGCGCCGGCGCTGCGGGTGACGGGCTGATGCTCTCACGCACGCAGCCGCGACCGCTGGACCGGTCGCATCTGTCGCTGCCGCAAATCCAGGACCCGATGATCGACGCCTATCTCGAGGCTTTACCGCCGGGGCGGGCGCCGCGCATTCTCGCCTCGCGCACGGTTTTTGCCGCCGACGATCGCGCGGAGGCCCTCCAACTTGCGGAAATCGGCCTCGAGCGGCAGCGGCAGCGCTATGCCTCGATCGGTCGTGCGGGATTTGTCGAGGGCATGTCGGTGCACGACCGGATCGTCGCGATGGACATCCATATCGGCAGCACAGACGACGTAATCGCCTCGCTGCAGGCTGACAGCGTGCTCTCCCGCGCCACCGATCTGACCGTCCAGGTACATTCGATCGATCCGCCGCACCCGTTTATTCTGCGGTCGATCGAATTGGTGGCCGACAAGGTCGCACCGGCGCTGGGTTGGGTTCGCGGCGGCGCCGCGGCCGCGCGGTAGGCCACCCGACGGCCAAGGAAAGGGTCACCATGGATGCGGATATCATCGACAAGCTGGCCGGGATCGAACCTGGCTCGGCACTGGACATGATCCGCAAACGACGCCCGGTCGCACGCGAGCAGGCGCAGGCTAGCTATCGCGCCTTGTTTGCGCCCGAAAACGCCGACGAGGTCAGTATGACGGAGCGTTTCGCGGTCGCCGTCTTTGTCGCTGGCCTACATGGCGGTGACGCTGGGATTGCCGCACATTACGCCGCCGGTCTGACCATCAGCGGTGCGTCGGCGGAATTGCGCGCGGCAATTGACGGGGCGATAGAAGCGGCCAAAGGCCAAGGCCCCTATGGCTCCTACCCGGCCGGCCCGCTGAGCCGTGAGGATGTTGCGGGGCCAGCTCATCGCGTCGCCGCGGGGACCCGCCAGGCGCTCGGGCCACGCCTCGCCGCGGTTTTCGATCACGTGCACCTGCTGGTGTTCCACCCTCGCGATGCGGCCCCGGCGGCGCTGGGGGCTCTGCTCGACACCGGCTGGTCGACAACCGGCATCGTCACGTTGTCGCAGATCGTCGCTTTTCTCTCCTTCCAAATCCGCGTCGTCGCCGGGCTGCGTGCCCTGGCTGGCGCCAACTGACGCTCGGGGGTGCCGCAATGCCCGATACGATCCTTGAACCGCCACCGCACACGGCTCCCGCAGTCTTCACCCGGGCGCTGCTCGACTGGCTGCCTTGGCTCGAGCCGCTGGCGATTGACGCCCTGACCGAGCGGCACATGAAGGCGCTGATCGATGCAGCACGGGCGAAATCGGCGTATTTCCGGCTGCTTGCGCGTGACCCCGACGCGCTCCGCGCCCGCACGCTGACCGACAAGGACATCTTCTACAATCCCGACGCCGGTCTGCCACGGGCGGAGCGCGAACTCGCCGCCGCCGCGACGTCGCGTTTCAACGGCTGCATCTATTGCGCCTCGGTGCACTCGCGCTTCGCGGCAACCTATTCGAAGCGCGAAGACGACGTGCAACGCCTGCTGGACGAGGGGGTGGCAGCCGATCTCGATGAACGCTGGAATGCCATCGTCGCAGCGGCCGTGGCGCTGAGCACGACGCCGATCACCTTCGGATCGCTGCACGTGGAGCGCCTGCGCCAGGCCGGCCTCGACGACCTTGCCATCGCCGATGTGATCCATGCGGCCGCCTTTTTCAACTGGGCCAACCGGCTAATGCTGTCGCTCGGCGAGCCGACCTCGACCTAACGCTCGTCAGGCCGAGACGTGATCCGGCCTGTACAAGCGTCAAATTATGCTCGACAACGAGCTTTGCTCCTGTCTCCCAGCGCTGCGTTTGGTTCAGGAAGTATGTCCGGTTTCGGTGCTGAACCGTCGTCCGCGCCAGCGACCGCCTAGGCCAGCTTTTGCCTCTTTTCGGACCTTCATGGACGAGCGGTAGCCTGATGCATCGCCCTACCCTGGCTTGACAGCGTTCACCGAGGGCGACGCGGGCGTGTTCTTCGGGCGCGATGCCGACATCCTGCGCGGCCTCGACAAGATCCGCATTCTTCGCAGGGACGGTCGTCCGAACCTGCTGGTCATCCAGGCTGCGTCCGGCGCCGGCAAATCTTCGTTCTTGCGGGCGGGACTCTGGCCGCGGCTCGACCGCGATCCAGACGTCGTGCCCCTTGCAATTTTGCGACCGGCGACTGGCATCTTGACCGGCCCTGGGGGCTTGGGTCGAAAGCTCCCAGCGCGGTCTACACCAGCGACGCGCCGGGCCGATAATTCGACGTTGTTGCCCGGCATGGGTTACGCGAGCAACTCGTTCAACTGCGCGCGCTGATGCTCGGACAGTTCAATGCCGTGTCGCAAGGAGCGCTCGCGCCGGGCGTATCGGCGATCACCTGGAAGGCGGGTGACACCACTCTCGGCGAGTGCTGTGAAGAGGCTTTCGATCCGCTCAAAGTAGCGACTGCCCGACGCCCGTGAAGGATCGATGAGGATCAGCGTCTGGCCGGCTTTAGAGGTCTGTGCGCCCGGATATTCGAACGACCGATCTTCGAACCCGAAGCAGCCGCCGGCCAATGCGCCGGCCATCACCTCGATCATCAATGCGATGGAGGAGCCTTTGTGGCCACCAAACGGTAGCGCCGAGCCGCCGCCATCGAGCAAGCTATGAGGATCGGTTGTGGGTTTGCCGTCAGCATCGACGCCGACACCCTCCGGTAACCTGTCGCCCCGCTGCGCTGCGAGCAGCACGTCGCCCTGTGCCATGACACTCGACGCCTGATCCCAGACCAGGGGCAACTTTCCAGGGCGCGGACAGGCGAACCCCATCGGGCTGGTGCCGAGCACCTTGCGTTTGCCGTCCCAGGCGACCATGCGCCGCCGCCCGTTGACCATGGCCAGGGCGATAAACCCTTCGGCCGCGAACGGCTCGATGTCGGGCCACACCGCCCCGAAATGATGCGAGTCGCGGATCGCCACCGCGGCGATGCCCTGATACCGCGCCTTGTCACACAACAGCGATGCGCTTGCCCGCAAGGCCGGCTGCGCGAATCCGTTCGCGCCGTCGGTTGCGACAAGACCCGGCGCGGCATCCTCGACGACAGGAACGGCGCAGCCATCAGCCCAGCCGCTTTTCAAGGTCGCGACATAGCCCTGCAGCCGTAGCAGGCCATGGCTGGCTGTGCCGTCGCGCTCGCACGCGACGACGCTGTCGGCAACCGGTCCGGCGTTGTCGGGCGAAACGCCATGGCGGATGAGCACGTCGATGACGAGAGCGGTCAGTTCATCGACGCTGACGGTCTGCGGCATACCGCCATATTAGTTGCGCCGCTCGCGCCGACAAATGACGGAAAATCGCGTGATCTGAGGAGGCGGCAAGGACACTGTAAGCGCGAGGTTACCGTGAATGTGTCGACAAAGGCGGACGAGTATCGCTAGCCTCGGCACATGATTTCGATCCGCGAAGAAATTGCTATCGCCGCACCGCCGGAGGCGGTATGGCGGCTGCTGTCCGATCCAGCCATGGTCGCTTCATGCATCCCGGGCACGGTGCTGACAAACTTCCGCCGCGTTCATTACGGCGAAGCCTAGCGGGCGGTAGGGAACCAACGGTGAGCCGCGTCTGCGTGATGGCACGCGCAAGGGTGCGGGGGACGCGGATAGCGGGACAAGACAAAGTCGCGGATATCGGAGAACGCCAGCTCCCTTCGAAATCAGGCATATGAGCGAATATTCTCTCGGCATCGATATCGGCGGGACGTTTACCGATCTCGTGATCCACGATCACGGCACTGGCCGCCGCTGGGGCTGTAAGGTGCTGACGACACATGCCGACCCGCAGCAAGGTGTCATCGCCGGCGTCCGGACGATCCTCGGCGAGAGCAAGCTCGACCCGCGCGGCATAAACCGCGTGGTGCATGCGACGACGCTGTTTACCAACGCGCTGATCGAGCGCAAAGGTGCTCCGACGGGACTGCTGGTCACTGCCGGGTTCCGCGACATGCTGGAGATCGGCCGCGAGCGCAAATACGACCTCTACGATATCGGCATCGAAAACCCGCCGCCGCTGGTGCCCCGCAATTTGCGGCTGGACGTCAGCGAGCGGATCCGAGCCGACGGCAGCGTCGCCGAGCCACTCGACGAGGCGCAGCTCTTGCTCCAGGTCGATGTGCTGCGCGCCGCCGGGGTGACGTCGGTGGCGCTGGTGCTTTTGCACGCGTACGCCAACCCGGCGCATGAGGAACAAGCCGCGCGCGCCATCGCGGCTCATGCGCCGGAGCTGTTCGTCACACCGTCGCATCAGGTAGTGCGCGAGATCCGCGAGTACGAGCGCGCCTCGACGACGGTCGCAAGCGCCTATGTGAAACCGATCGCCGCCAGCTATCTCGCCGCGCTGGCGCGGGAGCTTGTCCGGCTCGACATTTCAGCACCACTCTTGCTGATGCTGTCGGGCGGCGGGCTCACGCATGCCGCTGAGGTCAACCGCAACCCGGTGCAGATGCTCGAATCCGGGCCGGCAGCGGGAGCGCTGGCCGCGGCGTTTTTCGGCGCTCGCGATGGTGTTGTCGACCTGCTCGCCTTTGACATGGGCGGTACCACCGCCAAGCTCAGCCTGGTCGACAGTGGCGAGCCGCTGGTCGCCTATGGATTCGAGGCGGCACGGCAGAAGCGCTTTATCGAAGGCAGCGGTCTGCCGATCCGCCTCTCGACGATCGAACTGATCGAGATCGGCGCCGGCGGCGGCAGCATCGCCCGGCGCGACGATATCGGCCTGCTCAAGGTGGGCCCGGACAGTGCCGGGTCGGAGCCAGGCCCCGCCTGCTATGGTCGCGGCGGCACGGCGCCGACCGTGACCGACGCAAATCTGCTGCTTGGTTATCTCAACCCGGATTTTTTTGCCGGCGGTACCCTAAAGATCGACTGCGAGGCTGCCGCCCGGGCGATCGCCGGTCTGGCCGGGACGCTCGGCTTGTCCGCGGAGATGGCCGCCGCGGGGATTCACGAGGTGGTCAACGAGAATATGGCCGGGGCGGCGCGCGTGCACATCGCCGAGCGCGGCCGCGACCCACGACGCTACGCGCTCGTCTGCACCGGCGGCGGCGGGCCGGTGCACGGCTACAGCGTCGCGCGCAAGCTCGGGATTACGCGGCTGGTCTGTCCGCCGTCGCCGGGGGTTGCCTCGGCCTGGGGGTTGCTGGTGGCGCCCGCTCGCGTCGACCGGATGACGACGATCGGCTTTCGTCTCGATGACGATCCGCTCGCCGGGTTCGAAGCCGCGTTCCGCC
>Ga0126381_100006993_pt1 | contig 12522 bp, 6 predicted proteins | sample PanSoiMetPlot_28_FD_96465 | JGI IMG/M metagenome (GOLD analysis project Ga0126381, IMG submission 96465) | Tropical forest soil microbial communities from Panama - MetaG Plot_28 | ecosystem: Environmental > Terrestrial > Soil > Tropical forest > Bulk soil | place: Panama | collected 2016-02-17
CGCCCGGAAATTGCGTGGGCCCCGGCAGGCCAGCCATCCGAAGATGATGCAGCAGCGAACGTGCTGCAAGCACCACCGCCACTGATCCACGGGTCCGAGTCTCTTCCGGACATCCGGCGAAAGCATTCTTTGGGCAATCTCGTCAGTGAAAAATGCCCCGAAGACCTGGTCTGCCCTCGCGATCTCGTCCGCGCAACTCGGTGGTCCGGCTTTTGCTGTCTTGCTTAACTCAGCCGGATCGCCGGCCAGTTTCAACTCCTGTTTCAGAATCGGTTCATAGGCCGCCAATAAGGCTTTCAGAACAAGCTGGAAATCCTCATTCTGGATTTCAGGGGGCGCGCCTTGACCGGTGGTTGGGTTCTTTGTTTCATCAGGCATCATTAATCCTCACGTTCTTTTGTGACGTACGTCGGCTTTCCGCTTCATGAAACGTTCGTCGAGCGGCTTCGCGGAGATTAACGCCCTACAGCCCTCGATGCTTCTGTCTGCTTCGTTGAGCCGCTTCCCTCGGGCGGATTTCAAGCAGCGCTTCGCTTGCCGCCACGAATCTGCCAACCTTTTCCCGTGGCAGCGCTGCTGTATCGCTTCTGTCGGAACCGGAATCAGTAAAATCGAAATCCCCCCGGTTGTCGGTGCGCTGGCACACATAACGGGCGGATTGCGGTTTGTGAGCCGCGTAGTGTTTGTGACCGCTGGAGCGAACAGCCCTTCCATCCAATAATCCGGATTACTCCTTGGAAACGGCCGTCAAGGAATTCAAGTTAACGAGTAGTCGCTATCTCGTACATGTGCCCAGCGGATAGGTCCTATTTCACCCGCAAACCGGAATTAGTCTGCCAGCGGTCGTAAAAACCGCCTAGTCGGACAGATGCTCTGCCCACCTACCAATGTCCGAGATGGCCACTCTTCTCGACCGGTGGCGGTGTCAATCCGCGCTTAAGTTTCCGCACCCTTGCGCCCAACCGCTGATGAATCTGCTCCCGTTACACCAGGAGCGGTTTCTAGGTAATCTGCTTAAACGCATACACCTATACGTAGAAGGTCGCCTCAAACGACACGAATAAGAGACGCAGCATGCTTTGTGATCGTTGTCGCCAAGACGTTTCCGAACGATCGCTATTCTGCAACCACTGCGCCCTCCATCCGGAGTAATTGACTTGCTACTTTGGGAATGTGCGCGTCGTGATGGCATTTGATGCGGCTGAGGGTCTGGTGATTAGACGCGCCGATCTCTACTATCGGAAGGCACAGCAATGAGACACAACGAAATGATTTGCCGAAGAGCGTGTACATTCTTCGGTCTGATGGCACTCGGGAATTAGCATTTCCAACAGACCCAATTTTTGAGGAATCTAGAACTTTGGGCGAGAGGTCTAGAACGCGGTTCTGGTTTGTTTGGGGCGTTTGGGGCCTCATGCTTGCGGCTGCCTTTGGGTTTGTCGTCAGGTTCGGCAGCAATGTGCCGTTTTGGGATGATTGGGAAACGGTGCCAGCTCTGGCGGGCGAGCAAAATATCGATGCTCAATGGTTTTGGGCAGCCCACAACGGACATCGTATCCCCTTCCCACGGCTTTTCCTTTTAGCCTTATACAAGCTCACTGGTTGCGATTTCCGTTCCGGTATGTACTTCAATGCCGCAATACTGGGGATAGTGGCGTTCGCAATGATTATCGTTGCCAAGAAGCAACGCGGCGGTGAATTAAGCTATGCGGACGCGTTCTTTCCCGTGGTGCTACTGGGTTGGGGGCACTATGAAAACCTGTTGTGGACCTGGCAGGTGACTCAAGTTATACCAGTCGCTGTCGTCTGCTTTTTGCTCTGCATCATCGTTCAAAACGGGACCTGGTTGGTCGGGCGGACGGGCATCGTGGCTGGCCTGCTGGTTGTGACGCTGCCGTTGAGTGGCGTGCCCGGTTTGATGTATTTGCCCGCCATGGCGCTTTGGCTTGCTATCGGGGGACTGCAATCCGGTACGCGCTACGGACTGCTGCTATGGGTGCTTGCGCTGGCCAGCGTTGCGCTTGCCGCGTTCTATTTCGTCGATTATCCGCTGAGTTCGAGTCTTAGATTGACGGAACCGCTCACTTTGTCAACCCTGAAGCACACAGCTAGGGGCTCATTCAGCACCGCGCTGCAGTTTCTTACCAGATCGTTTGGGCCCGCTGCGGAACTATCGTGGCGGTACTCGGGGAAAGCGATGCTCGGTCTGTTGATTGCGACTTCAATCCTGTTGTTGCTACGGTTATGGCGATCTATCGGGCTGCTCTTGTTCCTGACAGGAGTGGGCTGCCTTGCCTTGAGCGTGGGTTTCGGGCGCCGTGGTATTTCCGCGCGCTATTTTCTGATTGCTGCACCAGTGCTGGGCCTCATTTACTACGCGTGGGGGAAATCGAGGGTCAGCCATCTCGTACAAACGGGCTTGTTTATCACAGCCATCGTCGCGCTGCCGTTTAACTTTCGGGAGGGACTCCGTTATGCGAGGGATTATCACCGCAGTATGGAGGCGTTCAGGCTCGATCTTCTGGCAGGCAAGTCAGATGCGGAACTGGTGGCTCACCATGCGGCCGCACTTTCTCCATGCGCTCTGTCAGCTCCGACGAGGGGAATTCCGTTGGACGAGGGCGGAGAGACAGCGCCTTCCTCGACGTTTCCAGGGCCTTGGGTGGAGTGCGTGTCTTATCACGACTGGCTGGTTCCGTTCATCTGGGACATGCGCCGCGGCGGCATAGGATATTTTCGCCTTTTGCGAGATGAGTATCCGGCATCCAAGGATGTTCGGTTGTCGGACGTACCCGGAACATTGCTTAGCGGCGGTGCGCCACGCGATACGAATGTTGTATTCGCGTTGCAGCGACCGAAATTCGTGTACGGGATCCGCGTTGCGTATGGCGGACACGTTCAGCCGGGCAGCGTAAATCAAGGTCCTTGCCTGCAGGTGCTCTGGAAAAAACGTGATCAGAAGACGTTTGTAAAGTCCCAGCGCTACCTCCACTTTTGGAGGCCAGATGAAAGGGTTCACACTATCTGGATCTTTGATACCATTGACAATCTTGCCGTCAACTTCGATAATCAACCTCACGTTCTCGATCTCATAGAGGTCGAGTTTCTAACCCCGATCTTTTGAGATTTGGGACGACATCCAGAAGAATCACTGCAAGAACGCAGTACTCGGACATTGGCCGGAAACGGCGTTGTAGAAGATTACTCCCTCCTTTGTTGTAGACCGGTGGTGTGTCACTGGTTGTAAAACCGTCTATTCGGAGATGAGCATAGCCTGGGGCCACAGTCCGAAATGGCCACTAGTCGCTCGGGTGATTCTTTCTTAAGTTGGGCGATGGAATCGGGGCGAGTGTGGGCGAGTGTCGTGTTGTAAGCTGTTCGCTGGGGCTGGGGAAGTCTGCGCCAAGTTCAGTGACGAGCCGCGGACTCGACCGATCTCGGCCTGGGAGGTGAGGATGAACCGGGGATTTCACGTGCTCGTGTTCATCGGACTGGCCAGCTTGAGCATGGCATCGGCTCAGTTGCTCGGCTCATTCACGGCGACCGGCAATCTGAACCAGTTGCGCCAATTCCACACCGCGACCTTGCTCACGAACGGCAAAGTGCTTATCGCCGGCGGATTCGCGGTCGCGGTCGGGTGGCCGGCGTGGGCCAGTACTGAACTGTATGATCCGGCTACAGGTTCGTTCACACCCGCAGGCGACATGACCGTCTCGCGTTACTTCCATACAGCGACTCTGCTTCCCGATGGCAAGGTCTTAATCGCGGGCGGACTTAGCAGTATCGTCGGCGGTTCCTTCGGTGGCCTGTTGAGCAGTGCCGAGTTGTACGATCCTTCTGCGGGGACCTTTACGCCTACCGGCGAGATGACTACGGCGCGTGCGTCCCACGCGGCAGTGTTGCTGGCGAACGGGAATGTGCTCATCGCTGGAGGGGTCCGAAATGAGCCGGTGGCCACCGCTGAACTGTACGACCCCTCCACGGGAACGTTCTCTGCGACGGGCAAAATGCTATCCACTGGATCCTTCACAGCTTCGCTGCTGACGAATGGGAAGGTTCTGCTAGAGGGTAGCTACGGAGGGCGCCCTGATGATTTGCCCGTTGACAACGAGATCTATGATCCCGACACTGGCGCCTTTGTCGTCGCAGGTGAAAAAGCCAATCGTCTGTTTCCGGAAACAGCCAGCTTGCTCCCGAACGGCAAAGTGCTGGTCACGGAGATCTACTCCTGCGATCCCAGCGACGTTGCGGAACTTTATGATCCGGGCACCGACAAGTCCGCAGCGACTCCGCCTATGACGAAATCGCGAGGTTACAGCACAGCCACCTTGCTTCCGGAAGGAAAGGTGTTCGTGGCTGGACGCGACTTCGTTCATTTCGGGGGCAGCGCCGAGTTGTATGACCCTGCCACCGGAGCGTTCAGTACGGATAGAAGTCTGCTGATGGACAGCGAGGAAGGACATACTGCCACTCTACTTCCTGATGGCACAGTTCTCATGGCGGGCGGATGGATCTGCTGCGGATATAGCGTTAACACAGCCGTGATCTATCATCCGCTCGTGGTCGTGTCCTCGCCCAAAATGTTCACGCTTTCCGACGGCCGCCAAGGTGCGATTCTGCACGCCGGAACGAGCCGGGTGGTCTCCCCCGATGATCCTGCTGTTGCCGGAGAGGCACTTGAGATCTACGCCACGGGACTCACCAACGGGAGTCTGGTTCCGCCTCAAGTAGCGATTGGAGGGCGATCGGCTCAAGTGCTGTTCTTCGGCGACGCACCAGGATTTGCCGGATTGAATCAGATCAACGTCAAGGTGCCCGCAGGGATCGCAGCAGGCGCTTCCGTGCCCGTTCGTCTCTTTTATCTCGCGCGTCCGAGTAACGAAGTGACCATTGGGGTGCGATGAGATTAGTCGGAGGATTGGCTCGGTGAATCTTCTTGAACAACGAAGTTGGAACAAGTCGCTGATCTTTTCGGCGGGAACTGACTCGAACATGGCGTACTCGATGTGCTCCGGTGAAGAAGCGGCTCGGTCCTACTACGTCGTGAAGCCGGTACGGCCTTAGAGCGCATGGGCGACGTCCGCCGAATCGGATCGTGCAGCGAGTATTGCATGTGGGGTGCGGCGACCTCGTCGACAACACCACGATTGACGTTCTGGCCCCAGAACTCGGTAGCCGCAGTCCGCACCGAAAGGTTGTGGTTCTCGCACAGCTTTGAGCGGTGCACTGGTTCCAAGGAAATGAATTGATTCCAAACCCGGCTGGAGCTACCTTTCTGGCACACGGTCGAATCTAATTGTCCGAGTAGGCCATTTATCGCCGAGTGACCCACGTTCCATCCAGATTCCTCCGCTAAGGCGCTATCGGTCAGTTAGTTTGTGGGGCATTATCCGTCGCTCTTGTTGGCGTGCTGTAATTCGTTGAGCTTTAGGCGTTCCTTCACTGAATAGGAATGCGATATAGGTTTCGCCGTGCTGTCCCACCATAGAATGCATATAAATCGATGGATGGTCCCGGCACGACTGCGCCATTTTCGATGCGGCGCGCACCCGGTAGATTGGCCACCTGTTCTTCCGAATGAAGTCCTCCAGCGGGAATTCGGGGGAACATCTCACCGCGAGGGAGCGGTATGAGATAACTCCGTCCGAATGGAATGGGCGCACCGAAATCGGAATAAATCGACATCGTACGGCCATCAGGAGACCAATAGACATCCAAGGTCGAATCTCCGACCACGACGGGCTCGCCTCCGTCCAGCGGAAATGCCTCAGTGACAGGCGAAGCGTTACCCGAAACCCCGGCCAAGGCGACAAGCCACCGGCGGTCCGGAGTGAGAGGGTAAATGGGGCCAACAGGTTGTGGCAGCACCTTCTGCAAACCAGTCCCATCCAAGCGAACCCTGTAGATCAAACCGGTAGTTCCTGCTACGCCGCTCTGCCCCGTGGTTTGGCGGAAAAGGATTTCGTCGTCGCTCATGAACCTGGGGGACCCGCCCACAATATTCGAAATCTGCCGAGCTGGCACGCTCCGATCCATTGGCGCGATCCAGATCTGTGGCTTACCGTCGGCGTCCGCCGTCTCCATGACCACCTGTTGGCCATTGGGTGAGATGTCATAGTCGAGCGCCTGTAAGCCTGCGACAAGGGGTTCGGAACGGCCTGTTGTCACCTCTGAGATTCGAATCTCCCCTGGGTCCCGATAATAATAGAGCTCGGTTGGAGCCTCTTTGATTACGCGGTACAGAACCTTATCGCCGTTGGGTGTGAACCTGGGTTCCGCGGCATTTCCTTCCATCGAAATGCGCCGCTCTCCCTTTGCATCGCGAACAGATAATGAAATGCTCTGCAGAACTACGGAGGTGACGAGCGAACGTCCATCCGGCGCCATCGCGATCCCCTCCTCCTCGCTGGGCCCTGAGGTGATCTGCTCTGGTTTACCGTCCGGAAAGCGCTGACGCCAGATATGATTGGCTCCAACCGCGTTGGAAGTAAGGTACATCCATTTTCCGTCACGCGACCAAGCTACGGCGGTGCAGGCAGCGCCCGGCGGCCCTACCCGATGGCCCTGAGAACTGCCGTCGGCCGGTACAACGCGGCACGGCAACCACAGGTGATCGTTATCCATTTCGACTAGCAGCACCCATTTGCCGTCTGGTGATTGAGCGGAGCGATGGGCCATCGTCATTTCTGTCGTCGGCACATAGATATCGCGCGAACCCAGCCGGTTCTCGGCGGCCGAGACAATCGCCATGTGTATTCCACTCTTGATTTCGGAGAACAGCAACTGGTGCGGCCCAGTCCATGTTAGTCCCGAAGCATTTTTAAGCCATTTCTGCGGCTCGCCGCCACCGACCGCAACGCTCCAGGTGTCCCAACTGAACTCTTGGTCCGAGTATATAGAATATGCAATACGCGTCCCATCAAGTGAGAATGTTGGACTCATTTTGGGCAGATCATCGTGGGTTAACTGAACTGGCTCGCCATCAGGCAGAATCTTGACGTAGACCTGTCCCGATCCCATGAACGCCGACGGTCCCCGAATGAATGCGATCATACGGCCGTCCGGCGAGAGCGCGGGCTGGCTTACTGAGTCCGGGAATTTCGTGAGTTGAATCCACCGAGACGTGTCGGATATCGGGGCGGAACGCCGCGATAGTAAAACGCCGCCAATAGCAACCACGGCGAGTAGCGTTGCAGCCGGCGTTACGACCGCCCAGCGTTTCCGCTCGCGCGGTGTTTTTTCGATGGCACGACGGACCTCACCCATGTTCGCAAGGCGCCGAGCCTCGTCTTTTTGGAGGCACTGCTGCACAAGTTCACGAACCTCAGGAGGAGTCCTAGAGGGCAGCGCGCGAAAGTCGGGCTCGCGCTCTAAAACGGCTGCAATCGTCTCCGTTATCGTTCTGCCCTCAAAAGCCCGCTTCCCGGTAAGGAGCTCGTACAACAGGCAGCCAAATGCCCATATATCCGTTCGCTGATCGACCTCGATACCGCGCGCTTGCTCCGGGCTCATGTACCCGGGCGTGCCAACAATGTGTCCAGCAACCGTGTTTACGCCCGTCATGCTTGCGGTCTTCGATAGATCCGGATTTCTTTCCGGACGCCAGATCGCCTTTGCCAGTCCAAAGTCGAGTACCTTCACTCTGCCTTGAGACGTCACCTTCACATTGGCCGGTTTTAAGTCGCGGTGGACGATTCCCCTCTCGTGCGCCGCCTGCAATGCATCGGCAACTTGCAAGGCGTAATTGAGCGCTTTCGGGACCGGCAACGGCCCACGCAGTGTCTCGCCCTCAACAAGCTCCAACACCAGACAATCCACGCCATCCGAGTTTTCCAATCCATATATGGCGGCAATGTTAGGATGATTAAGCGAAGCGAGCATGCGTGCCTCACGCCGAAAACGTGTTAGCCGCTCCGGATCGCGGGCAAACTCAGAGGGCAATGTCTTGATTGCAACGTCCCGCCCAAGCTTGGTGTCCCTCGCCCGGTAGACCTCGCCCATGCCTCCCGCGCCCAGGGGGGACACAATTCTATACGGGCCGAATTGGCGACCGCGCACGAAGCCGCTGCCAGCAATGGTGGGTGCTACGTTCTCAAACGCCGGCTTATCCAGGAAGCTCGCGGATTGCGCTTCTTTGCATAGTAAAAGCTCGATCTCGCGCTTGAGCTCGCTGTCCTCATTGCAGGCTTGCGCTAGAAACGCCTGCCGCATGTCCGGCTCGCGCTCCAGCGCCGCGTAAAACAGCTGCTCAACCTGCCGCCAGCGCTCGGGTGTCATAGCCGCTTTTGAAGTAGCCGTCTGAACAATCTTACTGCGTTACAACATTTGGCCGCTGTACGCCGCTGTGGACAGTTCCCTAGTGGCAGAAAATGAGTGGGCTATCGGTCGACGCCGTCGTTAGAAGCTAGTGGAGTTTACAAAGCCCGAGAAGACTGGGCCGTGAGACTCGCGGGTAACCGTCCATCCAAGCATGGGGACCACTTACGATTGGCGAAATGCTTTGGAACCTATCAACCGCTGGGCCAGTCACGCTAACAAACATATCCGCTCCAATTGGCAGCCTGCCGGGAGAGAGTCCCAAGGTCCCCCGTTACACGGTGAACGTGGCCGAAGTGAACGGTGAATGCGGCTATACCACTGGACGCTTGCCGCATACCTCCGGAAACGTTCGAGGAGATGGCTCGCCCCTCGTTTTGCCTCATGTAGACTGGTGGCGTGTCACCGGTTGTGAAACCGCTAGCCCGGACAAATGCCAACGGTTCCGTTCGGATGGTCGCAATCCGGCAGTACTCATTCGCGATCCCGATTGTCGGTCAATTTCCGTTCAGCCCGTTCTCCAGGAATGATCAACCAGATCGTAGACCTTCGAATTGGAGGCGAGCACTTCGCATGCTCCAGAAATGCGAGCGTCCGCTCGATCTGCACTCCTAGCCGAGCCCCCCGACGCCCGGTCGTTACTCCGCCTTGGGCAGCGCACTCGACAGAAACTCCCCGAAATCGTGTTTCAGCTTGGCGTGTGAATCGCTGTCGATGTATAGCATGTGGCCGGCCTGATAGAACTCCCAGGAGATGTTCTTGTGCATCTCCGGGTGCAGGCCCATGTGGTTGAAGGTGTACTCCACTGCGAAATACGGGGTCGCCAGATCGTAGTAACCCGCTGCTACCATCACCTTCATGTACGGATTCTTAGCCATGGCCTCGCGCAGCAGGCTAGTGGTATCGCCGAAGCCGTTTTGGACGCCGTAATCCCACGGCTGAATCCCACCGCTCGGGTAATAGTACATGTCGGTCTTGTAACCGAGCTCGCTGCGGATGTATTCAGTGAACACTGCCGTGAATGGTGGCGTGATCAGTGTGCTCGACGGATCGAATTCGCTAGTTTCCCCGGTGTTCAAGGAAGCCGGGGCCGTCAGCCGACCGTCATAACGGCCGATCGACTGGTGCTTGTCGCGCAATAGCTGCCGCGTGAAATGCGCAACGTCCCAGCGCAGGTTGCTTTCATCAATATAATACGCGTCGATCCCGGTATAGCGCACTAGCTTGTCGGTGACGGCCTTGCGCTCCGTTGCCGGCAGGTCATCGCCCTTGTTCAGAGCAGCGGCGTATTCACCTAGTGCGAATCCCTCGACTTCTTTGAGAAAGGTTTTCAGGTCCTTACGCTGCAAATCCGCTGCGATCTTTTTGTGATACCACGCATCCGCAGCATATGTCGGCAGTTCCAGCTCGTAAACCAGGTCATCACTACGGCTCCAGATGGTCTCCAAATTGAGCGTGGTCCCAATCAGCACGATCCCATTGAATGCAATTCCGCGTCCGATCAGGTATCCGGCGAGCCCCGCGGCGCGAAACGTTCCGTAGCTCTCGCCTGCAATGAAGAGCGGCGACAGCTCGCGGTTGTAACGCGCCAAGTACATCCGGATGAATTCGCCAACCGATTGAATGTCGCCTTGCACTCCGTTCATCCTTCTGGCGACTTCAATCGTCTTGGCGCGACTGTACCCAGTGCCCACTGGATCGATGAACACCAAGTCGGTCTTATCGAGCCACGTGTCCTGGTTGTCCTTCCATTGATACGGTGGAGGTGGCATGAAGCCGTTCGGTTCCAGTTTCGGACTACGCGGCCCGAACCCGCCCATATGCACCCACATCGACGCTGATCCCGGACCGCCATTGAATGAAAAAGTCAGCGGGCGTTTCGCAGGCTCCGCACCGTCGAGCGTGTACGCCATGTAGAAAATGTGCGCTTCCGTTTCGCCCGATGCACTTTTCAAAGGCATTTGCGCTACCGTCGCTGTGTAGCTGATCGCTTTGCCACCGACATTGATCGAATGATGCGTCACGACTGGAGTCTCGTCGATCTCGCCTCCGATAGCCGGTCCAGGCCCTGAAATTCCACCGCGGCCGCGTCCACCTGGCGTCGTTTGAGGTGGCGCGGGAGCGGGCGTCGCTGCCTGGGGAGTCTGTGCCTGAGCCTGCTGCGCCTGCCCTTGCCGCGCCTGCGCCCACACTTGAGGCTGCGAGCTCATGATTACAAAAAGCGTCGCGGCCATCGCGATTCCATTCTCGAAACGGACTGTCAGCATTTCCAGATATATTACTAAAACGTCGACGATGCGCTTGGACATGGTTAACTATTCCAATGGGGCATTCTGTCGCACAAGTGAACGCGATTGCTTGCGCAACGTCAAACCAGAACCAAGCGTCCGCGCCACTCTGACCCACCAGCGAGCGAGTGCAGTCATGGGGGCCAGACGACGGTGAAAAAAACATGTCCCCGATGATATGAACCACTCCGAGCACCGACGCGTCGGGCGTGACTCAGGACAATAATCAGGAGCCGAACGAGCTCAGCGAGCGCGAATCCCCTGGCCGGGGGCAACGCCATCTTGCAACTTGCCGTCGCGCACGACGAAAGTGCCGTTCACCAGTACATAGCGAAAGCCCTCGGAGTACTGCGTCGGCTTGTCAAAGGTCGCTCTGTCAATCACAGTTTTCGGATCAAAGACAGCAAGATCCGCATCCGCGCAGATCTTTACCCGGCCCTTCTCCCGCATCTGCTGCGACATCGCTTCTAGCCGCTTTGCAGGCATCAGAGAAGATTTGCGAATTGCATCCATCAAGGTCAGGGCTCTGTCTTCGCGCACGTATTTCCCTAGGACGCGTGCAAACGTGCCCGCGGCACGGGGATGCCCAATCCCGTTCTCAATGATCCCGTCGCTTGCAACCATCACTTGAGGATGAGCAAGAATCGCTTGGATCATCTCCTCGGTATTTCCGAACTGCACGACGAAACCACCCTGCTTTCGATAGCGCTGAAATGACTCCCGAGTCAGCCGATCATTCGTCACAGGCCATAAGAACGAGGCGAAATACTCCGGTCCCTTCGCCTCCCAGCCGTTAAATGCGGCCGACGCGATTTCAGTCATGCTCGCCGTGTAAGGATAGGCTTCCGTGGTCACGTCTAGGCCACGCGCTCGCGCGCCATCTAGCAAGCGCAAAGCCTCGCGAGTCTGCGACAGGGCGGCGCTATTCAAATGAACAATATGCACTCCGGTCCCAGCGGCAGCCGAATCTGTGATCACCTCCTGCATGGAGGCGATGACGTCTCGGGATCTCATATGAACAAATACCGGCCGCTTAAATGTCGCTGCCAAGTAGAACAGGTTGAGAATTTCCTGTGGGCTCGCGGTTGGCGTATAGGTGATTCCCATGCCCATTCCTAAACCGCCTTCATCGAGCCCTTTCTTAACCGCAGCCTCAATGGTCCGCTGTTCCTCCGGAGTCGCGACGCGGTTCATCGCATTGTCGCGCGGTAACAGCCCACCGCTATCTCTCATAACGGCCATTCGGGCCGGAATGTGTCCCGAACTTGCACCAAAATGAATGAGCGACTTCCCTTCTCGCGTTGCATACCAAGGGCTCAATGGTGACACTCCTACTTCCAGTTCGAGTGCAGTCGTGACTCCGTCCATCGCCTTGAAGCGGTAAGCTTCAGCGGTCTGTCCATGCGAGTGCAAATCGATAAAGCCTGGCGCGATCACGAGGCCATCGGCATCCACTTCAACATTGCCGCGCAGCGGCTGCAACGAAATGGCCGTAATCTTCTTTCCGGTAATCCCGACGTTGCGGACAGCATCAAGCCCGGACTCGGGGTCCATCACTCGGCCATTCTGTAGAACGATGTCATAGTTTTGCGCGGCAAGGAGCGAAGGGATCAACCAGAGCAGGAAACGCATGAGGATAGTCTAGCTGGGCAGTATTAGGATTGCGGACGGATGGTTGTCCTGAAATCGATCCACATGCACGATTTGTCGCCTACGTTGAGATGTGCCAGTTCCGGATTAGGAAGTCGCGTAAGTAGACTCGTGGCAAGTCACCGGTCGTAAAACCGCTTATTCAGACGGGAGGCTCTGGCAATTGAATGGACGCCAACGGCCAGCAGATGTCGTTCAAGTGTTCCTGCAAAGTCAATGCAGACGAGCTGAACATGACAATGGACGGCGGCGAGTTGAAAACGGCGAA
>Ga0126381_100006994_pt1 | contig 12522 bp, 20 predicted proteins | sample PanSoiMetPlot_28_FD_96465 | JGI IMG/M metagenome (GOLD analysis project Ga0126381, IMG submission 96465) | Tropical forest soil microbial communities from Panama - MetaG Plot_28 | ecosystem: Environmental > Terrestrial > Soil > Tropical forest > Bulk soil | place: Panama | collected 2016-02-17
GAAAGGCCACAGCGCCTCACAACATGACCTGGGCTGGAATGCACAGCAAACATTTCCGCTCCTTCCAGTCGCCGGGGAAATTTTTCTCTTGACATTCCCCTCTCATAGAACGAGCTAATCGCCAAGTTGAATTTGGCAGGCACCTTACCGGTTTCCCGACGCAACTTCCCAGGCACTGGGACAGGAAGCCTGGCGGTGAGTAGTCTTAACAGAAGGAGGATCTTTGTTACATGTTCGTGCTGGGAATCGACACAAGTAGCTACAGACAAAAGACCTCGGAACTAGGCGCCCTTCCTATTGTGGGATTACGCGCCAGCTTTTTGAGCTTCGGCTTGCTCGTCGTCTCGGATAGCGCCACGCACTTGAGACAGCATACCCTCCGGAATCTCCGTAAGGTTGTGCACCGTCTTGGCGTGTTCCGCAGCCTTTGCGAGCACCTCTTCCTCTGAACTACCGCGGGCTTCGAAAGAACAGCCGGGCATCAGGTCGTTGCACCGTAGAACCTTTTCCATGGAGAATCTCCTTGAACGGCGAGGACTAGGGGCGAATATTAGGTACTTTGATAGGAACTGTCAACGCAAGTCGTGGACGCAAGTCGTGGGCACGCCGCGAACTCCCCATTCACGCGTCGAGTTGAATTTTGGCACAGGGCACTTACCGGTTTCTGGACAAACCAGGCACTGGAACGATTGAGTCCAGGCAAAAGACTGAATCCGGATTGGAAAGTGGTGGATCGCGAAATTGCGCCGCTCACTAAATCTTACTTCTTCCTGGGCGCGTATTGAGTCATTACTGCCTGGTAATCTGGCCTATTCCGCAGCGAATCCAACTCCGGATCTGTTTCAATGCTGGTGGTCGTCAGGCCCATCGTTAGACCTGTCTTTAGGTCTGCGATGGCATCCTCGGGCCGCGGCGTGAACCTCCGCCGAACTAAGGATCAGAGACAGAACTAGCTGAGAACGCAGTCCCGCTTCCAGTTCTACAGCAACAGATGCGCCATGCCGATGTGAAAACAACGCTGCGTATCTACTCGCATGTAATTCCACAGACGCAACGCGAGGCGATGGAGCGATGTTAGTGGTTCAATTGGAACCTAAGTACCAATTGGAACCCAAAACAGAAGTTAAGTAGTTCATCAACACAAAGTTGGCGGAGGCGTGTGGAAGTCGAATCGAATAGTGAACTTCTAAGTCCTGTATTCGCGCGGCGTTGCAAACCACACGAGATGGCCAATAGGTACAATCGGTACAAAAATTGGACCCTCAGAAATGGGGGTCTTTTATTTGTGATGTGCCAATCTGCGTCAGAACAATTGGTGCTGGATAGAGGACTCGAACCTCCACGACCTCGCGGTCAACGGCTCCTAAAACCGTCGCGTCTGCCAGTTCCGCCAATCCAGCGTGGCAATGATCGTATCACTAGCCGGACGCTGTAGTAGAATGAAGCCCCTTTCCTCCGCCGGGAGACCGGCCATGTCCATCGCATTGCGTGGCCAAGCTCGCTTGACAATTATCCTCAGTCATGTATAACTCGGCTCGCTTCGCCTCATTCGACGATGGAGGGCCGTCCAATGGACGTTGCGACGCTTCGGAATCGTGTTTTCGTGGGAGGTTGCCCTTATGAAAAAACATTCGCTCCCGTTCTCGGTATTTTTGTTGGTCACAGCGGTCCTGGTCACCGCGCTTCTCGAGGGTCAAGCTCGAGCTGACGGCGTAACAATCACAATAATGCCGCCTATAAGCTTGACGATCCCCGAGGGAGCCGAACTGGGCGTTACATTTATGATAACGAATAATTCCGCGACGGATTCCATTGTTCCTGAAGTGGAATTAAGCAGCGGGGCGGTCGTCAGCGGCGACCCTACCGATTTCGTTGTACCTATTGGATTTGGCTTTGGGAACTGCCCGAGTGGCCAACTTTCGGCGGGCCCTCCCCCTCTGGCTCCGGGAGCGAGCTGCCACTTCAGTGGGGCTTGGATCGCACCAGGCCCTGAACCATTTCCGGCAAACGAGGATTTTGGTGTGTCGCCAGGAATTGTGTCAGTTGACTATAATTGCGGGTCAGCAACTTGCAACACGGTGTTCAGCTTCGACGTCACTGTGACGGACCCGACGAATGTGCCGGAACCTTCATCGGCACTGTTGCTGGGAGTGGGATTGGCGTCAATTGTGGGGTTTATGTGGCGAAGGAAGTGGTCGAACGTTGTTCGACTATGCTAGCTGGTGCGGTCCTTTTCTTATGAGGCATCAGGCGGCGCGGTGGGAGCTTGTCTCAAACACTTCTCCGCACGAATTCGAGCCGATGTAGAATGAAGCCCCCACCTCTGCCGAGTGAGGCTCGGCATGTCACATTTAAAAAGCGTCTCGTTTTTATCCCAAGAAGAGTCGCTGCAAAGACTGCGCGGAACAATTGCGCCAGATGACCGATGAGCAGTTAATTGCGTTTGGAAAGCAGGTGCGTGCGTTAAGTGCGCCTCGGATTGGCGTCCAGCATGACCCTTGGCCCGCACAATTGCAGGCGGCGAGGGAGGAGTGGCGACGAAGGCATCCTAAAGCCAGCGCCGTTTAGTGGCGATCCTTATTCCTCATTCAGAATTTTCTCCAACTGATCCGCGCAAGTTTTGTATGCGGACGTTGAAGCTATCACGCCTGCTCGCCCTACGTTTAAATCAAGACCAGCCGCAATGGCATATGATCCAGGCTCCGCCATCTTGCGCCACCAGTTGAGTAATTCACGCAACTTCGCCTCGCGTTCATTCATCGCGCCCTCCACGTTACTCCCGCCGCACCTGCCACAGCGAAACAGTCGCGGTCTCATTGAATCCATAATCGACAATCAACCGCGTCTCGTTGCTCTCCTGAAAAACTGCTTTGACGGTAGCCTCTTCGACTCGTCCGGCTGACAGACTCACAATGATGCGGTCACCGACCTTGAATTGACGGTCATCGGGAGGCTGATTGCGGGCAGGCATTGCGCGAACTGTACCACACATACTTCGCACTCTGCCGCGTCCGCGCGGCCAATACTGCTGAGCGAATCTAAAGCGAATGGATTTTCACAGCCGCGCAAACTAAGTGCTTTGGACTATTGTCAACAGGATGGCGATTTTGAGCGGCGGAATTGCAACGTCGCGGGAGAACCGTCATTTATCTGCCCGATAGCGACGAGCCGCTTTACATCGACAGCGATAAATTTGCCAAATTGCTTCGCAAACTGAATCAGTGAGAACGAAATGTCATTGGCAAAAAATTACGAACTCAGAGCAATTGCTTCCATTTCTCAAAAGTCGGAGGTTGCCTTGACTTAGTTGCAAGCGAGCGCGCCTAGAACGAAATCGACGCGCCCGCGCCCGTTTTCCTTGTCCAAGGAAGATTAAACGATGAGTTTTTTTGCCAGAGTACCGGCGCTTAACAAAGCGAAGAGACCAAGCAGAAGCATGCTAGCAGAGCTAGGCTCGGGTGTGGGTGTGGTCACCTCGACATCGTGAAGGAGTACGTTGCCAGCAGGAGCCGAAATCGAAATGTATTGAAATCCGAGATCGGGAAGGGTGAAGCTGGCGGCAGTTAGATCGGTGGCAAGAACGGTACCCATCACGCCCGCCGTATTGGAACCCGAAATCGCGTAGCGGTCCGCCCCCGTTACACTCTGCATGCTGATAGAAATAGAGGAGGGACCCGCGGCCAGAATGTTGCTCAGATTGAGTTGAATAAAGCTGGCACCGGAAATCTCGTTTTGGTTAAAAATGTCGTTAACGAGTCCCAGACCCATTTGGGTAGCGTCATTCTTGGCAAACATGCCAACGGTTACGTTAGATGCGGAGTAGCCTGTGGCTATGAGCGATAGGCTGCCTGCTGTGAAAGTGTCGGTGGTGCCGATGTTGCCGGGTGTGCTTGTGAAGGTGAAGGTTGTAGTCGAATCCGCAAAAACCGGAGCGGCCGACAAGAAACAAATGGCGAGCAGAAATAGTGCAAACTTTCCGAGAGCGTTAATCAAAGCGACCCTCCTTGGACAACGTCCCCGCAAAACAAGATTTGGGCGGTTGCGAACTGGCTGGACTTTAAGCGAATGCGACGGGGAACTCTATCCTGTGAAGTTCTGAGGAAAAAAACACCTAGTATGTATTTTGTTCTGCCCCGATTCCGCGACGCAATCGAGAAGGTAGGATACCGAGTTACAGCAGGGGTAGTTACTTTACAATGAAAAAGATACATACTTATCCCTGAAGTAACTGGTTATCGGTCTAGCATAATACCAAGACGAAAACGCCCACCATTAGCCCGGTGGGACGTATGGAGGCCCTCTCAAATCACACGAAGGGAGGGTCTCTTTTTTTCTTGCACTCCATCCCGTCATACTGCTCCCGTCACGTTATAGCAAATGCTATCAAATGTTGCGAACGTAAATAGGGAGTAGTAGTATGTCGCGATCGTCCCCAGTCATTACTCCTAGATTACGTCGAGCAGCCCGGTGCTTTCTTCTGCCAGAAATCGCCGCGCAAGGGAGGTTCTCCAGCATGCCCGACTGGCGCGTTCTTTATGAAGCCGCCGTTGATGAAACCAACCCAGCTGTGTTCGAGCGCCTCGTTTTCGACACTGAGGATGCTATCCAGTACCGCCTGCGGGAATTGTCGAAGAACCCAGACGGTCCTCTCGAACTAAACGAGATTTCGGATGCAGTCGCCAACATACTTACACTAAAGACGGAGAGACTAGGGTGGCCCGACCCGACCGCGCCATCGAAGACTGCGGCCCGATACGCGCACACGCTCCTCTTTTTGTGCCCTTAATGTAATTTACCTGATTCAACTTCTCGTATCTGTAACGAAAAATCCTTGGAGACTATCGACGGCCAATTCTGCCATCTCGAATGCGACTACTGTCACGCATCCTTCACAGTGCTTGCTGCGACGGCCAAGGCACACTGGGTCACCCAATGGCATGACGGTTAAAGTGACCATCGAGTAAGACGACTGTAAGAATCGAGCTAGGAAACCGGTTTGCTCCCCCACTGTTGGGTTCCTTTCCGACAACCGATTGCGAGGAAACGCAGCAATGAGCCCAAAACGATTCGATACAAGTTCAGTCTCAGATGAGACAAATAAACAAGTACCTTGCAACGCAGAATGTAAGATAGTCGCCGACGTCTTCATGGAATTGTTTGAACTTCTCGAAGAATATGGGCCAGTCTGGTACACCGAGCAACACTATCGTCGCGCTCTCGCCGCCAAGCTCGTACTACAAAAACACTAATTTGGGATTCGGGAATCCATTAAAAAGTACCCCCGGCTTCCCAAAAACGAAATTTCAGCAATTTTGTTTGGTGACCGTCGGCGCGGGCGAGTCAGTAGCGGACCTTTGCTCACCCCTTATGGGGGCCGCTGTTCGATTCGGGGTCTAGCAACGGCCCTGGGTGTTCTGATGGCGCGATTATGCGCGTTGTAGCACGGCCGTCAAGGGCAATACAACTGGCGGGCGCCCAGATCACCCTCAGCGTTGCGTATCCAGGCGCCCTGGCCACGGTGACAAAGAGGGATGTCACTATGGCTTTACAGAGCATCGCGTCAATCTCGCAGGTTTGCTGTGACGATACGCACCGAAGCCTTTCTATTTGTGCGCTCGCACAGTGAACTCCCGCCAGTGAAACGCAATATTACGCTACATAAAAACGAAGCCGACCAACCCTGTATGTTGCTGATTCCCAGAGTTGGCCGGATTCGAAAAACGCAATACTTTGCAGTAGTGGCTTGCGTTCTAAAAGACGTTGGCTTCGGCGCGACGCGCGGCCCTGGCAGCCTGCTCAGGAGTGCAGTGGACATACCGCAAGGTGCTGGACAGCGCCCGATGGCCGACTGCCAGCTGCGTTTCGGCGATGGATGCGCCACCTTGCAACAGAGTGGAGCAGCGGGTGTGTTTGAGGGAATGAAGTGACCGCCCTTCGATGCCAGTATCCTCCGCAATCGTGTCGAATATGCGCCAGAGTGCATTTGTAGTCAGTTCTCCGCCCTTTTGGGACACGAAGAGATAGTCTGATGCGTCCTGATACGCCTTGCGCTCCTCCAGCCACTGTTTCAGTGCCTTCCGCTCATTGAGCCACGGCTGACCGCCAACCGCGCCGTCGATCGGCTGAACTGTCTCAAGGGAGCCCTTCGCTCGCTTGACGCGAATCGTATTCGACTTCAGATCCACATCCTCCACCTTGAGTCGGCTCAGTTCCACCGCGCGCAATCCATGCCGGTATCCCAACAGCAAAATGGCCCAATCGCGGGATGAATGCTTGCGGGCCGTCTCGAGCAGGCGTTGCAACTCCTTCGGTTCTAAGAATTTCATGGGCAGGCTCCTTTTCAAAACGCAATTGTAGAGCAAACACATGCGTTATGCAAGTACGGCTGTCACATCATCTGGCCGCAAATGATGCGGGAAATCGGCTGGAAACGAGCCTGGATGCCCTTTATGTCGATATTTGCGATGTTTGGCGGTATGCGGCCCTGGCGGGCCGAGGTGCGGCGCTAGGATTCACAAAATGCGCGACCGGCCGCGACCATCAAGGGCTCGCCTCTGCCCCATGTCCCTGCATGGCGACTAATCCAGTGAGCGAGTGAAGGTTAAGTCGGGTCTCGACGTGCGAATCAACGTATCGACCCGAAATCTAGTACCTGCAAATGAATGACAGCTAGAGGACCTGTGGAAATTTGTGGAAAGTGTGTGACGTGTGAACATGGATTCATGAGCGCGTCTGGGAACGTTCAAAAAGCCCTTAAAACGAGGCATGTCACGGAAAATCAGTTACTTACGCAGCCTTGCAGAGATACGTCGAGAGGCGTCGCTGACTTGTGCCATTTCGAAAAAAAGGCGCACGCTAGAGATGTAAGGAGGGTTACACAGTGTCGCAAACGATTTCTAAGGATTCGCCAATCGCATTCGATGTCGCCGGGATGGCACGCATAACTCCGCTCTCTAAATCAACGATTCGCAAAGCTATCAAGAACGGTGAGCTGAAGGTTGCCGAATCGGCACGCGCGTAATCATTCCGCTCGAAGCGATTCATGAGTTCCTTCGCGCGAACGCGGACAAGGTGCGGCCGTGAACAAAAAACGCATCAACGAAATTGCATCGACTGAAAGTGACCCTCGCGCCCCGTTCAATTACGAATCGCTTCTCGATGATCTACCGATTAACGACGACCCAGAGTCATTACTGACAGCCGAGTTGCGCTCGATGCTCAAGGCTCCCAAGAAAGTTTCGAAGTTATCCCGCCTCGGCACGCTCACCGAAGCAAATGAAAGGACAAAGGAATGATGTACCGAACTCGCTCCATGCATTTTGCGAGCTATTTAATTGCGTCTGACTCGTTGCCCTTCGACCATGTCGAGATGTGCGACGACAGCCGCGGAGCATTCTTTTTCGACGACAAAAATAGTCAGGGTGACAAGTTGTATTTGCATTTCAATCGCGGAGCACAGTGTGGAGCAAACGACCTGTTCTCTGCGGTGACATTTCTCAGAAAACAAATGGATCGAGTTAAGCAGACAGGAGATCCCGCCGATGTCAGTTCTTACCACCGCCGTTAATTTCCCTCCTTCAATCCCACTCAGCGAACTGGGCATCTACACGCCCGAATCGTTGGATTCCTTTTGCGCCTCGGAAAGCAAGCAACCGTGGGTTGTCGAAGGCTTGATTTCCAAAGGCTCCGTGAATATCACTGTCGGTGACTCCGGCTTGGGCAAGAGTCCTCTTCTTTATCAACTGGCTCTCTGTATCGCAGCTGGAATCCCCTGGCTTGGTTCACCCACGACTCGCGGAACCGTCGTCTATTTCGACCTCGAAAACAGCGAACTCGATTCGCAGGCGATTCGGAATGATCTCCTTCGACATCTAGGACTCAAGCATTGTCCCGATAACTTCCTTGTGCGGTTCGACGGCGATAAGGGGGCGATGCACAAAATCGTCCAGTCCCTTCAGCCCGCGCTTGTGATTATCGACAGCTTGCGGACGTATGACCCGACTACCGAAAAAGGCAACACGGAAGCCGGAATAACAATGAATGCATTTCGCAAACTCGCCCACACTCACGGCACGGCATTCAACGCTGTTCACCACATCAAAAAGCCGGATGAGAAAAATGGTGTCGTCTCTCTGGAGCACGCAGAAAGGGCGATGGTTTGGCTAAATCAGGCTTGCGGCGCAAGAGCGTTGATTAATCAGGCTGACTTCCGGCTTGGAATCGACGCAGCCGTAGCGAACTTCATCAAGGCAGACGCGAATCCGGGCACGGAAGAGGCGGCCCTTGTGATCCGTGGTCATCGAAGAGTGCGCGGCGAGTATGGACCCCTTTATATCGCTCGATGCTTCGACGACGACTCCGGAGATCCCATCGGGTATCGCACACTGTCGGGCGTCGAGATGCTGCTTCCGGAACAGCGCGCAGCGTTTGAAATCCTACCTCGCACGTTCAGTTTCAAGCAGGCAAAAGCTGTCTACGGCCGCAAGGACCAGGCGAGCAGCGATTTCCTGAACAAATGTGTGCGGCTTGGATTGGTGATTCGGCCCGCAAGGGGACGGTATGAGAAGGCCCTCGCGCACCCGGCGGAGTGAGCGGAGTATGAGCCTAAATCATCTATTTTCTTACTACTACTTCTCCGGAAGCGCTCCGGAGTGCGGCGGAGTACGGCGGAGTATTTTGCCCCGTCCACTCCGGGCCACTCCGTCAGGGGTCCGGAGCAACAAGCAACTGATTCTACAGCGTATAACACGATACTCCTGGCACTCCGCCATTTCCGGCCCCTCCCTATCCATCGAGATTCCATCGTAAGGAGAGATAAAGTGAGTTCAATTTCATCGAGTAGAAAAAATCGTCCCACCGACGCGCGAGACGAAGATTACATCACGATTGCCGGCGACTTCCGCGCCGTAATAGCCCAGTTCTACGACAGGTTGTCGCAACCGCGACCGTTGACGGCGGCCGATTACTGGAAGCAGCGGCAACGCACCATGGTTTCCGAGGAGGACTTTGCCGACACCCGCGACCACTTTTCCCTCATTATCGACGCCCTGGCGGATGAAACTTCAGACTTCCATGTCATCGAGCTAGACGAAAACTATTCCGTTCCCGCTGGTAGCAAAATTCGCCGCGTGCAACCCTTGCTGTATCGCTACACAATAAATTGCACGTCTCAGTCGCGACCCGTCACAGACGACCGCTGCGTCGAAATTCTCAGCGATAATCTTGACATCTCCCAGTTGCCTGAGGTTCCCAATGAGCAGTTGTTCGCAAAACTGAAGGAGTTTAAGGCAGCCGAGGAAGCCGCAGAAACCGCTGCCGTTCCAGCTCCCCCACCGCGCCGACAGGCAGCTGCAGTCGCAGATGCCAATTGCGTTGGATTCGTTCCGGGCGCGAGTCTAGCGAGTGGCGTTTGTGATGCGAGTGTGGTGTTTCCGCCTGCCAACACCTGGCCGCCGACGCACTACTTTGGCGCACTCCGATTCCACCTGCCAACTAAGACGGTTGTCGGCACAGTCAACGGCTGCCTGCGAGGTGCAGGGACATCGGAGCTCATCATTGCGCTATACGACGGCGCCGGGAATCGAGTGCTGCAGACCTCTCTGGGCGTTGAATGGAATAGCGGCAACAACATCGCAACTGTACTTGATGCGCCGGTCACCCTAGAGGCAGGGAATTACACCTTTGCGAGGCTCCTGATTGGTAAGAGTGAGTGGCGGTGCCTCCAATTTGACCGCGAGGATTTTTCGCAACTAAACGGCGGCGAAGGCGCCATCATCGTTGGAATGGGGGAGTGCAACGGCCGCACACTGCCCGCCAAGCTGGGCGAACTGCAGGTGCAATGCGAACGGTTCCCCCAAGTCCCCAGAATTTTCTTCAAAGCGTGATGCCAATGATTACCCTCAAACAGGAATTCGAACAGGCACTTGAGGCACGGCGGGCAGGAGCCCGCGATGCGGGGAAAAACAGGGGGACGGTTTCGAATGCTGAGACCGTCCGTCTACTTGAGCGGAAAGGCTACCGCCTCAGCCGCAATCACCGCCGCAGCACGTGCCCGCAATGCTGGAATGGCCGTCGAGATGACTTCGTGGTTTCAATCGACCTCAACAAGGGAGTGTATTTTTGTCACCGTTGCAACCGTGGCGGCAAAATCGAAAATCTGTTTCCCGCGTTTACCTTCTTTGGGTCATCCCCGGCCCGAATCCGCAAAGCTGACGTCAAGAAACGGGAGTTTCAGCAGTGGCTGGCGGCCAAAATGAGCGAAATGGCCAATCGTGAGCGGCGACTCGCTCAAAAGGCAGCCCTCGCATCTCAAGCCATTCAATTGGGCGTCGAATGGGCGGTGAATCATTTGGCGTGGCTCGCCCTGGCCGACTTTTACGACGCGCGGCGTCAATTCGAGACGTTTTGGCAGGATTCAACAGACCGAATCGGCCGACTTGAGCTTTATAAGCAATGGCGGCGGGGCACTCGTTGATTTTCCCCCGCACTGCCCGCGCTGTTGGCGGGCCGTAGCTCCAACAGCCCAAATTGCCTCAGAAATCGCGGGTTTCTAGCAGACTAAATACAGCGTTTTGTGGATTGAACCGTCAGCGGCACGGTCGATAATTGAACGCAATAGAACACTCGCGGGACCGTTGCTCCTCACTTTGCAGCGGTCCTCTTCCCCCTGTCAACTTCGCCAGTTCCTCCCCGGTTCCCGCGCGAGAGAATAGCCGCAATTTCCAATGGCAGAAAGGCGGCCGTCGGACACCCACCCTGGTAACGGCGACCGCCTCCATCCAAAAAACGCAGCGAAAATGTTCATCCGTCACCGACTTTTTAGGCCGAATTTCGTAGAATAGTTGCGTAGTTAATTGAATCGTTGCGCCGGAAATAAAGAGGCAGTACGACCCCTGTTTGGTCTCCCCTGGGACAAAAACAGCCTGCGCCAAAGGACACTAGATGTCTTCTTTGGCTATTGGCTGTCCCGAAATCAACTCTCCCGATACTCCCGTTGACAGCAATGCTACAGTTTTAGATGCAACGCCGCGCGACACAGGCGAAAAGAGAGGACCTGTGCCCAAGCGGAGGTTTCAAAAGGGTTGTTTTTGGTTGAAGAAGGGAATGGCGTACAGCATTTATTACGAGGACTCAAAGCAACCGGACGGGACGCTTAAGACTCGTAGAGTGCGCCATTTCATTGGACGTGTACCGGATGAGATGAGCGAACGGGCTGCACGGCAGGAGCACACCCGCATCATGCAGGACGTGAATCAGCAACGCGGGAGTGTGGCGCCAGCGGCGAAGGGATGCACATTTAAAGACGTGGCCGACCTTTGGCGTGCGAACGTCAAGCCCCACCTGTCACCATCGACGCAGCGTCAACGGGAGTCACATTTGCGAACGCACATCTTGCCCAAGTTCGCGAATGAGGCTCCGCACACGTTGGACGCTCCCACACTTCGAGACTTTGCGACCGGATTGCGAAAAGTCCTTTCGCGTAAATCCGTCGTACAGATACTCATCACCATTTTCGGCATCCTGGCCCATGCGGAGGAGAAAAAGATACTGGTCTCCGAGGTATCGCTGAAGGCTCTGAAGCTAGGCAAGGGAGAAGGGAATCGAACAGCACCATTTTTCACGCACGCGCAGGTGACACAGATAATCGCCGCAGCGAAGGAGCCGTATCACACCTTGTTTGCGGTAGCGTGGTTCACCGGCGCACGTTCAGGCGAGTTAATGGCGTTGAAAATCAAGGACCTCGACTTTGAGCGACGGGTAATCCACTTTGACGAAACCTGCGACGACAACAACCGAGAAATCAGGGACGTTCTAAAAACGGAGGAGTCCACTGCAAGTCTTCCGATGCCGTCCGCATTGAAAGATGTGCTTTGGAACTACCTCAAATATCACTGGAAGGCGAATGATAAGGGCTTTCTATTTCCCAACCCTAACGGCACAAAGCCGCGACGACGCGACAATGTTGTGCGCTATGGATTGAAACCGATTCTGAAGCGTCTAGGGATTCCTAGCAAGGATGTCGGCTTGCATGCGTTCAGGCACGGACTTGCGACGGAGTTGGTGGAGTCGAATGTGCCTCTGCCAATTGTTCAGAAGCAGATGCGGCACGCGGACCCAACGACAACGCTGCGAATCTACTCCCATGCAATCCCGGCGACGCATCGGAACGTGATGGAAGAGTTGGGCCAGCGGTCAATCGGTACAAAGTGCCAATTGGTACAAGAAACTTTCGCCAACTGATTGCAATCAAAACAGTTTGGCGGAGGCGTGTGGAAGTCGAATCCACCACCCGTTCCCCAAAGGAACGCGTCGCCGGCTTTGAAGACCGGGAAGGTCACCGGACCCCTTTCGCCTCCATCTTCATCTTACCTGTAAAACCACGCAGACAATCGCCCTCGTCCAAATGCATGCTGTGCCTACCGGAAAACACTCAGGGTGAAATCGAGCAGCTTCCGTTCTAGAATGCCACGGCGAACGGGAGGCTCTATGCACGCCAGTCGGCCGGTACAGACTCCAGAGACA
>Ga0126381_100006995_pt1 | contig 12522 bp, 14 predicted proteins | sample PanSoiMetPlot_28_FD_96465 | JGI IMG/M metagenome (GOLD analysis project Ga0126381, IMG submission 96465) | Tropical forest soil microbial communities from Panama - MetaG Plot_28 | ecosystem: Environmental > Terrestrial > Soil > Tropical forest > Bulk soil | place: Panama | collected 2016-02-17
CCGCGATGAGCCCTCCAATCGAGCTGTCCTGCGCTTCGGAGCGACGTCGCCATCTTCGGTCCCTGGCCCCGACGGCGCGCTTTCAGCCCTCAGCCAGCTTCCCAAGCTGGACGTCACGGGTTCAACCCCCGTCGCCCGCTCCATGGTGGTGGCGGACGTTGGAAACACTCGGCAATTAAGTCGATTTTTTGCTTGCCCTTTTTTGCTTGGTTGTTACTGGTCATCGGTCTTCTATCCGATTGGCGCGAACATCTGGCGGTGGCCTTTTTTCACCTCTCGCCTTGTTGGTTAGTTCTTCGAGCTTTTGCAATCGCAGGGGCCGGTCTTGTTGGACCTTCGGCCTTGGCTGGATGATTTGACTTTGGCCGTTTGCGTGGCGTAAAGCGTCGCACAGGTCAATGGTGAGGCTTGTGCCGTCTGTCACGCTGCGTTGTGGTGTGGACGTGCAGACGGTGGTCAGCCCTTGCCGGCGTGTTTGGAGGTTTAGATGAGCCGGTTGCTGGAAGGCTTGGCGCCCTACTTTTATCAGGTCGCATATGTGATTCCTGATATGGCCAAAGCTCAGGAATGGTACCGGCGCGTATTTGGCGTCAGGCACTTCGGGACGCTGGAAGCGGAGATGGGCACCGCTGACGCGCCGTTTTTCTTTCGCGGAAAGCCGGCTCGCGCGTCGATTACGCTGGCGCTGGGCGACATGAACGGAACTGAAATCGAGCTGATCCAACCGCGCAGCGAGAACAGTTTGTGGGCGGAGCATCTCAAAACCGCCGGCCCCGGACTCCATCACGTTTGCTTCATGGTGCCGGAGTTTGAGCCGGCGCTGAACCTTTTCCAACTAGAGGGCTTCGACCCGGTCATCCGGGGGTCGAATCGCAATGGCGAGCTCCACGTCGAGTTCGCCTATTTCGACTGCCGGGCCCAGGGTGCTTCGTATGTTGAGCTGATCTGGGCCAACGAAGTGGGACGGGCCTTCATGCGCGAACTGCGGATGGGCAAGCAAACTTGAAATTCGACTGCTAAACCATCGACCGCTTCGCACCCGGACAGGCGCGTCAAGATCTGAAGATATCGGAGGTTTGTATGGCGGGTTCGCTCAAAGATCAGTCATGCATCGTCGGAATCGGCGAGAGCAAGTACAGCCGCGGAACTCCTTTCAGCGACCTCGAGTTGGGTTTGCAGGCCTCGACGGCGGCGATCGAGGACGCCGGGCTCAAGCCGCGCGATATCGATGCGATCGTCATCCCGGGCGGCTTCGGCACGACCGCTGGAGACTACGCGGCCTGTTTCGGTATCGAGGATCTGCGATTTACCGCGTCGCTTGAGGAAATGGGCGGCGCGATGACGGTGTGCGCGGTTGAAACCGCGGCAATGGCTTTGGTCTCCGGCGTCGCCAACTACGTGCTGATTCCATTTGTCGCCCGCTGGTATTCCGGAATGAAGGCGCGGGAAGGCACTGCCAACGAGGCCAGCCGAATCCCGGCGGCGATAGCGGTGCGCGATTTCTACATGCCCTACGGAATGGGGGCGCCGCCGCAGTATTATTCATGGATGTGTCAGCGGCATATGCTCGAATTCGGTACCACCCATGAACATCTGGGGACGATCGCGGTGACGATGCGCCGCCACGCCCAGCTCCATCCAAATGCCGTCATGCGCGACCGCCCGATGTCGCTCGACGACTACATGAACTCACGCTGGGTGACCTACCCGTATCATCTGCTGGACTGCTGCCTCGAGACCGATGGCGGCGCCGCCGTGGTGGTGACCACGCCGGAGCGCGCGCGCGATCTCAAATCGCGGCCGGTTTACATTGCGGGAATCGCCAGCGGTCATCCCTACCCGGCGCACGAAATTCCCAACCGCAAGGACATGTTCACAATCGGTCTGACCCATGCCGCGCCGCGCGCGTTCGCAATGGCAGGTGCGACGGCCAAGGACCTGGACTTTGCGGAAATCTACGATTGCTTCACCTTTCAGACCCTCCAGCAGATCGAAGAGATAGGGCTGTGCAAGCGCGGCGAAGGTGGCCCCTTCGTCATGGGAGGGCGGATCGAAGTCGGCGGCGAAGTGCCGATCAACACGCACGGCGGGTTGTTGTCCCAGGCCCACGTTTGCGCAATGAACCATATCGTCGAAGCGGTCTGCCAGCTGCGCCATGACGCCGACCTGCGCCAGGTGAAGGACGCCGAGCTGGGCGCTGTCTGCGCCTGGGGCGGTCATGGCCATGGATCGATCGCGGTGCTCAGGAGGTAGCCAATGGCATCGCCAGCAAGCGTCTACGAGAAGCCCTTGCCGCTGATGCGGGGCTACACCAAGGAGTTCTACGATTTCTGCAAGAACCGGGAATTGCGCTTTCAGCGCTGCACCAAATGCGGCGCCTGGCGTCATACGCCGCGTCCGATGTGCGGCGATTGCCAATCGCTGGAATGGAAATGGGAAAAGGTTGGCGGCAAAGGTAAGGTTTACACCTGGACCGTGACGTTTCAGCCGCTGTACAAACAGTTCAAGGATGACGTGCCGTACGCGGGCGTGATCGTGGAACTCGAAGAAGGTCCCAGAATGGTGAGCTGGGTAACCGGGGTTGACCCGATGCAGTTGAAGCTCAACATGCCGGTCGAAGTATGGTTTGATGATGTCACGCCGGAGGTGACCATTCCCAAGTTCAGGCCGGTCAAGTCCTGACGCCCCAAGCCGAACCCTAAAGGGGCGCGCGTTTCCCTTCGGATGGAGTGAGCATTAGGAATTCATGCGTTGTCCCATCTGCAAGAAACCGGCGGATAACTCGGTGGCCAACCGGTTCCGGCCGTTTTGTTCCGAGCGCTGTCAACTAACCGACCTTGGGACATGGGCGGGCGAGGGTTACCGCGTGCCAGGCACCAAGGTCCCCGACCGCGGCCATCCCGACGACCGCAGAAAAAAGTTGCTCAACTGAATCCTGGGGCTGCGGCCAGACGCTTGATAGATCGCGAGGACCAATCGATCGAGGAGGTGGAGAGGAATGGCGGGCGATGAGCGCCCGACCAGGGGCGATCCGGTCGTCCATACCAGCGCGGTACTGGGAGACGACGTCGAACTGGACGACGGGGTTGAAATCGGACCGTTTTGCTTCCTGGACGGGCGGGTGCGGGTCGGCGCCGGAACACGCCTGCTGAGCCATGTCACGATTCTCGGCGATACCGAGGTTGGCCGCGACAACGTGCTTCATCCCAACGTCGTCATCGGCGACGAGCCCCAGGACATCAGCTATACCGGCGCTCCGCGTGCGGTGAGAATCGGGGACCGTAACATTCTCCGCGAAGGCGTCACGATACATCGGGGAAGCGAACACGGCGAAGTTACGATCGTCGGCAACGAAAACTATTTCATGCAAAACTCGCATGCCGCCCATGACTGCCGAATTGGGAACTCCACTATTATCGCGGGCGGCGCACTTTTGGCGGGTTGGGTGGAGGTAGGCGACCGCGCGCTGGTGTCCGGCAACTGCGTAGTCCATCAGTTCGTGCGCATCGGACGCCTGGCGCTGATGCGTGGGCTAAGCCGCACCAGCCGCGACATTCCGCCCTTTTGCATTGCGGACGGGACGCACACGGTGCACGGCGTCAACGTGCGCGGATTGCAACGCGCCGGCTGGAGCGCTGGTCAGATCCGTGAAGTGCGCAAAGCCTTCCGGGTCCTGTTCATGGGTGGGCGCAATCTTAAAGTGGCACTTGAGGATCTGCGGGCGCAGGGTCCGCTTGCGCCTGAGGTCGAAGAACTGGTCGAATTCATAAATGCTTCTCGCCGAGGGGTTGCCTTCGGGCCGAGGCGTTCCAGTGCCGATCCTGGCGAATAACGGCCGCTGCCAATCAAGCAAGTGTAAGCCGCACCAGAACGCCGAAGTGGTCGGATGCCCACAGCCATTGACCGGCGGGCTCTGGTGACGGCTGGTCGAGAAACAAGCGCACATTTTCGATTTTGAAGCTCCGGCTGCGGCCGGGTCGGAAGAATACATAATCGATACGCTGGTTGGGGCTCGCCTGCGGTGCCTCGAGATCGAGGTCGTTGCGGTCGTTGGTGTATCCGGGATCGGCGCCGGCGGCAGAGTGAACGTCGATAAAGCCGCTTTCGGTGAGCGTCCGGATGGTGTCGGAGTCGGGAACATCGTTGAAATCGCCGCCAATCAGGATCGGGTTGGCGGGCCGGCTGGTGCTCTCCACCCACTCAACCAGTTGGCGCGCTTGGCGCACCCTGATCGCGACACTTTCTGATTGTTCGTTGCGGTCAGTCAGATGCGTGCCGTAGGCATCCAGCTCGAATCCGGGAGCCACCAGATAGCGGATATGCATCGCGACCCGGTCGTCGGGCAGCCGGTATTCCTGGCTTCCAACCGACGCGCTGATTCTGACCTGCGAGGAATATTTAATCATGCCGGCGTCGTGTGAGGTTCGTTCATAGCGGCTCATCAGGGCGATACCTTCGTCGAACTTCCATTCATCTTCTCCGAGCCCGTCGGCCGGGGTGTAATGCAACTGGTAAAGCGCCCCGTTGCAGCGCTGGTTGACGAGCTCGCACAGCCTGACGCCGATGTCACCGCAAGGTTTTGAGCGCACGATCTCCTGTAACGCGACGACCCCGGGACGTTCGGCGGCGATTGCGGCGGCAGTGATTTCAAGGCGCCGATCCAGATGGCGGAACGTGGGCAGGTCTGCAAACAGGTTGAAGGTCAGAAAGGAGCAATCCGCGGCCGGTTCACCCATATTCCTCTGTGTGCGATCCCCGGCGCGGACAGTCAAGGCCGGGCGTCTCGATTCGGGCCCGGCAAACTCCAAGCTGAGCCATGCCGGGGCTTCCTTGCGACGGGTGGGAGGCTGCGGTAGACATTATGATCGATGCGAATAAAACCACGGTTCCTGATCGGTGCAGGGCTGATTATTGCGGCGATCATCTACCTGATTGTCCTCGGCATCCGGAGCACCTCGGAATATTACCTGACGGTCGACGAAGCCGTGGCGCGCCAAACTGGCCTGATGGGACAGGCGGTTCGGGTCGCCGGCCGGGTCAAAGCCGGGAGTATAAGGTGGGACCCCGCGGCACTGGCGCTTAGCTTTGCCATCGCGCCGCTTCCGCCCCAGGACGGCGCCAAAATTGAGCCCATAAGCGTTCATCCGCCGCAGGAGATACAGGTGGTCTGCAAGGGACAGCCTAAGCCCGATATGTTTGCCGCTGGACGCGATGTGATTGTGGAAGGTCATCTGACCGCGCACAACTTCGTGACCGCCGACCAGGTGATGACAAGTTGCCCATCGAAGTATCGGGCCAAGAAAACAGGCTGACTTTACATGACATTGATCGGACAACTGGCGCTGGCGCTTGCCCTGGTTCTAGCTCTCTATTCGATTGCCGCCAATATCTACGGCATGCGCCGGAGGCGCACCGACGTGCTGATCAGCGCCCGCCATGCGCTGTGGGCGATGGCCGCGATGGTGGCGCTCGCGGCGTGCGCGCTATGGAGCGGGCTGCTCAGAAGCGACTTCTCCCTGGAATACGTGGCGAGTTATTCAAGCACCACGCTTCCGACGATTTACAAGATCACAGCGCTGTGGGGCGGGCAGCAGGGCTCGCTCCTGCTGTGGACCTTGCTGCTTTCGCTGTTCACCGCGATCGTGGCGTTTCAGACGCGCGATCGAAACGCGGAGATCGCGCCCTACGTGCTGATCGTGATGGCGGGTGTGGCGGTGTTTTTTCTGGGGATGCTGAATCTGGTGACGCGTCCCTTCGACGCGATGATGCCGGCGCCGGCGCAGGGCACCGACCTCAACCCGCTGCTCCAGAACTATTGGATGGCGATCCATCCGCCGTCACTCTACACCGGCTACGTCAGTACCACGGTGCCCTTCGCATTTGGTTGCGCGGCGCTGCTCAGCGGCCGGCTTGACGACGGATGGATTCGGAGCACGCGGCGCTGGGCGCTGTTCTCGTGGTTTTTTCTGACCCTGGGCAACATGTTCGGCGCGCGATGGGCCTATGAGGTGCTGGGCTGGGGCGGCTATTGGGCGTGGGACCCGGTGGAAAATGCGGCCTTCATGCCCTGGCTGGTGATGACCGCCTACCTGCATTCGGTGATGGTGCAGGAGCGCAAGGACATGCTCAAAGTATGGAACCTGGCGCTTATCGGTCTGGCTTTCGCGCTGACTTTGTTCGGGACCTTCATTACCCGCAGCGGCGTTATCTCCTCGGTCCATTCTTTCACCCAATCCGGGCTGGGTCCTTATTTCCTTACCTTCCTCTTGACCGTGGTCGTTGGCTATAGCGGCTTGCTGCTCAGCCGGCTCCGGGAACTGCGCAGCCCGGCCGAACTGGAATCATATCTGTCGCGCGAGGCGGCGTTTCTGTTCAACAACCTGATCCTGGTTGGAATCGCATTCGCGGTTTTCTGGGGCACAATTTTTCCAGTGATTTCGGAAGCCGTCCGCGGCGTCAAGATCACCGTTGGGCCGCCGTTCTTTAACAAGGTGAACGGCCCGTTGGCCCTGGCGCTGATCTTTCTGATGGGTGTGGGACCGCTGATTGCGTGGCGGCGGGCGTCGCGCAAAAACCTGGTGCAAAATTTTGCCGCGCCCGCGGTGACCGGAATCCTGACCGGCCTGCTCGCGTTCGCCGGCGGTGTTCATCAATGGTACGTCCTGACCGGATTGTCGCTGGCCGCCTTTGTGTTGGGCACAGTCGTGGTCGAGTTCGAACGCGGAGTGTTGGCGCGCGGACGCATGGTGCATGAGAAGCCGCCCCGCGCGCTGGTAAACCTGGTCGCCAAGAACAATCGCCGCTACGGCGGCTATATCGTCCATATCGGCGTGGTCTTCGCGTTCGTCGCGATCATCGGCTCCTCCTTTTTCAAGACCGAAATCAAACGCAGCGTCAGGGAGGGACAGTCCTTCGACGTCGGTCCTTACCGCTTGGTTTATCTCGGCCTTTCTCCCCTGGACACGCCTCACCTCGAGAACCTGAGCGCCCGGCTGAGCGTGATGCGCAAGGGCAGGATGGTCGAGGTCCTCGAACCCGCCAAGCTCCTGTACAAGCGCCAACAGCAACCCGCGACCAAAGTGGCGATTCGCTCAACGCTTGCCGCGGACCTCTACGTGGTCTTGGCGGGAGTCGATGACAAGAGCGGGCTGGTCACTTTCGACGTATTTCTCACGCCGTTGGTGAGCTGGTTATGGCTGGGCGGCCTGACGATGGCGTTGGGAACCGTGGTGACAATCTGGCCCAACGCGCGCGAACGGGAAGCGATCGCCGCGGCGGCGCGCCGCCGGATTGCCGAACTGGAGCGCGAAGTGGCGGTCGAAGTCCGCCCCACATGATGCGTATCAGGCTGGCGCTGATGCTAGTGATGTTTGCCGTGGTGCTGTCGGCCCTGGCTCCAGGGGCGAGCGGTGCGCCGGCACGGACAACTGTTCAGGAGGTGGGCGAGGGGCTGACCTGCCAATGCGGATGCGGCCTGACGGTGGCCAATTGCAATCATCCAAGCTGCGGGTTCGCAATTCCCACGCGCGGCGAAATCGCCGCCATGATCCAAAAGGGGATGAGCCGCGCTCAAATCCTCGCGGAGTTTCGCCACAAGTATGGAGAGAAGGTTTTGTCCGCCCCGACCACCGAAGGATTCAATCTGTTGGCCTGGGTGATTCCCTATGTCGCGGTGGGCGCCGGGATGGTGCTGGTTTTGATTGCGGTAGCCCGGTGGCGCAGGCGGGAGGACGAGGGGGCCGGCGCGGCAAAGGCTCCTGCCGCGGTTTCCGGCGACCAATTTGACGCGGGTCTCAGGCAGCGTCTGGAACGTGATCTCAGGCGGCAGTTGTAGCCGTGGTTTACCTGGCGGCGATTCTTATCGTAATCGGGGTGGCGCTGTTCGTTGCGGCGCCGCTGCTCGAAATCGTGCGCGGCGCGGAGGGCAGCGTTGACCTTGAGCGCGGCCGCCTCGAGCATGAAGGAGCATTGGCAGTGCAGGCGCTGCGCGAACTTGAGTTCGATCGCGAGATGCGCAAGCTCTCCGATCAGGATTGGTCAGAGCTGAAGCAGCAGTTGGAAAGGCGGGCGTTGCGCGCGATGGCGGCGATCGAAAAGCTCGACCAAGAGGCTGCGGGCCGCCGCGCGCCATCTCCCCGCGCGAAGGTGGCGCGGATCGCCGAGGCTGCACCCACCGCTCAGGCGGTCAGGTTCTGTCCCGCTTGCGGCAAGCCGGTTGCCGGCAGGGTTAATTTCTGCGGCGAGTGCGGCGGCGCCCTGAGCGTGCGGGAAATGAGCATGACGCGCTGAGTCATGGCTGAAATCGTTCTGCAAGCGCAGCGCATCTCCAAGTTCTTCGGCGACCGTCCGGTGCTAAACGCGATAACCTTTGCCGTGAGCGCCGGCGAGGCTGCGGTGGTCGTGGGACGCAACGGCGTCGGCAAATCCACCCTGATCAAAACACTGTGCGGGCTGACGCGCCCCAGCGCGGGGCGCCTGTTGCTCTTTGGCCGCGAGCCGACCGACCTGGCCGGGGTGCAGTTTCGCCGCATTGGCGTCCTGCTTCATCAGACCCTGCTGTATCCCAACCTTTCCGCGCGCGAGAACCTGGAGTTTTACAGCGAGATTTTCGGTATCGAACAGCCTGCCGCGCATGCCCGCCGATGGCTTGGGCAGGTCGGCCTGGAACGCGCTGCGGAGGAGCCGGTCAGTGCGCTGTCGCGGGGAATGGAGCAGCGCCTCGCAATCGCCCGGGCGATGCTGGCCGATCCCGATCTCATCCTGCTCGACGAGCCGTTTGCCGCCCTCGATGCCGACGGCGCCGCGCTGGTTGCGGCCCTGATCAGACAGGCGCTGGCGCGCGACGCCGCGGTGGTTTTCACGGCGCATGCCCCGCTGGAAATCGCGGGCGTCGAGCTTGGACTGTTCAAACTTGAGAGCACCGGCTTGACGCCATTTGATGAGGGCCGGCGGGGCGCGTTGCGCTCGCTGCTACGGCGGCTTTAACGATGCTGGAAGGATTCGGCCCGATCTTGCGCAAGGACCTGCGTCTTGAGTTGCGCAGCGGCGAAAGCACGGTGGCGCTGGTCTCGTTGTCGGTGCTCATTCTGGTCGTGATGGTGCTGGCGTTCGGTCCTGGAGGTGCCCGGCGCGCGGAAATAGCCGCCGGCGCGCTGTGGATCGCGCTGATCTTTGCTGGAACGCTGGGCGCCGCGCAAGCGTTGCTTGCCGAGCGCGAGTCCGGCTGCATCCGGGGCTTGTTACTAAGTCCGGTCGAACCGGCTACGATCTATGCCGCCAAGCTGACGGTCTCGATGATCTTCATGGCGGAAGCAGGCTTCGCGGTTTTGATCATGCTGGTGCTTTTTTTCAACCTCGAATTTGGCGGGGGATTACTCCGCCTGGTTCCGATCTTCGCGCTCGGCATGCTTGGATTGGCCGCCCTCTGCACCCTGCTTGCCACCGTTTCCGGCCGCGTACGGGCAGGCGCAATGCTGCTGCCAGTGCTGGTGGTGCCGCTTTTCACGCCGGCGCTGATCGCGGGCAGCAAGGCCAGTGCGGCGGTGCTGGCGGGACAGCCGCTGGGCGCGGTAACCACCTGGCTCAAGCTGCTGTTCGCCTTTGACGTGCTGTTTGTTACCGCCGGCTATCTGCTGTTCGAGCACGTGATCCTCGAGGATTAATGATGAAAAGACCGGCTTCGATCGTGCTCGCTGTGGCCAGCTGCCTGTCGATGCTGGGCGCGCTCTTCATGGTGTTTGTCTATGTTCCGACCGAGGCCGACCAGGGAATCGTGCAGCGCATATTTTATTTCCATCTGCCTTGCGCGTGGGTGGCGTTTCTAGCCTTCGGAATGGTGGCGGTCGCCGGCGCCCTGTACCTCTGGCTCGGTCACAAGATCTGGGACGACCTCAGTTATGCCGCGGCGGAATTGGGGATGTTGTTTTGCACCCTGGTGCTGATCACCGGATCGATCTGGGCCAAGCCGATTTGGGGCACCTGGTGGACGTGGGATTCGCGGCTGACCACCACGTTCATCTTGTGGCTGCTCTACGGCGGCTACCTGTTGCTGCGCGCCTTCGCCGACGACACCGATGAGATCGCGCGCTTTGCGGCGGTGCTGGGGATTGTCGGCGTGCTCGACGTTCCCGTGGTCATTATCTCGGTCCGGCTGTGGCGCACGATTCATCCCGCCGTGTTGCTGACCCGCCAGGGTGAGCATGGATTGCAGGACCCGCGGATGGTCGCAACGCTGCTGGTGTCGCTGGGCGCCTTTACAATCCTCTACGTGTGGTTGCTCTGGATGCGGCTAACAACGTTGCGCCTGCGCACCCGGCTGGCCGGACTGCGCCGCGAGGCGGCGATCCTCGAACTGGTGGGGGCGCATCGCTGATGAATCACTTCGAGTACCTGTTCGCCGCCTACAGCATCATTTTCATTTTGATCGGACTGTACGTGGTCTTTATCGGACGGCGCCAGGCACGACTGGAGCGCGAGCTCGCGCGTCTGGAGGCCTCGCTGCGCGCCGCGGAGCAGGTCTCGGCCCCTTCGGAACACACCGCCGACTCCTGAGCTTGCCGACAGTCGCTTTCTGATTCATGAACTTGCCTGCCGCGAAGCGCGACTCCCATTCGCCAACAGCGTGCCGATACTGTCGCGCCAAAAAGGTAAATTTTTGATGTCTTGAGGCCAAACGTTGATGGTAGGCAATGAATCCGTTGCCTCACGGAGAAACGTCGAGCCTCAATATTTCTCGGTATCAACTGCGGGAGGCGCTTTTGCAGGGGCGGCTCTCGATCAAGGGCAATATTGCTCCAACGCCGATTGAGCAAGGCTGGAGGTATCTTTCCGGGGGGCGAAGGTGTCCTTCGAACCTTTGAGGTTCAGAAAGAAAAAGCTTCGTCCGAGCTGGCCGGTCAGGCTCGTGGCAATAACCGGTATTGCGGCTGCAGTCGCGATCCCGGCACTTACGGCGATACGGGCCGCGGCGGCAGTTGGCGGTTTCGTCCCAACCACGGGCAACCTTGCGGTTGCGCGGATGAATCACAGCGCTACCTTGTTGCCCAGCGGTCTGGTCTTGATCGCCGGCGGCTTTACCGGCGGCCACAACAGTTGCGCCGCACTCGCCAGCGCTGAACTATTCGACCCCGCAAGCTCCAGTTTCAATCGTCTGGCCCGCGCGATGACGACACCACGCCGGGATCAGGCGGCGGTGTTTCTCGATCCCGCCCTGGTAAGTGGTCCACGGGCCGGTCAGGTTCTGATCGTGGGAGGTCTCGACGGCGCCAAGCCCTTGCAAAGCGCGGAGCGCTACGAGCCTTCGAGTATGACATTTAAGGCCACCGCGAACCGGATGACGACGCCGCGCGACTTTCCGGTGGCGACTTTGCTGAACAACGGCAAGGTCCTCATCACGGGCGGCTTCAACAATTTCGTGGGTACTATTTCCAGCGCGGAACTCTACGATCCCGCCACCGACACTTTCAGTATCACGGGAGCAATGCACGATGATCGTGACGCTCACACGGCAACCCGGCTCGCCAGCGGTGAGGTCCTGGTGGCTGGCGGGACTAGTGTGGGATCAGGCAACCTGGCTGCCGCCGAGATCTACGATCCCGCCACCGGCACCTTCACCTGCGTTGGCGGCGTCGACCCGTCCACCGGGCGATGTAAGCGCGCGATGACCGACGAACGCGGCGATGCCGGCGCCACACTTTTTTCCGCCGGCCCGCTTGCCGGGCTGGTTTTGCTCACCGGAGGCAGCGACGGGAGCATCCCGGTCGACTTCGCCGAGCTATATAATCCCTTGAGTGCGAATGCGTTTGCGCCCACGGGCAAAATGTCCGACGCGCGTGTCTCTCATACCCAGACGCTGCTGGCTGACGGCCAGGTCCTGGTGGCTGGCGGCCTTTCTAGCGGCCCGCTTGCCAGTGCGGAGATCTACGACCCAGGCGCCGGGCTCTTTATCTGCGTCGGCGGCTCGACCTCAGGTCAGTGCAACCCCAGCATGACGGCTGCGCGTACGAATCACTCGGCAACGTTGCTGACCGACGGAGATGTCCTGATAGCGGGAGGCACCAGCACAGGCGATTGCAGTGGTGCTCTAGCCAGTGCCGAGCTGTTCCAAAACTCGATGTCGATTCCAGCTTTCAGCGCGGCGGGGGCGGCAGCGCCGACGGGCACCCCAACGCGCTCACCAACGCCGACGCACACTCCGACGCACACGCCCAGCCCGATGCGTACTTCGACGCGAACACCAACCCCGACTCACACTCCGACATACACAGCGAGTCCGACCCACACTCCGACCCGTACGCCAAGCCCAACTCCCACTCCGACGCGAACCCCGAGCCCAACGCACACGCCGACACGAACACCGAGCCCAACGCACACCCCCACGCGCACGCCAAGTCCGACTCCCACGCCGACGCGAACACCGACCCCGACTCACACTCCGACCCGTACGCCGAGTCCAACTCCCACTCCGACGCGCACCCCGAGTCCGACTCACACTCCTACACGCACACCGAGTCCAACGCCCAC
>Ga0126381_100006996_pt1 | contig 12521 bp, 4 predicted proteins | sample PanSoiMetPlot_28_FD_96465 | JGI IMG/M metagenome (GOLD analysis project Ga0126381, IMG submission 96465) | Tropical forest soil microbial communities from Panama - MetaG Plot_28 | ecosystem: Environmental > Terrestrial > Soil > Tropical forest > Bulk soil | place: Panama | collected 2016-02-17
ACAAGATGCCGTGTGTTCCACCACGGAGGACCTGCTGCGACCTGGATATCGTCTGTTGAACGCATCAGGAGGACGAACGGAGTAAGGTTGTGGGTAAACTGTGGATCCACAACGCAAACGCCTCGCAATCGCAGCAGACTATTCGGTTTGAGTGTGCGGAACATCAGATCTCCGCGTCCTTCATTCACAATTGCGCGGAAAGATTGTTGTCCTGCTTCAAGATTTAATAACAGCGTGTTCTGTGCACCGCGTTCTTTACTATGTAAATGTCCTTCGACTTCAATGAACGTCGCGGAAAAGGAGCCGGTTGCGGCCTGTGAAGCTGTTACTGAAACGGGCTGCACCGGTGTTCGAGCCCACAGCAACTGAATCGTCGAGTCCCGAAGCATTGAACTGAAAGCTCCGGGGCTGACCGTGCCCGTTACTTGCACTTCGTCGCCAACCTTTAATGGCGGACTGGTAGATACCTGCACCGCTACGCCTCCTGTGGAGTCCTGAACATAGAGCACAGGTGACGTTAGAGAGACCACGCCGCGAACGGTCGAAACAACCGGATGCGAGCTGGGAACCAGACGAAGATTGTTGATTGGTTGAATGTCAGCGATTGGTGGCGTCTGTTGAATGCTGAGATGAGAGGGAAGCGAGCCGGAGCCGAACATTGTGATGCCGTTTCCAGTGGCGGCCTGCTCGCCGGATAGCTGCTGAACGGATTGTCCGGCAAGCATTACCTGAAGATCCGCTTCCGTTGCTGCGCGAGCTTGCACACTACGCCAAATTCCACCAGCCGAGTAAGATCGCAAACCGATGCGCCCCGACCGCATACAGTTCTTGTCGTCTACAGCTATCGTGCTGGTATTTCCGCTGTTCACGGGGAAAGTCGCCGAAACGACGATATGACATTGAAATGCGAGCAGTTTCAGGTGATACCAGCGAAATGCCTGAATCTTTTCCTGCATCGATGTACCTTGGTATTCGAGCCATCCATGGTTGGCTCGCCCGAGGGTTAAGCGATTGTCTCGCGTGCGCAGTCCGGCATAATAGCCGCTGTAAGAGTCGACGCCCTGCTCTTCATCGCTTGCGCGGATCACCAATCCAGCATCGCCATCTTCACCGAGCAGCTTCACATCGGCTTCCAGCAAATAATTGTTCCAATAAGGCGACCCAGTCATTAGCTTGGCACCACGCTCATCGGAATCGTTGCGCATACCTCCGTTGTAAACAGCCCATGTTCCACCAAAGGCCTCCCACTCATCCGCTTTGCCAGTGGAAAATGAGTCGCGATAGGGAAGGCCACGTTTTGGATAGCGCATGTATCCAACAACCGCAAAGGCGGTGATCGCAAGAAACACGCAGCTAACGATCGAGATGAGAACAAATTGCCGATTGAGAGATCGCATGCGCATCACCTTCATCTCTCGGCGAGTCCCAACATGCGCCGAATTCCCGGCGTATTCAAATTGTCTTTTGTCACCAGTTGGGGTTTGATCTTCGTCAACGAGGCTACTGCTTTACCCTGTCGTTGTTGTGACAGAATCTCAACGGCACGGTATCCCATCTGGTAAGTATCCTCGGCTATGACAGAATCGATCTCGCCTGTCGTAAGAGGCAAAAGCAAGTCCTGGTCGCATCCAACCAGTTTTACTATTCCCGCTTTGTGCAATTCCGCGAGCGCCGAGTAGGCACCGCGAGTGGCATCGCTTGTTACTGCGAGAATCGCATTGAGATCTGGATGGTTTGCCAGCACCTCTTCTGTAGTTTGCTGCTCATAAGGAACATTGAAAGAACCCATTCTTTTCTCAGTGATGTGAATGTCTGGGTACTGCACGGCGAGTGTGGCCTCAAACGAACGAACGCGATCTAGAACGCCGGCAATGTCCGGGTCAATTCCAACGATCGCGACTCTTCCTTTGCCATGCAGAATCTGGCCAATGCGTGTCCCCGCAATACGCCCGGCCGCTTCATCGTCGCTGAGTACGTAAGAAAGTTTGCCCCCTGGTTCGAGGGGCAGCGCCGAGCCAACAATCACAGTCGGGATTCCTTTGGAAACGGCGCGCCGTACCATCGTCATGAGCGCAAGCGTCTGGTCCGGAGAAAGAATTAATCCCGCATACGGTTTGTCGATGACTGTTTCGATCAACGCAATCTGGCCCTGAACATCGTCTTCGCGAGTCGGGGCATTCCAATATATCTTGATGCGACGTTCCGCTGCCGCAACTTCAGCGCCAGAATGCTCCGGCTCCCAGAGTGACAAGCCTGTTGTACGCGGGATGACCGCGATTGTCGGAGGATCAGATCTGCAACTGACGGTTAGAGCAAAAAGCAGACAGGCAAAAATCTTCAATGTGAACTGCAGAAACTCACCCAGTCGCCGCTCGGCTAAGAATATCTTCATTGTTTGTGCGGTAAGCCTCAGTGTATCTTTAGCCGATCACAGCGCGAAAGCACTGGTGTGATCCAGTTCATTCCTACTATGTCGCGATGGTTCGATCAGTCCATGCGTGGGCTGCAGCAAATCACTAACTTTGTTCTATCTGCCCGTTTCATTAGCAGCAAACAGAGTGCTTGTTCGAATCGTTAGCTCATCATCCGGGCTATAAGCGTTCATCTATCATTAAGTTCGTTCAAAATCGCCGGGAGCCTTTTTCGAAATGCTGAATCGACGTGAGTTTGTTTCCATGTTGGCGGCAGCCTCTGCCACCATGAAGGTGCAACCGTCTCTCGCTGATGCACATTCGCTTCGGGGAGAAAGCGCGGGCCCATGGGCATCGTTCGACAAGTCGCAAGATGTAAGTCTCGATGGCTTTCCGGCCAGCGATTACACACCTTTTGGCTATCTGGACAATCCCTGGCATACGTGGAATATGCACCAAAGCGGTGTGTTGCGTTCGTTACCAGGCATCGGATTCGGTCTCTACTACCCTGCCGGACCGGGCGGTTACTTCGACTATCACCGAAACGGAATTTATGTTTCAGAACTCGCTCTCGGTTTTCGTATTGGCCAGCGTATCTTTATGGATGCCGAAGACTTTTATGCTGCCGCATTGACGTCCAACCATCACAGCAAAAACATCCTTGGCTATACCTTTCAGGACGGAGGTGTAGTTATTGACAGTAGCTTTTTTCAGGTGAATGAGAATGCTCTCGCTGTTCACGTGAAGATTACGGAAAAGGCTGGACGTAGGCAATCTATCAGGATCCTCGCGTCGCACACTTACATATTGGGCGGCAGCCAATGGTGGGGTGGGGATGGTCTAGCCGGCGATTTTGACGATTCCGCAGACAGCCTGTGGATACGATCCTTCGCTGCAGGAACTGTTTTTGCGGTGGCATCAAGCCATCGCAGTTCTGGTCACTTTTTTTCTACACGAGATGAAGATCGCAAAACCTGGCTCAGTTCTGATGCAACCTCAGGGCAAAAGCTTAGCTATGGTCCTCAGCCTCTGCATGGCGGCATTCGGTATGATCTAGCGCTCGAACCGAATGCGAGTGAAGAAATTGTCATTCTGATGGCGCGCGACGCCAATCTGCCAAGCGTTCTAAAGAGTGTACGTGCTTCGCTGGATGGTGCTGCAGGGACAATGAAAAAAAAGCGCATCGAGGACGCGGCTTTTTGGACTGGGGCGCCTAAGCTCACCGGAGATTGGCCTGAGCACTGGCAGCATGGATGGGTTTATGACTTTGAAACACTGCGAACCATGGTGCGCCAGCCCATCGGTGTCTATAAGCATCCCTGGGATGCTATGCAGATTCAGGCCCCTCGCAACGTGCTTGCAGAATGTTCCATCGACATGTGGGCTTTGAGCTATGCCAATCCCGAGTCGGCGAAAGAAGTCTTTCTTGGCCAGTTTCTTGATGCGATCGAAGACAACGTCCCCTGCATGCGTGAAGATGGCGTGATGAACATGGTTGCCGCGGATGGTTCCGAATGCGGTACATCAATCTCTTGGTGCTTTCCGTTTTTTTGTGCTGCGTCCATCTACAATCGTACTCGCGACCTCGCCTGGTTGCGTCAGTTGTATCCGCGTATGAGTGCTCTCTTGCGCTGGACACTTGCTCATCGTGTCGATTCCGACGGTTTTGTCGTGGGGAAGTGCAGCTGGGAGACGGGCATGGATACATCAAAGCGCTTCCAGATTCAGCAACCAACTGGAGGCGAGGTGGTTGAGTTCCTGCGTTTGGTTGAACTTCAGGCGGCAGCGTCGCAGGCTGCCGCGATCCTGTCTCACTTCGCAGCACTCGTGTCTGACAAGGAGAACATTTCAAAATGGCAGCACTTGCATCAAACCTACGTTGAGAAGACGCAGCAGCTTTGGAAGGACGACTGGTTCCACGATTTCGATACACGCTCGATGCATCTTGTTGTGGCGGCCGATCGTGATCCCTCGCAGGCGGCGCCTGCATTTTGCGGAGTCGCAACGGAAGAGCAGAAAAGGCTGATCTCGCCAACTCTTCACAAAATGTACGAGAGGATGCGGGCGCAATCTCAAATAGTGGAATCATCCGCAGACGACGCGCTTAGTTGGTCATCGTTTGTTCTTCCGTTTCTCGAAGCGGCATGGTCTTCCGGCGATAGGGAACTGGCCTCGATGACTGTGGAAGCTATTTGCGATCGCATCTATTTGAGCATGGACCGACGTTCGGTTGATGCAGCATCCAGTGCAAAGCATCCAAGACTCGGCTGGCCGGGTGTTAGCTGCGAAGTTTGGGGAGCTCATGGAGCCTTCGGCGGAGAAGTGTACGGATGGGGTGCGGTTATGCCGGCCCACATCATCCGTAACTTGATTGGCTTTCGAGAGACTGATGACATAGGGCAGTTCATTCTTAGCCCGGGCTTTGGTCCTCTGCTCGCTCAAACTGGAAAGCGGTACGGGGTGGTCAGCCTGCCTTATGCTAAACGAAAGTTAGCTTTGAATTTCGCCTTTCTGGATGAAAACAGCTTACAGGCTGAGCTAGCTCTGCCGGAATCGGTTCGAATTCTTTCGATCACCGACACAAGCGATCAAGCGGTGCAATTCGAACGTAGCGGGTCGCGTTGGCAGTTTAAAACCAAAAACCATAGTCGCTATCTTGTAAAGCTTTCAGGCTTCTCAGAACTGTGACTGGTAACCAGTCCATTTGTACTATCCCGCGGGGGTTGAACTGATTCATGCGTGCACTGTCATCGAATCGCTACTCTCGGTAAATTCACGGAAAACCTTAAACGAAGCTACGCGGCGAATACCTTACCCTGATTTTCAATGTGGCTCAGATAAATTGCCCGACATAACTGCATCAGTGAACATAGCCGGATTGGGAATCTAAGGACAGGCAGAAAAATACAAATATAGTCGCCGCTTATTAGCCAGGATTCAGGAGACAGATGACCATGTACGGAAAAAGACTATTAAGCCTGTTTGCACTATCGGCGTTGATTATTGCGACGCAGGCTTTCGCGCAATTCTCTGCGAGCGTTCAGGGCAGTGTTGTAGACGTGAACGGAGCCGCGATCGGAAAAGCCACGGTCACGCTTGTCAATATCGATACAAAGGCTACGCTGGAGCGTTCCTCCGATGATGCCGGCGCGTACCGATTTGTAAGCATTGCTCCGGGCAACTATGAAATCTCAGCGGTCGCACCTGGTTTTACAACAACCAAGGTGACCTTTACGCTACAGACTGCGGAGAATCGCGAAATCCCCATAAAGCTCGCCGTGGGTCAGGTGTCATCTACCGTTTCGGTGACGGGACAAGCGCCACTCATCGATACATCGGACAGTCGCAGTCAATTGACAATCGACACGCAAGCCATACAGTCCCTCCCCCTTGCTGCAAGGAACCCAACCTCGTTGATCGGATTATCGCCGGGCGTCTCTGGGCTCGGGTCTGCTGGTTATACTAACTTCTTCACCGAGAACGCAGATTACAGCGCCAATGGTCGGGGCAACAATGGGAATCAGTATGTACTCGACGGTCTCGACATCAACATCGACGTCAATCCAGGCGTGCTTACGCTGGTTCCGAACGCCGATGCACTTTCTGAGATGTCGGTTCAAACAAATACCTATTCCGTCGACTTTGGAAAAACGAGTTCGATGCAGACCATCATGACGACGAAGTCCGGAACCGATCAATACCATGGCTTCGGAAGCATTTACTACACCTACCAGGGATTGAACGCCCGAGGTGAATTTGGCCCGCCCTCTTCAGTAAAAATAGCTCCTTTTCACACCACAAATATGTCTTTTGGAATTGGGGGTCCGGTCATCCCGAATCATCAACTCTTTTTCTTCTTCAGCATTGAGCCATATCTGGCGCTCACATCTAATGGAAATGCAGTGCAGACGTATGAAGATCCGGCATTCGTGTCGTTTGCGCAGCAGGTGAGGCCCAACTCTCCTGAAGTCCAGTTGATGACGAAGTACACGCCAAGCGGCGCGACCACGACGGGAGTGTCAGCAACGGCTCTCGACGCATTCGGACCTCAGGATATGGTTCACAACACCGGGTGTGAAACTCCGTCTACTGACAATATTCCTTGCGGCACGCCTGTTTTTGATAGTGGCAACTTCAATTCCTCAAGTTATACCAATGCAAAGCAATACAACTTCCGCATCGACAAAAACTTCACGAAGGATCGCCTCTACGGAACTTTGTTTCGTGACACTGTAGATGCAGGCGGACCGGCAGTGCGGCCGGCGTTTAATACGACCAATCCGTCGTCAGTCATTGCCATCCAAGGGACTGAACTACACACTTTTTCCGCGAACACTTTGAATCAAGCTTCATTTGGCTATAACTACCTTCAAGGCACGGTAAGTGCTACCGGCCTGCTTTCCGTTCCGGTTGTGAACGTCAATAACCTTGGTGTTGGATGGGGAATCGGCTTTGCCGATGGCCAGTACTCCGAACATAACTACCACTGGCGGGATGTTTTGACGCATATCCAGGGATCGCATGCGTACAGCGTTGGATATGAAGGTTGGCACGGTGACGATCTTGCTCTATTCGCCCCTTGCTATGCGCAGCCTACTTTCCAATACAACAACATGATCGACCTCATCAACGACAATCCGTATTCGGAAAGCAGTCTCTCCTACAATCCGGTAACGGGAAAGCCGATGCCAGGCCAATATGAATATGCCTCAACCACGTTTGGAATCTTCGCACAGGATACCTGGAGAGCAACACGCCGCCTGACTTTCAACTATGGCCTGCGTTACGACAATTTCGGTAACCCATATCCAATCGCAGGAACACCGCTTGCCAACTTCCACCTTGGTTCCGGCGCCAATATGGCGGAACAGGTGACGAATGGAATCAACAAGCAACAGCAACATGTCTATAACCAGGACATGAACTGGATTTTCAGCCCAAGAGGCGGAGTTGCCTGGGATGTGACTGGCAGTGGGAAGTGGGTCGCGCGTGGTGGCTTTGGGCTATATCGTGACTGGGTGACCTTGGGGAACGCAGAAAACAACCTGAAGGGGAATCCGCCAGGTTTTGTTCTCCCGACTTTTTATAACAATGGATCCACGGCCGCTCCAATCTTTGGATACGGTACGCAGAATACCTACCCATTTGGTTTTCCCTATCCAGCATTCCAGGGCAGCCCACTCGATGCAAAGGGTGGGATACCCGGAGCGCAGATCGCGGTTGGTGGGGTCGACGGAGACCTCAAGTCGCCTCATACAGAAATATGGTCTGGCGCGCTCGAACACCAGATCACTAGCAACATGGTCGCGAGCATAGGATACGTAGGCCAGCATTCAGGGGATCTGCAGTATGGTGGCGGCAGTTCCTTTGGAAACTCCTTCGCTGGAGACGTGAACGTATATGAAGGAGATTTACTTCAGCACCTGAACTGCACTCCGACAGGTTCGAGTGGCCAACAGGCGAGTTGTGTTGGGACGCAGACGCGCCTTAACTCAAGTTTCGGGGCGATTAACTATACCTTCAATGGTCCCCGTTCGAATTACTCCGCATTGATTCTCGCCCTTAAAGGACGCTTTGCTCAGCGTGGATTTGTTAATGCGTCCTATACGCATGCTTCATCGAAAGATAATTCCGGGGCGTTGCCTGTGGGTAACTATCCGATCGAATATCCGCTCGACCGCTTTTACGGCCCATCTGCGTGGGATGCTCCGAACAGGTTCTCACTGGGATGGAGCTATCAACTTCCTGGTTTCAATGGTGGGCATGGATTTCTTGGCAGAGTAGCGTCAGGATGGGAGATCGCATCCACTACTATTCTCCAATCAGGTCTTCCTTTCACAGTCTATTCCGGCGGCGCTCTCAATGTTGCCAAAGACACGAATGGCAACGTCGTTTATCTGCCCGACACAGGCGACTTCAACGCGGATGGAGACAACAACGACTTTCCGAACGTTTCCTCTTATCACATCTCAACGAGCCACAAGAGCTACATTCACGGAGTATTCCCGCGCTGCTCGGGAACCAATCTCGACGGGTGTGGCCCGTTCACGTTTCCTCAAATCGGACAGGAAGGCAATGAACGGGTAAATGAGTTCCGCAATCCGGGATTCGCGCAGGTTGATGCGACCTTCAAAAAAGTCACCAACATAACCGAGCGAGTAAAGTTGGATCTTCGCCTTGATTTCTTTAACTTGTTTAATCGTGTCAATCTGACTGGAGTGAATGCCGATGCTGCCAGCGGTTCTGTATTTGGCACCTCTACCAGCACGCAGATTCCGCGACAAGGCCAAATTGGAGCGAGATTGGAATTCTAGACGCTGAGCTTTGTGAATCATCGACAAGGAACTGGCGCCTCCTCCAGAGCTAGTTCCTTGTGTGATTCGCGTAAAGGCGCCCGTGACCTCTAATCTGACTCTTTACTTGTGTCCTTCGGCGAAAACCAGAATGTACTACGCAGACATAGCCCATTCGGACAATGCGCCCCGCCAAATGAAACCATTAAGATCAACAAGTCAGAGTTCGGAGATTGTCTAGCGCATGTGCTTTCCTGGTTCTTCTGGTTTTTCACGCCGCCGGTTTCTTGGTTATCTCGGAGCAACGGGCGCAATAGTTATTCCCGGCAATGCCATTAGTGCTCTTGCATGGCCTGTGGATGATGTCCGGCAGAGTTCAGCAAGGTTAGTTAAAAACCGTGCGCCACTTGCGCGCAATGCATTTTACACATTACCTCTGGGAGCGATTCGTCCAACTGGTTGGTTGCGAGAGCAGCTTCTCATTCAGGCTCGTGGGCTCAGCGGGCACCTGGATGAGACATGGCCTGACGTAGGCCCTAATAGCGGCTGGCTTGGCGGTACAGGTGAATCCTGGGAGCGAGGGCCTTATTACCTGGATGGACTTGTACCACTCGCCTACTTGCTTGACGATGCGCGTCTTAAAGCAAAAGCACAAAAGTATCTTGACTGGACATTGAGCAATACTGCCACAGACGGCATGATTGGGCCGAGATCGAATGATGACTGGTGGCCTCGCATGGTTATGCTGAAGGCACTCACCCAGTATCATGAGGCGACTGATGATCCTCGTGTGATTCCGGTCTTGTCCAAATATTTCACTCATCAGCACAAGAATCTACCGACACGTCCACTTCGCGATTGGGGAAAGTACCGCTGGTACGATGAAGCGCTCTCTGTTGTCTGGCTGTATAACCGAACAGGTGAACCGGAGCTGCTTGATTTATTCCGCATGCTGCAACGGCAGGGATATGATTGGCAGGCCCAGTTCGCAGATTTTAAATTCACGCAGCGCACCACGCCAGAATCCATCAGCCTTTCATCCGGCGCACCACTCAGCGAGCGTGGCATGCAAACTCATGGCGTCAATGTTGCCATGGCTATCAAGATGTCGCCTGTTCGATGGCTGCTTTCGCATGATGGGACTGACCGAAATGCCGTATCGCGGATGCTGGAGGAACTTGATCGTTATCACGGTCTGCCGACCGGCATCTTTTCTGCAGACGAGCACCTCGCCGGAGCTAATCCATCACAGGGAACCGAACTCTGCACGGTTGTGGAGACCATGTTTTCACTCGAACAGTCTTTGGCCATCATTGGTGATCCCGCTCTTGGCGATCGATTGGAGCGTCTGGCATTCAACGCCCTCCCCGGCACATTCACAGACGATATGTGGGCCCATCAATACAACCAACAGCCCAATCAGATCGTCGTGAGTTTGCAGAAGAAGCCTTGGACAACTGATGGCCCTGAATCGAATCTCTATGGGCTCGATCCTAATTTCGGATGCTGCACGGCTAACTTCAGTCAGGGTTGGCCGAAGTACACCGCGAGTCTCTTCATGCTTTCCGATGACGACGGTTTGGCTGCTACAGCTTATGCGCCGTGTGAAGTACGCACCACGATCCGCAATACAGCTGTTCACGTAAGTGAAGAAACGGATTACCCATTTCGTGGAAGCATTCGTCTTGCCGTCAATCCCGCGTCACCTCTCGCGTTCCCGTTGGCGTTACGAATCCCGGCATGGGCAAAGAATGCCAGCGTGAAAGTCAACGGGAAGCCGCTCGATGCTGTTGAGCAAGGATCGTTTGCTCGTGTGAACCGCACATGGACCCGCGGCGATACTGTTGAGATCGAATTCCCGCTTGTTCCACGTGCTTCTCGTGGCTATCACAACTCACTGAGTATCGAGCGTGGACCACTGGTGTTTTCGTATGGCATTGGGGAAGACTGGCTGAAGCTTCGCAACCGCGGCATGACTGCAGACTGGCAGGTCTATCCCACGACACCGTGGAATTATGCACTTGCTGCGAATCCTGAAGACGTAGAACGCTCGGTTTCTGTTGTCGAAACAACGATGGGGGACGGCCCATTCACCAGGGCCGGAGCGCCGGTGAAGCTACGAGTAAAAGCTCGTCAAATTCCAGAATGGCTGGGAGAAGATAATGTGGCCGATCCGGTGCCGCAAAGTCCTGTGAAAAGTGATCAGCCGGAAGAGCAAATTACCCTCCTGCCCTATGCGGCTGCAAAGTTACGAATTACCGCTTTTCCAACGATAGAGACCTAGAGTGCAGATGAAGGATGAGAAGTTTTCGCAGACAAGTGTAGCTATGTCTTTCTTGATCCGGCGCACGAGATTGATCGTCATTTGCTTTTCTCTCGCGACGTTGGTAGCGCCTTGCCTTGGTTGGAGCCAGGACACAGCTTATCCTCCGCAAGATGCGCAAATTCCCGGACCGAGTTCGCCCTCTGACTTCCAGGCATGGCTTGCCGATCTCAAGCACTGGCGTAGTGAACGGCTGGTTCGCATGGGTTATGACGACGCAAACTACACGCGTCCTGAATTGCAATGGACGCAGCATAACTTTGTCTGCGTGCAGATGATGGTTGAAGAACGCGATTTCTTCGATCGCGAACGAGGCGTCTATACGGTTGACCGGTATCTTGATGGTCTAGACAAGGAATTCGGAGGTATTGACAGCGTACTCATATGGGATACCTATCCGAACCTCGGTGTCGATGATCGAAATCAATTCGATCGTTTGCGCGATCTGCCGGGTGGTATTGGAGCTGTAAAACAGATGGTCACAGATTTTCACCGTCGCGGCGTCAAGGTGTTATTCCCGGAGACTCCATGGGATATGGGCACACGTGACGAAGGAGCATCGGATTGGGTTGCGCAGGCAAAGCTTATGGCTGAGGTGGGGGCCGATGGAATTCTGGGCGATACGATGGATGGAGTGCCTCACGCCTTTCTGAAAGCTGCCGAAAACATTGGAACAACTCTGGCTCTTCAGCCTGAAGGACTACCTCCAGAAGAAGCTCTGGCGTGGAATGAAATGAGCTGGGGTTATTGGAGCTATCCGTTTGTTCCGATGATCAGCCGTTACAAATGGCTTGAAACCCGGCACATGCCGGTGCTTACCAGCGGCGGACGCCATCATATTCCAGGCATACAGGCAGCCTTCTTCAACGGTGTTGGTTATGCCGATCAGGAAGATGTAATCGGAATCCATAACGGCTTCACGCTTCGAGAAGATGAAGCTTTGCGGCGTGTCATGCGGATCGAGCGCGCCTTCGCTAGTTTAATGGTCAGCCCGGAGTGGGAGCCCCATACTCCGACATTGCAGTATGGAATCTTTGCCAGCAAATTTCCTGGCCAGGATCAGACACTCTGGACCATCATCAATCGCAACGAATACAAAGTTGAAGGCAAGCAGATAAAAGTGCCTTATACAGCAGGCACGCGTTACTTTGATCTGTGGCAAGGAACGGAGTTGAAGGCCGAAATCGACTCCAATCCATCACAAAGCGCCACGCTAAATTTTTCCATGGAACCGGAAGGCTTTGCCGCGATCCTTGCGACACGTTCGCAGGCTTCAACAGAGACTCTCCAGTCGCTGCTTCAAGAAATGCATACCCGTGCCGCGAAGAAACTTGCCGACTACGACGACCGATGGAATTTTCTGCCGCAGCACATCGTCGAGATTCCATCAACAATTGTGGCTAATACTCCTCCTGAGGGAATGATCCTTATCCCCGGTGGTCAATTTACGTTCAAGGTCAAAGGATTGGAGGTGGCGGGCAAGAATGACATAGG
>Ga0126381_100006997_pt1 | contig 12520 bp, 8 predicted proteins | sample PanSoiMetPlot_28_FD_96465 | JGI IMG/M metagenome (GOLD analysis project Ga0126381, IMG submission 96465) | Tropical forest soil microbial communities from Panama - MetaG Plot_28 | ecosystem: Environmental > Terrestrial > Soil > Tropical forest > Bulk soil | place: Panama | collected 2016-02-17
AACGCCAGGATGTCGGTGACCGCGGGGTCGAGCCGCATCCGCGGCAGGGGGCGCGGCTCCCGGCCGAGTTGCAGGCGCGCCGGCTCGAGGTGGTCCGAATAGAGGTGGCAATCGCCACCCGTCCAAATGAATTCGCCGGGCAGGAGCTGCGTCACCTGCGCCATCATCAAGGTGAGCAGAGCGTACGAGGCGATGTTGAACGGCACGCCCAGGAACACATCCGCCGAGCGCTGATAAAGCTGGCAGGACAAGCGGCCGCGCGTCACGTAGAACTGGAACAGGCAGTGGCAGGGCGGCAGCGCCATCTGGTCGGCTTCCGCCGGGTTCCAGGCGCTCACGATCAAGCGGCGCGAATCGGGAGTGCGGCGGATGGCGCTCACCACATCGGCAATTTGGTCGATGGCGCCGCCGTCCGCCCTGGGCCAGGAGCGCCACTGCCGGCCATAGACCGGGCCGAGGTCGCCGTTCGCATCCGCCCATTCGTTCCAGATCGTCACCCCATGCCGGTTGAGGTATTTGACATTGGTGTCGCCGGCCAGGAACCACAGCAGCTCGTGGATGATCGATTTGACGTGCAGCTTCTTGGTGGTGACGAGCGGAAAGCCCTCGCGCAGATCAAAGCGCATCTGATGGCCAAACACCGACAACGTGCCGGTGCCGGTCCGATCCTGCTTGGCCACCCCATCGGCGAGGATCCGTTCCATCAGATCATGGTACTGGCGCATGGCTCTTCATATCGGCGGTTGGACATCGGCCGCAAGGCGACTCAGAGCCCTACAGGCTGGCACACAGCTCGATTCTCAAATCAATCCGGCGAGGCCGAGCAAGGCGGCGCCGGCGAATATCCACAGCGGGTTGAGCTTGACCGCGTAAGTGACGAGCGCGGTCAGGGCGGTCAACGCCACCGCGAGCTCGCTGCGCGCCGCCGCGTTCGCGACGACCGCGGCGCTGGCGCCGAGGAGGCCGATCGAGATCGGGACGAGCGCGGCCTGGACCGCCACGCGCCAGGGCGCGTCCTTGAAGCGATCCCAGACGCGGCCAAGGAAGAAGGCGAACAAGCAGGTCGGCCCGCACATTGCGAGCGTCGCCACCAGGGCGCCAGCGAGGCCCGCCACGTGATAGCCGATGAGCGTCACCACGATGACATTGGGACCAGGCGTCATCTGGGCGATCGCAAACATGTCGGCGAACTGCCGCTCGCTCATCCAATGCATCACCTCGACGGCGAGCCGATGCATCTCGGGCAGCGCGGCGTTGGCGCCGCCGATGGCGAACAGCGACAGCAGGGCGAAATAGCCGGCGAGCGTGAGCAAGGTGCCGGCGTTCATCGCCGCTGCCACCATGCCATGCCGATGCCGCAGGGGATGAGCACGCCGAGCACCCAATAGAGCGGCCAACGCAGGATGCCGACCGCAAGGAAGGCGGCGACCGCGAGGATTTGGGCAAAGCCTGGTCGCTCGCGAAAGAGCGGCGCGGCCATCTTGAGGCTGGTGCTGATGGTGAGGCCCGCGGCCGCTGCAGCAACTCCCGCCAGGACGCGTCGTAGCGCGCCGATCTCGCCGTAATGGGCGTAGAGCAGGCCAAAGACGGTCATGAGCAGGAACGGCGGACCGAGCAGGCCCACGAACGCAACCAGCGCCCCGAGCGTACCGCCGACCTGTCGGCCGAACACCACGGAGAAATTCACGATGTTTGGACCGGGCAGGAAGTTGCAGAGCGCGTAGGCCTCGTTGAACGCCTCGGCGGTCATCCATTTGCGCTCATCAACCATCATCCGGCGCGACCAGTACAGCACACCGCCGAAGCCGTAGACCGAGATCAGCGCGAAGGCGATGAACAGCTCGAGGGGCCCGGGAGCCGGCGACACGGGAGCGGACGAATCGGACATGCAAGCCTCGCGGCGCCGACTTAGCCGGCCGGCACGCGGCGAGCCAAGGATTTATCGATGTCGGCGCTGCTCTTTATTCGTCAACCTTCCGGGCTTATATTGGTGGGTGCCGGCGCAAGCCGGCTATGGTGATAAAAGGCCGTCGCAATAAACCCATCGGACCCGGGGGCGGTACCCGGCGACTCCACCAACGGGGTCGAAATAGGATCGACGAGGGCGTAAAGGGCGTGCTTTTGCCCGGCATGGTTCCGCCGTTATCGGGCCAAACTCATAGTTGCCAACGACAACTATGCTCCGGTTGCTCAGGCCGCGTAATGCGGTTTGAAAGACCGATCTTAAAGTCCTGACGTCTTAGCAGCGTCAGGCGGGGTTCGGGGGCACCTGGCAACAGAAGCCCCCACTTCAGCTACTTCAAATGCGGCGGTCCACAGGACGGCGTTACCGCTTGCTCGTTGGCCCAGGTTCCGATTTCATTTGCGTGGGTCATGATCTAGCATTGCGGCGCTTACGAATCTGGCGGGCGCACCGCCGCACGGGAGCACCGCCGCAAGGACCATACATGGCTGCTGATCACATCCGCTATGACCTCCTGGCCCAGGAAGCCTTGCGGGGCGTCTTGCGCAAGGTGCTCGCTGACGCCGCCAAGCACGGTCTTCCCGGCGACCACCATTTCTTCGTGACCTTCGACACGAGCGCTGAGGGGGTGCGGCTGTCGCAGCGGATGCGCGCGCAATATCCCAAGGAAATGACCATCGTCCTGCAGCACCAGTTCTGGGACCTCGTGGTCAGCGAGGAGACGTTCGAGGTCGGGCTATCCTTTGGCGGCGTTCCGGAGCGGCTGGCGGTTCCCTTTGCGGCGGTGAAGCAGTTCCTCGATCCTTCGGTCGAGTTCGGCCTGCAATTCGAGCAGATCGGCACGGCGCCCGAGCCTGACGCCAAGGCGGGCCCGCAACCCGCCGTCACACCCAAGCGCAGCCGCGAGCTGGAAGCCGGCGAAAGCGGCACCGCGCGCCGCGAAGGCAAGTCACGGCGGGCCACCCCGGCAGTGCCGGCGGTACCACTGCCCGCCAACCCCCCGCCCCCCGCACCGGCTGCAGCCGACAAGGCGAGTAACAAGCCGGTCGAGCCGGCCGCCGGCGGCGCCGAGGTTGTCCGGTTCGATCGCTTCCGCAAGAAGTAGCCGGCGAGGCCAATTGGCCCGTCCTGGGCGCCAAACGGAGTGCTTCCATCTCGATGGGGCCGCGTGGAGATATCGATTTTCTTTTTTTCGCGAAGTTATGGTTTCGCACGGAAGATTATTCTATTGACAGCCAGCTTCATCGTGGCCGCCCCATGAGCGATCGATCGCGTGTGCATGCGCAGCCCTTGTCCGACGAAGCCGAGCGCCTCGCGGACGCGTTTGCGCCACTTGACCTTGCCGAGCGCCTCGCTGCGGCACGCAGCATCATTGGCGGCCGCATCGTCTTCACGACAAGCTTTGGCCTCGAGGACCAGGCGATCAGTCACGCCATCCTGACGCAGGATTTGGCGATCGACATCGTGACCTTCGATACTGGCCGCTTGTTCCCGGAAACGCACCAGGTCTGGGCGGAGACCGAGCAGCGCTATGGGCGCCGCATCGAGGCGCGGCTGCCCGAGCAGCGGAGCATCGAGGCTTGGATCGCGCAGAACGGTGTCGACGGCTTCCGCGCCTCGATCGTCGCCCGCCAAGCCTGCTGTGCCCTGCGCAAGGTCGAGCCGCTCGGACGGGCGCTTGCTGGCGCCGCCGCTTGGGTGACAGGCGTGCGCGCCGAGCAATCGGCCGAGCGGGCGATGATGGGCTTCGCGGCGATAGACGCGCAACACCGGCTCATCAAGCTGAACCCGCTGTTCGATTGGACGCGTGAGCGTGTCGTCGATTTCGTGCACGATCACGGCGTCCCCTACAACAGCCTGCATGATCGCGGCTTCCTCTCCATCGGCTGCGCGCCCTGCACGCGCGCGGTGGCGCCGGGCGAGTCCGAGCGTTCCGGCCGCTGGTGGTGGGAGGGTCAAGAGAAGCGGGAATGCGGTTTGCATCCCGTGGCCTAGGCTCACGGTGAATGCACGTCAGTGCACATTCGCAAGCGGGGCCGCTCCGCCCGAAACACGGAGCCCGACGCCTATCGAGACCAACAAGCATCGGCGCGATCGAAATGCGAGATGGCGACCCGTCTCGGCTACATCTCGGCAGCCCAATTCGAGCACCGATTACGGACCCGGACAATGATCGCGCCGCGCGGACGGTTCCAATGCGTAGTTGCATGGCAGCCCGTCTTTGGGACGCATAGCATGGCGCCCGGCCAGCGGCTTCCAACAAGTTTCAAGTAACGTTGGATTGCGCAAATTTATCCGCGATAAGCAAAGGTTTTTGTCCATCGGCAATCAAACGGATGCCATTTCCTGTTTGCCTGAAAATCGCCATCAAATCCCCGGTTGGAAGCGCTCCCTGCCTAGTCTCCAAGCAATCACGGCAATGAATTCCTTATTGCCCGCCACGCTGCGGGCGCATTTTGGGTCCAATGACGGGCCACTGAGTAAATGCCTTCACATGCCCGATGAACGTCGAGTTCTGGATGGGTGACGTCATCAAGCTTCGTGAGGCGCGCAAGCAAGCTAAGCGGTTGCGCGATCAACAACGTGCAGCCGAGAATCGGTTGCGGCACGGCCTTGGCAAAGCCGATCGCAATCTTCGAATTGCGCGTGACACGAAGGCCCGCACAGATCTCGATCAACACCGGGTCGACACGGGAGACGAAGGATGAAATCGCCTGTCGTCAAGCGCTCCATCGTCATCGCCGGCCACAAGACCAGCGTGAGTCTCGAAGACGCATTCTGGAAGGGGCTTAAGGAGATCGCGAGCGGACGCGAAGCTACTCTATCCGAGTTGGTCGCCTCCATCGATGCGGATCGTCAGCACGGCAATCTATCATCGGCATTACGGCTGTTCGTGCTGGATTTCTATCGCAATCAGCTCAGCGAAGAGATCGGTCTGCAAGCCACGCCGCGCGACGATTTGATGCTCGGACGCGCGGCCGCTTCGGCCTGAGCTTCTGCTCCCGCGTCGGCGGGACGGGGGGACGGCTTTTTCGGCAACGATCAACTCCACGCTAGGCTGGAGCCCTTGACTGCTTTCCAAGCACGCCGCGGGCTCCAGCAATCTTTGTTCGTGCTACTGCCCGAACAGCCCCTGAAAGAAGCGCAGTGGTTGGAGCGGGTGCGACCCGTTGTCGGGACGCGGCGCGTTGTCGGGACGCGGCGCGTTGTCGGGACGCGGCGCGTTGTCGGGACGCGGCGCGTTGTCGGGACGCGGCGCGTTGTCGTGGGTGGCGTTCTCCGCGCGCGGGCCACGTGGGCCTGGCTGCGGACGGATATCGAGGGGCGCTGCTGACGGCGGGACCTGCTCGGTGGTCGGCCGCCGCGCGCGCGTATCATCGTTTGACCTGCTGCTATCACCTGCGCCGCCCGGCGCTGGCGCATCTTGACTTGGTCGCTGCCGCGCCGATCCAGCCGGCGGCACCGAGCTCGTCAGCGGGTTAGGCCCGTTGGCCGGATTAGGACGCACCAAGCGCGGCGGCGGGGTCGCGGCCGGCGGGGGCACGGTCGAGTCGCGGTCGGTTGGCTCGGGCGCGACCTCACCACCTTCGAGTGGATGCTCACGCGCCGCCTGCTCCAAGGCGTCGACGCGCTTGGTCTTTTGATCAACCGACCGCCGCGCCAGCCAATTGGTGAGCGCGGTCACCTGTAACGTGCGCCTGGGCGTATCGAGCGGCCCGGTCAGGCTGACCGAGATGTCGGGGCGGCCCGCAGAGTCGGCGGCTTTGGGTGCCGACATCGTGAGGCGCGCGTCGACGGCGCCTTGGGTGAGATCGACGCTTCCCGCGCAGGAGAGCTCAGCACCCTTGGTCTCAACCTTCAGATCGGCAAGACGCAATTGTCCAAGGCTCGCATTGAGCGATCCTTCCGCCACCGCGACCGGCAGCGCGCCCGCCGCGAGCGCGGCCTCCATCCGCTCGCCGACGCGCGCCGCGTCGATTGGCAAGCCCTGATCGACCGCACGCGTCACCACATCGAAGGCCGCCGGATCGAAACGCGCGACGTTGCCATCGCGCAGCGTGAGCTTGCCCTCGCCCTTGAGCGAGCCGACGAGCGCGATCGGGCTGCGGCCGGCGCCGTCGAGGCTGAGCTCGGCGGAGAGCTTTCCCGCGAGCGGCGGCCGCCCGCCACCGAGCAGCTCGGCCGCGTCGACGTCGGCGAGCTTGAAATGGCCATGCGCCGAAATCTCATCATCGCTGCGCCCAAAGCCGAAGTCGCCAGAGATGCGTCCGCCCGCGAGCCCCCCCTCGATGTCGGCGACCTCAAGCTCCGATTGATGCAGATCGAGCACCGCGCGTAGGTCGCGGGCGCTGAGCCTAGAGTTGAGCGCGACCTGTGCGGCCTTGATCACGATGCGACCGCGGGCAGCACCGAGCATGCCGGCTTCGAACGGATCCGCCGACCAGGCGCCGTCGTTGGAGCTCGCCCGCGGGAATCCTACCATGGCACCGATCGTCGCCGGCAAATCCAGGGAAGCGACGGTGAGGTCGCCGGTCGCCTGCAGCGGACCTGTCACGCCGATACCAAGCTCTCCCTTGATCCCGACGCCGGCGAGAGTGCCATTGAGATCGCCGAGCGTCAGGGTGCTGTCGGCAAAGCCCAGGCGCGCCGTCAAGGCGGTCCAGGGGGCCTGCGCATTGCGGCGGGCCATCGTGCGCAGCGGCACCAAATCCGCGGCCGAGGCGCGCAGCGCCATCTGCGCGGTCGGCCCGGCACTGCCGGTTGGATGCACGGTTCCGTTCGCCGACACGTCGAGACCCCCGGCCGCGAGTTCGGCTTTGGCGGTCATCTCGCCATCGAACGGTCCGTTTGCGTCGATGACAAGCCGTCCGGAGCGTTGGCTGACGCTGACCAGCCGGTCGAGCCCAAGCAGGTCAACGAGCGCACTACCGTCGCCCGCGTCGACAACCGTGTTCAGATGAACCTTGGCGCCACCCAACCGCGCCGGATCGAGCGAAGCCACGCGGGCGCCGTCTGCATCGCCTTGCAGATCGAGACGGAAAGTGCCTGCGATACCTTGCAGCCTGAGCTTGGCCACGGTGCTCGCAGCAGCACCGCGGTCGAGGGCAAATGAGGAATGCAGCTTGAGCGGAACAGCACGACCGCCGATACGGCGGATGCGATCTGCGGACGCGGGCGAGAGCTTCTCGATCAACGCCAGCAGCCCATCGAGGCTGCGCGCTTCGATATCGAGCACCACGGCGCCGCGCGGCGCCGGATCGTGAGTGTCGATGCGGCCGGTGGCGATGAGCTTGGTACCGCCGATATCGCCGATCGCCGCGCGCTCGATGTCGAGCGCGCCGGCATCGCGCCGTATCTTGACCGCGACATCGGTCGCCTCGACCCCGCCCCATGCAGCCCGCGCGATTTCGACCGCAAGCGTGCCCTCGCGCGGCCATTGGATATCGCCGATGCTGGCGAGCAGCAGGGATTGCACTCGATCGAGGTCGAGCTCGCCAGCGTGCAGCGCGGTATTGAGCTTGGCGGGTTGGTCGCCGTTCGGCCAAACATAATCGACGTGGCCCTCAACTTTCATGCGGTCGAGCTCGGCTTGCAGCCGATCGAAGGCAATCTTGCCTCCGCCGAGCGTGATGTCGCTGCTGAGATGCAGCGGTCCGAGCGGCGTCGCCGGCCCATTGCCGCGGTCGGCGAGCCAGCCGGCGAGCGCCCGCGGATCGGCCGAGTCGATTTTGGCCAAGCCCTGGAAGGCGACGCCGCCCGAGGTGGCGTCGAGCCGGCCACTGAGCGCAACCTGGCTCAGACCGGGCGCACGGAAGACCAGCCGCTCGATGTCCCAGCCCTCGCCGACGGACTGGAGATCGCCACCGACCCGCTGCAGCATCGCGCCCGCAAGCGTCACCGTGTCGACGCTGATCCCAAGCCTCACTGGAACGGGTACATGTTGTGCTCCAACGAAGGACTCCACCAACCGTTTGATGGCGATGAGCGGCCGCCGCCCGTCAGCTTCCGGCAGGGCCAGGATGCGATCGAGGTCGAGCTGAGGCGCCGACAGGGCGGCGTCGAGCTCGGGAGCAGCACCGAATGTCAGCTTCGCGTCGCCCTTGAGCCTGACCGCCCGTTCCTCGGCGCCATATTGGACGTCGATCTGCTGCAGCACCACCGCCCTGCCGTTGGCGTTCAAGCGCGTGCTGATGTGCCACGGCTCGGCGGTGCCCTCCTGGCCGCGGGCGACCGAGCGCGCCACCTGCATCGCGCCCTCAAAGCGCGGCAGGCCGTGCTCCACAAAGATCGCGCCGTCGACATCGACGCTGCGCTGGTTGTCGGCCGCATCGAGATTGAACCGCACCCTGACGCCGCCGTCATCGGCGGGGCGGGCGACCGAGAGGCGGAAGGGATAGTGCTGCCCCGCCACCGCAAACGAGCCCTCGCCCTTGACCGGGCCGAGAAGCGAGCGCACCTGCCCGGTGAACGCCAAGTCCTCGAGCACGAGGCGCCCGCCGCTTGCCGCATCCGTGAAGGTCGCGCGGCCGTGGGCAATCTCGATGTGATCGATCGAGACCGCGTCGGGATCAAGCCCGATGGTGGGCGCCGACCAGGCGAGCCGGCCCTGAGCGTCGAGGCCGAGCGTGAGCTCGGGTGCCTGCAGCTTGAGATCGGGCGCCCGCCATTCGCCGCGCACAAGATCGCCCAGTGAGAACTCGACCTCCAGCGCCTGCGCGCGGGTCTTGGCCGCATCGCCGGGGCGGCCGAGTTCGATCTGGCGCAGGGTCAAAGTCGGCGTCGGCAGCAGGCGCACATCGATGGGGCCTGTCACCCGCACCTCGAGCCCGGTGAGGCTTGCGACTCGGGTCTCGAACTCGCCCCTATAGCTTCCCCAATCGACGAAAAGCGGCCCGACCAGCGCCGTCACCAGCGCCAGAATGATTGCAATGCCAGCACTCAGCAGCGCCGTTTGCACGCCGTCTCCACCCCGAATGACCTCGAAAGTGCTACCGACGCGGCCTTCAAGAGCCCCGTACCGGCTTCCTCGTCCGCGCCCCGGCCGCCAGACGAGAGGGCCTCTCAAAAACCCAAGCACCCATCAACCGAGCCACAGCACCACCGAGCCACGGCACGGATCACGCGCGGATCGCCGAATGATCGTGACCACATGTATCATGCTCACTGGCGACCGCGATCACGAACACGTGGCCCCGCGCGATGGCCGGCGCAACCCATTCATGCCCACTTTTGACGGCAAATCTATGTCGGTAGCGCGCTACTGCCGATATTCTGCGTGACATGGCGTATGGCCGGGCCTTTCGCCAACCATCTTAAAAGCGCCGCGCCCAATTGACTGCGCCAAGAAACAACTTTTGCTTGCTTCCTCAGACGACCTCATGCGGAATGGGACTGCCGCGGGACCGGTTGGATGCTCGATCGCCTCGATTTCGAACCAGTGTTCTTTGCCCCCTTCGTCTCCTCCATGATGCGGGTCGAGCCGGCCTGGATCGACTATAACGGCCATCTCAACATGGCCTACTACAACGTGCTGTTCGATCGGGCGGTCGACGAGGCGTTCGAGCTTCTGGGCTGCGGCGCCGAATATGTGAAAACGCGCAGCCACTCCTGCTTCACCGCCGAGGCGCATGTGCGCTACCTGCGCGAGCTGTATGCGGGCGACCCGGTGCGGGTGACCTTTCAGCTTCTCCACTACGATGCCAAGCGTCTGCATTTCTTCGAGCAGCTCTTTCACGCCGCCGAGGGTTGGGTGTCGGCCACCTCCGAGAACATGGCGCTGCATGTCGACATGGGGGCCGGCAAGACTGCGGCCTTCCCGGCCGACATCGCGGCTGCCTTCGCCAAGATGCAGGCCGCCCACGCCATGCTGCCGCTGCCGGAGGCCGCCGGCCGGCGCATTGCCATGCCAGGCCGCGCGTAATCCCCGCATTCCGACCTTCGGCCGGGCCGGCCCTGTGGCGCTGCGCCCCTGCGAGTGCCATCTTTGAATCGAGATTCGCCCGCAGATTCCGGGGGCTGAACGACAAGTACTCGAGCATGGCCGATCCGCACGACGCGTCGCACGATTTCAGCCACTTGCCCCCGGTTCCTCAACCCGGGGGGATCGCAGCGCGGGCGCGCGCTTCGGCGCCCTATCTCGCCGATCTCAATCCCGACCAGCGCGCGGCGGTCGAGACCCTGGACGGGCCGGTGCTGGTGCTCGCCGGCGCCGGAACCGGCAAGACCCGCGTCCTCACCACCCGCATCGCCCATATCCTGGCGACCGGCCGGGCGCGGCCGTCGGAGATTTTGGCCGTCACCTTCACCAACAAGGCGGCGCGCGAGATGAAGCAGCGCGTCGGCGCCATGGTGGGACAGATCGTCGAGGGTATGCCGTGGCTCGGCACCTTTCATTCGATCGGCGTGAAAATTCTGCGCCGGCACGCCGAGCTCGTTGGCCTCAAAACCGACTTCACCATCCTCGACACCGATGACCAGATCAGGCTGCTGCGGCAGCTCCTCGAAATCGAGGACATCGACGAGAAGCGCTGGCCGGCGCGCATGCTGGCCGGTCTCATCGACAGCTGGAAAAATCGCGGCCTCGCGCCCGACCAGGTGCCAGCAGGCGAAGGCGCAAGCTTCGCCAACGGCAAGGGCCGCAAGCTCTATTCGGCCTATCAGGAGCGGCTCAAGGTGCTCAATGCGGCCGATTTCGGCGACCTCCTGATCGAGTGCATTCACCTGTTCCGCAGCCACGACGAGGTACTGCGCCACTATCAGGCGCGCTTCAAATACATCCTGGTTGACGAGTACCAGGACACCAATGTGGCGCAATATCTGTGGCTGCGGCTGCTGGGACAGAGCCAGCCCGCCGATGCCGGCGCGCCGCGCGTGCCGAAGAACATCTGCTGCGTCGGCGACGACGACCAGTCGATCTATGGCTGGCGCGGTGCGGAGGTCGACAACATCTTGCGCTTTGAGCACGATTTTCCGGGCGCCAAGGTGATCCGCCTGGAGCGCAACTATCGCTCGACCGCGCATATCCTGGGCGCGGCCTCACATCTCATTGCCCATAACGAGGGCCGGCTCGGCAAAACGCTGCGCACCGAGGACGCGCCGGGCGAGAAGGTCACGGTCACCGGCGGGTGGGATTCCGAGGAGGAGGCGCGCGCGATCGGCGAGGAGATCGAGCAGCTGCAGCGCGCCGGCCACAGGCTCGACGAGATCGCAATCCTCGTGCGGGCCTCCTTCCAGATGCGTGAGTTCGAGGACCGCTTCGTCACGCTCGGCCTGCCCTATCGGGTGATCAACGGCCCGCGCTTCTACGAGCGCCAGGAGATCCGCGACGCGCTCGCTTATCTGCGCCTGGTGGCGCAGCCAGCCGACGACCTCGCGTTCGAGCGCATCGTTAATGTGCCCCGGCGCGGGCTCGGCGACGCCACCGTCAAGCTCGTGCACGAGCATGCGCGGCGCCGCCGCATCTCGATGATGCAAGCGACGCGGGCACTGATCGAGACCGACGAACTCAAGCCGCGCCCACGCGGCGCGCTGCGCGACCTGGTTGCTGCCTTCGACCGCTGGCGCGCCCAGAAGGACAGCCTTCCGCACGCCGAGCTCGCCGAGATCGTGCTCGACGAGTCGGGCTACACCGAGATGTGGCAGAAGGACCGCAGCGCCGACGCAGCCGGCCGCCTCGACAACCTCAAGGAGCTGATCCGCTCGATGGACGAGTTCGAGAACCTGCAAGGCTTCCTCGAGCATATCAGTCTTGTCATGGACGCCGACAAGAACGAGAGCGGCGAGGCGGTGCTGATCATGACCCTGCACTCCGCCAAGGGTTTGGAGTTCGACACGGTGTTCCTGCCGGGCTGGGAGGAAGGCTTGTTCCCCAACCAGCGCACGCTCGACGACCAGGGCCGCGCCGGGCTCGAGGAGGAGCGCCGTCTCGCCCATGTCGGGCTCACCCGCGCACGCCGCCGCGCCAAGATCTACTTCGCCACCAATCGCCGCATGCACGGGCAGTGGCAGAGCAACATTCCCTCGCGCTTCCTCGACGAGTTGCCCGAGGCCCATGTGGAGGTGACAGAGTCGCGCGGCGGCTTCGGCGGCTATGGGGGCTACGGCTCATCCCGCTTCGACGAGGCGACCCATTTCGGCTCAAGCTACGGCACCCCCGGCTGGCAGCGCGCACGGCGGCGCGGCAGCGGCTTCGAGGAAGCGGAGCCCGACTTCGACGCAGACGACGCGCCCGCCGGACGCCGCCGCGGCGGCTTTGGACAGCGCGGGCGCCGCGGCCCGCTCACCATCGAGGGCGAGCTCGTCGCGCGCTCGACTGGAGCAGCTTCCGCCTTCGCGGTCGGCGACCGCGTGTTCCACCTCAAGTTCGGCAACGGCAATGTCACCGCGGTCGACGGCAACAAGCTCTCCATCCAGTTCGACCAGGCCGGCGAGAAGCGCGTGGTGGATAGCTTCGTGGAGCGGGTGTAACGTTCTCTCCCCGCCTGATCCGAGCACGATCTACGCCGCAATTCCTGAATCGCGAGCTGCTCGATTGGTCCGTCGGCGACGACCAGATGG
>Ga0126381_100006998_pt1 | contig 12519 bp, 14 predicted proteins | sample PanSoiMetPlot_28_FD_96465 | JGI IMG/M metagenome (GOLD analysis project Ga0126381, IMG submission 96465) | Tropical forest soil microbial communities from Panama - MetaG Plot_28 | ecosystem: Environmental > Terrestrial > Soil > Tropical forest > Bulk soil | place: Panama | collected 2016-02-17
CAACAGCACCTTTTGCCGTCTACGTGCACTGGCCTTTCTGTCTGTCGAAGTGTCCGTATTGCGACTTCAACAGCCACGTCCGTCATGGCGGCATCGATGAAGCGCGGTTTGTTCGCGCCTATGAAACCGAGATCGCTGCGGCAGCTGCGCGAGCGCCTAGTCGCACCGTGTCGAGCATTTTTTTCGGCGGCGGCACGCCGTCGCTGATGCAACCGTCATCGGTACAGGCGATCCTCGATTGCATCGCCAAGCATTGGGCCGTCGCTCCTGATGTGGAGGTGACTCTGGAAGCCAACCCAACCAGCGTTGAAGCCGCGCGGTTTCGCGGTTTCCGTGCGGCCGGGGTCAATCGCGTTTCGCTCGGTGTGCAATCGCTCGAAGACACGACGCTGAAGGACTTCGGCCGGTTACACACCGCGCAAGAAGCACTCGACGCCGTTGCCGTGGCTCGTTCGATCTTCGCCCGGTATTCATTCGATCTAATTTACGCACGACCGCACCAAACGCTCGATGCGTGGGCGGCGGAACTTAAACGTGCTATCGCTGAGACAGCCGAACATTTTTCCCTTTACCAATTAACGATCGAACCGGATACGCCGTTCTTCGGTTTGCACAAGGCAGGCAAACTGATCGTGCCGGACGAGGATCTCGCGCGCGATCTCTACGACCTTACGCAAGTAATTTGCGCCGACGCAGGATTGCCGGCGTACGAAGTTTCAAATCACGCGCGACCCGGCGCCGAGTGCAGACACAACCTCGTCTACTGGCGTGGACACGACTATGCCGGAGTCGGCCCCGGTGCGCATGGAAGACTGACAATTGATGGCTGCCGCGTGGCGACCGCAACTGAGAGGCGGCCCGAAGCCTGGCTTATGCGCGTGGAAGACAGCGGCAGCGGCTTCACTGTCGAAGAAAAGCTCACATCGGGTGAGGCTGCCGACGAATATCTTTTGATGGGCTTGCGTCTTGTCGAAGGCATCGATCCGGCGCGTTACAGCGCGCTGGCTGGTCGGTCGCTCGATCCAAAACGGATTTCCATTTTGCGCGAGGAAGGGGCCGTTGAGACAACGAAGGACGGGCGCCTGAGGGTAACGCGAAACGGTTTCCCACTGCTCGACGCTGTGGTCGCGGATCTAGCCGCCTAGTTTACGTCCCGGGCTGGAACGAGTGGGGTGCAGGACTCAGGACCTGACCGCCCGCAGGCGCGACGCGCAGCACCGCGAGGCCTCGGTCATTGGTGCCTTCGGGACGGAAGCGGAAAATGCCATCGATACCGGCAAACCCTGAAGGATTGGTCAGCGACGGCTCGCTGAATCGTTGCGGGCCTTGCGTCTTCACGAGAGCCGCGACGAGCGCGACCGCATCATAGGCGAGCGTTGCGGTGCGCACTGGATCCTGTCCATAGCGTGCGCGATACCGAGCGGAGAAGTTGCGATAGCCGGTCGCTTCCGGCGCCGCGTACCAAGCGCCGTCGAGTGCCGCGGTCGAAGAGATCCTTGCGTCTTCCCATAGGCCTGAGCCGATCATTTGCACGCGGCGTAGATCGACTCCATTGGACGCCAGCGCGTTCACCACCTGCGGAACGGCATCCGGGCTATCAGGAATGAAGATGCTGTCCACCTGATTGGCCGCCTGGCTCACGCGACGCGACGCTTCGTTTATTCTGTTCCCCTCGAGAGTATATTTTTCCAGCGCCACCACGCGACCGCCGCGACGCGACACTTCCTGCTGGAACGCGCCTTCCACGACTGCTCCGTACGCATTGTCCGGCAACAGCGCGGCAAACGACCTTTTTCCGCGCGAGATGGAAAAATCGACGATGCGGCGAACATCGGTTTCGGGCAGGAAGCTCAACAGGTAGACGCCTCGCGCCGCCACGCTGACATCGGTGGAGAACGCGATAACCGGGATATTGCTCGTGCGCGCAATCTGCCCGACCGCACTTACCGATTGCGCGAAGAGCGGACCGATGATGATTTCCGCACCTTCAGAGATCGCCTGCTGGGCGCCGGCCTGTGCACTTTGCACCGTGCCACCATCATCCTTCACCAGCAGTTGAATGTTGGGACTTTTGAATTCCGCGAGTGCCATTTCAGCCGCGTTCTTCATCGATTGTCCGGCAACGCTGGCATTGCCTTGACCGGAGAGCGGCAGGATCAACGCGACGCGCACTTGGCCTTCGCCGACGGCAGCATTCGCGGCAGTCGCCTCGCCAGGTTGCTGGGCTATAGGCGGCCCGCCCCCGCCCAGTTGCGTGCTGCATGCGGCGAGGAGCGCAGTCAACCCCAAAAGGGATAGCGTGGCGCGCAGACGCGTCCACGCCTGCGTCAAAATCCCCACTTTGTGCGACATGACCCGCATCGTCGCTCCCCGGGCGACATTTCTGTGTCTGTCGTAACCGGTATCGCCGATTTTGTCGCGCGAAAGTTAACGGGTACGAAAAGCACCGAAAATTGTGACACATGACGCGGCGCGAGCGGCCGTTTAGAGTTCCGACCATGGCGAACGAGAGCAAACGACTGCGCCGTTACGCTCCATTTGGCAGTGCGATGGGCGCCGCCAAGGCAGAGCCCGGCCTCTACCTGGTAGCCACGCCGATCGGAAATCTCGGCGACATCACCTTGCGCGCGCTCGAAGTGCTGGCAGGCGTCGACATAGTCACCTGTGAAGATACCCGCGTTACCCGAAAACTCATGGATCGCTACGGGATAGAGACACCGCTCACGCCCTATCACGAGCACAATGCCGCCGAGGCGCGGCCAAGGCTATTGGCGCGGCTCGCCGATGGGCAGGCAATCGCGCTTGTCTCTGACGCCGGCACGCCGTTGATTTCCGATCCGGGCTACAAGCTGGTGCGGGCGGCGTGCGAAGCCGGCCACACCGTGACTGCTTTGCCAGGGCCTTCGTCTGTGCTGGCTGCGCTTTCGGTCGCCGGCTTGCCGACTGACCGTTTTTTCTTCGAGGGCTTTCTGCCGGCGAAGCAGGCTGCCCGCCAGAAACGTGTTGCTGAACTTGCCAGCATTCCGGCGACACTCGTTCTGTTCGAAAGTGGATCACGTCTGGCGCCAACGCTTGCCGACCTCGCGGCGGCGTTCGGAAAACGAGCTGCCGCAACCTGTCGCGAGCTGACCAAGTTGCACGAAGAGATCAGGCGGGGAGATCTTGAGACGCTTGCGCGCGACTACGCTGCCGACGCGGAGTTGCGAGGAGAGTTTGTCGTCGTCGTGGCGCCGCCCGCCGACGACGATGGGACCTCGGACAATGTCGACGAATTGCTGCTTCAGGCGTTGAGGCGCGTTTCGGTTAAGGACGCTGTCGGTGAAGTCGCGCTGGCCACCGGACGCCCGCGCCGCGAGGTCTACCAGCGTGCGTTGATCCTTGCCAAGGATGCGGTGAATGAGGGCAAATGACAGCCCCCGTTCGTCGGTGACGCAAGGTCGCGGTCCGGAACGACGGCACGCGCGCAGCGGCGCGTCGGCGCGGTGCTTCGCGGCCATTAACGCAAAGATTGCGTATAGTCTGGCGGTAATCGAAAGCGTTGGCAGTTTCACCGGCGGCCCCGGCCGTGCAACAGCGGCTCTGAAGCGGTTATAGTGCGGGTAATTTGTTAACGCTTTATTCGTCTAAAGGGCGTCATGAGCCTCAAAATCGCTGTTCAAATGGATCCGATCAAGCGGATCAACATCAAGGGCGACTCAACCTTCGCCCTGCTGCTGGAAGCGCAAAAGCGCGGACATCAGCTCACTTATTACACGCCCGACCGGCTGGCACTTCTCAATGGTCAAGTTTTCGCCCACGTTGAGTCCCTCGCGGTCCGCGACAAGCCCGGCGACCATTTCACGCTGGACAAGCCGAGGCGGGCGGCCCTCACGGAATTCGACGTCGTACTTCTGCGCCAGGATCCTCCCTTCGATCTTGCGTACGTCACGACCACACACCTCCTAGAGCGCATTCATCAGAAGACGCTGGTGGTTAACGATCCAGCGAGTGTCCGCAATGCTCCCGAGAAAGTATTTGTTACCGAGTTTTCCGATCTGATGCCCCCGACCCTGATTTCGCGCGATCTTGCCGAGATCAAGGCGTTTCGGACTGAGCACGGCGACATCGTGATGAAGCCTCTTTACGGAAGAGGCGGCGAAGCGGTGTTTCGGCTTGAGCGCGAAGACCTTAATTTCGGATCGCTTTATGATCTTTTTTCGACGACCTTTCGCGAGCAGTGGGTGGTACAGAAGTTTCTGCCCAACATCAAGCACGGTGATAAGCGCATCATTTTGGTGGACGGCGAATATGCCGGCGCAGTGAACCGCATACCGGCGGCCGACGACCTGCGATCCAACATGGTTCGCGGCGGCGCACCGTCAGCAACGGAATTGACGAAACGCGAAGCCGAGATCTGCAAACGGATCGGTCCGGCGTTGCGCGATCGCGGTCTTTTGTTCGTCGGCATTGACGTTATCGATGGCTATCTCACCGAAATCAATGTGACTTCGCCTACGGGAATTCGAGCCATCAAGAACCTGGGCGGACCTGACGTAGCTGCGATGATCTGGGACAGAATCGAAGCCAAGCGGCGCGCATGACGCGGCGCATCAATTCATGAGCGTTGCTCTCACCATCGCCACCACCGATTACGACCACTTCCGTGATTTCCGACTAGGATTGGTACGCGCCGAAGGCGTTGACGCCAACTGGCTTACGCTAGGCCATCACGAGATTTTCTCGCGCTTCACCTTCAACCGGGAATGGGATGTATCGGAGCTTTCCTTCGCCAAGTTCATGGCGCAGGTGACCCGGAATGATTCCGACATCACCGGTCTGCCGGTTTACCCCTCGCGGCTGTTCCGTTTCGCTTCGTTCTATGTAAATCGCAAGGCAGGCATCAAGACTGCAAAAGACTTGCGTGGAAAACGCATCGGCGTTCCGGAATGGGCACACACCGCTGCGGTCTACATGCGCGGCTGGCTAATGCACGAAGAGGGCCTCTCTTTGTCTGATATCGACTGGGTACAGGCCGGCACCAACGAAGCTGGACGCATCGAAAAGGTCGAGTTGTCTCTACCGGTCGGCGTCCGGCTTACGCGTATACCTGAGAAAACGCTGAGCGGCATGATTGCTTCTGGGGAGCTCGATTGTGTCATAATTGCCCGACCGCCCAATTCGTTCCGCGAAAAGCACCCGGACGTTGTGCGCCTGTTTCCCGATTACGAATCTCTTGAGCAGCAATATTACGACCAGACGCGCGTCTACCCGATCATGCACATCATTGCGGTCCGCAAAACCGTCCTCGATGGGAAACCTTGGGTTGCGCGCAATCTCTATAATGCGTTTGAGGAATCAAAACGTCGCAGTCTCGAGCGGATTCTCGATCCCGCAGTCTCCCGTTATCCAATTCCCTGGTTGACCAACTACGCGCTACGCATGCAGCAAATGTTTGGCGGCGATCTTTTTCCGTATGGCATCGAAGCGAACCGGCCGACACTCGAATTGTTTCTGCGTTATGCCCACGAGCAGGGCATAGCCCATAGGCTTGCAAAGCCCGAAGAGATTTTTCCCGCAGGGATCATGGCTTCGGCGAGGATCTAGCTATTTGCCGGTGCGCTTCATCGCTTCTGCGCGGATCTCCGTATCGACGATTTTTCCAAGATCGATCGGAGCCTTCAGATTGCCCGCTCTTACCAGCTCGTTTTGCAACCAGTTCAGTTTGTCGAGCGGCAAAGTAGCTTCCGGGTCTATGGCTTTCTGTCTGATCGTGTCATCGAACGCATAAGCCGGGCGCGGATCGTCAGGCTTTGCGTTTATGGTTTCCTGCGTAAGCTTTATCGTTTCATCACGATGGTTGACCGCGAATTTAAGCGCGTCCAATTCCGCAGCTACAAAATTGATCGCGTCGTCACGCCGCGCAATGATTGTCTTGCCGGTCATGGTCAAACAGAGTCGTACATAGTTAGGCAGCGCTTCGTGACCCGTGACGAGCATCTTCACGTCCTTCGGTGCGACCGCCATGAACTCAGCGGCAATGACGCCGCCTTCGGCAACGCCTGCAATCACAGCCTTGAAGCGATCGAGATCCCCACCGAGATTTGCGAATCGAACTTCGCTCGCCAGAATCTTGTTTTGCTCGAGAATGGCGTTGATGAGGAGATTCGGTAGCGAACCCGGCGCCGCCACCGCGATTGTCTTGCCTCGGAGATCCTCGACCTTGTTGATGGTGGATTTCACCATCAAACCATGTGGCACGCCGGGCCAGTCACACCCGAGAATCTTGATATCGGCACCATGGGCGCCTGCAAGGATCGTCGCACCGGGACTGGATTCAATGCTGTCGAGTTCACCGGCCAATAGCGCTTTGTGCGCTGTGGCCCCGTTCTTGAGAGGTACGATTTCGACCTTCAGCTTGTGCTTTGCCCCGAAGTCCCGCTGGCCAACCATCAACATGAAGCCAGCATCGCCTTTCGGTTCGATCACACCGTGCTTCCAGGTTTTGAATTCCTGCGCCGACGCCGAAGCCCAAAGCGCCACCAGCCACACGAGGCAGCGACGGACAGTCACCATGGATGCTCTGGCTCCCATTTGTTCATAATCGTTGGCGAAAAGTTTGAGATCAATCAGGTCTTTGCAGACAAAGCCTGAAATTTGTTCGCCAACTGTTCTTGTGCGGACGATCGGCTTCGGAGGCGGCCGAGGCTTCTGCCGGCAGCAAAGGGCCTTCCATTCTGGTCGCAGAGGACAACGACATCAACGCGCTTCTGGCGCGAGCCCTCCTCACCCGGCTCGGTCATCGGCCAACGGCGGAAGCGCTCGTCGGCGATCCGAAAACCTACATGATTGCGCTCACAGCCAACGCACAGACCGATGACCGCCGCGAGGCCGTGCTTTCTGCGGGCCTGAATGGGCTCCTTATCAAACCGCTCGATCGCGAGCATCTCCGCGAGGCGCCGAGCACTGCGTCGGCGCGCGCTTTTGGCCCGCTTGCGGCCTGACACGACTTTCCCCACACTGTCATAATTCGGTGGTCGGTCCGTGGTGTACGGGACAACGGCAAATTCATCGCTGAGTCGCCAATTCGAAACGAAGCCAGACGCAGGGTTTTCGCGCATTTCGTCGAAGAGGACCCAAATGCCCATCAGCACCCGCGGCAATTTTCTTCCCCAACGTGGCCTATTCGAGCGCTTTCGTCCGGCGCCCGGTGGCCTTGGCGTCCCAGGCATTATACCGGCGCTACAGGCGTATGGCGGATTGCAGGCTTGGGCCGCCCGCGCGCACCGGCCGTCGCAGAGCCTCGGTCGCGTAGGCTCGCTGGAAGTCAGGCTGGCACAAACGGCTGCCGAAGTTCGGCAGGCGCAAAAATTGCGCTACCGCGTCTTTTATGAGGAAGGCGCCGCGATCCCAAACCCGGCAAGGCTTTTTGCCCGCCGGGATATCGATGGTTATGACGCTATTTGCGACCATTTGCTGGTTCTCGATCATGCCACACGCGATCGTGGCGCATTGAATCGTCCGGCCGTCGTTGGAACCTATCGTCTTTTGCGGCAGCCGCTCGCCGAAGATTACGGCGGTTTCTACACCGCGGGAGAATTCGACATCGGGGCACTGCTTGCACGCCATGCCAAACTTCAGTTTTTGGAGCTTGGCCGTTCCTGTGTACTCGCGCCCTATCGCAACAAACGCACTGTCGAACTTCTTTGGCATGGCATTCACGCGTACTTTCTGCAGAACCATTGCGATGTCATGTTCGGATGCGCGAGCCTCGACGGCACCGACCCTGGGCGGCTCGCATTACCCTTGTCGTTTCTGCATCATTATGCGTCAGCACCAGAAGCTTGGCGCGCGCGCGCCGTGTCGCAGCGTTATGTAGAAATGAACCGGACCTCAAAAGAGGCGATCGATGCAAAGGATGCTCTGCGCGTCCTCCCGCCGCTGATCAAGGGATACCTAAGGCTCGGCGCCTATATCGGCGACGGTGCGGTGGTGGACTACGAGTTCGGAACGACCGATGTCTTGATCGTTCTGCCGATTGCGGCGATCAAAAAACGCTACTTCGAACACTTCGATCTTAGTCGTCGGGCGGCGTAACTACAGCCGCCGTAGCGAAGCGCTCTCGACCAAGTGACTTTCATTTTTATTCAATATGAGGTCGGCGCGCTGCCGCGTCGGCAGAATATTTTCGTGCAGATTGACAAGATTGATGCGGGACCAGATCGACGACGCTGTTTCGACGGCTTCCTGGTCTGAAAGTACTGAGTAGCGATGAAAGTACGATTTCGGATCGCGAAACGCGGTACCACGCAGCGTCAAAAACCGGTCCACGTACCAGGATTTGAGAACGTCTTCATCGGCATCGAGATAGACCGAGAAATCGAAAAAATCCGAAACGAAAGGAATCGCCTTGCCATCCTTCGGCAAACGGCCGGTCTGCAGAACATTCAATCCTTCAACGATAAGAATGTCCGGCCGGTCGACCTCGACCCACTGATTCGGTATAACGTCGTAGATCAAATGCGAGTAGATCGGGGCACGTGCGGGACGGCGGCCTGCCTTCACATCGGAAAGAAAGCGCAGCAGCGCCGACAGATCATAGCTTTCAGGAAAGCCTTTCTTTTCCATCAGGCCTTCGCTCTCCAGAACCGCGTTCGGATAGAGAAAACCGTCGGTCGTTATCAGATCGACTTTAGGGACATTCGGCCAACGCGCCAGCAAGGCCTGCAGAACGCGAGCCGTCGTTGACTTGCCGACTGCAACAGAGCCCGCAACCCCGATGATGTAGGGCATTTTCGCATCCTCGGTTCCGAGGAAACGCTGTTGAGCGCGGAATAACCGCTGTGTCGCCGCTACATACATCGAAAGCAGACGCGACAGCGGCAGGTAAATCTCCTCGACTTCGGCCATGTCCAGTCGATCGTGCAGCGAACGTAGCCGCGTAACCTCCTCCGAGGTCAGCGTCATGGGCGTGTCTTCGCGCAACACGGCCCATTCCGCCCGCGAGAACGTCCGGTACGGAGAGAGATTCTCTTCGGTGCGCTGTTCCATCATTTGAGTGAGCCGGGACGTGAGGCCTTTTCCTCGTGGCCAGTTTGTGCCGTGCGTTTCTCCAGCGCGGCTTCGACCTCGGCCAACAGGACGCCGCGCGCTTCGAGCAGTACCAGCAAATGATAGAGAAGATCAGCCGCTTCCGCGATTAGGCGTCCTTTGTCCTCCTGGACAGCCGCCAATCCGGTCTCTATCGCCTCCTCGCCAAGTTTCTTGGCGCAGTGAGCGACGCCTTTATCGATCAAACTGCGGGTGTACGATTCCGCCGCGCTTGCCCGGGCACGCTCACGCACCCGCTTTTCCAGATCCGCCAGGCTAAACTTGCTCATGACTGCCTCTTCGGCGGCTCAATAGCACTGTTGCGGTCAGGGATCGAGACGCATTGGCAGGCCTGCCTTGGCCATGTAGGCCTTGGCCTCGCGAACGCTATGCTCGCCGAAGTGGAAAATAGAGGCGGCCAGCACCGCGGTGGCATGTCCGTGGCGAATACCCTCGACCATGTGGTCAAGAGTACCGACCCCTCCGGAGGCGATGACTGGGACAGTGACGGCGTCCGCGATCGCGCGCGTGAGCGGAAGGTCATAGCCTTTCTTTGTGCCGTCGCGGTCCATCGATGTCAGCAAAATCTCTCCCGCCCCCAACGCCACAACTTCCTTGGCATAGGCAATGGCCTCGAGGCCCGTCGGATTCCGACCGCCGTGCGTAAAAATTTCCCACCGATCCTTTTCGCCCGCCTTCGATACTTTCTTGGCATCGATCGCAACAACAATGCATTGATCGCCAAATCTCTCCGCGGCTTCTTTGACAAACGCGCGTCTGTTGACCGCCGCCGTATTGATCGACACTTTGTCTGCACCGCAGGTCAGCAGTCTGCGAATATCGTCCACCGTGCGCACGCCGCCACCGACGGTAAGAGGCATGAAGCACGCTTCCGCGGTCCGCGTCACAACCTCGTATATCGTCTCGCGCATTTCGTTGCTGGCCGTGATATCGAGAAAGCAGAGCTCGTCTGCGCCGGCGGCATCGTAGGCGACGGCGGCGTCGACTGGATCGCCGGCGTCGCGCAGGTTGACGAAATTGACGCCCTTGACCACTCGGCCATCTTTCACATCGAGACAGGGGATGATGCGGACCTTGAACATCAGGCGGACGCCTTCCCGGCACGGATGAGCTTAAGCGCCTCGGCGGCATCAAGGCATCCATCGTAAAGTGCACGACCCGCAATGGCACCGGCGAGCTTTCCTGCGCGCGGCGAAAGCATCGCCTTGATATCCTCGATCGAAGCAAGCCCCCCCGATGCAATCACGGGAATGCTGATCGAATCAGCGAGCGCGACAGTCGCGTCGAGATTGAGGCCTTTGAGCATTCCGTCGCGCGCAATGTCGGTGTACACGATCGCCGAAACGCCCACATCTTCAAAGCGTCGCGCAATGTCGAGCGCTGAAAGCTGCAATGTTTCCGCCCAGCCCTCGACGGCAACCTTGCCATCACGCGCATCGAGACCCACCGCAATGCGGCCGGGATAATCGCGCGCGACCTGCTTGACGAAAGGCGGATCGCGCACCGCAGCGGTCCCGATGATCACGCGATCGATCCCTTTCTCGAGCCAGCTCTCCACTGTCGCCGTGTCGCGCACGCCGCCTCCGAGTTGCACAGGAATGCTGATCATTTCAAGAATGCGATCAACGGCCGCCGCATTCATCGGCTTGCCGGCAAAAGCGCCGTCGAGATCCACCACGTGAAGATACTCGAAACCCTGCTGTTCGAACGCGCGCGCCTGCGCCGCTGGATCACGGTGGAATATGGTCGCACGCGCCATATCGCCTTGCTCGAGCCGGACGGCCAAGCCTCTCTTGAGATCAATAGCGGGAAAGAGGATCACGGCGTCCACTTCAGGAAATTTGCAATCAAAGCAAGACCGAGCCGCTGGCTCTTTTCCGGGTGAAACTGCGTGCCAACCATGTTGTCGCGTCCGACAATGGCAGTGAGCGGGCCGCCATAGTCAGCCTGCGCAATCAGGTCGTCGCGCTTCGCTGTTTTCAATTCGTACGAGTGCACGAAATACGCATGCAATCCATTGGCTCCCACCGGTATACCGGCAAGGAGCGGATGGTCTTTCAGTACATTGAGCGTATTCCAACCCATATGCGGAATCTTCAGATCCGGACTCGACGGCGCAATGCGATCGACTTCGCCTGCGATCCAGCCGAGACCCGGCGTTACTCTGTATTCGCGTCCGCGCTCCGCCATCAACTGCATCCCGACACAGATGCCGAAGAAGGGCTTGCCATTTTTTCGTACGCTCTGCTCCAGCGCATCGACCATACCGGGAATTTCGTCGAGCCCACGGCGGCAATCGGCGAATGCACCAACGCCCGGAAGCACAATCCGCTCGGCGCGCGTGACCGCATCCGGATCGCTGGTAACGGCGATCCGCTGTTCGAAGCCGCTTTCACGCGCCGCGCGCTCGAAGGCCTTTGCAGCCGAATGCAGATTGCCCGACCCGTAGTCGACGATAGCAACGCTCACCGCTGAGCTCCCGGTTCAGGAAACAGGCCGATGACATCGGACGGTGACGGGGGTCCACGCCGCACTGGGGCGGTATGGCCGGTTTCGAGTGAGCTTGGTGGCGGCGATCGCGGCGCCGCACGTCTAGTCCATTCGGAAAAGAAGCGCTGTTCGGCAATCTCGGTATCCTCGCCGACGACGAAGCCGAGAGTGGTCCACCCCCGCCGCACCAACGTCCAGCGCCAGATGCTCGACGCTTCGAAGCCAATCAACAAGGCGATCAACAGACCGACCAAAAATTGCACATTCTCCGACGCATGTAGAAAAGCGAGACCGCCAGTGACTAATCCGTAGCCGACAACGTAAAAAACCAAAGCGAGCCAGAGGCCGTGCAAAAGCAGCCACAGCGGCGCAAGCAGAAATGCCCAAAAATGAAACCCATCGCGCACAAAAACGAAGCGCTCCGGTGCGCTCGTTGTTTCGTCTTGACGCGGCGGGGGCGCATGAACGGTATAAGTGGGCATCACGCTGGTCCTGTTCCGATCCTCATATATGCCGTCGCGCCGCCTGAAGCAGGACGCCCCTAACGATTGAATCCGGCGATATCGCAGCGGTTTATCCGCCGAGCGAACCCTTCGTGGAGGGTATTTCATCCTTGGCGCGCGGATCGATCGCCACGGCCGCTCGCAGCGCGCGCGCCAGACCTTTGAAGCACGACTCGGCTATATGGTGATCGTTGCTGCCGTAGAAAGTCTCTGCGTGCAGCGTGAGGCCGGCGTTCATGGCGAAAGCCTGAAACCATTCCTGGACCAACTCGGTGTCGAAATCACCGACCTTGTCGCGCACGAACGTAGCCTTGAACACGAGAAAAGGTCGACCTGAAATGTCGATTGCAACCCGCGTCAGCGCCTCGTCCATCGGTACATGCACATCCGCGTAGCGCGTAATTCCTTTCATGTCGCCGAGTGCCTGCTTCACCGCCTG
>Ga0126381_100007000_pt1 | contig 12515 bp, 12 predicted proteins | sample PanSoiMetPlot_28_FD_96465 | JGI IMG/M metagenome (GOLD analysis project Ga0126381, IMG submission 96465) | Tropical forest soil microbial communities from Panama - MetaG Plot_28 | ecosystem: Environmental > Terrestrial > Soil > Tropical forest > Bulk soil | place: Panama | collected 2016-02-17
ATTTCCTTATGTCAATTCTCCAATCAGTCGCACGCCGATCTGTTTTCGAGCCTTACAGCATATGTCGCTAGCTTGACCAGGCCGCCGTCGGCAGGGAATTCAGTCTCGCCGAGCGGCTCTCGATGCCGTGTGGTGGGGCCTGCTGAGGATGGCGAAGCGCCCAATGGCGTGTTTACTTTCCCGGAAATTGCCAAGGGCCAAAATCGCTTTGTCTGCGTGCACGCCCGTTAAAGGTTTGACTTAGCAACCGCGATCTCGTCAAGCGTACCCAGCATGTACGCTACGCCGATCTCAGGACTCCTCAGTCCTTAGATAGTTCCTGAAACATTGATTCCATGCCGGAGGATTAGCAACTAAGGTGCCTGCGGTGCAACGCGCTGCGCCACCGCTTATATTCTGGGCGCCGATTGCACCTATATTGAGGATGGAGTCGTGATGCTCGCGACAAGATCGCGCAAAGTGACCTCCCAAGGTACCTGGGGCACCCAACCGAGTGTCCTTCGCGCCGCCGTGGCATCGCCAATTGCCGACAGTGTATCGTTGGCACGTATGCGTGCAGGGTCTTGTTCTATACGTACGGATACCCCCGCCAATGCAAGCAACTCATCAAGGATTTCACCAATACGTCGGGGGATTCCAGAGGCAAGATTGAGGATCCGGCCGGCCTCCCATTCTTTATCCGGAAGTGCCAAGGCCAGAACATAAGCATCCACAACGTCGCGCACATCAAGGAAGTCGCGTCGTGCATCGAGATTGCCGACGCGCAAAGTTGGTTCCTGCAGTCGGTTCTTGATTCGCGCAATTTGCGTCGCGAAAGCTGGAATGACGAAGCGGTCCGTTTGTCCTGGCCCGGTATGATTGAAGGGCCTAAAGCGTATGACTTTGAGGCCTTCGCACGCCAGCTGTCCCAACAACAGATCGGCCGCAGCCTTGCTCGTTGCGTAAGGGTTGGTGGGCTCAAGCCGCACGTTTTCGTCAACTGGACGGTTCAAACGTTTAAACGCGCCACCGTATACTTCAGAGCTGCTCACAAAGATGAAGCGCGCGTTCCGACTATGGCGAAGAACAGAATAAGCTAGGTTCATCGTGCCACAAAAATTCACCTCCCAAGTCATACGCGGTGTTTGCGAGGCCTCCCGTACATCTGATATCGCTGCCAAATGAATGATTGCACTAGGATTGAACGTTTCAACCAGGGCATCAACCGCATGTTCGTCGCGGATATCGAGGGTAATACCGCTTTCCAGCTCGCTATAGATTTTGATTTCACCGGGACGCGTCCCAATAGAAAGAATGCAGGCATCCGCAGAAAGAATTGGAATCAAGGCTTGCCTCAGCCAATGACCGACAAAGCCACCTCCGCCGGTAATCAAAACACGGCTAGCGGGTGGCAGCTTGACTTTCATCGACCTTCCCTCAGAGACGCTCGTGAGACAGGCGGTCAGTGTCGGCCTCAACCATCTCGCTGATCATTTCTTCTAGCGCAATCACCGGCTTCCATCCCAGTTTCTCCCTTGCCTTAGCCGGATTGCCCAACAGGACATTCACTTCCGCTGGGCGGAACAATTTGGGGTCGATTACCAGGTGCTTCTCCATCGATATGCCAGCACAATCGAAAGCGATACGGCACATATCGCGAACGGTCATTGTTCGGCCGGTTGCAATAACATAGTCATCAGGGGTGTCCTGTTGCAACATGAGCCACATGGCTCGAACATAGTCCTTGGAGTGGCCCCAGTCCCGCTTGGCGTCGATATTGCCTAGGCGCAACTCGTGTGAAAGACCGAGCCTTATGCGGGCGACGGCATCGGTGATTTTCCGACTGACAAATTCAATACCGCGAAGCGGCGATTCATGGTTGAATAAAATGCCGCTGGACGCGTGCATGCCAAAGCTCTCGCGATAGTTAACGGTCATCCAATGAGCATAGAGCTTAGCCACGGCATAGGGAGAGCGCGGATAAAACGGTGTCGTTTCGCTCTGCACCGGCTCGCGAACAGAGCCAAACATTTCTGATGATGAGGCTTGATAAAAACGAGCTTCGGGGCACTCTAGACGGACAGCCTCAAGTACATTGGCGCATCCAAGTCCGGTCACCGTGCCGGTTAGTAAAGGTTGATTCCACGACGACTTCACAAACGACTGGGCAGCAAGATTGTAGACTTCTTGGGGTTTGACCTCGCGGAGGATGCGGATGAGGCTCGAAATGTCGGTCATGTTGCCGTCAAGAAGCCGCACATCGTTGACGATTCCGAGCCATTTCAAACGCGTGTCGTTGACGTCCGCCGTACTTGACCGACGGATGATACCATAGACTTCATAGCCCTTTTCCAGCAGAAGCTTTGAAAGGTACGCGCCGTCTTGCCCGGTAATTCCGGTTACGCACGCTTTTTTCATTACCATTGGTTCCTTACTGGAATGTTCCCTTCTTGATCGGGACGAATGCGCCGAAAGCGTCTGCCGTGGCGTAACGCTTGGCCATTGGTGAGTTTCGCCCCACCCGCAAATCTCAGGACCCCCCGGTGGAAGCGGTGCCTGCGCGCTGTTGAGAAATCTCCTGGATTCGTTCTTCTACCGCTGCGCCGACCGCCGCTTTGCTGTATTTGCGGTCGACAAACATTTTGCCCGCTGCCGCTCTACGCGTTCGCGCCTCAACATCGCTGAAAGCGAGGCGGAACATCGTCACGGCCGAATCCATGTCTGGGTCCGCCCAAACTTGACCTTCCGGCCAAAAATATTCGCCCGGTCTCACCGATCGCAAATTGTAAGCAACCGGAAAACCAGTTTCAGCGGAAAGAAAATCGGTGCTTCCCGAATAGTCCGTACCGATTACGGCTTTGCCCAAGCTCATCGCTTCGGCCATACCGAGCCCGAAGCCTTCCGCGCGATGCAGCGACACATAGCAGTCGCAGGCGCGAATGAGCCCCAACATCCTGTGCCTTGACATCGTGTCGTGGATGATTTTGATCCTGGGATCCTTGTCGACGGAAGCTCGAAACTGCTCCCTGACTTCCGTCGGATGCGGCTTGGAACCCATTTGATAGGTCTCTAAGCCTGTAGATTTGATGATCAAACCAACGTTTTCATTCAAATTTGGAAACGCCAACTGAAAAGCATCAAGCACACCGAGCGGATTCTTTCTGTGATGCGATGAATAAAAATCAAAAGAAAAAAGAAAATAGAAACGTCCTCTCTCGATACCGAATTCCGCGGCATTTGGGTAATTTGCATCTTCGGTTGTAACACAGGGCGGAATAATGGTGATCGGCCCGGAGAAGATCCCCTTGAAGGCGTTACCGACGAATCTATTGGGCACCCATATCTCGTCGATCCCCTTTAACATGGGGCCCCATTCTGGCGGCGCTTGCGGGAGTTCCCAGTATGTCCGCAGTACATTGTAACTGGTCGTCAGCTGCCGTGGGTCAACTGTTTTGAACACCGTAGGAACCTGATCAGGTGAAACCTCGATGACATTGATGTCGTATCGATGCTTCAGATCAAATTTCTCCAGCATGAATTGCTCTACGAATCGCGATTCGACTCCGACTCGAAATGGGCAAATGCCAAAAGGGATCTGGCGATCGGCCGTTGCCAAAATTAAGCCTCTGAGAGACTCCGCTAAGCCAAGACACGCTTCCACGTATCCGACGAACAGAACGCCTCGGCGGTGAGGCATTGGGAGAGCAGATCTTACTTGGTTCCCGGCATGCACCAGATTCGCCGTCAGCCGTTGTCTGCCCCAAATCCAACGTGATCGAACGTAAGATTCGACCAGTACCCCAGTAGAGCGAAATGCGGCGCGCCAGCCGTGGGCCTTAAATTCTTGAGCAAAATGCCCCATCAAACGTCCAAATCTATTGCTCATGCGCCCGAGTCTGCCGCCGCTCACCCCAAGAATTTCGGGTGAGCGCTGTTCGACGTGCGCGGGAGCGTCGGAGATCCCCCTCGTCGGGGCGAGACGGCGTGCCTCCCGCGACTTAACCGCTCGAACGTCTGACGCTTTCAGGGCGGTCGGAGTTGGTTCTTGCAAAACAACGGTCCCTACGTTGCGAGGTTTTGTCGTTTGACAAAGCCAGGCGGACGCGCCCGCGACCGCCCTTTGGTGTGATGGTGTTCCGCACTCAGACTTTCAAAAAGTGCCGCCGGTTGACCGAACACATCGGGGCCGCAACGGCTGCCAACCATGCGCCTCCAACGTCTCACTTTATGTATAAAGATCGAGCAACGCGGCTGCGAGGTGCCGCGCCGCGCGGGCATCAACCTTTGCGATGGCTGGAGTGGTTGACGATGGTCGATGCTTTCAATGCGTAACCATTCTCGCTTATCCGTAACATTGAAGATCGCCTTATCCCAAGCCGCAGCAGGTGCGAAATTCTTCATGGTATCAATCCCAACGCCTTTGTGTAATGGCGTGCGCGAAAGGTTCACCTCCATTTTAACATCTCGCGTTTGAAATAGCTTAGCCATCCAAATGAGAGTGCATTGGCAACGACGTAAATCGGAGTGAATAGAATTTTTATCTCGCGAGTGAGAATTGCTAATCTCATGTGATGCAAATCGTCGGGGGCGGTCATGAGGGCTTTCATGACAATTTTCATGCGCCACTTTGCGGCCCACAATCGTTTTGAAGTGTTGCCTTCGTGATAACGATATCGAACCAGGAACGCGTCGGTCCACGCCATCTTAAAGTGCCACGATAATCGCATCCACAAATCCCAATCTGGAGAAATATGGCCTTCATCAAAGCCGCCGACAGTCAAAAGAGCCGATCGGCGAACCATGGTGGCGGAGCATCCTCCCCCATAGTTCGCCAGAAGAAACGCTTCTCTTGTTGAGAGGGAAGGTGGAGGTCTAAGCGGGGCAATTGTTTTGTGCCCAGTGCCAAAGTTAATCGTATCGCAAAAAATGACATCAGCGTTTGCTGAGTTGGCTACCTGTAATTGCATCTCAAGTTTGTTAGGTTCCCAAAGATCGTCATCATCGAGAAACGCTATCCACTTGCCTCTAGCGGCTTCGATCCCAATATTCAAAGCCAACCCTATGCCCTTGCGGTTGGTCACGATGAGGTCGATGGCGGGTATGGCGGCGTATCGGGCCAAATCCTCGGAATTTGCACCGTTGCAAACTACGATGATCTCGTAGCCTGAGAATGTCTGTGCGCGTACACTGGCGATGGCCTCGCGCAGCATGTCCGGACGATTGTGCGTCGGAATGACCACGGAAACCAATGGTAACTTCGTCATGAGCGCGAATCCGCATTTTGTTTGGCGGTTTCACACGTGGATATCCTCGACCGTTTATTTGGACGGATACCCGCGGCTCTTTATTTGGATGGTGATTGCGGCGACCCAGTGGCGCTTGATTATTCGTGCCGCTCGGATTGGTTGTCTGTGCGTCGGCTTGCATCGGTAGCGCGTTGATCGTGTCGCGGGTGTAGGCCGCCGTCCGCAAATAGTGAGTAATGCATTTGCGGTTTCATGACTGTTAGGCGGGAGGATTACATAACGGGATTTAGAAGGATGATTGTCCCGATCTGGCCGCCCAGAATGAGCCGATCAAGCTCGCGCCGCGGCCATTCGGTAGCAGGCGGCAGTTCTTGTCCTCAATGAACAACGCCATCAGCGCTTGCAGCCTTGGAAGCTCAGGCGTTTGGCCGCAGCAGGTCAGCTTTGTGGATGCCGAACCATTTATCGCCGGTTTTCCGACATTGCCAATAGCGGGTCGGCGCAGACTGATTGGATGCGCGCTACGACGAAGAAGGTTTCCCGAGAGGCGGCTCAGCTCAAGGATCGCGTAGAGCCGCTGATGCGCGGCGATCGGACGCAGCCCTGATCGTGGCGCCCAATACATCAGCACGCGGATCGGGACCTGGGTGGTTGCTGGTCAATCGCGCGATTTTGTTGACACGAAAGAGACGGTGCTGATGAGCAATTTTTCGCTGGCAATTTTGCAAAAGCGGAGGGAGGCGTGCCGAGAGTTGCCCCTGAAGATGAGCGCCACCCTGGTCCGCCATTGTAAGCTCTATCGACTGATATTGCATATTGCCAATTGTCGAGCTCCTAGGTTGCGTTGACTTGCTCAGTGCTGCACGGAAAAAGGGTATTGATCTCCCGCCGCCTTACGTTCGTCGCATTGCAGGATTTGCTCGTGGCTCGTGCTTAAAAGAGGGAGGGACGGAATGGCGTCAGGCCTCATCAATCGGAGACATTGTGATAGTCGGTACCAGAGGAGGGGATGGGCGATAGTTAGGTCGATCGTGCCGGCATCGCCAGCTTGCCGCCATTCATACCCAAGCTGATGCGGCCACGATGCTCTGTGCCGCCGACATCAAAAAATCAAACGTGGGCTCAAGGAGAACATCCAGTTGCATGTTTTACTCAGGAGGGGCGGCGCCATGCTCGATAAGTGTGTCCCAACGCGTCCGTTCGCAAAGGCAACGCCCTATGATATCGTTAAGCCGTTGATATTCATGCATGTGCCGAAATGCTCCGGAACGTCGTTGATCCAGGCATTAGTCGCCGCTGGGATGGCGCCTTCAGCCTTTTCTGGTTTCGACGAGACGCTGTTCGGAGACTTTGCAGCCTTCGAGAGTCTTAGTGAACGGCTACGAACGTCAATTTACTTGGACCCGAACGACTTGCCTAAAGGAACAGAGTTCGTCGCGGCGCATATGTCATTCGTGACCTTGTCGCGCGGCTTCCCGGGAGGACAACTCCTGACGCTGCTGCGCGAGCCCGTGTCGCGGCTGCTATCGCTCTGGCTCTTTTGGCGCTCCCACACTGATGAACAGTTACAGGATTGGGGCCAGTGGGGCGACCGCGTGCGTAACAGCCGTCGTCCACTCGTCGACTTCCTTCGCGCGAGGGAAGTCGCCTGCCAGACGGACAACCAGCTTCTGCGCATGTTACTCTGGCCCCATCAGCTGATTCCAAGAGACGATTTCATCGACGCTCGACACGACGCTATCCTTATTCAAGCCGCCGCTGGACGCCTCGCCCAGTTCTCCTTCTCGGATCTCATCGAGAACCAGTCGTTCGAGTCAAACCTTGCAAACTGGTTGGGCCGGCCAATCGTTTTCGGCAAGTTCAATCAGACCGCCAATATCCCGCAGTCGTTGAAGATGCCGATAGCGCGGCAGCTCACCAACGAAGCGTGGGCCCTACTCGAGGCGCGGTCGCGTCTTGACCTCAAGCTTTGGCTGGCGCTCGCCGCGGAACGTGTGCCCCAGATCAACGTGCACCGTCTCCGCCGTGAGACCATCGAGATAACGATTGGCCGGCATTCCCAGCTGATGGCGAGTTGAGCACCATTCGCAAAAGTCGAACATTTGGGATTGGCGTTTCGAGAAGCGGAGCATGGCCAAACCGTGCAAACCGGCTTTCACGCACAAGTTGGGCGCATCGGCGAGCCACGGGGCAGCCCGGATAGCGAGCTTGCGAGCGTCGTCCACACGCTTTGTTGCTCTCATACGTCCGTTCGGCGGGTCGCCCATGGTCGAACTACGCTACTGTTGCACAGGGCGACGACTATTCGCAAATGTGCTGATATATCGAAAGTAGCGGAAGTGACTCCGCGAGCCTGAATAGGTTCGCCATGACGCCGCTCGGTTAAAAGATCAGGAGGACGCGCATGTTTGACATGTGCGTGAAGTGGCCGAACGGCAATCGTGTCGCGGTCATGTTGACGTCCGACTTCGATGCAGAGACGCTCTGGATGTCACGCGACCCGGAGAATACGAAGCGTGGCGGCGTCCCGGGCACCTTCTTGGTCCCCGGCTGGACTGTCGAGCGCCATACTGGCCGGGTTGAAATGATCGTCAGGGCCGGACATGAGATCGGGCATCACAGTTACTCGCATCGCTGGGCGGGCGATTCGTTTGAAAAGGAAATCGAGGAGATGGAGAGAGGCCTCGAGGCGCTCAAGCGCACAGTCGAGGTGGTCCCTAACAGGTATCGTTCGCCCGCGGGCGAAGTGAGTCGCATTGCGCTGCTGCGTGAAATGATCGCCTTCATTCGGGGTCTGGTTTGCCATCGGCGCCCAGGTAGCCGAGACCTGGTCGTTCCTAAACAAGCAGGGTTGAGCGCGGTTAGGGCGCGTTGGGCTGCGGTGTGCTGTTTCCTAGGGCAGGGCGTAGCTGCTCTGACGACCAGTCCACTTGCCCCGGCCGCCGTGCGGGCCTCTCGCGCGTTTGGGAGAATCGGCGACGGTGATACCGTGGGAGGCGCTCCCAACCCGCGCGCCTATCGATGAGGGTTCGCGGGCGCTCGACACGGCAAGGAGGATATTCGCCGCGTTCTCTAGGCTCCTCGTATTGGTCAGCACGACACTTGACCGAATGCTTGCTCGGTGTGGTAACCTTCGTCGCGCGCTTCAAGCTCGACGCCAAGACAATAAACCTAATCTACGCCTATCTTAGGTCGGTACAGAGCGAGCCAGAGTAGGGCTGCTTGCGTCGTCGAATGCACCTTTACCCAGTTTTTTGCCAAATAGTGCGAATTGACGAAGTTTGCTACCATCGGCCAACGCCCATGGAGAGAGCATCGGAGCGCGGTGCTGTTCCGAAGCTCCAGATGGGGCACGTGACCAGGAGGCCGGGCCAGGCTTCACGGTCGACCAAAGGGAGACGTGTCCGATGGACCTCAAGGCCGAAAACCTGACCCCGGCTTCCAAATTGGCAGGGAATAATCCAGTCCGGATGCCGAACGAAAGCGCTGAGTATAGGGCCGCCCGTACTGCACTCCTGGCCGAGGAGATTGAATTGCGACGCCATATCGAGCGCGTCGCCGCTCAACGACGAGCCCTGCCGCCTGGGGGTAAGGTGATCGGAGACTATCGCTTCCAGGACGAGGACGGACCGACCGCGTTCGTCAACCTCTTCGCGGACAAGCAGACCGTCGCGATCTACAGCTTCATGTTCGGTCCCCAGCGCGAGCGCCCGTGCCCCATGTGCACGAACCTGCTGGGTGCCTGGGAGGGTAATGCCGCTGATGTTGGCCAACGTATCTCGCTCGTGGTGGTCGCCCGCTCCCCGATCGAGCGCCTGATCGCATGGAAGCGCGAACGCGGCTGGAAGAACCTTCGGCTCTATAGTGATCTTAACGGCGCCTATTCCCGCGACTATTTCGGCATCCTGCCTGATGGCTCGGAAATTCCGGCCTTCAACGTGTTCACTCGCCGCGACGGGACCATCCGCCATTTTTGGTCCGCCGAGATGACCGGATCGACCGCCGACCCCGGCCAGGATCCTCGCGGCGCTCCCGACCCAGCCCCGTTGTGGACATTGCTGGATACCACGCCGGAAGGGCGGGGCGTCGATTGGTATCCGAAACTGGACTATGACACCTGATGGTGGCTCGCCATGCCATCGTGACAAGGCTTGCGATCTGATCGGTCTTTGACCATAGCTTTAAAAGGAGTTCCTGCGCCGGCGCGGAACGGCCCCGCTGGTCATCGGGTGCTTGCGCGCGGTCCAAATCCCTCAATCGCGAGCCGTGGCCTTCTGAGCTGGGCTTCGCCGGTGTCGGTGAAAGGCCTTCTCGGAGCTTCAGCCCGCCGTCATCCAGCGGGCGTTTTCTGCAACTTCCTCAATCTGAAATGGTTTTGGCCGTGAGGAACGTACGGAGGAGTTGGTCATGCGTGAGCCAACTCTATTCGCTGCTGCGGCATTCGCAGAATTGCGCTGGCGCAAGCGATTGTCGAAGCGGTTGCTGCTCGGCTAAGTGGTTCGCGGCGCCTCCATGGCACCGATAGGGCCGGACGATGGCGGGGCTCATGGCGAACACAGCTTCCATTGTTGCGGAGATGGGCGCGAGTGGAAAGATCGTCTCTGCTGGAATTTGTCGCGTGCGCGTCGCAAAGGCTTCGCGAGCACAGCAACAAGCACCTGCACAGGCTCTTTAGCATCGCTAGAGCACCGTAGCAGCGAAGGGAGGGGAAAGTCCGACCTCGTCGGGGGTGCCAAACGCCTCCATGGTTCCCCGAGACGTATCCAAGAGGGTCAAGCACGAACTACTGCGGCGTCCGCGCGGATCTACACGAGCGCCGCCAACCGACGCATGTCTTCAGGCGCAAGCCCTTCTTCGTCGTTTGTGACGCTGCAAGCGCTCGCGAGTATGCGCGCCGCGACGGAGTTGGCGAGCGGTGGAGCGCAAGCTATAGTACAGCCAAGACGTCCACAGTGACTGCGAGAAAATGTCGAAGAGGATTCAAGGAGGGTTCCGATGCTGATAACCCGTCGTCGCGTTCTAGCTGGAGCATCTGCGAGCGTAACCGCGTTGACAAGCGGTATTGCCCGACCGGCAATCGCGAACACCGAGTCAATTCGCATCGGCTATCTGCCGGCACTCACCGGCGCGAGCTCGTCGACAGGGATCGGGATCAATCGGGGAGTCGAGTTGGCCATTAGGGAGATTAACGCGAGCGGCGGCGTCAATGGGCGGCAGATCGAGTTGATCACTCGCGACACCCAGAGCGATCCGACGAAGGCGGTGAACGGAGCGACCGAATTGACCCGCGGGCAGCAGGTCCATGCGGTCTTTGGGCCACTCAATTCGGGAGAATCGCTCGCAGTCGTGCCGCTGCTCGCGCGCATGAACGTGCCGCAGCTGCACCCGTGCTGGGTCGACACCCTGACGGATCCGAAGAAATATCCGATGTGCTTCCGCAATGCGCCCACCAACCAGCAGATCGGCGGCGCCGCAAACCGCTATGTGGTCGAGGTGCTCAAGCGCAAGAAAGTGGCAGTAATCAGCGATACCACTGGCTACGGCACAGCCTCGGTCAACGCCTATGTGCCGATGCTCAAGGCCAAGGGTGCGGAGGTCGTCTATCAGGGCAACGTTGACGCAAACAATCCGGATGTCAAACCCGAGATGCTGCGCATGCAAGCCGCCGGCGCGGAGGCGATCATGCCGTGGAGCGTGAATGCCGGCTTCCTCTCTCGACTCATCAATGTGCGGGGACAGATGAACTGGGACGTACCGATGGTTGGCCAGACCACGCTTGGGTCCGGCCAGACCCGGGCGTTGCTGGAGAAGCCCGAATACTGGACCAAGGTCTATCCGAACAATTTCCGCTCCTGCTGCTTCGACACGACCGGCAAGCTTCCGGATCGCACAATCGCCTTCGTCGAACGGTTGCGCGCCGCCAATATCGACATGAGCGACACACTGTTGTGGTGGATCGCGCTCGGTTATGACGGCCCGAGAATGATCGCTGAAGCGGTGAAGAATGCCGGTAGCAAGCCGGAACAGATCGTCGGCTACTGGAATAAGCTTACGAACTTCCCGGGTGTCTATGGCGACATCTCCTTCACCCCGGAGCAGCACGACGGTTATCCGGACAATGAGATCGTCATGTGCGAGGCCAACTCGCTCAAGAGCGGAGCATTCAATTTGGCCCCTGGTTACAGCGTCTGAGCCGATGGTTGAATCCATCGTCTCTTACGGAGTGGGGATCGGTTGCATCTATGCGCTGATCGGCATCACGTATAACGTGATGTTTTCCGCCTCGCGGGTATTCAGTTTCACCGCCGGAATACTGGGCATGCTGGGCGGCGTGCTGGGATCACTGTTCATCGCCCGGCTCGGCATGCCGGTTGTGGTGGGTTTTGCCCTGACGCTCGCCGCCGGCGCGCTCTTCGGTGTCCTGACCGAGATCGTCGCCGTACGACCAGTGCTCAAGAGCTTGGAGCAGCATCTCTACGTGCTCTCGACCCTGGCGTTGGCGTTGATGATCCAGCAGTTCACCGCGATCGAATGGAGCACTGAGCCGCAGCCATTTCCGCGGCTGTTCGCCATCGCGCGCGGGGGATTCGATCAGCAATTCTGGATGCCGATGCTGGCTTGCGTGGTGGTGGTCGTAGGGCTGGAATTGCTTTATCGGTACACCCTGGTCGGGCGCGCGTTCCTCGCGATCTCCGAAGATAACTATGCGGCGCGTGCGCTCGGTTTGCCAGAGCGCGCGCTGCGCACGGCAAGTTACGCGCTTGCGGGCATGATCGGCGTCCTGGCAGGGTTCGCGGGCGGGGAGATGTTGCTCGCGTTCTTCGCCAACGCGCCGATGCTGACCTTCTATGGCTTCGTGCCGGTGGCGCTCGGCGGTATGGGAAACAATCGCGGCGCCGTGGTCGCTGGCCTCTTGCTCGGGTTATTTCAGCAGGCCGCCAACTTCCTGGTGGGCGGCATCTTCGCTTCGGTAGCGGTGTTCACCATGTTCATCATTGTCCTGTTGGCACGCCCCGAAGGTCTCGCCGGCATGGCCGCCGAACGTCGCGTATGATGGACATGTCGACGGTTCGGTTGCAATCGACCCGCGCCGCCGTCTTTGGCTCGGCGAGCGCGATCGGCGCCGCACTCCCTTTCCTGCTGCTGCTTATTATTGGCGCGACTCTACCCTTGTTCGCCGGGGGCTATTGGGGGCTGATCGCGACCCGCGCGTGCGTCTACTGGGTGCTGGTCGCGGGCCTCAATTTGGTCGTCGGCTTTGCCGGCCAGATTGCGATTGGTTGGGTGGCG